>Ga0308170_10000964_pt1 | contig 30717 bp, 26 predicted proteins | sample PhyBR2_2_FD_202136 | JGI IMG/M metagenome (GOLD analysis project Ga0308170, IMG submission 202136) | Phyllosphere microbial communities from UC Gill Tract Community Farm, Albany, California, United States - DLSLSB.R2 | ecosystem: Host-associated > Plants > Phyllosphere > Unclassified | place...
TTTAATGTAGTGGTCCTGGGTTCGAATCCCAGCGGGATCACAGAAAGCCTCACAGAAATGTGGGGCTTTTTTGTGTTAAAAGAGTTTTGGCCGGATTTATGGTGCATTCCCTACCCCATTTTTCATGTATTATCTATACCTATAGAAATATAAACTTAATATCGCGTTGGGATCGCGGTTCTCAGCCATCCTCGTTATTCCAAAGGAATCAATTTGTGACAAACGAGAACTATTGGAGGAGCTTTCCAATACCTCTATCAATTAAACCTTGAACTATATTCCTTTCACTATAACCCTTTGTTAAGCGTAATTCTAATTTACTAATTTCAGCACTATAGCGGGCTTTCATATCCCTAGAATCATCGGAATCAATTTGACGTGACACCATCAGTATTGTGAATGCCTTTTGCAACTTCTTTAAACGCCCAACGTACTATAGTTGCATCTGGTTCTACTAATGCGATATATTTTTTCCAATTTCCCTCAACCTTATTAATATAACCTACCGGAGCAAGACCCATATACCTTCCCTTCTTGTGTGCTCTTCTCATTCCGAAGAATACATTTAGGGCACGTCCATCATTTTCCACCTCAGGAGCAGCAAGATAGAAAGCCAGTATCATCTTATTTTCAGGAATAGACAGATCTAGAGGTTGCTTAATTGCTTGTGGTTCTATATTTAGTCCACGCAGAATATTTACCATCTGATAAGCGTCACCTGCGTTTCGACTAAATCTATCCCATTTTGTGAAGAAGATGATAACACGCTATGTAAATTGGCTTTAACTGACTGCATTTGGCCAAGAAATGTCCATTGCAAAACTGAAATGGTATAGCTGAGATGATACCGATCTTATGATTTCTTGTTGCAAACGACAAATAAAATCCTGAAAAAAAAGAGATATGAGAAATGTATAATTCTTCCCTTTAAATGTATAAATCTTAACCCAAGTAATGTTAGAACTTTGACGTATCAAAATTTAAAAAAATGAGTATAACAGAACAACAACCGAAAATCGTCCTAGTAACTGGTGGTAGTCGTGGAATAGGAAAAAGTATTGCCTTGAATGCTGCAAAACGCGGGCTTGGTGTAATTTTAACTTATAACAGTAAACCCGAGCATGGACAAGCAGTGGTTGATGAGATCAACAATAGCGGCGGCAAGGCAGTGGCGTTGCAGCTCGACTCAGCAGACACTCAATCATTCAGCAATTTCAGCAACCAAGTCTTACAGGTTCTTGACGCAGAATGGGGCCGCGAAAAATTTGATTATCTTGTTAACAATGCTGGAATAGGCCAGCGAACACTTATCAAGGACACAACCGAAGAAATTTTCGACCAGCTGGTAAACGTCAACTTCAAAGGTGTATTCTTTCTTACACAAACACTATTACCACTTATTGTCGATGGTGGGCAGATCATCAATATCTCGTCCGGCTTGGCACGTTTTGCATTTCCGGGAGTTGCAGTTTACGGCGCGCTAAAAGCTGCAACAGAGGGATTAACACGTTATTTTGCCAAGGAATTTGCTGACCGCAAGATTCGTGTGAACAGTGTTGCCCCAGGTGCGATCGATACCGAATTTGGTGGCGGAAAAGGTGATGAAGAACACAAGCAGCAGGTTGCTTCAGCTATAGCATTAGGCCGTCTTGGCTTAGCTGATGATGTAGGCCTTTTTGTTGCATCCCTTTTGTCTGATGATAGCAGGTATGTTAATGCACAACGAATAGAAGTTGCCGGTGGGATTATGATCTAATTAATTATAGGACAGGCTTGATGCCTGTCCTTATTAAAAATGAAATTAATATGAGACAGTTAAAAAACAAAGTGGCAGTGATCACCGGAGCATCAAGAGGCATAGGGAGAGCTATCGCATTAAGATTCGCTCATCTCGGAGCAAATATTATAGTCAACTACCACACCGATAAAGTAGCAGCTCAAGAAGTTGTAAAGCAGGCTGAAGCTTACGGTGTTAAGGCACTTGCTGTTAAATCAGACATATCAAAAATCAGTGAGATCAACGAAATGTTATCATCAGCTATGAATATGTTCGGCAAAGTTGACATTGTAGTAGTCAATGCAGGATTGGAACTTATAGGAGTACCGGTCAGCGAGTTCAGCGAGGACCAATACGACCGTTTGTTTAACACGAATACCAAAGGTGCATTTTTTACCATGCAGGCAGCTGCGAGACAGGTTGCCGACAATGGCAGGATTATATATATCGGTTCCAGTACCACCGGATTACCAAATCCCGGTTATGCACTCCACGGTGGCAGTAAAATAGCCCCTTTGTATCTTGTTCAGGTGATGGCCAGGGAACTAGGAAAAAAAGGAATTACCGTCAATGCTATTCTCCCAACAGCTACAGAGGGAGCAGGTATACACACTAATGTAGAAGCAAATGCACCAATCCGACAGATGATACCGACCTTTTACCCAATGGGACGCATGGGTACTCCCGAAGATGTTGCAAACGTGGCTGAATTCTTTGCCGGAGAACTGGCGTCTTTCGTCAGTGGCCAGCAACTCCTTGTGAGCGGCGGAGCCTTGGCGTAATATATTAATACAGTAAAGAAATACATATCAATATGTTTACTAAATTAGAGACAGGATTAAACTTAGGTCTCATGGATTATATAGATATCAAATCAATTGATGAACTGCACGTTTTTTTTCATTACGATAAACCTCTACACCCCCTTATCTCTATCATAGATCTGGCAAAGGTGGACCGCTCACACAGAATACCGGGAGCCTCGTACCGGCTTAACCTATACTCTGTAGCCTGTAAAAAGATCGAAGGTGTTTTTAACTATGGCCGGACAAGTTATGATTTTGCAGAGGGTTCACTAATGTTTACCGCTCCCAATCAGGTGCTAACTCCGGGAATCGAAAATAAGGTCGAGGGTTGGGCCATTTATATACACCCTGATTTTCTGAATGCAACAAGCAGGGGCCGTAAGCTTTCTGACTATTCATTTTTCGGTTATGATGCCCATGAGTGCCTGCATATTTCAGACGCTGAAAAGAATGTTTTGGAAGAATGTTTGCGCAATGTCGGGAAAGAGATCGCAAATAATCTTGATAAACATTCGCATAACTTAATCCTGACTAATCTCGAATTACTGTTATCATATTGCTCAAGGTTTTACGACCGTCAGTTTTTGACAAGGGAAAAAGCTGGAAATGACATTCTTCAAAAATTTGAAAGACTTTTAAACGAGTACTTTGGCCAGGAATCGCTTATAGAGCAGGGTATTCCGGATGTTAAGTATTTTGCCTCGCATTTAAATTTATCGGCCAACTATTTATCCGACCTGTTAAGCAAATCCACTGGAAAGTCAACACAAGAGCATATCCATTTGAAATTAATTGATAAAGCCAAGCACTTACTCTGGAGTTCAGCAAGTTCAATCAGCGAGATTGCTTTTGACCTAGGCTTTGAACACCCTTCGCATTTCACAAAAATTTTTAAAAACAAGGTCGGCCTGTCCCCGAAAGAATTCAGGAACCTGAATTAAGGACGACAACGACGACTATAAAACAACAGTTATGAAAACTTTAAATATTCTCTATCAAGCAAAAACAATCCGCCTGATATTGACCCTCTTTTCCCTTCTATTTTTAGTGCCAGTTAAAGCGCAGGTTAAAAATCAGGTTCGCAATGTGGTACTGGTTCATGGTGCTTTTGTAGACGGATCAGGCTGGCAGCAAGTTTATGAAATACTAACAAAGAAAGGCTACAAGATAAGTGTGGCCCAACAGACCCTTACTTCTTTTGAAGGAGATGTAGCGGTTGTAAAGCGCATAGTTGATATGCAGGACGGCCCATGCATTCTGGTTGGACATAGTTATGGGGGTGCAATCATTACCGTAGCAGGAAATAATCCCAAGGTATCTGGTCTGGTATATATTGCTGCCCATGCACCTGATAAAGATGAGTCTGAGGCTAATAACGGTAAGTTATATCCCTCGGCTTACAGGTCACTGATCAAGGGAATTGACGGTTTCGATTATATAGATCCACAATATTTCCCTGCTGATTTTTCAGGGGATTTACCCACCCCGAAAGCTCGTTTTATGGCCATTTCCCAAACGCCGACAGTGGACTCGGTATTTCACGCTGTTATTCACAATCCAGCCTGGAAAATTAAGCCAAGCTGGTATATGGTAGCTAAGTCAGACCGGATCATTAATCCTGATCTGGAAAGGATGTACGCTAAAAGAGCAAAAAGCCATGTGGTTGAAATTGAAGGAGCCAGCCATTCCGTTTACATCTCGCATGCTAAAGCAGTAGCAGAACTTATTATTCTTGCAGCCACATTATAATACTTTTCATTGAATATACTTTATGTGTTATGGTGATAATTGTACTTTTAACACCTGCTTTCGCATTCGTTCAGGTAGTCAGCTAATGTACAAATTTTGATAAAAGAATTATGGTGGCCAGGTTTACAATATTTTAATTATGTCTTGCCGTTTTATTTTATTTTGACCTGCTTCCCAAGTTCATTGTACAGGCTGTCAAGAAACTTTTGCTGCATTGCATCCTCCTTGAAATAGCGCTGATAGTTCACACTGCAATCGGAGATATCAGAAATATTCTTTGTATTAAAAGTCCAATCATTGGTATTATTCACTAACACGCCTAATTCACCGCCACAACTTTCCCACAATTTTGAAAACCTGCTTTTTTTATCCTCTCTTAATCGGCTAAAATCGGCGTAAACCGAAAATCCACTCATTTCAGTGTTGTAAAATTTTATAATCATATATACCGGAACCCCGCCCCAGTTTATCGTTCTACCCTTTGGTAGTTCTATAGTGGTCAGCTTCTTTTCACTCATTATTTTATCCTGCTGACCCTCCTTAAAAAACTGCTCTTCATAAACCAGCTTGGTTCCTGTAGGCAGCGAAATTTTTTTGACTATCAGAGGCTCAGTAGTAATGAAATACGGATAGTTAGGTCCTCTCCCTCCTGTCGGATTTCCCATACCGCTCAGAGAACTAAGTAAAACAAGATATCCAACCACCAGTAAAAAAATGGTTACTAAAACTCCTATGACTATGTATTTTTTTCTCATTACGTCTTTCTTCCTTTAATAAGATCGATGATTTTAAAGCTAACCACCTGTTGAAAACCATGTAATTACTTTTGCACTAATTTAGTTATTTTAAGAATATGCATATGTCTTCGAAAAATATGTTCACTGCTGCGTATTTCCCCTCGTTGGTCGGAATTTGTAATCCCGATTATATCTATTATGTAAGAAAAATTTTCAAGTATAATCGTACCCGTTCGGCACCACCAAAAGCTAATCAAATATTGTAATCAACCCACTCTGTTTAATCAGCTATTTGTTTAATCCCTTTCAAAAAAATAAATGTAGTTTGAAAATGGTTTACCGTTTTGAGAGTCTTCTTTCTGGTTATGAACTCCTTCCTTGTGCTTCCTGTTGTATTCGTCAATATTCCGAACGAGCTTTTTCTAACTCTGAGTATATTCGACGAGGCTCTGAACGAGCTTTTTCCATCTCTGAGTGTATTCGTCGAGGTATGGAAAGACTTTCTTGTACTTCGGAGTATATTTGACGAGGCTCTGAACCAGCTTTTTCTATCTCCGAGTGTGTTCGTCGAGGTATGGAGTGTCTTTTTTGTACTTCGGAGTATATTCGTCGACGTTCCGAACGACCTTTTTCTATCTCGTGTTGTATTCGTCGAGGTATGGAGCGTCTTTTTTGTACTTCGGAGTATATTCGCCGAGGTCCTGAACGACCTTTTTCTATCTCCTGTTGTATTCGCCGAGGTATGGAGTGTCTTTTTTGTACTTCGGAGTATATTCGTCGAAGTTGCGAACGAGATTTTTCTATCTCTGAGTCTATTCGCCGAGGTATGGAGCGTCTTTTTTGTACTTCCGAGTGTGTTCGCCGAGGTTCCGAACGAGATTTTAGTACTTCGGAGTGTGTTTTTTCTACTTCCGAAGTACCTTTTAGTACTTCAGAAGACCAATTTAGTCTTCCGGAGTACTTTTAAATGCCCGCTAGGGCAATTTTTAATCTATTGGGTTTATTGCTCAGGCGATGGTTTTTGCTTTCCACGGCCTGGGAAACGCTGCTTTAAATCATCGTGCATGGTTTGGGTACCAGGCACATTTGAGCGACTTGCGCCTTTGATAGAATGATAAATCACTAAAGCAGCTTCGTAAGCTTCGCTGCCAGCCACCATACCAGTATCTTCGATAGCACGTAAAAGGGTACTCAACTGCTGAAAAATGCCATAGATATCGGAAGCAAGTTTATTGTCTTTCTTAGCTTCGGCTAAATCAACGTAGTTGGGCACCAATAATGGGTTTTGGGTAGCATACTCAAGCGTTTTGCTTACAAAAGCGATGGTTTTATCGCCCATTTTTAAGGTTGCTTTGCGCTCCTCGGCCGTTAAATTAATAATTAATACAGGCGCCAATGCTGTTTTTAACTGTTCGAATGCGGCAGCAATGGCTGCTGCTTGTTCTGGCGTAATTTCTGAGGAAATCCGGTTGCTTAAACTCATAATGCTTTACTTTTAGGTTGATATTTGGTTAATTATTAATCTGTTTCGAATAAAAAGCGTGGATATATGCATCATGTATACGATTAAGCTTATCGCCACGCTTTATTAATACTATTGAGTTCGAAGGTAGTATTCCTGTATGCTATAAAAAATAGATGATCGGTAGAAAGGCACAAACGCTCCATGAATTGGGTAAATCGCTCCATAAAGCATAAATAATGAATTACAAATTTTAGGTATTTACTTGTTATACATGTGGTTTAGCGCTTCGGTTGCAAGAAATAGCAATAGCTGAGTTAGCTGTAGAAAGCCCCCTACCATCGCCATGGTTCGTGTCACTACGAAAATTTTTACCATAGCTTGTCAGCCCGATGGGAGTCGAAGCGCTTTCAAACCAGTGGTTTATTTTTTATCATTAAGGGATTAAGCACATGAAGTATCTTAACCTTTGCCATGGTTCGTGTCACCACGAACTATTTACTAACATAACTTATCACTCTGATCGGAGTCGAAGCGCTTTCAAAACCAGTTGTTTATTTTTATCATTAAGGAATTAAGCACATGAAGTATCTTAACCATCGCCATGGTTCGTGTCACCACGAACCATTTACTAACCTGGCTTAGCTTATCAAGCTGAGGAGTAATTTATGATGTAAAAATCAATATGAATACCGTGTATAATCAATTTTGTTTCGCCATACCGCACAGTTTTGCCCCGCCCCCCATCTTAGCGCCTATATAACCCGAGCGGCCTTAATGTGCTTAAGGTAACCAGCCCGCGCTGTTTAATCGACCAATAATTGAATGATTCAGCCTCATAAAATAATCCTGTTAAACGAATAGTAAAGGGCATTTAATACACCAATTATTGGTAAAAACAGCTCTAAATTTGTAAATTTGGTCATGTCTTCCGGTCCTGTTATTTTCGCTGTTTCCCTTATCATTTTTCTTGCAACTGTGTTCCGCTCAGCTTTCGGCTTTGGTGAGTCGCTTGTTGCAGTTCCATTACTGGCGCTTTTTATGCCCATTGATTTAGCAGTGCCGCTTTCAGTTCTTGTTTCGGTTACCATCGCGGGCTTTGTGGTTGTGCAGGACCATAAAAAAATACACTTTAAAAGCGCTGGCAGCCTCACTGCCTATGCAATTATGGGTATTCCCGCCGGATTATGGTTATTGGTGCATGTAGAAGAAGCGTTGGTAAAGGTGATTTTAGGATTGATCATTATTTTGTTCTCTATTTACCTGTTGGCTGGCAAAAAATTAACCGAGTTAAAGGCTGATAGCCATTGGTGGCTTTTTGGTTGCGGTTTTCTTTCGGGTGTTCTGGGTGGAGCTTATGGCATAAATGGCCCTCCTCTTGTAATCTATGGTGCCAAACGCAGATGGAGCGCGCAACACTTCAGAGCAACACTACAAGCCTATTTTTTAATCGCAAGTATGGCTGGCTTAATAGGATATGGAATAAGCGGTTTATTTACCTGGGTTTTATTCCGCTATTATCTCTGGTCGCTACCTGCGCTAATACCAGCCATATTGTTGGGTAGGTTTATCAATATCCGGATGAAAGATGATAAATTTTTTAGCTATAGTTATATGGTGCTACTAGGTTTGGGGATCTTGTTAATTGCTAATAGCGCGGCTTTTAAATAATTTAGGGTTTTTATCCCGGCAGTATAATCAAAAACTAATCTAATTTTGTACCAGCGGAATCGCAAAAAGTTTTATAAATGTGGGCTTCTATGTGATTAAAAGTATTGGCTAATTTCAGATATCCATCACCTGTTGCTAAAGCACAAGCCCTTTAGTCCAAATGCGATCAACTGATCTTTAATTCCGAAGCAGTGATTTGTCGTATTTTGCTTTTACTTTTGAGTGGCCGGCTTTATTTCGCTCTATCTCTAATTTGATGCCATCCGACACTTCGATGATACTATCCAGGCTATTGCTGGTACTGTCCCTCCAGTGGATAAAGTCGATATTTTCAATTTCATTGTTCAGCTTTAGAAAAGGTTTACCTTTTATTTGGCTGAAGTCATCTGCTACAGGGATAATTTCTACAGTTTTATCTTTTTTGAATATCAGGAAAGCGGACATCAGACCATCAAACCCACTGAATTTTGATAATATATATTCCTTTGGCAGATCTTTTGTGTCGTTGAATCTTCCGTAATAGAAATAGTCTTTAGGATAATCGTTAACTCTGGTAACAACTATACCCTTGTATTCGTATTGAATAATTTTGCCACTGTTTGAGCATGAAGATAACAATATAGTGAGCCCGAAGATTAGATAGAGCGTAGTTTTATGAGATCGCATAATATATAATCAAATCTTGAGGATTCTTTCAAAAAAACGGGTAATTTTTCCAATTAACGATTTGGATATATCAATACTTAAAGGAATAGCTTCTGGTACAGTTTTCTCATAATTTCCGGTAATCGTGCCATCGCTATAATATATTTCCCGTTCAATGATTGGCTCGGCATTATTCTCCTTTCCATTGCCGAAACGAATATTCCTTATCATCCGTATCCAATTTCCTCTATTGTCAAATTCAAAATGATACTCCTCTTTTTCATAAAGACTCCCATCAAAATAATAGTGTTCATGTGTGATCTTATATCCAAGGCTATCATAAACAATTAAGGCTTTCCTATATTGCTTAGGATTGTCATATTCTACAATAAAGTCCCGCTGGCATTGGGTAATACCCGGTGAAATTTCCTTATAGGAATAGGTAGCGCTAAACATCAGGAGAATACCTTTTTCAAAAAAATAAATTAAATTATCCTCATCATCTTGCTCAGAATCATAACCAAACTCTTCCCAGTAAGCTATTCTTCCTTGTTCATCGTATCTAAAATTTTGTTTTTCATAATAACCATCAGATTCTTCTCCTTTAATTATGGTAGTAAGCTGCCCGAAATCGTTAAAAATAAAACACTCATTTTCATTGTTTCCAAAAATAGCTCCACTCTTGTCATAAGAAAATGTTTTTCCGAAGACCTTTCTTTCTTCATGATTAAATCTGGTTGCATCTGAATAACTGATAATTCTATCAGCATCGTCATAATAAAAGCTTTTTAAGCCTGAATAGAATGGCTTATAATGAGAGATTGGTTGCTCCTGACCGACTTCACCATACCTTTTTTGTCCAATCCATTGCCTCACCATTCGGTGATCTTTATGTACAATCATGGTATGCGGCTTGCCCTGGTTGTTCAGGTTAAAATGATACTGTGTGTCTGGAACTGAAAACAACTTATTGCCATCGCTCTTGCTTGGTAGTTTATCCCAACGCTTATATATAAAAGAATCAACCGCTCCAATAACCGTATACTCTGGTGAATCGTACTCATTAAATAGTACCGCTTGACGGGGATCGAAGAAAAAATCAGACATAAAGAAGTTTTAGAGCAGGCTAATTGAAATATATCAGACTAAAGATAATTTTACTAGTCTACTAATTTATTTTAAAGGCAAATAATTTTGATCCTTATCATAGGTATTTCCATCCAGGTCAAACCAAAGTATATCTTTAATGCTAGTATTTTTTATAAATATTGTGTGTAAATATGAAGAAAAGTTCCTAAGGGATACCAGATATACGTCCTTTTCAGTTCTTAATTTAATTTTAAAAAGGTCATTATCATCGAGCGTACACTCGATTATGATTCCAGTCAATCCATTAGTCCACCTGTAAACGAATCTGAAATAGTTGATGTCATTGGTATTAAAGTCAAAAATTTGCTTATTAGCGAAGTCTTTTGTTGCCAAAAGGCTAAATGTTAATTCATCAGCAAATTCCCTGAAACTTCTCGTGTAATGGAACTGAACTTTGTTTCTGACAATCATTTTGTATTTACCAGCAGGTTTGTGATCGCATTCATCGGCTAGCCCCTCTTCGTAAAGGCGTTTTAATATTTCCTCATCTTTACCTCCATATCGAAGACCTGCAATACAAGAAACCTGCATCGCATTTATAGCCCTATTCAATTCATCGGGAGTTTGCGGCTGCTTTTTAAAATAGCAATGACCATATTCGATTTTCGAATGATCAATCAGGTCTGGTGCTTCGGCTTCCGGTGCTCCGCACGTAATACATACCTGGTTCTCTACATAAAAATCTCCCTGAGCGTTTTCCGGGTATCTTTCAGGTAGTTTCGGGCAATCTATCGGTGCTGGTTCTATACCCAGTAGTTTTTTAAAAAAATTCAATTTATTGTGGATTTAATACTCCCAAGTTAAGGTAATTTAGGTATTCCGGCAAAAGCTGTACTGATTTTTCGATTAGATTTTCTTTCGGCGAAGCGAAAACTGCCGCTGTAAATTTCTCCCCGCCTGTACGGGCAGGCCCGCCTCCGGCGAAAAACCTGCCGGCTTCAGTCGAAATGACGACTTTTCCACAGGTTCTGTTAATGGTGCAGAGTCGAAGGAACTCTCAAACCAGTAGTTTATTTTAATCATTTAGAATTTAAGCACATTAAGTATCTTAACTACCTTAATTACTTAATGGTGAAAGATTACGATTTATGCTCAACCCTACCATCGCCATGGTTCGTGTCACCACGAACTATTCTTATAAATTAAGGAATCAAGCAAATTAAGTATCTTAACTACCTTAATTACTTAATGGTGAAAGAATTATGCTTTATCCTCAACCCTATCGCGTATGGCTGCCTTCAGCACCTCTACATCAATATCTTTCAAGGCTTTAAACTTGATGCAATAGCTAGTAACACTGGCTTTGCCTATTGTTGCGCCATAGGTTTGGGCTAAGTACTGTTTATCGTCAAGCCCCATAATATATACCGAAATACCAGTGGTGTTAGCGCTGAGACCAATCTGATAAAAATTTTTGGTACTGCCATCGGCATAAGTAATGGTGTATTGTCCATAACCAACGTTCGGATTAGAAACCACTTTACCCTCGCTGTTTTTACCATCGAGGAACCAGAGTTTAGCAGCAGGCATTAAACCGATAATAATGTGGTGTAAAGCTTGCAAATCGCTGCGTTTGGTTTCGGGCTGACTGGCAATGTAAGCGTCTATTTGGGCGGAGATGTTCATTTGAGGTGATGGTTTGGTGAGCCTGTTCTTAGTCAAATATACAATAATTGGAGTTTTGATCTTAATGGGAATTTACAAACTTATTGGTTTCTCCGCCGTCACCCTGAACTTCCGCCCGGCCGGTCGGACGGGTGATTCAGGATCTCTTATTGAATTGAGTAAACAAAGGAGAGATGCTGATCCCGATGAATCGGGACAGCATGACGGCGAGGCGATGGATATATGAGCAAGATTATCTATGCAGAAATCCACAGTACGTCGCCCTGAACTTGTTTCAGGGTCTCTCATTGAAAAGCGCTAATTATTGAGAGGTGCTGAAACAAGTTCAGCATGACGGCAAGGGACTGCATCCTGTTTCACAATAAACATGACGATGAAAGATGAATAAAAATAAAGCGGAACTACCTAAACCTTCTCTCCTACAGCCACCAGCATTTCGCATGGTCCTTCAAAGCCTTTTTCGGTTTCAAACTGCCCAAGTGCGGTTTCTATTTCGTCCCACACAGCGGTTTTCTCTGTTTCTGATAAGCCGCTCATCATTTGGTGTAAGGCCCCGAACGATTCTTTTTCGAATTGCAGGCATTCTTTAGCCGAGGAGCAAATTAAAGGGGCATCGACTAAAACAGTTGTTACATTTTTAAAGCCTGCCATGGAAAAGGCATTCTCAATCACCCCTTTTTGGCTTAAACTAAAAGGCCCCGGCTGACCGGGTAAGGGCGGTGGCAATTTAGCGCGTTTGCGAATGATCCCTAAGGGTACAGAGAAAAATGTGTTCTTTTCGGGTATGGAATACACAATGGCCGCTATTTTACCACCGGGTTTAAGCACCCGTAACATTTCTTTCAGTGCTTTTTGCTGGTCGGGAAAATAAATTAACCCAACCCTCGAAACCACCACATCAAATGTTTCATCTTCAAGTGTGAGGTTTTCGCCATCCATTACTGCGGTTTTAATGTTACTGATGCCAGCCTGGGCAGCCATTTGTTTGGCATATTCGAGAATGTTGGCAGAAATATCGGTAGCCAAAACCCGGCCTGTTGGCCCTACCCGCTTAGCTGCTGTTATGGATTGTTCGCCGGCACCGGCAGCAATATCGAGCAGGTTTTGTCCGCTGGTTACACCTGCCAAATCGAGCATGATATCGGTAGTATTACCCAGCCAGCGGTGTAGCAAGGGGCTCCAGCGGTACCAGGCTTCTGCGGCTTCCTGCCATTGCTGGTGCGTGGTTTGTTTGTATTTTACGGGGTCGAATTGTGGAGGGCTTGCTTCCATAACTTTAAGTATTGGTGCTATTTAAATTTAGGCATTTGGATTGGTTTTAATTGTAAAGGAAGTTTACAAATGGATGCAGATTATTGATAATTAGCCATATAAGACAGGCAAGGTTATTCAAGGCGATTTCTTTTTAAAGGCATTATAAGTAACCGGAAGCTAAAACATATATAAATCCCCTATACGTCATCCTGAAACACCCGTCCGCCCGGCAGGACGGGTGTTTCAGGGGCTCTTATTGAATTGCGTATACAAAGGAGAGGTGCTGATCCCGATGAATCGGGACAGCATGACGCTTTGGAGAGAGCCGCACAGTTGGATCTCGCAATGAACGGATCGGGGAATGGAATAATGAAGGTCCTTCGACGGGCTCAGGATGACAAACTTATCGTGATAATCCTCTGTGCGTAACCCTTATAGTCGTCACCCTGAACTTGTTTCAGGGTCTCTTATTGAAAAGCGTGAACTAAGAAGAGGTGCTGATCCCGATGAATCGGGACAGCATGACGGCGAGGGATAAGAGTCTGCTATAAAACAAAAAAGCAGGCAGCTCCTTTTACGGACTGCCTGCTATATTAAGCGATGCTTTTCACATCAAAATGTAGGGTGCTATTTACCTTTAATCTCTGCCAGTAAAGCAGCGAGGGCTTTCACTTTATCAGGATAGGTATCGGCGAGGTTATGTTTCTCTTCTTTATCCTTACTCAAATCGTAAAGCTGTGGCGTTTCTAAATTACCGGTTTCTATTCCTACCAGTTTGGCATAGGCAGGGCCTTTTTCTGGGGTAATGTATTTCCAGTTGTCTTTAATAATCGAAAGTGCCCCACCTTGCTCTATATACACCGAGCGACCGGTTTTATTTTTACCTAAAAAAGCAGCCAGTTGGTTTTCGCTGTCGGTTGCCGTGCCAGCTGGTACTTTTGTTTGCAATAGGGAGGCAAAAGACTGGATAAAATCAATCTGCGATACCAACGCATCAGATACTGCCGGTTTTATCCCTGCAGGCCAGTTAATAATAAAAGGTACACGGGTGCCGGCTTCTAAAGCACTGTATTTACCACCTCTAAGTGTGCCGGCAGGTGTATGTCCGTTTAAGCGGGTTACTGCTCCATCCTGGTAACCATCATCAAGCACAGGGCCATTATCGCTGGTAAAAACAATCATGGTGTTTTGTGCTATACCCTGGGTTTGCAGTTCTTTCATAATCTCGCCAACAGTCCAGTCTAATTGCAAAATGGCATCGCCCCTGGCACCTAAACCGCTTTTATCTTTAAACATGGTGGCTGGCATACGTGGCACATGTGGTTCGGTTAAAGCAAAATACAGGAAAAAAGGCGATTGCTTTTTATCTGCGATAAACTGTTTTGCCTTAGCCAGAAAGGTAAACGAAAGTTCTTCGTCTGTCCACCTGGCCAGTTTACCGCCAGTCATAAAACCAATGCGGCCAATGCCGTTTACAATCGTATTGTCGTGTCCTTGCCCGGGCGAACTTTTCATTTTAAGCAGCTCAGGGTTTTCCTTTCCGGTAGGCTCGTTACCGATTTTCTGCTTGTAATCTACAGCAATAGGATCGTTCTGATCTAAAGCTACAACCTTATGGTCTTGTAAGAAAACAGTAGGTACACGATCGGCAGTAGCCGGAAAAATAAACGAATAACCAAAACCAACTTCATTGGGACCGGGTTTAATTTCGCCGTTCCAGTTTTTTTCTACCTGCTCGCCCAGGCCCAGGTGCCATTTACCTACAATTGCCGTTTGGTAACCTGCTTCTTTAAATACCTTGGGTAAGGTTTTGCGGTCGGTAGGGATAATCAATGCAGCATCGCCAGGCAAAATACCAGTGCCTTTTTTACGCCATGGGTATTCGCCGGTCATTAAGGCGTAACGCGCAGGCGTACAGGTTGCCGAAGTAGAATGCCCGTTGGTAAAACGAATTCCGCTTGCTGCCAGTTTATCCAGATTGGGGGTATGCAATTTGGTAGCACCATAGCAGCTCAGGTCGCCATAGCCCAAATCATCAGCACAGATTAAAATTACATTGGGCTTTTTCTGTGCAAAGCTTTGCAGGCCAAAAAAAGTCAATAAAATCAGTAATGGAATTTTCATTTATTTAAGTTTAGGATTAATATTCACCTCATTTTGTGGCACAGGCCAAAGCTCATCCTGCCCTATGCGAAATGCTTTCGAAGTTACAAACCAGCGGCTATAAGGATCTATAGCAGTTCCCTTTTTACGCAGATTTGTTGCACCTGGAAAAGCTGCTCCGTAAAAATCGCCGTTTAGCACCTGGCCGATGTTTTTCCAGCGCAACAGGTCCCAATAGCGGATACCTTCTAAAGCCAGTTCGTTTCTTCTTTCCCTGCGCAAAATGGTACGCAAAGCCGAAGGATTGGTTTCGGTTACTTTAGGCATGTTTACGGTAGCACGGGCACGCACTTTATTGATGGTTTCATCGAGTAAAGCCTGATCGATGGCGGCACCAGATTCTAACTTTGCCTCTAAATAACTGAGCAAAACCTCAGCATAGCGGATAATCGGCAAATCGACCCCCGAATTTTGTAAATCGCCACCGCTAAAAGCTTCGCTGTTGAACTTTTTAAGGGCATAACCGGTACGGGTTCCCTGCTTGGTGGAGGTTAACTGATCAGGAGAAGCGGTATCATCGGGGTTGCTGTTGTACACGATATTCTTGAAATTCTGCCCGTTGTACAATACGGTATATTTAAGGCGTGGATCGCGGTTAAGACCAACATTGGCCGCACTATATCTGGCATCGGCATAAGAAAAAGGTGTACCATCAGTAAATTCGAACGATTCTACCAGGCTTCCCATTGGGCAGTGCAAAACATAACCGCCCAGTTTTGCCGGATAGTTATGCTGCATCATGGCATTTGGGGCTAAATCCTGAATGTACTGCGTGGCAAAAATAATCTCTTTACTGGTTTCGTTGGTGCCATTAAACAAGCTTTCGTAATTTGGGTCGATAATGTTCTCGTTCAAATCAATTAACTGTTTGTACGTACTTGCAGCCTCTGTAAATTTTTGCTCAGCCAGGTAAGTGCGACCCAAAAAGGCCAGTGCAGCCTGTTGCGTAGCTCTCCCACGTTCGGCAGCTGGCATGGCATTTTGCTTAGGCAGTGCAGGTACAATGGCTTTAAATTCGGCTTCGGCATAAGCCTGAACCTGGTCTTTAGTACTTTTACTTACGGTATTGGCTTCGGTAAGGGTAAGTGTTTTTTCTACCAAAGGCACAGCGCCAAAATACTGCGAAAGGTAAAAATACTGGCAGGCCCGTATAAACCGCGTTTCGGCACTCATCCGGGCAATTTTAGCCGCATCAATCGGTGCTTTGGTAATGTTCTCTAAAAAGTAATTACACCTGGCTATGCGGCGGTAACTTAAACTCCAGTAATTGGCCAGGTAGCTGTTGGTTGCGGTTAAAGTACCATTGGTGAGGGTATTGAATCCCGAGTTATCGCCCCTCCTGTCGTAAGCATTATCGGTAGCAAATTCGAGGTAAAGCAAGCCATGGTACGACCACCAGTCGGTAGCCGAAAACTCTGCACTGGTTGGGTTAACTTCCATTTGGATGTTGCCTCTGTATACGCCTGTTAAGGCCAGCATGGTATTTTGTTCGGTATCCCAAAAGGTCTGGCTTGAAAACTGATCCAACGGTGTTCTGTCCAGCTCTTTTCTGCACGATACCATCAGTAAGAGTACAATTAAGCCTGGTAATATTGATTTATATAATATTTTCATCTTCTTAATCATTAAAAATTAACATTTAAACCCAGGGTATATACGGCCATAATTGGATAGTAGGAACCACTGGTAATGGTTTCAGGATCCCAGCCTTTAGGATATTTGCTGAAAGTTAAAGGGTTTTGCGCGGTAGCATAAATCCTTAAAGCTTCAATTCCCTTTGCTTTTAATGCCGGCGAATTAAACTTATAGCCTAACTGTACGTTTCTAACTTTTAAATAACTGCCATCGAGCATCCAGAACGAAGAGGTTAGGGTATTTCCCGTACCAGTATTGGAAATGGTTTCTAAACGCGGGTATTTGGCATTGGGATCGGGGTTCGCCGCCGACCAATGCGAATCGGCCTGGTAACGCTGGATATTTCCGTTCTGGTAAAATGCCCAGCCTGCATAACCATCCAGATAACCGTTGGCACCAGCTATGCCTTGCAACAAGATCGATAAATCGAAATTTTTATAACTTGCCGAAAGGTTTACACCATAAGTGTATTTAGGGATTCTGCTACCCAAAACAGTACGATCGTAAGCAGCTTCTACTTTACCATCGGGCACACCATTGGGACCGCTGATATCACGGTAACGGATATCGCCGGGTTTAACATTGGGGTTAATGCTTTTCTGATTGGCATATGCAGCAATATCAGCAGCATCAACAAACAGGCCGTCGGTTTGATAACCGTAATATAAATCCATTGGAAAACCATTAAACAGGGTTGAACCGTTTCCTACCATTCCGTTAGGCTGGGTAATGTTACCGACGCCTAAATCGAGTACTTTGTTGCGGATGATAGAGAAGTTTCCGTTTATGGCATATGTAAAACTGCCGATGTTATTCTTGTAATCTAAAGTAAACTCCCAGCCCCGGTTGCTTAAGCGGCCAGAGTTTTGCACGCCCACACCAAAGCCCAGCACTGTTGATACGCTGGAAGCCGGACTAACCAGGATATCGTAAGTATAGCGATCGAAATAGGCTGCGCTAAAACCAAGCTTACCGCCAAATAAACTACCTTCAATACCCACATCTTTGGTCCGGGTCGATTCCCATTTAATTGTCGGATCAACCAGAGTTGTGTTGGCTACACCAGTAGAGAGTACTCCACCAAAAGGGTAATTAGACCCTGAACTGAATACATTCTGATAAGCATAGTTACCAATGTTCTGGTTACCCAGTGTACCATACGACGCTTTAATTTTAAGATCGCTTAGCCAGCTGAGTTTATCTTTTAAAAACGGTTCTTCCGAAATGCGCCAGCCAATTGCCCCTGCCGGAAAGGTAGCGTATTTAGAGGCATCAGGAAACCTTGATGAACCATCGTAACGCACGGTAAATTCGGCCAGATAACGATTGCTGTAATTGTAATTTACCCTGCCGAAATAAGAATCGAGTGCATATTCGGCTGCCGTTCCGGTATTTTTCTGCGTACTGGCATCGCCTGCATTAATTTCGGTTAAGGTATTACTGTTGTAACCTGTTCTATTGGCAGAAAGCGAGCTGGTTTTATTAAATTCATACGAATGACCCGCCAGTATACCAATTTCGTGCGTACCCAAATTCAGTTTGTACTCAGCAAGTTGCTGAAAGGTTTTATAGATATTATTTAAGCTCGATTGGTTAAGGCTTCCCGGCCCCAGCGTAACCGTGCTATTTAAGCGTTGGTTGGCTAAAAAACGCTGCGAATTACCCGTTAACTGGGTATAGCCACCAATTGCAGAAAGTTTTAGGTTTTTTACCACCTCCCAATCTAAACGCATATTGGCCAAAAGATCGGTCTGCTTGCTTTTAAAAAACGAATCGTTATCTGAGTAAGAAACCGGGGTACCTTTGGCTACTACGCCCAGGCCGTAATCGCCATTGCTTAATTTGTTCACATAAATGGCGGGTACACGAATTACCTGGCTGATATTGGTTAACATATCTGTCCAATCCAAGGTAGCAGGTGGTGCGGGTTCGTTGTTAATATATTGTGCACCAGATAAACGGGTGGTTAACTTCAGTTTGCTGTTAAACTGGTTAGTCATGTTAAACCTGATGTTGTAGCGGTTATAGTTATTTTTGGCTACAATTCCGTTTTGGTATAAATAGCCAGTTGAAAGTAAGTATTGTGTATTCCCAATACTATTGGATAGCGATAAATTATGCCCGGTTTGAAAGGTAGATTTTTTTAGTACCTGATCGATATAATTTTCATTGGGATAATTGTCGGGATCTGAACCATCTTTATATTTCTGAATCTGCGCTGCTGTGTAAGCGCCGGGCTGCGCCTCGTTAATTAAAGTAGCATACTCCCACGAATCGACAAATTCGGGGTAAGCGGTAGCGCGTTGCGTACCGGTGTAACCGTTGTAAGCTATTTTAATTTTTCCATCGCTGCTGGCACCTGTTTTAGTGGTCACCAAAATAACACCGTTGGCCGCCCGAGAACCATATATGGCCGCTGTAGAAGCATCTTTAAGGATCGAAATATTGGCTACATCGTTAGGGTCGATATCGTTGAACGAATTTACAGGGATTCCATCAACCAATATCAATGCACCTGCACTGGCTCCAAACGAACCTACTCCCCTGATTTGAATGTTACCAGTACCCACACCCGGCTGGCCACTCCGTTGTATTACAGTAATGCCGGGTAACTGACCGGTAAGCGCATTGGCTAATGAAGAAACAGGCCTGTCGTTAATGTCTTTAGCAGTAAGCTGCGAAACCGAACCAATAAGATTGGCCTTTTTCTGGCTGCCGTAACCTACAATTACCACATCGCCTAATTTTGCCGAAACGGGAATAAGTTTGATTACCAGCTGCCCGGGTGTGTTCAGGTTTACATCCTGAGGTTCGTAACCCACAAAAGAAACCGTAATCACGGCATCGGCCGAAATGTTTTTTAAGGTAAATACGCCATTTAAATCGGTGGTGGTGCTTATATTTTGCCCTTTAACTTTAATGCTGGCCCCTGGTAAAGGGCTTCCGGTTTCATCAACAACCTTTCCGCTTACATCTTTAAGCTGCATAATGGTGCTGTTTTGAGGCAAGACGGTACTTTTCTGCTGAACAATGATGGTTTTATTGCTTACCGTATAATCAAGCGGTTGATTTCTGAAGGCATCATCCAATACCTCAGTAATACTTTGGTTGTTGGCTAAAATGCTAACCGGTTTTGCATTTTTAAAAACATTACCCATATAAATAAAGCTGTAGCCGCTTTGTTTCTTTATTTTTTTCAGGATTTCTTTTAGCGCTACGTTATTTTCTTTTAAAGTAATGTGCTGACCATCTGCACCGATACTGATCTGCAAAAAGATCGATGTCATTAAAACCATGGTCAAAGAGATTCTCATAATCAGGTATCGTTTTACTCCGGGATGGGCACAAAAAAGCCTTCCAGAGATTTTCTGTTTAAAATTCATACATTTGGTTTGTTAAGTTGGTTTATGTGATAATTAGTATTGCTTAAGCCTTTATCAGTAATCGGAGGCGTTGCCGCGCCTTCGATTTATAGGCTAATTTTTTAGTGACTGATGGTTAACCTCCTTCCTTCAACTTTAAAATTTAGCTTAGTGGTTAACCGGAGTACCTGAAGCACCTGGTCAATATTGTCGAACCGCGAAACAGAACCATTTATTTCTGCTGTTCCAAACTGCCCTGCATACACCACATCGAGGTCGTACCAGCGGGCTACTTTTCTGATGGCGGTTTTAAGGTCTTCGTTATCGAATACGAAATACCCATTCTTCCAGGCTACAGCTTCTTCCGTATCAACTGTTTTAACCAAAAACTGCTCGCCATTAAATTGCGATGCCTGTCCGGGTTTTAAAAGTACCGGAACTCCTTTGCCTTTTGGTTCAACCTGAACACTGCCCTCCAGCAGGGTCGTTTTTATGCTATTTTCTTCAGGATAGGCATTGATGTTAAAATGGGTACCCAATACGGTTACTTCCTGTAGAGCGGTTTTAACTAAAAACTTCCTTTTTTTGTCTTTAGCCACTTCAAAATAGGCTTCGCCCTGAAGCTCAACCACTCTTTCGTTTTTGGTAAAGGCCATGGGGTAGCGTAAAGATGAAGCGGCATTTAGCCAAACTTTAGTGCCATCTTCGAGTATGAGCTGATATTGCCCGCCATTAGGTGTTTGTACAGTATTGAAAAGATGGTCGAGGCCTGTTTTTTGTGCAGCTTTAGGGATGCTGTAAAGCAATTGCCCATCTGCGAGTTTAACGATCTGAATGCCAGATTTTTGAGCCAGCTCGCCATTGCGGTAGTCATCGAGTGCTACTTTTGTGCCGTCGGCAAGCGTAAGCAAGGCCCGGTTTCTTCCCGGTAAAACAGGTGCAGCCTCGCGTTTTACTTGTCGATTATTTTTTTCCTCATTGCGGGTGTAAAAATAAAAGCCAGCAGCGAATGTAATTACGAGGGCTGCAGCAATGCTGAAGCTACGATATAATTTATAGGTTTTCCTTTCGGGAGCAATATTTGGTGTGTTAAAGCCTGCCCGATCTGAAAAGGCATTCCAAATGGCTGTTTTGGTTTCGGCCAGCGCTGCTTCGCTATGGTTGTTTATTGGCTTTCGGGCTTCTGCCAGGTACCAGCTTTCGAGGGTATTGAGTTCCTCTGCCGTGCAGGTGCCATCCTGGTATTTTTGCAGCAGTACTTTAAATGTTTCTTCGTTTAGGTTCATGGGTCTCATTGGTAGTTGAAACGATGCACTTTCAGTGCAAAAATTCATTTTTTTAAATTTTATTTTTTTTGCCACAAATTCACAGATTTTATTTTGTCCAATCTGTCAATCTGTGGCTTATTAATAAATAGCTTCGTCCATTTCAAAAGCTTTTCAATGCATAGTGCTTTTGGAGGCTTGTTAAACTAAGACGATTGAAAGGGATACTGGTATGAGAAGAAAATGAAATATTTTTTATTTTGTTAAAAGAACATAGTCAGCGCCCCTATTTTTTCGCGTAAAATGCGAATGGCATTGCTAATCTGGCTTTTAATGGTATGCTGGGTAATGCCTAGTTTTTCGGCAATTTCTTTGTGCGACATGTTTTCGCGCCGGCTGAGCAGGAAAACTTCTTTCATTTTACCGGGAAGGGCCTCCATACCGGCTTCGATAATTCTTTCGAGTTCTTTTCTTCTAATTTCCTGATCGGTAACAGGCACGCCCTGTTCAGCAAAAGCATTAAAAGACCCGAGATAACGGTCTACTACTTTTTGGTGTTTGATATGATCGAGCACCATGTTTTTTACCGAGCGGTACAAATAAGAGGCAAATGAGGTTTTAAAATCGAGTTGATGGATATTGCTGTAAAGGCCAAAAAACAGGTTCTGAACAATATCTTTAGCTTCTTCTTCATTGGCCAGTATTTTTCTGGCGTGTATAAAAAGCACTCCCCAATACCTTTCGTAAATATGCGAAAAGGCCTGCTGGTCTCCTTCTTTTGCCAATTGAATGAGTACCAGGTCGGGAAGTTCAGTGTAATTATTCATTAATAGCTTGACCTCAATTTTAAATTATCGGCCGCAAGTTAAACAGCTCATAATTTAAATAATTCCGACCTGTTTGGTTTTGTAAAATCGAAATTAGTGGAACCAATATTAAGCAATACTTTAGAAATAAATAAAAGTTAATTTTTGGCCATCATCGCGCAAACGTTTGATCGACTGAAATTTAGCTTAGCCTTATTTCCCTGGTTTCGCTCTTTATCAATGCTTTAGGTACTAAATAATCGAGCTATTATTTTCCGGGTCTATCCAGGAACGAAGTTTAAGCCATTTGTTTTCTAAAATTAACCTGTCTAAAATCGAAAACAGCGTTTATCGGTTGTCGCCTCCTGCAAATAATCATTATTAAGGTTATTTAGCAAGTATAATCAAACGGTTGCGCAATCTTTTTTCTTTAATCTACATGTAAATCTTTATACATTCGATTGACGTTGTAGAAAGACTTATCATTTATTGTATATTGAATTTCAATGCTTTATGATCAGGAAATAAACAAACTGTTGTAACCGAATATTTTAAATAACTGTGCATTAATACCCCGATTTGTGCTGTCTGATGGTTATTTAAACCCCAAAACTAAACCAATTAACTCCCGAAACTCTTTAGTTACGGGGAATTTATAACCTAACCTACAAAAACCTAACGATGAAAAGTAAACTTTTACTCTTTACTGCCCTGGCTGTAATGGGCTTATCGGCCTGTAAAAAAGCAGCGGTATTGCCCGAAGAAGTGGTAACAAACCAACCGCAAAAAAGTGGTGCCGAAGTAGAATCGGCTACACAAACCAACATTTTTAACGTTACCGAGAAAATCAGTGCTTCAATTGAAAAAGATCGCCTGAAAAACGGATATCAGTTAACAGATTTTACAGCAACTGGTTTGTACATGGCCCCAAATGCAACACTTGATATTACGGTAGAGCAAACAGCGGGCACCCGTTTACCTAAATTGCTAATCGGTACTTATTCGAGATATGGCACGTGGAATGCCCAGCCTAGTGTGGTGCAACTCACAGCTGGCACCAATACCATTACCAATGCCGTTGGCGGTTTATTGTGGATCAGGTATACCAATGCCACCACAGGTTCGACAGCTAAAATCACTTTTAACAGTGGCTACCAGTTTGCACCTTATTTTAAGCTTGGGGTAAGCACCAATTCCGACTGGATTAACCAGCTTCAAACCTATACCACACCCGATGTGGTACTGGAAGGATCGAACTGTTTTATTGTGGTTTCGCGTACCAAAGCCATACAATATCAAACAGAAGATCAGGCAGCTATACTGAACAAAATTACTCAGGTTATTGCGCTTGAAGATGATTTGAACGGCTTAGACAATTCGTTGCCTGCGCATGCCAAAAACGTACATACTTATTTGCTTACCCAGCACGAAGATCCGGCCTATTACTTTTTTGCTTACGATTACCGTACCGCTTATATCACATCGGATGTGAATGCTATTTTAACTTTAAATAGTGTTGGTACAAATGGTTGGGGCATGTGGCATGAGTTAGGTCACCAACACCAGATGATGTGGCGTTGGGGCACCTTAGGCGAGGTTACTGTTAACCTGTACAGTTTGTATGTGCAGCGTACGCTAACCCCTTCTATCAACAGGTTGGTAAATGATGGTACCTGGCCAAAAGTCTTTACCTATTTAGGCAAAGCAGATGGCACGAAAGACTTTAACGGATATACCAGCTATGCTAATCCGCTAACCGATGTTTGGATCAGGCTGGCCATGTTTCAGCAGTTAACCTTGGCCTATGGCGATAATTTTTATCGTACCTTAGCTAAGAACATGCGTGTAGAAAACCCAACATTGGCCAATGATGACGCCAAATTGCGCTATTTTATGCTGAAAGCCTGTAGTATATCGGGTAAAAACCTGAGTAATTTCTTTACGAAATGGGGGTTGAATTTATCAACTGCAGCTGCAACCACACAAATTCATACGGATATGGCTGCTTTAGGTTTGCCCGCTCCTACTACTGATCCTTCTACCCTGCAGGATAATGTTGCACCATTAAACGAATTAAGTAAAACCGGCTGGACGATCAATTCTTTCAGCTCGGAAGAAACCAGCGGTGAAGGTGCTACCAATGGCAGGGCTGCTACTTTAATTGATGGTAGCTTCAGTACTTACTGGCACTCGCGTTGGACCAGTACTGCAACCAGTTACCCACACCAGATTGTGATTGACCTTGGATCTTCTAAAACAGCAAAGGGCTTAAGTTTAGTACAACGAAATAGCCTGGCACGCGCCGTTAAAGATTTTCAGGTGTTAACCAGTACAGATAATGTGACTTTTACTGCGGTGAATAATTATACTGCGCAAAACGCTACAGGGGCGCAATATTTTGCCTTTGGCAGCAGCAAAACATTCAGATACCTTAAAGTAATAGCCAATAATGCGCACGATGGATTACAGTTTGCTGCATTAGCCGAAATTGGGCTTTACAACTAAATTGTTTAAGCCACAGATTAGCAGATTTCACCTAGTCTGTTAATCTGTGGCTTAAAATTATACAAATGAATAGCTTTCATTTATTTTACATCAACCCTAAGCCAGCTAAAACGACATTATTTTGCCACAGATTAACAGATTAAAAAGAGAAAACTAATCTATGAATCTGTGGTTTTTAAATTAAAGAAGTAAATTTTAGATAATTTTAATTTCTGTCTTTTTCGCCACAAATCACAGATTAAAAAAAGCAGACTAATCGGTGGCTTTCAATCACTACTTTACCGACATTCTTAAATAAATCTTCAAAAGCCACTTCTGTTTTCATGTAAAATTACCGCGAAAATACGATTCAAATTATCTCAAATCGCAACTATTGAGGTATTTCGTGTAAAAAAGTAAATTTAATTTTTAATTCCGGAATATACTCTTCTATATTTGAAACGGAATCCCCACCAATATTTACAACTAAAAAAATGGCAATATTATGGAGGATTTCTTCATTTACAAGGTGGCAAAATGCCCAAAACCCATCGGTTCCGGTAAACAAATTAAATTGTATACTGATACTCCAACTTCACATTTAGTTATTTCCGGGTAACACGCAATGCATCTGCTTTGCATGAGATTTTCTCATCAATGCTTTTGTATTTGTTTTTTTCTGCTTAATCATTATCAAAAATAAATCAGTATTAATTTTTAAAACCTAAACCTATGAAAAACAATTTTTTAAAATCAAGCCTCTTACTTGCGTTCCTAACAACGGTGGTTGTTGGCTGTAAGAAAAATGTTGGAGACACTGCTCCTGAAAACACTGAGGCTAAAACGGCGATAACAGAACTTAATGAAAATTTTGAGTGTAAAATGCTGGGTGTTAAAACTGGCGGTACGGATGTTGAAGCGAATGGAGCCACCAGATTTAAATGGCCCAATGGAAGTAATATTAAAGTACGTTTTAACGGAGGGACTTCATTTGTTCGCGATAAAATAAAACAGTATGCTAAAAGCTGGGAAACTTATGCCAACATTACTTTTTCATTTGTTGCCGATAACGCAGACGCCGATATAAAAATAGCCTTTGAAGATGATGGTTCATGGTCTTACCTGGGTACAGATTCCAGAAACCAAACTACATCGATGAATTTTGGCTGGTTTGACAATACTACCAGCGATACAGAATTCAGAAGAACAACGGTTCATGAATTTGGGCATGCGCTCGGTTTGGATCACGAACAGGCACATCCTGATGCCAATATTCCGTGGAATAAACAAGCTGTTTATGATTATTATATGGGTGCTCCAAACTACTGGACTAAAGAAGATATTGATTACAATGTACTCGCGGTAAACAGTAGAACAGGTTTAAGCTACGGTGCATATGATTCAAAATCAATAATGCACTACCCCATTAAAGCACGTTTTACTACCAATAATAAAACAATTGCAGCAAACAACACCACCATTTCGCAGGGTGATATCGCATTTATAAAAAGTTATTATCCCGGTAGAAATTAATCTTATCTGTTCCTAAATAAGTCCATATTAAACAGATGCTGAACAGCAGTTTAGCATCTGTTTATCAATTTATATATGGCTAACCTTAACGATAGAATATTTATGAAATATTATTTAAAAACCTTGCTTTTAGTCTTTTTTTATGCACTGATTTTTAGTTCCTGCAAGAAAGAAAGTGCTGATTCAGTATCTGAAACAAAAACAATAAATACCAAACCTGCAGGCCTTGCCCTGGCGAATCAGGATGAAGTTAAAGTAGCGGAGAAAATAATTGTACTTAACAAAGAAGAGAAGATGCCTGTTTGGCTTTATGGCAAGGCCAACGCTAACACTATTCTGGTTATGGTACACGGCGGGCCGGGCAGTAATGTATTAGATTATCGCAATCTTAATCAAGGACTTGCTTTTAAGCGACTGGAAAATAACTATATCGTAGCTTACTGGCAGCAGCGCGCTTCAGGAGAATCGCAGGGACCTGATAATCCAAACTATTATACCATTCAGCAATACGCCGAAGATTGTGATATGGTTGTGAATAAGCTAAAGGCGAAGTATCCGGATAAGCGAATAGTGCTTATGGGGCATAGTTGGGGCGGAATGTTAATACCCTTTTATTTGAGATCACAAATACGAAGGGCTAAAATTGCTGCCTGGATAAATATTGACGGTCTCCACAATGGTACAACTTTTTTACAATCCAGCATTCAGGACTTAAATGCCGAAGCAGATAAACGGATTGCTTTGCAGCAAAATGTGAGCTATTGGAACTCGGTTAAAAATGATATTTCGAAATATCCAACCGCTGCCAATCCATTATCTTACAGTTGTATAGCCTATATTCCGGAAGTAAAAATAAAAGTATATCCTCGAAACTTTACATCTTTTACATCCAGAGCTACTAATAGTAATCGTAAAATATTTCCTGTTGTGCTGAATACCGATAACACCAGTTACCTGAAAAGTTACACTTTGCCTACGCTTGTATTATGGGGCAAATATGATTATTCGGTTTCAAAAGGAACCAGGGATCAGATGCTTGCCAATAGTGGTTCGACAAAGCTTGTAAATTTGGAGTTTAGCATATCGAGCCACTTTCCAATGTTTCAGGAACCAGATCAATTTGCAGAAAGCATTGAAAGTTTTATAAAAAGCTTTTAAAGCCTATATTAAAAATAGGGTTCACCAAATTTAATACATTTGGTGAACCCTATTTAAACAAATCAGCATTTACAGCAAATATTATTTTGTAGTAATTTCTACCTTGCCACCGTTTTTAAACAGATCGTGAGAAATAAAATAGCCATCATTTATTTTACCATCAATCTTAATCTGGCTAATGCCTCTTCCTTTTCCGGGTTTACTAATGGTTAAGATTTTTCCACTGCTGGTTTTCCATTTCACCTCATCAAACAATGGTGCAGTTACAATATATTTAGGGTCGGTAGCCGAAAACGGATAAATACCTAAGGCAGTAAACACGTACCAGGCCGACATTTCGCCTGCATCATCCATACCGGATAAGGCTAACCCATCGTCACCAATGCCATACAATTCGTTTAAAATCTTATCAATTATCTTTTGCGATTTTTCTGGCTTGCCAATAAAAGTATAGGCAAATGGTGCCTCGTGGTCGGGTTGGTTACCCTGGCAGTATTGTCCAATCATGGTTTCTACGTTGCGGGCAATGTATTTCGGGTTCCAGGGCACCGTAAACAACGAATCTAATTTCGATTCAAAACCGGCAGCGCCACCGTAAAGTTCAATCAAACCAGGCATATCGTGTGGTGCATAAAAAGAAACCTGCCAGGCATTAGCTTCACGGTACATGTATTCGTAGTATGGGTATTGCGGGTTAAATGGCGTAATCCAGTCGCCATTTTCTAACCTGCCACGCATAAAACGGGTAGCCGGATCGAACATGTTTTTATAGTTTTTCGAACGCGCCATTAAAATGCGGTAATTGGCGGTATCGCCCAGTTTTTGTGCAATTTGTGCTAAAGAATAATCATCATAAGCATATTCGAGTGTTTTAGAAACACCTGCTTTGGCTTTGGTTTCTACATGTGGGTTTTTCACATCAGGATCAGAAATATAACCCTTTTCGATATACTCTTTAATAAATGGCCTGGCACCACCCGCTACATTGGCATTACGCAGTAAAATCTGGTAAGTAGCCTGGATATCGAAATCATCAATTCCCCTTAAATAAGCACCCGCTATAGATGAAGCGCCGTGGTCGCCGTGAAAAAAGGTAGGGATAAAGCCTGTTTTTTCACCTACATCTTTCATCGATTTAATTACATCTAAAGTTACCTTTGGTGTAATTAGCCCCAACAGTACATCTTTGTTGCGGTAAGTATCCCATAACGAGGGCTCGGTATAATACCTGAAATTACTTTTTACCACTTGCCGTTTCGCATCTTTATATTCGCCGTTTACATCGCTGCGCAAGGCCGGCCATAAAAACGAACGGTACAAGCTCGAGTATAACATTTGCTTTTGCTTGTTGGTACCTCCTTTTACTTCGATGTTCGATAATAGGTTTTCCCAGGTATTGGTGGCTTCGTTACGGATCTGCGCAAAGGTTTTCTGGCCAATTTCATGCTCCAGGTTTTCTTTGGCATTGGCCACGCTTACAAACGATAAACCTATTTTTAAAGTTACAGGTTCTTTACCTCCATCGGCCAGGTGTACTATGGCATAGCCAGAACGTTTCCCTTCATCAGTAATATCCAGCTTATCAATCTTGCCATTCAGTACCGCATAAAAATAAACGTTTTCACCTCCCTGAAAACCCTGTATGGCCGATGGGCCATCTTGGGTGATATTCCAGGTGTTAACGCCGCTATTGGCTTTACCCATACTAAAAAGGATTTGCTTGTTGCTATTATCCTTGTAAGTGTATTCGTGAAAACCACACCTTAAGGTTGAAGTAAGCTTAACATTTACCTGGTAATCATCCAGATAAACCTGATAAAAACCTGGAGCTGCGCTTTCGTTTTTATGCGAAAACTTAGAGCCAAATTTACCTGTTGGATTAGATAATGGTAAAATGGGAAGGTTGCAAAGGTTCCAGTGGCCTTTGTTGGTGTGTGCAAAACCATAAATGGTATCGTCTTCGTATTCGTAACCTGCGCCCGAGCCAAATTCGGTTATCGGACTCAATTGCACCATGGCATTGGGCAACGAACTACCCGGAAAAGTTAAACCTGCCCACGATCGCCAGCCTTGTGGCAACTCGTAACCCAGTATTTTTGGGTCGGTTAAAGGCGCTGTACCAATAAAGGTATTTACGTATGGGGTTAATTTGGTTTTGGTTTGGGCCTGAGTTTGGTACATACCCAGTATACTCAGCAATAAGAAAAAGTTTAAAGATTTGGTTAGAGATTTCATTTACATAAAACGTTTTAGTGTGTTGTATCAAATATATAAAATCTATAAGCTCCGTCAACAAAATATCACAATAGTTACCAATTAAATTTAAGTGGCACAGCAACATTGCATGCTTAAATAGCTGAATAATATGCCAAATATCGGGATGCTTTATCGTCCGGCTTTTCGTGCCCCCTATGCTATTTTATATATCTTTGGTTTACACACTAATCAAATAACCACCATGCTTTTAAATTACAGGCAAAACATTGTTTGTACGTTGTTATCGTGCTTACTCCTCTTCTGCTTCTCCAACCGGCTTTTGGCCCAAAACAAAGAAAATCCTGCTTTCACCATGTGGGACAATAAACCTGCAAAAAAATGGATGACCGAGGCCTATCCTATTGGTAATGGCCGCATTGGCGGAATGATTTTTGGCGGTGTTGAGCAAGAACACATTCAGTTTAACGATAATACTTTATGGACCGGCGATGAAAACGACCGGGGTATGTACCAGGCTTTTGGCGATTTGTTTATCGATTTCAATAATAAAGATCAGCAATTTACCAACTACAGCCGTAAGCTCGATATTACCGATGCCGTTCATACGATTAACTACACTCAAAATGGAATGCAATTTAAGCGGGAGTACTTTTGCAGCTTCCCGGATAAAGTGATGGTGCTGCGTTTTACCGCTAACCAGAAAAAGGCCTATTCGGCTATTATTGGCCTGAAAGATGCTCACCAGGGGGCAATAACAGCAAACGGAAATACCATTCAGGTAACTGGTAAACTGCCAAACGGAATGACTTACCAGGCTACTGCTGTAGTTAAAGTAGAAAATGGAAAGCTCGAAGCAGTAAAAGATGGAGACAACGAAAAGTTAAAAATAACAGGTGCAGATGCGGTTACGCTTATTTTTACTGCGGCTACCAATTACATCAACAAGCGCGAGCAAAACTGGAAAGGTGAAGAACCTGTGCCTAAAATTGAACGTGTTTTAAATGCGGTTAAAGCCAAAAGCTACGATAAGCTGTTAAAAGCGCATGTTAGCGATTACCGCCAGCTGTTTGGCCGCCTAAGCATTAACCTGTGTACCAGTGATGTAAACAACCAGAATTTGCCTACTTACCAAAGGTTAATCAATTATAAAAAAGTAGCCGATCCGGCGCTCGAAGCTTTAATTTTTCAATATGGCAGGTATTTGTTAATCAGTTCTTC
>Ga0308170_10000965_pt1 | contig 30697 bp, 31 predicted proteins | sample PhyBR2_2_FD_202136 | JGI IMG/M metagenome (GOLD analysis project Ga0308170, IMG submission 202136) | Phyllosphere microbial communities from UC Gill Tract Community Farm, Albany, California, United States - DLSLSB.R2 | ecosystem: Host-associated > Plants > Phyllosphere > Unclassified | place...
CTTCTGCTTGCGCACGATCGAACGAGGACGTCTCTGCGGTGCAATCGAGCGCTTCTCCCGACCCTGTTAGTCCTGTAGAGCGCGAGCTGGACCGGTTCCTTGGCCTTCTCAAGTTGGGTCGAGACGGCGACGAGCGCGCGCGCTTCCTGACGGCCCTGTTCCTCTCGAGCGTGCTGCCTGGACCTCATCGAGTGCGCCCTGAACGAGGCGAGGCGCGCGAAGGGCTGTGGGCGGCGCAATCGTCGTCTGAAGCGGGCCGAGGAAAGCTAATGCCGAATAGGAAAGTGCGCCTAATCCGATCCGCTTTGAATCGTTTTGCCGCCCGTCCGCGACCCGAGTCGGGTTCGAACCGACGCGGCATTACAAATCCGTGCTAATGGTACTTCGTAATGCTCGGCTCTCGCGCCTGCACCAGCTTGCAGGCATGGGCTCGCTCACGCTCTAGCTCGCAGTCCTGACCCCTCTTGAGCCTGTAGAGCCCTCGAGCGACGCGCGAGCTGCCTGCTCGGAGGCGGGGCCGTGTCGCGCCAAGTCGACCGAGCGTCGCACGGACCTTGCGGCGAGCGCAGCCTGTAGCAACAAGGTCGTGCAGTGCAATCGAGCGAGCAGGCTCGGAGCAGGGATTGACCGAGTCTCGAGAGGTCAGAGCGTCGAGCACGACTCCCTCCTCCTCCTCGAGGACAGGGTCGACGGTATTTCTCCTCGGTTTCTCAGCATGTAGGTGAGGTGCTTGCCCTGCAGCTTGAGGACCGCTCTACATACTCTCCGCAGAGCGTCCATGGGCGCGCGCGCAGTCCTTGCAGCGCCCACAGCGCCGCTACAGCCTCGCGCCCGGTCCTAGTTCCTCCCTTGCGCGCCCGCCGCCGCCCGCCCGAGCCCGAGCGAGTCATGCAAACGCGACCTCGATCCCGCCCTCCCACGTCTGGCCCGGCTCGAGCTCCTCGAAGGGCTCGACGCGCCCGGGCTCGAGGCACACGTACCGGCCGGCGCCGCCCTCCTCCATGTCGGCGATCGAGGCGCCCTTTTCCGGGCCCGGGTTCCACAGGACGACGTCGGGGAGGTTGTGCTTGTGCACCTTGAGGACGTCGCCCGACGAATCGGAGCCCGACGAGGGGAAGGCGAGCTCGAGGTGGTCGGGCGCGCGGTAGTAGACGCGGTCGACCTCGCCCTTGGGCCCATCGACGTCGACGACCTTGCGGCGCTCGGTCTCCTTGCCGTGCTTGCCGCCGGTGACCTTGTCGACGAACGCGAGCGACTCGAGCGGGGTGACGCGGACCTGGGGCGGGGTGACGCCGTCCGGGAGGCGGAAGTAGGCGTGGAGGAGGGCCTGGAAGTGGAGCGGGGCGATGGCTGACGAGGGGTTGGTGACGGCGAGCGAGAGCGAGAGGGTGTAGGGGCGCAGGTGGACCGTGTAGCGCAGGAGGAACGGCTGCGAGTAGATGGCCTGGATCTCGGGCGTCGGCTCGAGCTCTGCGGGCGGGCGCGGTGTCGGGTCAGTCGTTCGCTCGCACCGAGTCTGGGCGATGTTCCGAGAGAGGTAGAGGGGACGCACTGAAGACGGCCTTGACGCCCTCGGCCGTGTCGTCGGCGGCGGCGTGGTCCTCGAGCTGCCAGACGCTGGTGCGCGCAAAGCCGTGCTGCTTGAGCTGGGCAAAGAGCGGGTTGTCGAGGTTGGGCGGGCCGAAGATGGGCCAGCAGATGGGGACGCCGCCCCGGACGGCGGCCTTGTCCGAAGGCGACGGGTTCGACTTGGACGAGGTGAAGAGGCGCTCGCGGCCGTCGTGCGAGTACGAGATGACGGTCGCGCCCTGCGGGTCGGAGGCGAGGTAGAGAGGATGTCGGAGTCGGCGAGGGAGCAGGGCAGGGTGCGGGCGGTGCAAGAGTCGACGGAGAGAGAGAGAGTGAGGGGGGAGGAGGTGGGGGAGCGAACGGGGTCAGCGGGCGAGCATGACGAGGGAGGCTGCTCGACTTGTTGTCCCGAGGCAGGGCGCTGCATGCCTGCGCACCCCGCCTTGTACAGCTGTGCGCGGTCGAGAGCGAGGGCGAGTGACGCGAGCCCGAGGCGGTGCAGGGACGAGGTGGGCGGGGACTGACCTTGAGGGCGACCTTGACGGACGAGGTGCCGAGCGAGAGGGTGACGATGTCGCTGCTGCTGACGATGGCCATGTCGGGGCGAGCAGAGTGGGTGGGAGGCGAGCAGAGGCAAGCTGCGAGCGAGACGAGACGAGGAGAGCGAGGACCACCTCGCCTTCCTCTGCGTCCTTTGCACAGCGGGGAGGACCTGCACCCTTGTAGAGACTTCAGTACTGTCCAGCTTTGCCGAGCTAGTCCAGAGAGGCGCGAGGGGAGGAGCAGTGCGCTGCTCGCTCTCTCGCTCGAGGCTGGCCGCCAGCTCTCGGTTCCTCCACCTCTCGCCCCGTCCACCTGGGGGCAGCGAACTCGACTTGCACGGGCTACATAACACCACACCTCGCCGTCGCACCACCGCCCGGCCGCCCGCACCCCTCGAAACGCCTCGGCCAGGCCCCATCACCTCGTCTGCATCTCGTCTCCGGCACACCTCGACCAGCCGCATCAGAGGCAGCACACGCCGCGCCAATCTCTTCAACAGCGCGCCACCTACCCCCGCCACCCGCGTACCCGACCGCTCGAGGCCGCACACCTCCCCCTCTCCTCCTCGCCTTCCGCCCGCCTCGTCCTCCTCGCCGCCATGACGAGCCGCGACGTGCGCGACATCCTCGAGCTCGGCGCCGCTCCCACCCCAGGGCTTCAGCCCGCGGCCTCGTCGTCGCGCCCCTCGGGCCCGCCAGGCCCGCCCGCCAAGCGCCTCGGCGGCATCGCCCGCGAGCTGTTCGCCCTCATCGGCGACAACGCCCCGACCCTCGCCCTCGCCCAGCCCGTCAAGCCAAAGTTCAAGGAGCGCACAAAGCAGCGCGAGCGCGTCCCCGCCGTCCGCTGGCACCACGTCGGCTTCACCGTCCCCTCGCGCGCAAACCCGGCCGTCGGCGTCGAGACGGACCGCGCCTCGGACCGCGAGCACGACGCCCGCAAGCGCCTCGTCCTGCGCCACTGGGCCAAGGACCTCCCCGCCAACTACGTCGACGGCCTCCCCGACACCAAGTTCGCCAAGTTCAACACGAGCAGCCAGCCCTTCTCGTACACGCCCGACGAGTACCACCGCTGGCTCCAAGGTGCGTCCCCTCTCTCCCTCGTGTACTCTTCGAGCTCCTGCGCTGATGCTCCCGACGCGCGCCTGCAGCCGACGGCTGGAGCAAGGACGAGACCGACCACCTGTTCCACCTCGCGCAACTGTACGACCTGCGCTTCATCGTCATGGCCGACCGGTGGGAGCTCACGCCCGCACGAGACGTCGATGTGCGTCCCTCCCTTCTCTCTCTCTCTCTTGACGCCGTCCCTCGGACTGCAGAGCTGACCCCTGCTCGTGCTCGCCCGCAGGCTCTCAAGGACCGCTACTACGCGTGCTGCCGCGCCCTGGCGCAGAACCGCCCGGGCCCCGAGCTCTCCGACCCGGTCGAGAAGGACAAGGCCGACAAGGCGCGCGCAGAAGCCGTCGCCGTCTTCAACTTTGACCTCGGTCCGTCTCCTCCTCTCGCTCACTCTCTCCTTCGTCCTTGCCCTACTCGCCGTACTGACTCGCACCTGACCTCGTTCTCTCCCTCCTCGCAGCCCGTGAGCTCGAGCGCAAGGCGTACCTGCGCTCGCTGCTGTCGCGCACGGCGGCCCAGATCGCCGAGGAGGACTTCCTGTACCTCGAGTCGCGCCGGATCGAGCAGAACTACCACCAGGTCGCCGCCGAGCGCGCCGAGCTCCTGCGCCTCGTCGGCGGGCGCGAGGGCGTCGGCGTCAGCTCGAGCGGCGGCGTGCAGCTCGGCGTCGGCGGGGGCGCAAAGGGCGCGAGCGCGGCGGCGAGGGAGGCGGACCGCAAGAGGAAGGGCGGGCCCGGGTGGGACTATGTCGGGAGTGCGAATGCGCTGCCCGAGGGATGGGCGGGCGAGGGCAGCAAGCGCAGGGCGACGGCGGCAGAGGGTGCGTTCCTCTCTCCCTCTCTTACCTCGCGCTCTCGCTCGCTCGGTCGGCCCGCCGTACCTCGTAGGCACACTCGCTGACGCTGCGCTTCTGCTCGTGCCCGCAGATGCCGCCCTCGGCGTCGAGCGCCACCCGGCACCGACCGTCGCCGCGCCCAAGGCGTCCATGTGGCCCTCGATCGCCGTGCGCTCGTCGCGCCTCGCGCCCGTCAAGTCGGGCATCGCGGCCAAGGTGTCGCTCGCGCTCGCCGAGACGGGCATCTCGACGCAGCTCGTCATGCCGACCAAGGCCAACCTCGCCAAGCTCGACGACCTCCACTCGGCGCTCGGCCAGATGGTCGAGCTCAAGAAAGCCGTCGACCGCATCCAGGGCGAGATCCGCCTCGTCAAGAAGCGCAGGGCGGCGCTCCGCGGCGAGAGCGAGGACCCGGCGACGAGCATCAAGGCCGAGGACGACGACGGCGACAAGAGCGCGGCGGCAAGGGTGCGTTCCCTCTCTCCTCCTCGATCTCGCTGGGCTCGGTCCACGTCTCGCTCTCGAGCCAACTCGCTGATGCTCCTCGCTGTGCCCGCAGAACAAGCGCAGCGCGTCGGTCGCGTCGTCGACCGTGTCGACCAAGCGGGCGCGGCACTGAGCGGGACGAGGGAGGGCGTCGGGCGCGGTGGCGCAGCTTGCAGTAGCAGTCTGAGGGCCTGTACAGCCTGGTTGCACATGAGCCCACAGCGAAGCTGAGGCGAGCGAGGTGGCTCGGACCCTTTGCTGCCCACTTGTCCCGCTCGTCGTCGTCTCTCTCTTCCTCCTTCTCTCACCTCGCCCTCGTCTCGCCGACACGAGCTCGGTCGCCCCTCTTCGCGTCGACTGACTCGCAGACACGCCTACCGCCAGGCCCAGCGACCAAGCCGCTCCGCCGTCATGCTGTGCGTCCCCCTCTCCCCGCTCCTCCTCCCTCGTCCTCCTCCTCTCGCGCACCCAGGCTGACCTCGCCGCCCGTCTCTAACCCTCCAGGCACGAGCCAACCGGCTTCTCCGCCTGCCTCGTCGCCCTCCCCGCCGCCAGCACGCCCGCCACGCGCCACATCGAGCCCGAGCACTGCACCTTTGCGCCGTCCGACCTCGAGCGCGTCACGTGGATCGAGCACAGCCCCGAGACGGCCATCCGCGTCTTCTTTGTGCGCGAGCACACGCTCAAGCCGATTGGAGAGCTCGAGGCGTACGCGAGCTACCTGTTCTGCCCGGGAGGAACGGTGCGTCGCACTCTCGCTCGCTCGCTCCCCCTCGCGCCGTCGTGCCCGAGGGCGGTGCGTGGTCTTGGCGTTCTTCTGCTGACGCTCTCGACCCCTCCGCACTGCAGCCCTGGGTCAAGATCTACGCCATCGGCGACGGCGTCGCCAAGTGCGCGAGCCACTGGTGCATCGACGGGCGCTTCGGCCGTGCGTCGTCTCCCTCTCGCTCGCCCTTGCCCTCTCTCCTCAGGACTTGTCGCTCACGATGACCTATGCGCGCAGCCGCGGTCGAGGACCTCGCTCAGGTCGGCGAGTCGTGCGTGTCGCTCAAGATCTACGCCTGCAAGCTTCTTCCCGGCACCGAGCTAGGGTGCGCTCTCTCGCTCTCTCTTCTTCTCCTGCGCGTCGAGCGAGAGCGCAAGATGCTGAATCATCGTTTGTATCGCAGGCAGGGCCTCCTCTACACCAAGGACGTCGCCATCATGGATCGGCAGCACCCGGTCGCCGTCTTCACGTGGCAGTACGCCTCGCACAAGCACCTCGCCCAGCTCGGCGTCCTCCCTGAGTCGGGTGCGTCCCTCACTGCCTCCTGGTCCTCCTCTCCTGCTCGTCGCTGACGAGCGCGCCCGCTCGGACCGCTCGCAGGACCTTCGCCCTACGACGCCTACGCGCTCTACTCGCCGCTCTCTGCGCCTCTCGCCTTCCTGCGCGCCTCGCTTCAGTTCGCCACCGACATCATGTCGCCCGAGCAGCGCGCTCAGCTCGGCGACGCCCTGTCGCGCTCGAAGGAGGTCCTCGCGCTCCTCCCGCCGGCGTCCCAACTCGAGCTCGAGCGGTACCGCGAGCAGGGCTCGCGCACGCCGAGGGTGACGGAGTACGACGGGCGCGGTGGCGGCGACGAGACGACGGTCGTCATGGAGGAGGGCCCGCAGACGAGGAGCAGGAGCGCGCCGAGCAGCGAGAGGAGGAGGAAGTCGTACGCCGAGCTGAGCGACACGGAGTGAGGGCGCGCGCGGGTCGTGGGACGCTTGTTGTAGTGGTACGGTCGTCGTTATCTGTCGTGCAAGCTTGAGCTGCGCGTTCTCGAGAGCATTCTGCGCGCGCTCGAGCCTTCGCGACGATCGTCCGAGCCGCTCGCTCCTTTCCCTCCTTCCTCTCGCTCGCTCACCTCGACCTCTCGCCCTCGTTCGTCCAGCCTCGACCAGCAGCACTCACGATGGCCTCGCTGCACTGCAGCGGCTTCTCGGCCAGCCTGTCGCTCCTCGCCACGGCCCTCGCCCCGCTCTCGTCTTCGGTCAACCCGCACGCCCCGCACGCCGTCGAGGGCATCTACGCCGCGCCGCTCGCGCCCGGTCAGCCGTGGACGATCGTGTGGAGCGATGAGAGGGCCGTCCCGACCGCCGTCGACGCCGGCGTGCTCGTGTGCGACGGCGCCAACGAGCCCGTCCTGTGCTCGGTCGAGCATGGGCGGCCGACGAGCCTGCGCGGTTACCTCGGTGCGTTGCAGCTCTCCCTCCATCGGCATTCTTATGAGCTCGAAGGGCGCATGGCCCTGGGAGAGGGACTCGAGCGCTTGCTGACGCGCTTTTGGGCCCCCTCGTCTTCCTCGCTCGCAGACAAAGGTCCTCTCAAGCTCACGCTCCTCCTGCGCGACATCGAGGTCAACGAGATCTGCGCCATCTTCGTCTTTTTCTGCTCCGACAGCACGCCGGCCGCCGACACGACGAGCACCGAGCCCGTCTTCCTCCCCACGACCGATCTCGGCGTCGGCTCGTCGCACAACGCCGCCCAGAACCGCGAGACGCTCTACATGCCGCACCGCCGCGACAACCGCCCCGACTTCGACCTCCACCGCCGCATCGCGACGCCGCAGGCGAGCCCTGAGAGCATGCTCGACGCCGCAGGCGCCGACGACTCGGGCGTCGTCCTTTCAGGCCCCGAGCGCCTCGAGCGCGCCCAGCTCGTCGAGCTCAACACTCTCAAGCACACGGAACGCGAGCTCGACTGTGCGTCTCCCCTCTCGCTCTCGTCCTTCTGCGCTCAGCCGAGCGAGCGCTGACGTGGCGCACCTCCCGCCCGCTCGCTCGCAGTTTACCGCGCCGCCGTCCACGCCCTCGAGCGCAGCATGTCGCCCGCCTCGCACATCCGCTTCCTCACCGAGCGCCTCGTGCGCGACCGCACGGGCGGGCCCGACTGCGCGCGCGCCGACGACCGCGCCCTCACGGTCGCCGCGAGGATCCACACGGCCGTCGCGAGGGAGAAGATGCTGCAGCAGCTGAGGGAGGAGCGCGAGGCGGCCGTCAGCGAGGAGCTTGCGGGCGTGCTGCGCATGCTCGTGCGCGAGGGGCAGGCAGGGTGACGAGGTGAGCTCTCTCTTCCGCTCCGTCGACCTTCTCAAACTCGCGCTGACCCTTTCTCTCTCGCTCGCAGGTTTTCGCCCGCCTCTAGCTTGCATCTCTCCTCTCTTGTACCACTTTGTGTAGCGCGTCGAGGATCGCCTCGCTCGTCCTCGCCTGCAATGAGCCCCGCTTGATCCCGCTCGGACCTCCTCCTCTCCTTCCCACCCTCGAAAGCTCTCTGTGCGCTGCGACGGCGAGAGATGATAGAGGAGCTGTAAGCGATAAAGTGCACGTCTCGCAAAGCTGCTCTCTCCTCGACGATCATGCTCATGCTCGCTGCTCGTACCGCCGCACGACCGCACGGACCCTCCCCGTCGCGTCCCCCGCCTCGGCTCGATGCCCTCCCCCGCCGCCGGTCGGGCTCGCGCCTGCTCGTGCACCTCGCCCGTTGACGCTGCGCAGCGACGACGACCTCGTAAAGAAGGCGACGGGCGGCGCGTCGATGGCGAACGAGTCCTGCCGCTCGTGCGCGCTCCCGCCGCCGCCGCCGCCGACGACCTTGCTGCGCCCGTGCGGCGTCGGCGAGACGGCGTGCGAGGCAAGCTCCTCGAGCTCGAACCCTCCTACGCTGTGCACCGACTCGTCGAAGCTCGCGAGCGACTCGTCGGCGCCGCCGTCGCTGACGCTCACGAACGACTCGGCGCCGTCCGTTTCGCTCGCCGCGCCGCCGGGCGACGGCGACGAGAAGTACGAGAGCTGCGACAGCGCCGACGGCGAGCGCGAGTGCGCGTGCGACGGCGTCTGCGAGCGCGAGCGCAAGAGAGACATGGCCGACGGCGAGCGCGAGAAAGTCGGCGCCGCGCGAGAGGTGCCCGACGCCTGGCTCGCGGTGCGGCCGAGGCCCTGCGTCGCGCCCGTCGGCGTCGAGTAGGCGGCGAACGACTGGACCGAGGAGCGCGCGGGCGGCGTCGTCGACGACGAGGTGCCGCTGCTGCAGCTCACGAAGGACGCGCCGCCCGCCGAGTCCTCCTTGGCGTGCCCGCGCGCTCGAGCGCGGTAGCGGCGCTGCCCCTGCGGCCGAATCGTGACGTACGGCGACGCCGAGATGGTCCCCCCGACGACGTGCTCGACGGTGAGCTCGGGCGAGACGGGCGGCGTGAGGGTGAGGGCCTTGGGGTGGAAGCCGAGGGCGGGAGCGCCGGAGGGCGAGAACGGCTGCGGCTTGTCGAAAGGACCGACATCGGGAGAGGTCGGTGGGCGGACGGCGGTGGGCGAGGCGGCGGTCGAGACGAGGGTGGCGTCGCTCTCGGCGGAGCGAGACGGTGATGACGTGTCGACCGGCGACGACGACGGCGAGCTGCCGCCCGGGGCAGGCGAGGCCCTGCCGAGCTCGCCCGCCCGCTGGAGAGCGAGCGAGAGGCGCGACGAGACGGCGCGCAGCGTCTCGTGCAGCGCGAGCCGCATCGACTCGAGGCGAGCTTCCTCCTCGAGGACCTCGCGCGCGTCGCCGAGCGTCGGCTCCTCGTCCTCCTCCTCGATGACGGCCGGTTGCCGGTCCAAGACGTAGGACGGGCGACGGGCGAGGCGACTCGAAGGGCGGTTCGACTGGGAGGAGGAGGAGCGCAGAGACGGCGTGTCGCTCCTCTGCGAGATGGCCTCGAGGCGCGAGTAGACGGCTCGGTACACAGGGCTCGACTCGTCGTCGGCGCCGTTGATGATGGCCTCGATCTCCTGGGCGACGAGCTCGCGGTGGTGCTCGAGGTTGCGGCGCATGCCGTCGACGCGAGCGAGTCTGCGGGGGAATCAGAGTCAGCTGGGGCGGACGAAGCTCGAGACTCCAGAGGGAGGGACGCACTCTTCGAGTGATTGCTCTCGCGCTTGCTCGACGGCCTCGAGGCTGTCCTCGAGCCGGGCCTGGTGCTCGCGGTCGGCGGCGAGTTGGCCCGTCAGGCGACGAGCCTCGCGCCGCTCGCGCTCTAGGCGCATCTTGAGCTCGGCCGACTCGGTCGTTGCGCGCTCGGAGAACTGCAGGGACGATAAAGAGTCAGGATCGGAAGGCGCGCAGGAAGAAGGCCGAGCGGGAGGGAGGGAGGACGCACCTCCTTGAAGGTGGAGAACGAGCGAGACCATTCGACGCTCTGGTTCATGAGAACGTGCAGGCGGCGGTTGACCTTGTGCACCTCGGCCTCGAGGACGTCGCGCTGCTCGACGAAGGTGGCCGTGTGGTCGCTGCGAGAGGGACGAGGGGGCGTCAGCAAGGCGACGAAGGGAGAGGTGCGAGAAGAGAGAGACGGACGCACCGCACGACAGCTTGAACCTGCTTGAGGTTCGAGTCGAGGTCGACGCTCTTGCGAGGTGGCGCTTTGCGGCGCAGGATCCGGCCGAGGACCGTGACCCGAGGCGTGTCGGCGAGGATGGTGTCGAGCTCCTTGAGGACGAGCGACTCGTTCCACTGCGAGGAGAGGGCCGGCGTCAGCGAAAGGCTACACACGCAGCCCGAAATGAGAGAGAGGTGGACGCACTCGCCAAGAAACGTCGGGCTTGAGCCTCTCGGCCTCGCTTTGCTCACCCTCGACCTCGACCTGCGGGCAGGGCAGGAGGGACGTCAGGCTTGTTCGCGGTGCCGCGAAGGAGCAAGAGAGAAAGGGGACGCACTATCGAGAACGGCCTGAAGCGGCCGCAGGGGAACGCCTCGACCAGCGCGAGCGGCACCTCGTTCCTCCCGACGTTGCCCATGGCGACCTCGAGCCTCTTGCGCGCCTTGTCGCGCGTCGAGCCGGTCGAGACGGCGCCGGGGAAGGGGCGAGAGCACGAGACGAGGTTGGTGTCGAGGTCGACGAGGACGACGTCGGGCGAGAGCGAGTCGAGGAGGGAGGAGGTCGAGGACGAGAGGGGAAGGCCGAGCAGCCATGGACCCGGGTCCTGCACAGCGACGGACGTCAGGACCCACCTCGGCGTGAAAGAGAAGAGGAGGAGGGGACGGACCTCGAGGAAGAGCTTGAGGTCGCGAGCGTGCACCGTCGGGAAGGCGAGCCCCTTCCAGCCGCGCATCTCGAGGATCTTCTGGTAGGTCATCGTCGCGAGGCTCTGCACCGCACGTCAGCAAAGGCGACACAGCGGAGAGATAAAGGGGGAGCAGGACGCACGAGCATGATCTGGTGACGGCTGAGGAAGACGACCCGGCCGAGGGGTGCGAGCGCGAGCTCGGCGATCGTGAGCAGGTTGTCGGCGTGCAGCGCCTTGAAGACGGGCCAGAGCGGGTAGTTGCTCGCGGCGACGGCGGTCGACCAGTCGATCTTGCCCGGCATGGTCTGCGAGGGGAAGGCGTCAGCGAGGCGGGTTGTCGAAGGTGGAGGAGGGCGAGAAGGGACGCACCGTGACGAAGAAGGTCTCGCGCTGCTCTTGCTCGACGCCGACCGGGATGCGGATCTTCTCGCCCGGTGCGAGCGTCGGCGTCTTGAGGAGGCGCTCCATCTGGAGCGAGTGCGCCGTGAGGTCCTGGTGGTAGCGCGCCCACGAGAGGCGGACGACGTCGCTCAGGAGAGCCTGCGGGACAAGACCGTCAGCACCGGCTCAAGCTCGAGGGAGAGATGGATGGAGAGATGAGACGCACATAGAGCGGGCTGGTCGAGACGAGGACGATGGCGTAGGGGAGCCAGAGCGGGTCGTCGTCGAAGTCGTCGAGCGGGAACGGCGACGGCATGGCCGGCGCGTCTTCGAGGTCGAGCGATGCTGCAAGCGAGGAAGCCGAATCAGCTTGTGAACAGCATAAGAGGCAAGAGAGAGAGGGAGAGGGACGCACGCCTGCCCTCCGTCTCCGAGTCGCTCGCCGCTCCAGACGTCGTCCGCCCTCCATCCGCCTCGTCCTCCTCCTCGCCCCTCATGCGCTCAAGCAGCTGACTGCTGAGCCTCTTGCCCGCCCTCGCCGCCCTGGCCGCCCTCCTGATCGTCTCGGCCTCGACCTGCGCCCTCGTCGCGCGCTCGGGCCGCTCGCGCAGGAGCGTCGAGATGGACGCCGCCGCTGCGGGATCGCTGTGCGCCCAGACGACGAGCGAGACGCAGTGGTAGCGCTGCTCGACAGGGGCGGTCGACGAGGCGGATGGCGATGGGCGGATGGTTGTGAAGGAGAAGAAGGAGGTGGTCGCAGGCGGGTGCGTCGGCGAGGCGATGATCTCGACGTCGCGGTCGAAGGCGAGCTGCGCGACACGTACAGGTCAATCAGCATGACGCTGAAGAGCGAGTGAGAGAGGAAGAGGAAGATGACGCACCTTGAGCGCCTTGGCCTGAACCCGCTCCTTCTCGTCCCGCTCGAGCCGCTTGACCACCTCCTCGTCCCGCCCCTGTCCCTCCCTTCTCGACCCTTCCATGACGCCGAGTACCTCGGCCTTCCACCTCCTCCCTCCCTGCTGCCCCTCGCGCGCGCCCTCGACCCGGTCCGCCTCGGTCCACGTCCTCGGCTCCTTCGACAAGCCGCACACGAGGTACAGCGACGCGAGCGGGTCCCGCACCGGCGGCGCCTGCTGCGCCGATGCGCCGAGCGACGCAGCCGAGGTCGAGCCGCCGCCGTGCAGGGCCGAGCGGCGCACGTCGGCCGACGAGATGGGCCCGCGGCTCGTGCGGTCAAGCGCCGACACGCCCGACGCCGTGTGCGAGCGCGCCGACCGCGCGCCGTCGTCGAAGCGCGGGTGCGGCGACTCCTGGGTCGTGCTGCCGTCGATCGAGCGGGTCGTGCGCGCGCTCGACCGCGGCGGGTGCGCTGGACGCTGCGCCTCGTCGTGCGCTCGAGCCTGCTCCCACGGCGGCGGGCCGGGCTGCTGCTGCTCCCGGCGCAGCGTCGACGCGCGGCTCGTCATGCGGCGCACGGCCTGCGGAGCTGCGGTCGTCGCCGTGTGGCGCTGCGGGAGAGGGGACGGCGGCGAGCCGGGCGCGGCGGGCTCGGGCTCGGGCGCGAGGCCGGGCGGGAGCGGCGGGCGGCTGTCGATGCGCGTGCGGTGCGATGCGGGCGTGGTGCCGGGCGTCGGGGCGGTGACGTTGACGCGAGGGAGGGAGGTCGTCGAGGCCGAGGCCGGGGGGAGCGGCGGGAGAGGTGCGGTTGGCGGTGCCGACGGCGGGCGACCCGCGGCGGGCCCGTGCGCGTCGCGAGCCGACTCCTCGGCGTGTCGGCCGAGGACCGTACCGCTCGAGCCGACTCGCAGGCGGCGGATCGAGGGCGACCGGACGGACGAGGCGGTCGAGGCCAGAGCGCGCGAGCGCATCGAGCCGACCGACGAGCTGAGGGTCGCGAACGAGTCGCGCGCGATGTCGGGGACGATGCGGCGCGTCGGCTCGTCGGTCGTGAGGGCGAGGCCGACGACGTCGCGCTCGCCGAGGTCGGCTGCGTCTGCGAGCACGAGGAGGAGAGTCAGTGCGTGCGGCTTCGAGAGAACGACGCAGTGAGCAGGACGCACCGTCAACGTTCTTGCTCGATCCGATGATGCCGCCGAGGACCTTGAGCGCCTTGTGCGACTGCGTCGGTGGCCGCGCGCCGTCGTCCTGCCGCGCACCGACCGCCTCGCCGACCTCGCCGTCTGCCGCCCGCCTGAACAGCTTGCCGAGCGACCCTCGCCGCCCGAGGCTGCGCCCGCTCTCGCTCTGCCCGAGCGGCTGCGGCTGCGACCCACCCGCGGCGCCCCCGTCCTCGCCGAGCGGCTCCTGCGCGACCCACGACCTGCGCCGCTCGACGGCCTCGTGCACGCTGATGAGCTCGACCGTGCCCCGCACGCGCAGGCTCCCGCCGCGCGCGCTGCCGGCGAGCGGCGCCGAGATGCGCTCGAGCTGGATCGACGAGCGCGCGCGGCGGGGCGCTTTGCTCGGGGCGACGGCGGCGAGGGACGAGGGGGAGGGCGAAGGCGCGGCAGAGGTGCTTGCGCTCGAGGCGGTGCGCGAGGAGCGGCGGACGAGGGAGCGGAAGAAGGACGAGGTCGAGCTGCGGCGGCGGACCGAGGCGTCGAGGGGAGCCGGCTCGACGGCGGCGGCGGCGTTGGCGCGAGGGGGTGCGCGCGGTCCCGGCTCCTGCGGTCCCGTCTGCCGCGCCCTGTCGAGCGTCGAGTCGACCGCCCACTCCTCGCCGCCGAGGTCGTCGTCCTCGCCGTCGCGCGCGGGCGAGTGGGCCGCGAACGGGTCGTCCCTCCTCGGGTCGAGCGACAGGGTCGCGCGCTTGATGGGCGAGGGCCGGTCGGCTGGCCTGGGCGGCGGCGGGAGGGCGTCGGCCGAGCTCGAGTCGGTGGGCGGACGAGGCGGCGAGGGCGAGGTGGATGGCGACGGCGGCGAGAGGTACGGGCTGCGAGGGCGCGAGTAGAGGGCGGCGATGGGCGTGGCCATGGGCCCGCTCCTGCTGCGTGCTGGTGCTGGCAGCGGGTGAGAGAGGGCGAGCGAGATGCGGCGAGGACGAGGAGGAAGACCGAGCGGAGGACGAGAGGGGGCTAGACCAAGCGCGGGGAACGAGGAGGACTGAGCGGTATCGCGGCGAGGGGTCTGAGCACAAGTTCGCGCTCGCCTCTCTCGCTCGACTTGGGCGGGCTACAACTACTCGAGAGTGTTGCACCGCACACCTCGTCGCTAGCCGACGAGGTACTCCTTGGGCTTGGTCGTGCTCGTCAGCTTCTTGCGCGGGTCGGCGAGCAGCCGCTTGAAGGCGCCCTCGGCCTCCTTGGTCTGCGCGCGAGGGACGGTACGTCAGCACAACGTCGAGCTGAGAGTGGAGAGAGAGAGAGAGAGAGGGACGCACGTTGGCGTGGTAGTGCTTGACGGGCTTCCACTCCTCGGCCTCCTCGGCGCGGAGCGGGTCGAACAGGCTCGCGCCCGCGCGCCCGTTCCCCCCTCGCACCATCATGGCCGCCGTCTGTCCCGCACTGCCCGCTGCTCCACCGTTGCGCTCCTGCTGCGCGAGCTGCTGCTTGACCTGGACCTGGACGGCCTTTGCCGCCTCCTTCTTGAGCTCCGTGTCGCTCACGTCCGACTCGTCGTCGTCGTCGTTCTGTTGCGCCTGGCGCTTGTTGCGGCGCTCGATCGCGAGGAGGTTGTCGAGGTAGGTGAGGGAAGGGCGCAGCTGGAACGTCTGGTTGACCGGGTTGAGGTGGAGCGCATCTGCGAGGGCGGGGTCAGCTCGAGCCCGCTACTCGCTCACGAAGCAGGCGAAACGAGGGACGCACCGTTCTTGACGACGCCGACGAGGTAGCTCGTGACCTCGGGGACGCCCGTGCTCGCGTAGACCATCTTGTCGAGGCGGCGGCTCTCCTTCTCCTCGCGGTAGCGCTGCTCGTCCTCGTCCTCGGCGGCGCCGGCATCCTTGCGCCTGCGGCGGGCCTTGGCCTTCTTGCCCGCCTGCTCGAGGTCGCGCTCGCGCTGGCGGTCGCGGTCCTCGACGACGCCGGCGGCGTACTTGTGCGCCTCGTCCTCGTTCCAGCGGTCCGGGTGCTTCTCCATCGGGAGGGTGAGCTCGAGGTGCTGGGTGTTGGGCTTGTACTTTGCGACGAGGCGGCCTGCTGCCGGGTCTGGGTCGCGGGACCAGTCGGGGCGCAGTGCGGGCGGGACGAGAGGGTGGGCCGAGTCGGGGTGAGGAGGGCGGTCGGGGTACTGGAGGAGGCACAGTGACTCGAGGAAGTGAGGAGTGTAGTAGACGGGGAGGCGGCGGACGATGGGGTCGTCGTCGTCGTCGGACGAGTCGTCGTCGTCGTTGTCCGAGGGGTGGTGGTCCGAGTTGGACGAGCTGGAGGGGTCGCGCATGTCGTCGTCGCTGCCCTTTGCGGGCTTGGTGGAGCGCGAGCGCGAGGTCGAGGCTATGGGGGTCGGATGGATGTCCTCGTACTTGTCGGCCATGGTGGTGCGGGCGCGGCTGGGTCGAGGCGAGCGAGATGAGAGCGAGCGAGATCAGCTCGGAGGCGAAGGACGCGCTCGAGGGGAGGCTCGACCTTGGCTGGCGCTCGCCTCCTGGACGATGACGGCCTCGCTCCTCCTCCTCACACGCTCACGCTCGCCTCTCTCATCATGGCCGCCTTCCCCGACTATTACAAGATCCTCGGCAAGTCGCCCTCCCCCGCAGCCTGCACCGCCTCGTCCACCTCGCCGCGACGACGTGGACCTCTGCACACGGCGGTGGAGCGGGCAGTGACAGATGGAGAAGGGCTAGAGAGGCTGCTGGACCAACCCGATCACCCTCCTCGCCTGCCCTGCGCCCGCCTCGCCGACCCTGTCCTCCTCAGCCCCGATCACTCTCGCTGCACACGCTGACCCTCGCTCCCTGCCGCACCTCGCAGCCGTCAGCGACGACGCCACCTTCGACCAGATCAAGACGGCCTACAAGCGCGCCTCGCTCCGCTGCCACCCGGACCGCATCCCCGCCGGCCCGGCCAACGACGCGCGCCGCAAGGCCGCGACCGCCGAGTTCCAGTCGGTCGCCGACGCCTTCTACACCCTGAGCGAGCCCCAGCGCCGCAAGGCGTACGACGAGCTGCGCCGCGCCAACTCGTCCCGCTGGACCGACGACGCCGGCGACAGCGGCAACTGGTGGGACTACTTTGGCGCCGGCCGAGGCGGCGCGGGCGGCGCGCAGCAGCAGGACGACGTGTACGAGGACGAGGACGCCGACTCGGCGGCGGGCGACAGGCCCGACCCGGAGCACGTCTTCGGCAACGTCTTCGAGGAGATGCTCCGCCCCGAGGTCAACCGGGCTCTCCCCCTCTGGACCTGGTCCGGCGCGGCAGCAGGCGCGACGCTCGGCTTTGTGCGTCCCTCCCTCTCTCTCTACGAAAGGCCCTCATCCTCCTGCGCAAAGCTGACCCCTCTCCTCACCCTCTCCCGCTCGCAGATCGCAGGCAACCTCGCCGGCGCCGCCGTCGGCGGCTTCGCCGGCTCCAAGCTCGGCGCCATCCGCGACGCAAAGGGCAAGGCCGTCTACGCCGTCTTCAAGGACCTCGACGGCGCGCAAAAGGCCCAGATCCTCGCCGCGCTCGCGAGCAAGGTGTTCGGGTCGATGGGCGGGCTCGGCGCGGCCGCGGCGGGCGCGGCGGGCATGCGGTGAGGAGGCTTGCTCGGGCGCAGGTGCCCCTCGTGCTGGGCCTCTCGTCGTTCGAGGGGCGGCCGAGCGACGAGAGCGTGACTTGGGCGACGTCGCGAGCTCTCTTGCTCTCCCCGCCCTCCTCGCTCTCGCCTTTCCCTCTCCCTTTCTCTCGCCCCTTAGGCTTTCCCTGTCCATACTAGTCATCTCGGAACATGCTGCAATACATCCTCGTCTAAGCCTCACGTCCCTGCGCCGGGTCTATCACAGCTCGACGCTTCTGCGCTCAGACCCTCTCGGCGCTCGAGTCGGCCTTGGCGGCGCGGCGATGCTCTGCCCGCCGGCGAGTAGCTCGTTCTGCGCGCTCTTGTAGCTGTTGCACATGGCTCTTCTCAGTCTGAGCGGCGAGTCAGAGAGGAAGGGAGCGGGAGGAAGAGGAAGAGGACGCACTCGACCGCCTTGACGACGACGGGCGCCATGCTGCCGGTCGACAGGCCGATCGTCGCCGCGTTCGGGTGCCCGCACGCGCGTAGGAACGCGCCGATGGCCCCGCCGTGCGCCGTGAGCGAGATGTAGGTCGCCGAGTCGGTCGCGAAGAGCTGTGAGGGGAAGCAGGGTCAGCGAGCGTGTCGAGCGAGAGGGAGCGAAGCGAGCGAGGTAGAGTGAGACGACGCACCTCGTGGAGAGCTTGCTGCAGCCGAAAGGTTGCCTGTCGGTCCGACTCGCGCCAGTCCGGGCTCCACCGCTCGTCTGCGCGCAAGAGTCATGGAGTCAGCTGCACTCGACGGAGCAGAGAAGGGCGAGCAGGGACTCGCCGTGCTCAGAGAAGGGGACCTCGAAGCTGAACGACGGGTAATGCTTGTGGATGTAGCTCTTGGTCTTGCGCTTGTCGCCTGCGGGAGAGGGGGCGGGAAGGTCAGCGGGGCCGAGGTCGAGAGACGAGCGGCATGGACGCACAGGTGTGAACGCCGATGACCTCGCTGCGGGCACGTCACATGCACGTCAGGTCGGCGTTGCAGTAGGAAGGAGACACAGAGAGAGGAAGCGGGGACCCACCGCAAGCTCTCCTTGACGACCGGCCTGACCCTCGAGAACAGCAGCTCGCTCCACGTGATCTCGAGCGTCGACATGGCCCTGCTGAGCGGGCTCGAGTACAAGCTCTGCGGCAACGGCACGCCCGCTCGAGCCTCCTTGGCCCACGCCGCCGTGTTGCGCTTGGCCTGCGAGACGCCGAGCGGCGTCAGGAGCGGGTCGGGTCCCCACTGCGAACAAAGATCTGCATCAGGACGGGCACGAAGAAGCTCAGGAGGGGAGAGAGAGTGGGACGCACCTTCATGTTGCCGTCGCCGTTGAGCATGCTCCAGTACCGGTTCCACTCGCTCGAGCCGTGCACCCTCTCGCCGACGTTGTGCACGCCCTCGCCGTGTCGCGCGAGGTAGAAGACCTTGTACTCCGTGTGCGCATCGGCGTCGTCGTTGAGCTGCTCGATGGCCCGCTGGAACGTGCGCCACCGCGAGGGCGAGCGGTAGATGAGGCCGAACGAGGAGGAGAGCGGGTCGAAGCCGGACGAGTTGAAGCCGGGGAGCGACTGGACGAAGACTTCGGGTTGTGGAAGTTGTCGATGAGGAAGGTGCATGTGCAGGGAGAGGGCGAGAAAGAGGGGAAGGGGGCAAGGCGTCAGCCCGACTGCGTCTCGAGGAGGAGGAGGAGGGGGAGAAGGCCGGCTGGAGGACGCACAGTCTTGCACGACGGTATAGTTGGTCGGTGTGAAGGTCCTTGTCCTGCTCGAGTCGCCGCTTGCACCGTGCGCGCCTCCCTCGCTGCGAGAACCGACGACGAACGGGCTCATCTCCTCCTCGCCGAAGTGGGGAGGAGGTTGCTGTCCGAGAGGCATCTGCGAGGCCGCAGAGGCGCAGAGAGCCAGCCCGAGGAGCGTCTCGAGTGATAGCAGCATGAGCGCGAGCGAAGGTGGGAGGAGAAGAGCGCTCGGCGACCACGTTCCGTGGACACTCCGGCTCAGGAGGACCGCTCGTACCGCTCGGCGCCCCTGACCGCCAGGAGACGACGCCGGGTGACCGAGGTCTACCAGCAACCCGCCGAGCCGCAAAAGAGCGACCGCAGCGACTCCCACGACGAGATTGGGCCAGCAGCAAAAATGCATTGGCCGGGAATCGAACCCGGGGCTAGGCAATTCAGCAGGAGCTGGCAATGCCCAATTTTGCCACTAAACCACCAATGCTTGCTTATGTCAGGCACTCCTGTTGTCAATACTAGAAGCGCTTGTCTATACTCGCAGCAGACAAAATATCGCTGGAGCGAACCTCGCTGCTCTGCGCTTTTGCTCGTCGTCCTTGACTCGCTTTGCAGTGAACGCAAGCACGGCAGCTCACTCGCAGCCAAAGCCGGCCGCCCGCTGGGTCACTTGGCTGAAGAAGAGGCTCGAGCGCTTCCTCGGCAGCTTCTCTCACGCCCTCGACGACTGCGAACGGTGGACAAAGAGGAACGAGATGCGATGCACGGCCACTCTAGAACACTCCCCCGACCTGACCGATGAAAGAGGACACAAAGACAAAAACCCGCGAGGAGAGGAGAGACGGCTCACTGCTCCTCGACCGAGCCGTCGCCGACGAGCATGGCGTAGTTGATGCGCTCGCGCTCGTCCGTCACCTGGTACGTCTCGATGCGCTCGCCAAAGTCGCTCAGCTGGTACACGCGCATGCGGCGGGCGAAGGCCGGGTTGCCGTAGCCCGAGTACTGCGAGCACGAGGGGTCGGGTCAGGCTGGCTCGAGGCACGACGACGAGCGAGGGCGAGAGCGCGAGGGAAGAGGAAGGGAGAGACGCACAGTCGCACCTCCGCCAAAGCAGATCCAGACGCCCTTGACGCGCCGGCAGTCGGACGAGATGTGGCAGTGCCCATGCGCGAGCACCTTGACCTCGGGCCGACCCGTCGTCGGCGCCGACGCCTCGCCGTCCCAGAAGGCATCGACAGGCGTGTCGGTGTCGTCGCGCGAGACGGGGAGCTCGCCCTGGGCGAGGATGGCCTGCTCGAAGAAGCGCGAGTCGGTCTTGCTCGCGCCGTCGCCCTCAAGGCGCTGCCCGATGCGCAGGCGCTTGCCCGACGGGGCAACGTCGATTTCGGCGTCGTACGCCGTGCGGAGCGGGATGTGGAAGAAGACGATGGCGTTGGGCTTGGCCTCGAGAGGGTTGAGCGCCGTCGGGCCGGCGGGGAGCTCGGTCGGCTCGAAGAAGCCCTCGTCCTCGAGCAGCTCCTCCTCGGCCTCGAGGAGCGGGTTGCTCGTGCCCTGCGCGCCGTCCTCGGCCGAGCCGTCCGAGCCCGAGCCCGACGTCGAGCCGTCCTCGGCGACGGCGTACTCGTCGTCCGACGACGCTTGGCCCTTGCCCTGCGACGACTGCTCGTCGCCCTGCTGCTTGCTCGACGACGACGACGAGTACTCGTCGCCCTGCGCGGCGTAGCGGTTGCCCTCGTAGCCCTGCGCCGCCTCGCCGTCGTCGCCCTGCTGCGCTGCCCAGCGGTCGCCCTCGCTGCCCGCCGACTGCGACGACCCCTCGCCGTCGTCGCCCTGCGCCGAGTACCCGCCACCCTGCGCCGCGTACTCGTCGCCTTGAGCGCTCGGCCGAGCCCAGTCGTCGACGGGCGTGTCGTCGTTGCTCGTCGGCGCGTCCGGGTTCCAGCCGTCGCTCGCCGAGCCGTCCTCGCCCGCCTCGCCGGTCGTCGCACCGTCCGTCTCGTCGAACTCGACGACGTCGTCCGGGTTCTCGACGACGCCCGAGCCGTCGTCGGGCTCGACCTCGGTCGAGACGCCGCCGCCGGTGAGGCGGTCCCACCAGCCGTCCTGGCGCTTCTCGAGGTCGACGAGCGTGCGACGCGCCTTCTTGGTGTCGATAAATGCCGAGCGCTCGTCGATGATGTCGGGCGAGGCGTACTCGGCGAGGTCGTCGGGCGCCGACTCGATGGCGACGTCCTCGGTCGGCGGCGGCGGCGGGCGGTGCGGCTTGGGCTTCTTGCTCGACGGCTTCTTGCTCGACGGTTTCTTGTGCGACGGCTTCTTCTTGGGCTTGGTCTTCTTGGGCTTGGTCGACGTGAGCTTGCGCGGCGGCGTGTAGGGGCGGAGGAGCGGCTGCATCTGCGAGCTGCGCCCTCGGAACCAGTTGATCTGGTCGGGCTTGAGGTAGTCGTAGCCGGCGTCGCCCCAGGGCGTGAGCTTCTTAGCGTTGGCGTGGCTGTCGAGGAAGTAGAGGTTGAAGAGGGTCGCGTCGTCGCGAGCGGCCTCGGGCGAGCGGATCGAGCGAACGTAGTTGCCCGTGCCGGCGACGTTGGTCGGGCCGGACTCGCCGACGAAGAGCGGGAGGCGCGTCATGAGGGCTGCGTGCAGGAGACGGAGAAAGGGTCAGCGCTGCCCTGCTCGGGAGGGTTAGAGCGGGCGTGAGGGCGAGGACGAACCCATCTGCTGCTCGTGCTTCAGGTCGGTCTCCTCATCGTCGTGGTTGCCGAAGACGATCGTCCAGGGAATGTTGCGCTTCCAGAGGAGGGGCGCCCACTTGAGGATGACCGAGCGGGCGTCCCAGGACTGCGAGCGGGAGCGCACAGCAGCGTCAGCTTCCTCGAGCGCGGCGACGACGCAGATGCGAGCGAGGAGGAGAGAGGCGACTGGGAGGGGCAAGGAGGGAGAGAAGAATGCGCACCGTCTTCTGCCCGTTGAGCCTGCGAGGGAGGGAAAGCGGGTCAGCAGGCCGGTCGGCGGCGAAGAGCAGCCGAGAGAGAAGAGCCGACGCACTGGTCACCGCTGAAGACGACGAGGTCGGGCTTGACCGTGTCGAGCGCCGTCTCGAGCCACTTGAGGCTGTACACGTCGGCGCCGACGGCGCGGCACTCGATCGCGCGCACCTCGTCGAGGTCACGGCACTCGCCCGGCCCGACCGAGAGGTGCAGGTCGGCGGCTTGAAGGATTGTGAAGTTGCCGGCGTTGTTGAAGCGGAGGACGGGCGAGGGAGGAAGTTCTGCGAGCGAGGTGGGCCGAGTTAGTCGGGCGAGCATGAGGGAGGGAGCGGGGAGGAGGAGGTGGGAGCGAACGCACTGGTCTGCTGCTTGCGGTACGCCAATCTCGCCCCGACACGCTTGCCCTTGCCCGTACCGGTGCCGACGCGCTCGGGGTCGTCCTCGCCGCCGGACACGGGCGGCTCGACCTTGGTGAAGCCGGGGAGCGGGTGCACCTCGCTCGAGCCGTACAGGACGTCGAGCTCGGTGATGGGCTCGAGCTCGCCGGCGCTACCGTGGCTGCCGTCGGCCTTGCGCGCGGCGAAGATGCCGGCCTGGGGCGAGAGCTTGTAGTGGAGGAAGAGGGGCTTCATGCGGGGCCAGACGCCGTCTCGGACCGAGGTCGACACCTCGACCCACAGGCCGTCGTCGGTGAGCTCGTCGGCGTCGGGGCGGTGGTCGAGCAGGCGCAGGTCGGTGATGACGTCGGCCGACGAGCCGGGGAGGAGGCGGCGGGCGTAGACGTAGAGGTAGTAGATGCCGGCCTGCTTGCTCACGTCGCGGTCGATGCGCTCCCACTTGCCGCGTGCCGCGTCCTCCTTGGCCGAGCTCACCGGCGAGCACATGTCGTACAGGCCGGGCGAGAGCACGCACGTCTTGACCTGGAGCTCGGTGAACGGCGCCGTCTTGGCCTCGAGCGGGTCCCAGCCCGACGCCGTCGCCGTTGCCGACGCCGCCGCGCCCCACACGTCCCAGTCGTCGTCGCCCTCGTCGGCCCACGACGACGACGAGCCGTCGGCGTCGCCGTAGCCCGAGCCCGAGCCGTTGTCGTCGCCGCCGGTCGCGGCGTCGACCTGGCCTGCGTTGGCGGCCTCGGGCGAGGCGACGGTGCGCGAGAAGGCGACCTGGTTGGCCTGGTGGCCGAGCGCGACGACGTTGCCGTACGGGCGGTTGTAGGGCGTTTCCTCGAGCTTGTAGCGCGCCGTGAGGAGCGAGGCGAGGACGGCGACGAAGGCGAGGAAGGCGACGCGGACGTAGGTGCGAGACGAGGAGGGTGACAGCATGCTGCCGTGCGGCTTGGTGGAGCGCCTGGGCCCGGTGGGAGGCCGAGAAGGGGGAGTGCTGATGAGGTCGGGAGGCGGAGCGGGAGGAGGGTGGAGGGCGAGCGAGGGCGCGTCGCGGGTCGAGTCCAGCTCGTGGCGGGGTTGGCGGTAGTCGAGGAACGCGCACTTGGCCTGCTCAGGTCGGGCTAGCAAGGCTGTGGAGGAGCGAGACTGCGAGCGCGTTCGTCTCCCGCTTCGTCGTCCACAACTCCGAGACGTGTCCTCTCACACTCGCACGAGCAGCTTGTTCCGGCTTCCAGGTGTGCACAAGAGGCAGTCCCGACGCACACAGCGCGTGCGCACCTGAACAGAGAGCGACAGCGAAGCGACTTGTGCCATCTCGACGGCCGCTCGACCGCGTTCTCCTCCGCTCCGTGTTACGAGTGCCGCCCCTTCCCGCTTGTGATGAACCAGCTGGGGCCAGGGCGAGATCAAATGGAGCGAGGGGAACCGCTTGACGAGAGCGTCATCCACTTATCGCCGACAAGGCCGACCTCGTCGTCGCTATCGCGCCGCCTCGTTTGCTCGAGCGCACTACCGACGCAGCGCACACTACGAGGACGCTCTCGAGCAGCGCCAGCACCAGCACAGCGAGCGAGCCAGCCTTGATCCCAGCTCGCGGCCGTCTTCCCCACTTGGCCGTCGACCCAGAGCATCGATCTCTCTTGATCTCCGCGCAGATTCGCGGTGCGCCTGCTCTCGTCCTCTTCTTGACTCTCTCCTACACCAGCTCACCGAGCAAACACGCGCGCAGCACCACCCCTAGCCTCTCCCTGCCGCCCTCGAGCCGATCGGTCACCGACTTCCCCGCCCCGCCGCGCCTTCTCGTCCTCCTCCTCGCCCTCCTCACCTCGAGCCCGCCTCCTCAAGCTCTCGCACCATGGCCGAGGACCCTACCTCGCTCAAAACGCCCATGTGCGTCCTCCCTCGATCCCTCTCGCCCTGCCCAAGCCGCTCCTCGTCTAGCTCGGCTGACCTCGCTCCTCGTCCGTCCCCCGTCCGTCCCTCCTCGCCCTCGATGCCGACTCGCCAGGCCGTCCCGCCCGCAGTCGCCCAGCGCAGGCACGCCCAGCATCAACTCGCTGCGCCGTGTCGGCCGCAGCCAGCCCCTCAAGAAGATCCTCGTCGCCAACCGCGGTGTGAGTCCCGGTTCCGGTCCGCCTTTCCACCGACGGCCAGCCTCACGAGATGGTGCGCGCACGAGGGGGCGCAGGATAGAGGGTCAGGAATCTGGGTGCAGGACGAGCGGGAGAAAGAGCACTGCGCTGCGAGGCGTCGTCGCCGTCGAGGAGCACCGAGTTGACCCGTCTCTCCCTCCCTCCCTCGCCGCGACAACCTGCAGGAGATCGCCATCCGCGTGTTCCGCACCGCGCACGAGCTCGGCATGACCTCGGTCGCCATCTACTCGCACGAGGACCGCTACTCGGCCCACCGCAACAAGGCCGACGAGGCCTACATGGTCGGCAAGGGCCTCACGCCCGTCGCCGCCTACCTCGCTCAGGACGACATCATCAAGGTGCATCCTCGTCCTTCTCTGCACCATGAAGCGCTCTCGCTCGGCGAGGAGTCACTGCCCGGACGAGATGGCTGACGCTCGACCCCTCGCAGATCGCTCTCGACGTGCGTCGCCGTCCTCGCCTCTAGCCGACCTCTTTCTGCAGCCTGACGTCCCTCCGATGTACGCAGCACGGTGTCACGATGATCCACCCCGGCTACGGCTTCGTGAGTCCAGTCTCTCGAGCTCTCGGACCCCTTGCGCCTCGTCCCTCGTCCCTTCTCCCTCCTCCCTCTTCCTCTCTCGACTCGCTTCCGCCTATTCTCGACTCTTCTCAGAGCATCCTAGCAGCACCTTACGAGGCCTGCAGCCACCGACGAGCGCTCGACCTGACGCCCGCTCCCGCTCCCTCACGCAGCTCTCCGAGAATGCCCAGTTCGCCAAGAAGGTCGAGGCGGCCGGCCTCATCTTCATTGGCCCGCAGCCCGAGATCATCGACGGCCTCGGCGACAAGATCAAGGCGCGCCAGCTCGCCCAGAAGATCCAGGTCCCGGTCGTCCCCGGCACGCCCGGCGCCATCGAGAAGTTCGAGGAGGCCGACGCGTTCGTCAAGGAGCACGGCTTCCCCGTCATCATCAAGGCCGCCATGGGCGGCGGCGGCCGCGGCATGCGCGTCGTGCGCGACCAGGAGTCGTTCGAGGGCGCCTTCAAGTCGGCCGTGAGCGAGGCCAAGGCGGCGTTCGGCGACGGCACCGTCTTTGTCGAGCGCTTCCTCGACCACCCTCGCCACATCGAGTGCCAGTTGATCGGCGACTCGCACGGCAACGTCGTTCACCTCTTCGAGCGCGACTGCTCGGTCCAGCGCCGCCACCAGAAGGTCGTCGAGCTGGGCCCGGCGACCAACTTTTCCGAGGAGCGTCGTCAGCAGCTGCTCAACTGCGCCGTCAAGATCGCCAAGGAGGTCGGCTACCGCAACGCCGGCACGTGCGAGTTCCTCGTCGACGACCGCGGCATCTACTTCATCGAGATCAACGTGCGTTCGGACCCTCTCTCTCTCTCTCTCTTCGGCGCCCGCTCGCCCTCTCGCTCACCTCCGAGAAACTCCTACTTACTCTCACGACGTCCTACAGCCTCGCATCCAGGTCGAGCACACCGTCACCGAGGAGATCACGGGCATCGACATCATCGCCGCCCAGATCCAGGTCCGTTCCCCTCCCTCTTGCTCCTCTCTCCTCTGTTGCTTCCTCCTCACCTCGACTCGAGCATGCACTGACGTTCTCTCGACTGTACCTGCGCGCAGATCGCCGCCGGCGCGTCGCTCCCCGAGCTCGGCCTCACCCAGGACTCGATCTCGAAGCGCGGCTACGCGATCCAGTGCCGCATCACGACCGAGGACCCGGCGAGGGGCTTCCAGCCCGACACGGGCAAGATCGAGGTGTACCGCTCGGCCGGCGGCAACGGCGTCCGCCTCGACGCCTCGTCGGGCTTCGCCGGCGCCCAGATCACGCCGCACTACGACTCGCTCCTCGTCAAGTGCACGACGCGCGGCGCGACGTTCGAGATCGCGCGCCGCAAGATGCTGCGCGCGCTCGTCGAGTTCCGCATCCGCGGCGTGCGCACCAACATCCCCTTCCTGTTCCGCGTCCTGTCGCACCCGGCGTTCGTCGAGGGCCGCACCTGGACGACCTTCATCGACGACACGCCCGAGCTCTTCAACCTCGTCACGTCGCAGAACCGCGCCCAGAAGCTCCTGTCGTACCTCGGCGACCTCGCCGTCAACGGCTCGTCGATCAAGGGCCAGCAGGGCGAGCCCGGCCTGCGCGAGGAGATCCCGATCCCGACGTTCGTCGACCCCAAGGACGAGGCCAAGCCGCTCGACACGTCCAAGCCGTGCGAGACGGGCTGGCGCAACATCATCGTCGAGCAGGGCCCCGAGGCGTTCGCCAAGGCCGTGCGCGAGTACCCGGGCGTCCTCATCATGGACACGACGTGGCGCGACGCCCACCAGTCGCTCCTCGCGACCCGCCTGCGCACGATCGACATGGCCAACATCGCGCGCGAGACGTCGCACGCGCTCCAGAACGCCTACGCCCTCGAGTGCTGGGGCGGCGCCACGTTCGACGTCGCGATGCGGTTCCTGTACGAGGACCCGTGGGAGCGCCTGCGCACCCTGCGCAAGCTCGTGCCCAACATCCCGTTCCAGGCGCTCGTGCGCGGCGCCAACGCCGTCGGCTACACGTCGTACCCGGACAACGCCATCTACGAGTTCTCGAAGAAGGCGGTCGAGAACGGCCTCGACATCTTCCGCGTGTTCGACTCGCTCAACTACATCGAGAACATGCGGCTCGGCATCGACGCGGCCAAGAAGGCCGGCGGCGTCGTCGAGGCGGCCATCTGCTACACGGGCGACGTCGCCAACCCCAAGGGGCACAACAAGTACACGCTCGAGTACTACCTCGAGTTCGCGCAGCAGCTCGTCGACTGCGGCATCCACGTGCTCGCCATCAAGGACATGGCCGGCCTCCTCAAGCCCGAGGCGGCGACCCTCCTCGTCGGCGCGCTTCGCAAGAAGTTCCCCGACATGCCGATCCACGTCCACTCGCACGACACGGCCGGCATCTCGGTCTCGTCGATGCTCGCCTGCGCCGCCGCCGGCGCCGACGTCGTCGATGTCGCCATCGACAGCATGTCGGGCATGACGTCGCAGCCGTCCATGGGCGCCGTGTGCTCGGCGCTCGAGCAGACCAAGCTCGGGACCGGCATCTCGTACGCCAACATCCAGGCGCTCAACCTGTACTGGTCCAACGTGCGGCACCTGTACCAGTGCTTCGAGGCCAACGTCCGCTCGTCCGACTCGGGCGTGTTCGAGCACGAGATGCCCGGCGGGCAGTACACGAACCTCATGTTCCAGTCGCAGCAGCTCGGCCTGTCGGGCCAGTGGAAGGCCGTCGTCAAGGCCTACATCGAGGCGAACCAGCTGTGCGGCGACATCGTCAAGGTGACGCCGTCGTCCAAGGTCGTCGGCGACTTCGCCCAGTTCATCGTCGCCAACAAGCTCACCAAGGACGAGGTCATCGAGCGTGCCGGCGAGCTCGACTTCCCCTCGTCGGTCGTCGAGTTCTTCCAGGGCTTCCTCGGTCAGCCCGTCGGCGGCTTCCCCGAGCCGCTCCGCTCCAAGATCATCCGCGACAAGCAGCGCATCGACGGCCGCCCGGGCGCCGACATGGCGCCGTACCCCTTTGCCGAGGTCCGCGAGCGTGCGTCCTACTTTCCTCCTTGCCGTCCTCGCCGTCGTCGCCGTCGTTGCCGTCGTCGAACCTCCTCCTGACGCTCCTTTTCTTTGCCTTCTCGCCCGCAGAGCTCGTCGAGAAGTTTGGCAGCTCGATCACCTCGTCCGACATCTGCAGCTACGCGATGTACCCGAAGGTGTTCGAGGAGTTCAAGGAGTTCACGCTCAAGTACGGCGACCTGTCGACGCTCCCGACTCGCTACTTCCTCTCGAAGCCGCCCGTCGGCGAGGAGATTGTGCGTCCCACCTTTCCCTCCCTCTCTCAGCTGCGCATGTGCAGGTTCTGACGCAGCGACGTCGCGCTCGCAGGCCGTCCCCATCGACCAGGGCAAGACGCTCCTCATCAAGCTCGTCGCCGTCTCGCCGGTCAACGCCGTCACGGGCATGCGCGAGGTGCTCTTCGAGGTGCGCACGCCTCTTCTCTTCCTGTCGTACCTCTCGACGATGCCAGATGTGCGAGCAGGCGGCTGACTCGCACCTCCTCAAACCCCGCTCGGACCCCTCCTCTCGCCCTTCCCTTCCCCCTCCCTCTCCCTCTCCTCGCATCTCTTTCTCCCTCACAGCTCAACGGCGAGGCTCGTCTCGTGCAGATCGAGGACAAGTCGGCCGCGATCGACCAGGTCCGTCGTGAGCGCGCGTCGAAGGAGCCCGGCTCGGTCGGCTCGCCCATGGCCGGCGTCGTCGTCGAGGTCCTCGTCAAGGAGGGCAGCACCGTCAAGGCCGGCGACCCGCTCGCTACCATGTCGGCCATGAAGGTGCGTCGCTCGCTCTCTTCCTCTCCCCCTCGCGCGCCTCCGTCGAGCCTCAAGAGCTGACTCTTCTTCCTCACGCTCGCGCTCTCGCAGATGGAGACGAACGTCTCGGCGCCCGTCTCGGGCAAGGTCAAGCGCATCACGGTGCAGGCCGGCGACTCGCTCTCGCAGGGCGACCTCGTCGTCGAGATCGTGCACGCCTGAGCGTCGCTCGGACCCTTTCTCTCAACCCTTCTTCCTCCTCGATACCGCCTGCCTGTTTAGAAGCTCCTCCTCGTCCCGCCGCTCACTCTCTTCAGTCTCTTGGTCTCTCTCTCTTTGTTCCTCTGCGCCTCTCTTACCGTTCCTCGAAATCGAACACTCGCAGTGCCTCTCTCTCCTCTCGTGCGCCGAGACGATCCGAGAGCGCGAGGAAGAGAGAGAAAGTGCGTCTAGACATTGCCGCGCCACGGTCGGGTCGAGTACAACACCGACAGGCTGCAGGACACGCTGCGCAAGTAGAGCCTCGCGACGAGGCCGGCGAGAGTAAGAAAGTCGAACTAGGGACGCGCTCGGTCCCTCACCGCTGCTCCTGCTCCACCGCCTCACCATGCTGCTCCTGCTCGTCCTCATCCTCGTCCAGCTCGAGCCAGTCGAGGCACCTCGGCCCGCAGCCCCTCCACCGCACCGGCACGTCCCTCACCTCGCCCTCGCCCTCGCCTTCCTCCCCGAGCGGCGCCGCCGCCGCCCTGCCGCGCAAGCGCGCCTCGCTCACCCACTCGAGCCGCTCGACGGCAGGGCGGAAGAAGACGCGCGCGTCGTGCGGGTGCGCAGGCGAGCGGCACTGGTGCGACGCCGGGTCGAAGGGCTGCGCGGTCGGCGGTGCGGCGGGTTGCGTCGGGCCGGACGACTGTCGGGAGCGGGGGAAGAAGGATGTCGCGGGCGAGAGGGACGAGGAGGATGAGGCCGAGGAGGCGGCGAGGGACGAGGGCGGGTAGAAGGTCGAGTGGAAGGGCGCAAAGAGGTTGCGCTGGTCGAGGAAGGCGCGCACGAACTCGACGCCGCCGCGCACGTTCTGGATGTGGCGCACGGCGGTCGATGACGACGAGGTCGAGGCCGAGAGCGAGATGGGCGGGGCGGGCGACGTCGCCTCGGAGAGGAGGATGCGCGTGCACGTCTCGACGAGGGACGGCACGACAAAGTGCGTCACGAGCGGGCCGAGGACGCGCTTGCGCCGCCGGGTCCGTGTCGTACTCGACGCCGTGTCGCCGCTCTGCGCGCTCGCCGGCGCGGGTGCGGGTGCGGGCGGGCGCAGCCACGGGTTCGGGTGGAGCGTGAGGTTGGTGAGGCTGTCGAGCTCGAGGATCTCGGCGGGGAGGTACTCGAGCTGGTTGCCGGCGAGCGACAGCTCGCGCAGGCCTGCGAGGCGGCCGACGCCCTCGGGGAGCGTGTCGAGGTGGTTGTTGCGGAGCGAGAGGACCTGGAGGTTGGGGATCGTCCACAGCGCGTTCGAGAGGGCGCCCGCCGTCAGCTCGTTGCCCGAGAGCATGAGGACGACGGGCACGGCGCCTGCGGCGAGCGACGACGAGCCGCCGGGCGAGCCGAACGCGACGGTCGACGTGCGGCCGAAGATGCGGCGGGCGGGCGACGAGGGGAGCTTGGAGGCCGGGACCGACTGGGTGCGGGCGAACGACCTCGACGGGCTCGACGGCGTGAACGAGCGCAAGGTCGACAGCTCCCAGACGGCGTTGGGCACCTCGCGGAGCTTCTGGCCGCTGCGAAACGGGGAAGAGAGGGGCGAGGGAGGGGTCAGCTCTCTCGCACGTGCGGTCGCTCGCTCGTGGGAGGAAGTGGAGCGCACCTGAGCTGGATGTTGCCGTCGGCGTTGAAGACGGCGTGGTCGATCGCGCGGGTCCACGCGCTGCTCGACGAGAGGACGGGCGCGGGGATGGTCCTCGGAGACCAGCTCGGCACCTCGTGCTCGACGAAGCCCGAGTCGTCCTGGCCGTGCGCGGCGCCGCGGTCGGCGAGGAACTGGTCGAGGAGGTCGTCGTCGTCCTGGTCGTCCGAGAACAGGGCGCCCTCGAGGGCGGCGGCGAGGGGTTGAACGACGTTGTCGGGGGCCGGGTCCAGCTTGTTGTGGACGAGGTCGGGGCCGCCAAAGAGGGTCGAGGACGATGCCGACTCGGTCCTGGAGCGGAACGCGCGGCCTTTCTCCTCGTCGGGCGGGCGGTAGAGGGTCGGGACGGGGCGAGGGGCGAACGAGAGGGCTTGTGTGGTCGCCGCGGCCCTCGGCCTGCGCGCCTCGAGGCTGAAGTCGGGCACGCTCCAGCCCGTCGCCTTGGACGTGGCCGAGAGTGGGTCCATGCAGCTGGGTGGACCGAGGCGGCGGCGGCGGCGAGATGGGGTCGGAAGAGGAGGAGAGGGAGACGAAGCCAGC
>Ga0308170_10000968_pt1 | contig 30680 bp, 28 predicted proteins | sample PhyBR2_2_FD_202136 | JGI IMG/M metagenome (GOLD analysis project Ga0308170, IMG submission 202136) | Phyllosphere microbial communities from UC Gill Tract Community Farm, Albany, California, United States - DLSLSB.R2 | ecosystem: Host-associated > Plants > Phyllosphere > Unclassified | place...
GGCCGGGTGTTCTGACGGGTGTGCGGGTGTGGTCATGAGGCGTTCCTGCGTGCTTCCTGCTTGCTGGATTGTGCTGGGGATGCTGGCTACTGGGTGGGTGCCGGGCTGGCGTCCCGGTCAGAGGGTGGCGGACTCCGGGCCCCAGTCCTCGGGGAGTGCGGTGGAGGCCGGGGCCGAGCTTTCGACGTTCACAAACGTGCCGGCGTCGATGGACTCGGAGATTGACACCATGGTGTCCAGGACGTGGTACGCCAGTTCGCCGGTGGCCCGGTGCGCTGTTCCAGCCCGAAGGGAGCGGGCCATGTCCAGCACACCCATGCCGCGCCCGTTGGCGGGGCCGGTGGCCGGGACGGTGGTCCAGTCCTCGTCGCCGGCGCGCCAGAGCTTGATGTCACCAGTGAAGTAGTTCGGGTCGGGCAGCGAGAGGGTGGCCTCGTTCCCGGTGATTTCCACGAAGCCCATCCGGGTGCGGGGGGACTCGAAGGAGAACACGCTGTGCGAGGACGCGCCGGATTCGAACTGCGCCATGGCGGAGACATGAGTGGGGACTTCGACGATGAATTCTTCGCCGGCCTTTGGCCCGGAACCGATCACCCGCACGTCCTTGGCCTTGGACCCGACGGCGGCCACCTTACGGATTGAGCCCAACGCCTGGACCAGGGTGGTGAGGTAGTACGGGCCCATGTCGAAGAGCGGGCCTGCGCCGTGCTGGAAGAGAAAGGCGGGGTTGGGGTGCCAGGACTCCGGGCCGGGTGTCTGGAACGTGGTCATTGCGGTCAGCGGCGTGCCGATGTCGCCGCGCTGGATCAGCCGCAGGGCGGTCTGGATGCCGGCGCCCAGGAAGGTGTCCGGGGCGCAGCCCAGGCGGATGCCGGCGGCGTCTGCTGTCTTGAGCAGGCCGAGCCCGGATTCCCGGTCCAGGCTGAACGGCTTTTCCGTCCAGACGTGCTTGCCCGCGTTCACGGCTGCAGTGGCCACTTCCACGTGCGCGGCCGGGATGGTGAGGTTGACGATGATTTCGACGTCGGGGTGGTTCAGTGCCTTGTCCACGCCGCCCCACTCGGCGATGCCGTACTCCTTGGCGCGTGCCTCGGCCGCGTCCTCGAACAGGTCGGCGATGACGTGGACCTTAAGGTCCGGGAAGGCGGTGAGGTTGTCCAGGTACTGCTTGCTGATCACTCCGGCGCCGATGACGCCGACGCCTACCGGTCCGCTGCGGACGGGCTTGCCTGCGGGGGTACTCATGCCTTGGCTCCTTCGGCTGCGGTGGTGGCGTTGTTGTTCAGGAAGGCCAGGCTTTGGGCGACGCCCTCGAAGATATCCCCGGCGTAGTCGTCAAACTCCACCACGCCCACCTCCAGGGACTTTGCGGCTGCGATGACGTCCAGGACCGGAACCTTGCCCTGGCCTGCCGGCTGCTGCGCCTTGTTGTCCTTGTTCAGGGGGCCGTCCTTGATGTGGATGAACTTCACCCGGTCACCGAACTTGGTGAGGATGTCCACCGGGTCCTGGCCACCCACGGCCACCCAGTAAGTGTCCACCTCCAGGACCAGTTCCGGGTCCAGCAGGTTTTCAAAGTACTCCAGGGCGGTGCGGCCCTCAATCATGGACTGCAGTTCCCATTCGTGGTTGTGATAGCCCACGCGGATGCCGTATTCGGCGCCCTTCTTCGCGGCGGCGTTCAGCTTGGCAGCGGTGGCATGGATGTCTTCGGCCTTCTGCCAGTGCTCGGCGGGAAGGAACGGATCAATGACCGTGCTGATGCCCAGGTCCCGGGCGGCGGCGAAGATCTCGTCCTGGTCCTGGCTCATCAAGGGTGCATGGCCCGATGGTGCGGTGAGGCCGTTCTCCTTAAGGGCCGCGCCCAGTTCCTTGGCGGTGGCCACGAAGTTGTAAGGCTCAACCTGGGTGAAGCCGATCTCCGCCACCTTCCTGATGGTCCCCGGAAGATCCTCCGAGATGGCGTTGCGGAGGGTGTAAAGCTGCAGTGAGTAGGACATTGGTTTCCTTTAGCGGTTCTGGTGATCGTTGAGGGCTGTGGTCAGCGGCCGGCGAGCGAGCCGCCGATGCCGCCGACGCTGAAGTACTTGTTCAGGGTGGCGAAGACAATGACGGGCGGGAGCATCATCACCACCGCGAGGGCCATGACGGATGTCCAGTCAGTTGCATTCTGCTGGAAGAAGGACTGAACGCCCATGGGGAGCGTGAAGATTTCGTTCGAACGGAGGAACACGATGGCAACCAGGTAGTCGTTCCAGGCCAGGAGGAAGGCGAAGATCGCCGTCGAGAGCACCCCGGGGAGGGAGTTCCGGAGCACCACCTTGGTGAATGATCCGAAAACGGAGCACCCGTCGATCCAGGATGCTTCCTCCAGGCTGATGGGGATGGAGTCGAAGTACGCGGCCATCATCCAGGTGGCGACGGTCATGGTGGAGCCCACGTAGATGATGGTCAGGCCCAGGAGGTTGTCCACCAGGCCCATGCCGGCGAACAGGATGAACAGTGGGACCACCGAGGTGATGATCGGGAGGGACTGCATCACGAACAGGAGCAGGGAGTACCCTGACACCGCCTTGCTGCGGCCGCGGGAGAGGACGTAACCGGCCGGTGCGGCAACAGCAACGGACACAACCACCGTTGACAGGGTGGTGACCAGGCTGTTTTTCAGCCAAGTGGCGGCCAGGGTCTTGGAGAAGACGTTGCCGAGGTTCTCGAAAGTCAGCCCGGTGGCGGTGCTGTTGGGTCCGGGGGTGAATGCGAGCAGCACGGTGACCATGATGGGCACCAGCACGATCCCGGTGATGATCAGGATCGCGGCGAAGCGCCACCAGCGGCCGCGCTGGCCCGCTTCGGACAGGACCCTCCGCCGTCTGCCGGCGTCGATGCCAAGGGCGGGCCCGGATTCGGGATGGGCGTGAAGGACTGCGCTCATTATTCGACGCTCGACTTTCGGATCTGGCGGTACAGGATGACCGAGATGACCACCAGGGTCATGGTCATGAGGAAGGCGATGGCGACGCCGGGTCCGGTGGCGAAGTCCTGGAACACGGTCCGGTAGGCCAGGACCACCAGGGAGGTGGTGGCGTTGACCGGGCCGCCGCCGGTGAGCAGGTAGATGGTGGGGAAGTCGTTGACGCAGAAGATGGTCATCAGGATCCAGCTGATGTACGTGGAGCGGGCAATCAGGGGCAGCGTGATCTGGGTGAACTGCTGCCAGCGGCTTGCCCCGTCCATGCTGGCTGCCTCGTAGACGGTGGTGTCAACGGATGCCAGCGCGGCCGAGATCATCATCATCATGAAGGGGAAGCTGACCCAGACCTTGAACACCATGACGGTGACGGAGGCCAGGGTGGGATCCGCCAGGAAGAGCGGGGTGCCCATGCCCAGGCTGCGGAACAGCGACGGGATCAGGCTGTCCGGGGTGGCCACCAGCCAGTTCCACGCGGTGGAGGACACCACGATGGGCACTACCCAGGGCAGGAGGAGCAGGACCTTGAACGTGTTGCGGCCAGGGATCCTGGTGCGCAGGAGCAGGGCCAGGCCCAGGCCAACCAGCCAGGAGCCGAAGACGCCCACGATGGTGAACCACAGGGTGAACTGGGCAGCTTTCCAGAACGCCGGGGAGGTCAGGACGGTGGCGAAGTTCTGGCCGCCCACGAAGTTGCCGGTCTGGAGCAGGTCTCCGTCATGCGTCGCCTGGACGGCGGCGTAGATCAACGGGTAGCCGTGGATCAGGACAAGGAGGACCACGGAGGGGAGCAGGAGCCAGAAGAACGTCCTGGTGGCCTGCGCGGAGAGCTTGCTCTTGCGCTTGCCTGGGGCGGCCCCGGACCCGCCGGGGGCAACCCCCCGGCGGGCCCGGCTTAGGCCGGACTGGGTGGTGGTGCTGGACATGGGCGCTCGGTCCTACTTCTTCAGGACCGATTCGAGGCCGGACTGGAAGGTCTGCAGGGCAGTCTTGGCGTCGGCCTTGCCGGTGATGATGGTTTGGCTGAACTGGTTCAGTGCCTGGCCGCCGTCAAGGGCCGCGAGGTTGGCATTGAGCCTGCTGCCCTGGGCGGCGAAGGTCTTGGCAATGGGCTGCCAGTCCTTGACGATCTTGACGTTGTTGGGGTCGTTGGCGAACTCGGGAATCTCGGTGATCGACTTGAAAACCGGCAGGGCGGACATCAGCTTCTTCTGCCACAGCTGCTTCAGCTGGCCCAGGTAGTACACCAGGAACTCCTCCGAGGCGTCCTGGGACGGGGTGTTGGTGTACATCATGATGTTGTTGGGGAACACGATTGTTGCCTTGTCCCCGTGCGGTCCCTTGATCGGATCCGCCACCAGGAGGTCGCCGGAGGTGTCGCCCACGCGCTGCGGTACGTTCACCTGGAACAGCCCGTAGCCTGCTTTCCCGTCCTTCCACTGGGCGGACATGTTGTCCGTGGTGTAGCTGACGGCGGCCGGGTCCACGATGCCGTTGGACACCAGCTCCAGGACGAACTCCATGGCCTCGACGTTGCGGTCATTCATCAGGTCCAGCTCGCCGTCCTTGTTCCAGACACCGCCGCCGTTGTTGACCATCATCATGATCATGGAGTGGTTGGCGTAGTTGTTGCCCGCGCCCGCCCCGGTGGTGAAGCCGAACGCGCCCACCTTCTTCAGTGCCTTGCCGGCTTCCAGCAGGGACGGCCAGTCCGTGGGCAGCGCAACGTTGGCCTTTTCGAACAGCGACTTGCGGTACCAGAAGACGCGCATGTCCAGCTGCCAGGGAACGGCCACGTAGCCCTTGTCCGACTTGAACGGGTCCAGCACGCCGGGCAGGAAGTCATCGAACTGGCCGTTGGCCTTCAGCTTTTCGATCACCTTGTCCGCATAGGCGATCTGGCCCTGCTGCTCGAACTGGAACGCCTGGAAGCCGCCGCCCGTGGACACAGCCGGGCCCGTCTTGGAGGCGATCGCGGAGGAGAAGGTCTGGTAGAAGTTGTTCCACTGGATGATCTGGTAGCTCGCCTTGGCGCCGTTGGCGCCGGAGAAACCTTCCGCGATGCCCTTGGCGGCATCGTTGTAGGCCGGTGTCGCCCAGGGCATGTCCCAGAACTTCACGGTGCCGCCGGCCCCGCCCCCGCCGCCTCCCTGCGATGCCGAGCCGCCGCCGCAGGCGGCGAGTAGGGGTACGGACGCTGCGGCAGCCGTCAGGCCCAGGAAACCGCGCCGGGAGAAGGAGCGGCGCTGTTCGGAAGTTGCGTTCATGATGTGTCCTTTCGGGACCGTCTTGCGCTGTGCGCCGTTGGTGCGGTCCTGCTCATCGTTGAGAGTGGAGGTGGGACTGGACTGCTTGTTCGGTTGCGTATCGGTGGGTTGGTTACGTGGCAGCGAGGGTTGAGTAGAGGTCGGCCAGCCGGGCGAACCCGGCCAGATCGTCGGGAAGGGTTCCGGCGCCAAGGTGATCCTTCAGGCGCCGCCACGCTGAGCGGTGGGCGGATTCGTAAAGCGTGGGAAGCAAAAGTTGGCCGTGGGCCCCGGTGACCCTGACTTCGGCGGGCCACGCGGCGTCCGGATCCGGGACCCGGACGTCCACGCCGCCGTCGGCCGTGTAGAGGTGGATGCCGACGCCGGCCGGGCGGGCTGCGGTGAGTACGCCCTGGGCGGTGAACGGGGCGCCGTTGGGCAGCCTGCCGCCGACGGTGTACCCGGTGGCGTCGCTGCGGATGACGCGCACGTCCCCCAGCTGCCCACTGACGGCCAGCAGGGCGGCAAGGTGCGCAGTCAGAAGCTCCGGGAGTTCGGTGCCTGGCATCGAGGCCGCAACACTGTCGAGCAGTGCGGCGGAGCCCATGGCACTGCGCACCGCACCGCGGGCGTCCGGCTGGCCGTTACCGGCCACCAGCGCAGGGTTCGAGGCCCAACGGAGGTCAAGGACGACGGCGGTTCCTGCGTTCTTCGCCGCTGCTGCCAGTTTTGTGGTGTCCTCAGGAACCGGGTTGACCACCACGATGCCCCGGGTGCCGCCCGCGACGGCGGCGAGGGCGTCAGCGGTCCAGCCTGCTCCGCCGGCCATCACCAGCACGTCGGCCGTGCCGGCATGGGCTTCCGCGACTGTCCGGAACGTTGCGGGCAGCGAAGCCACGGTCTGCGTGACCGCTCCGGCCTTCAGTGCGGCCTGGGTTGCCGACACCGTGTATTGGCCGCTCATGCGGAAACTCCTGCCCGATGGGCGGCGGGTGCATGCCCTGCCGCGGCGGCCGCCACCGTGGCCCGGGCGATGTCGAGGGCGAAGGTCAGGTCGTCGATGAGGGCCTGGGCGGAGGGTGCCTGGCGGGTTCCGCGGGCCAGTTCAGCCAGTTCCCGCCATTCGCCTTCATAGCCGTTGTGTCCGTACGGGCCAAAGGTCTTGGTTTCGCTGCCGCCGGAGAAGGTGGCGACGGCGGAGCCGGCCTGTACATAGGACGGGGTGAAGTCGATGCGGAGCGCCTCATCGTCGGCGATCGCCTCGAAGGTCCACTCCGGCTTCCAGGTGCTGTTCATGACCGCGCGCAGTTCGATGGACCGTGTCGGGGTGCGCAGCGATACGGCGTACCCGAAGGGCCGGACGTGGGACACGTGAAGTACTTCGACGTCGCTGAAGTCCGGGGTGAACCGGCGGACCAGCGGCAGGTCATGGATGGCCAGCCCCATGATCCCGCCCCGGAGGGCGCCTTTGATGACCTCAATGTCCGAGTGATCCACGTTGCCGGCGACAGGACGGGTGATGATTTCGGTGGCAAAGTCCTCGAAGCGGGCGTTGGGCGGCAGGACGATGGAGGAGCGGATCGTGTGAACCCGCGCCGGAAGATCGCCCCAGTGCTGTTCCGCGGCGAGCCAGCCGGGATCGAAGGAGTGCATGGCCCCGACGACTATCGGTACGCCGGTTTCGGCGCTGACCGCCGAGATGCGTCCGGCTTCGCCGGCGTCCATGGCGAAGGGCTTTTCGCAGAGCACCGCTTTCTTACCGGCCCGGCATGCGGCGATGACCTGCTCTGCGTGGAACTGGTGCGGGCTGCAGATCGCCACGATGTCCACGCCGGGGTCCCCCAGCAGCTGATCAAGGCTGGTGGACGAGGCCGCGCCTACCCTCGCCGCCACGGAGGAGGCGACGGCGGGATCCACGTCCATGATGTGCCGTACTTCCAGCAGGTTCCGGAGCCGGGCCAGCGCCGGGAGGTGGATGGCCTGGGTGACAGGTCCGGCGCCGAGGATGCCGGCGCCCAGGGGCCGGTCTGTTGGCGCTGCGTGGTGGGACAAGTTCAATTACCTCTTTGTAAGCGGACTCAGGGGACCAGGGATAACTGCCGTTGATGGAAGGCATCTGACGAACGAATGTGCCGTGAGTCACAACCTAGAACCACTTTTGACGCGCGTCAAGCAAAAGTTGTTTGTTGCGCGTCATTCTTCTGCAATCGTGACAGCCATAAGTAAGAGTGTTATGACTTAGGCATGACTTCTACAGGCGCGGGGAGACAGCCCGGAAAAGATGCCGACGGCGGCAGCCTGTCCCGTGCCGGGGACCTGTTCCAGCTCCTGCGGGACGGAAAAGCCCGGACCCGTGCCGAACTCGCGCTGAGCACGGGTCTCGCCCGTTCAACCGTCGCCTCCCGCATCGACGCACTGATGCTGTCCGGACTGGTGGGTCCGGCAGGTGAGGCACTCTCCAGCGGCGGCAGGCCGCCGTCGCGCTTTGCCTTCAACCCGGCCGCCCGCCTGGTGCTGGCTGTGGACGTGGGTGCCACGCACGTGATCGTGGCAGTGACTGACCTGGGCGGGAAGATTCTGGGCGAACACCGGCTGGAGCAACAGGTGGCCGCCGGGCCGGAAGCGGTGCTGGACCAGGTGGTGGCGCAGGGCAAGGAACTGTTGGCCGCTGCCGGACGCAGCGTCGCGGAGCTTGCCGGGATCGGAATCGGGCTGCCCGGGCCCGTTGAACACGACACGGGGAAGCCGGTGAAGCCGCCCATCATGCCGGGCTGGGACGGATTCGACGTGGTGAGCTACGTCCAGCGCTCCCTGCCGGTACATGTGCTGGTGGATAATGACGTGAACATCATGGCCCTGGGGGAGCAATCCGCCCACTGGCCTGAGCACGCCAACTTCTTCTTCGTGAAGGTGGCAACCGGTATTGGCTCCGGGATCATCAGCAACGGCGAACTGCAGCGCGGCGCCAACGGTACCGCAGGGGACCTTGGCCACGTCCAGGTGGCGCGCGGTGCGGAGGTCCTGTGCGCCTGTGGCAACTATGGGTGCCTGGAGGCGCTGGCGTCCGGGCCCGCCGTCGTGCGTTCCCTACAGAACCAGGGACTGGAGGTGGCAAAGGCCGCGGACGTTCTCCGGCTTGCCGCTGACGGCAACCTGCAGGCCGTCCAGGCGTTGCGCCAGGCAGGCCGGGACATCGGCGAGGTACTGGCTACGGTGGTCAACCTGATCAACCCGTCCGTAATTGTGGTGGGCGGCAGCGTGGGCGAGACCGGGGAGCACCTGGTGGCAGGCATCCGTGAGGTGGTGTACCGGCGCTCTCCGCCGCTGGCGACCTCGCACCTTCGCATCAACGTTTCCCGGGCCGGCGGCCACGCGGGCGTCCTGGGCGCAAGCCAGCTGGTCACCCAGTATGTCCTCTCGCCTGCCGTCATCGAGGCCACGCTGGCCGGTGCCATCGCCGGGTAACGCCCGGACCCGTGGTCCCCGGCGTTACCCGGCAGATTGCCTTAGGCTTCCTCTGCCTCTTCCGCTTCCGGTGCCTCGGTCAGGACCAGCGCCGTCCCGCCGTACGCGGGAAGTTCCAGGAAGAAGCTGTGCAGGTCGTCCACCTGGCCGACGGTCTCGCCGCTGAACAGGTCCTGCACATTGGCGCCGGACGGCAGTTCGTTGGACTGGATGCTGCCGGTGATGTCCTGCCCGGAGAAATTGAGCGCCGTAACCTGCAGGGTGCCGTCCTTCAGCCGGTTCACCAGCACCAGCGCGCCACGGTTGGAGACCTCCGGAACATCCAGCAGGGTGCCGGTGGCGATTCCGTTGTCCTCACGCACGGCAAGGATCCGCTGGAGCCGCCGGGCAAATGAGTCGGGGTCCTTCAACTGCTCCGGCAGCGGGCCGTAAAGGCTGCGGGCCCGCGGCATCCCGGCTGAGGAGGTGGTCGCGTCCGGGCTGGTTCCCATGAGGTCGTGCGCGCCGCGGTTGATCCAGCGCGTATCGCCCTGCGAGGTGAGTTCGCGGACGCTGCTGCGGTCCAGGGCCATAATGCCGGTGAGGTCCCAGCCGGAAAGGGCAAAGACGCCGGGCTGCAGGGCGTTGTACATGGCCAGCAGCAGGTGGACGTCCCGGATCTGGGCTTCCTGCTCCGGGGTGACCGTGGCCGGGTCCTTGATCCCCAGCGCGGCCATGATGAAGCTCACCGAGGTGCAGGCGATCCCGTTCGTGGTGAACACGGCGTTGTAAGGCCCGTTCTCACCGGTCAGGCGGTCCCGCAGGGTCTGCTGGACCTGTTCGGCCAACTGGGCGCCGGTGAGTTCCTCGCCGTTGAGCTCAAACATCTCGTCCCGGTGGCCCGCGGCGAAGTGCAGGAGTTCGTAGGTGAGCTCGTCATGGTTCTGCAGCGCGTGCACCAGCGAGGCCTGGTCCACCCCGATTTCCATGGACAGGCGGAGGGTCAGCCGCAGGAACTCGGTATCCGAGGTGACCAGGGCGTAGTGGTACGCCGGCCGGGTGATGAAGTCGTAGGAGAGGTCCGGGCCGGACTCCGAGGTTGCCTTGATGTCATCAATGGTCAGGTTCAGTTCCTGGAAGGAGAACCCGCCCACCTTGCGGATCATGGAGCCGATGAGCTGGTTGGCGGCCTCGGACAACGGGTGCCCCTCGGACCAGCCGGGCTGCTCTTCGGCGCTCTTCTCCACGCCCAGGAAGCCGTTCGCGTCCAGGCGCAGCGCCCCTGTGCCCAGGTCCACCAGCGAGTGCAGGGCATCGCCCACCACCAGGCGCATCCCGGCGAAGGTGGGGTCCAGCCAGTTGATGGACGGCTGGCCGGCCTTGAAGTAGTGCAGGTAGACCCAGCGGCGGGTCTTGCCGGTGGTGTCAACGATAGGGCGCGTGGCGCTCCAGTTGGTCTCCTTCACGCCGGGCTCGTAGAAGATAACGCGCTGCAGCCGGCCAATGATGTAGCCGGCCTTCTGCAGCGCCTGCTCGGAGTCGGGGCTGAGGTTGACCGAGTCGGCGCCCTCGGGGACATCCGGGAGAAGGTGCCAGTCCTCCTCCGGGATATCCACCATGTGGTAGATCCCGGGGTAATCCCGGAAGTTCATTTCAGCCAGCCGGAAGTCCGCGCCCTTGCCGGTGTGGCCCGGGACGATGTCATCGATGACGGTGCCTTCGTGATCGGCGGCTACCTCGCACATGCGGCGGAATTCCTCTTCCGTCCCGAAGACCGGGTCGATGGCCATGCTGATGCGGTCGAAGTGCCCGTCCACGCTGGGTGTGTGGGACCAGCCGCTGATGCCGCCGGCGAGTTTCACGGGTCCCGTGTGGATGCCGCGGATCCCGATTTCGCGGAACGCCTTCCACATTTCCGGATCACCCAGGGCCGAAAGGAACGATTGCCCCGTCCGGGTGATGAAGGACAGCGGGTAGGCGGTGAACCAGACAGAGGCGCGCTCGACGGCGGCCCGCGGGTTTGGATGCGCATAGGAGTTCTGCCACATGCTGGCCTGGCCGGACAGCTGGCGTGCCAGCGTGTTGGCGTCCCCTAGCATTGCCTGGTTCCGCAGCCACTCCACGTACGCTGCGTTCCGCCCGTCGAATTCAAACGAAGGCCTGGTGCCTACGAACTGGCGCCGGCGCGCGATCGGCCGCAGGGCCTTGGGCCGCGCCGCGAAGAACTGTTCGTCGAAATTGACATCCAACTCCGCTGAGGGCTCGGTGCCGGCTTCCACTTCCCCATTACCGGCGGGTGCATCCGCTTCTGAAGTGCGCTCGCTGGTATCTGGTTCCCGCATAAGCTCCTCTTTCCCTTGCTCGTTTCCGTGCTGGCATGGATGCTCCAAGACCCCTTGCTCAAGGACAGGTACCCAAGCGAACAAGGGACTACTCGGCGTTCCCTCTCCCGATGCTACTGTGCAGCGGAGCCGGTGGCGGGGCCACCGGCGCGCCGCCTGCCCCTAACGCGGCCAAACCCCCTTGTTTCGCCACGGTTCACCTCCAACGGCCCATCCGGTCGTATTCTTAGAGCACAGGTTTTGCAGTGGGCCCGGAGCTCTAATAGCAAGGCTGGAACATGGCCGCTGATCCCACGGGGCAGGTTGGCTGGGGACCGCTTCCAGTTACCCCGGAGCCGGTTTTCGACAGCAAGGATGTCGAAAACTATCTCTGGGAAGTCACCCATGACCTGATGGTGGGAATCGACGGGGACCGGCGCGGCATCGGCTGGGCAGCCACCCTCTTCCGGCTGGGCAAAGGCCGCGCACTGGCCGCCAGCACTGACCAGGCACGCGAGGCGGACCGGGAGCAATGTTCGTTTTCCGACGGCCCGGTCATGGAGGCGGTCCGAACCGGGGAGTTCGTCCTGGTATCCGACCTGGCCATGGACCGCCGCTGGCCGGGTTACTCCAGTGCCGCCGCCGCCCACGGAGTCCAGTCCCTCCTGGCCGTCCCCATCCTCTCCGAGGGCGGCACCAGCGCCGCGATCAGCCTGTACGCGTCACAGCCGCACACCTTTACCAGTGCGGACCTGGTCAACAGCCGGAATTACGCACGCGAGGTGGCCCGGGCGCTGCGTGTTGTGCTTCGGGTGGCCGGACGGGCGGAGGCGACGGCAGGCCTCGCCGTCGTCCAAAGCTCCCTGGTCCTGGTGGACCTGGCCGTGCGCAGCCTCATGAACGAATACGGACTGACGCGGGAGGGCGCGTTGCGGTTCCTGCAGACGCAGGCGCTGCACCATGAACTGGACCTCCGGGACGCGGCCCTGAACGTTGTGGCCTCCGGCGGCCTGGACCGCGGGGCCGGGCAGCCTTCGGGGCTGCGGCAGGAAGCGTACGACGGCGTGGCGGAGCTGCCGCGGCCGTCGGCGGCGGGGCGGGACTTTCCAACCGGGACGTCCCCTCGCAGGAATGCCCGGGCGGGGAAGGAACCTCCGTCCGCCGCAGAAGGGAGGACGGCATGACCGTCGAGAAGCAGGAACTGCGTTCCGTTGCGGAAGGACCGGGCAGGCACCCCTGGCACCGGTTCGTTGCCCTCGGAGATTCCTACACCGAAGGGATTGGCGATCCCGAGCCGCACAGCCTGGGCGGATTCCGGGGCTGGGCTGACCGGGTTGCGGAGGAACTGGCATCCAGCGATCCGGACTTCGCCTACGCCAACCTTGCCATCCGCGGGATGCTGCTGAAGCAGATCCTGGACAGGCAGCTGGCTCCTGCGCTGTCCCTGAAGCCGGACCTGGTGGCCGTGGCCGCCGGTGGCAACGACATCATTTTCAAGCGGGGCGACCCCGACAAGCTGGCAGAAGAGCTCGACCAGGCCATAGGCGCCCTGTCAGCCACGGGTGCCACCGTGGTCCTGTTCGCGGGACCGGACTGGGGCAACACACCGGTCTTCGGCAAGATCCGCGGCCGCGTGGCCATCTACAACGAGCACCTGCACAGGATCGGGGCCCGGCACCACGCCATCATGGTGGACCTGTGGTGCCTGCCGGAACTCCAGCATGCGCTGATGTGGGATCCGGACCGCCTGCACCTGTCACCACTGGGCCATCACTCGGTGGCTGTGGCAACCCTCGACGCCCTGGGCGTGGCCCACGCGCTCAAGCCGCTCCACCCGCGTCCGCTTCCGGCCCATGGGTGGACCCAGGCCCGGGCCGAGGACCTGGTGTGGGCGCGGCAGTACTTTGTGCCCTGGGTGATCAAGCGGCTGCAGCCCCACCAGGCTGACGACCTCCTGACGGCCAAGCGCCCGCAGCCGGTCCCGGTGTTCGGCCTGGGCCGTCCCGGACCGTTTCCTCCCGGACACCCCGCCTCCCAGGCCGCCGCGCCCGGCACGGTAGCCAGCCTCCGGCAGGGACCGGAAACGGGGGCACCCACGGACAGGGTTGCCTGAGGTCCCTAGCGTTTCCTGGGGGAACGCTTGCCGGCGGCCTTGGCCGCGGCTCTTGCTGCGGCCTGCGCCGCAGGGGGCAGCGCGCCCGGCTCGGTTTCGGGTTCTGCCACGGTCCCGCGTGCCTTCGCAATGGCCTTCATGCCGTGGTAGATCACCAGGGCCGCCGCGGACCCCAGGGCGATGCCGGTGAACTTCAGGTCGCCGATGGTCCAGGTGTAATCGGCGATGCCGATGATCAGGGCCACTGCGGCGGTGGTCAGGTTGACCGGATTGGCGAAGTTCACCTTGTTCTGCACCCAGATCTTCACGCCCAGGAGGCCGATCATGCCGTACAGCATGGTGGCCGCGCCGCCCAGCACACCGGCCGGGACGGTGGCAATCAGTTCGCCGAACTTGGGCGAGAAGCTGAGGAGGATGGCGAACATGCCGGCCACCCAGTAGGCCGCCGTCGAATACACCTTGGTGGCAGCCATGACGCCGATGTTTTCGGCGTACGTGGTGGTGCCGGACCCGCCGCCGAGGCCTGCCAGCACGGTGGCGGCACCGTCGGCCATCAGCGCACGCCCGGAGACGCCGTCGAGGTTCTGCCCGGTCATGGCCGCAACGGACTTCACGTGGCCGATGTTCTCCGCCACCAGCACCAGGACCACCGGCACGAACAGGCCCAGGACGCCGATGTGGAACTCAGGCGTCTGGAAGTGCGGCAGGCCCACCCAGGCTGCGGCGTCCATTTTGTCGTATTTCACCTCGCCGCGGAGCATGGCCACCAGGTAGCCCACCACCACGCCCACCAGGATGCTGAGCCGGCCCAGGATCCCGCGGAACAGGACGCTGACCAGGATGATGGTCACCAGCGTGACCAGGGCGGTGATGGGCGCGGCGTCGAAGTTCTGCTTGGCGGCCGGGGCGAGGTTCAGGCCGATCAGCGCCACAATGGCGCCGGTGACGATGGGCGGCATCAGCCGGTTGATCCAGCCGGCGCCGAACTTCTGCACCACGGCACCCACCAGCGCCAAGGCTGCGCCGGCGAGCACCACGCCGCCCAGGGCGCCGGGGATGCCGAACTGGGCCTGGGAAGCCGTGATAGGGGCAATGAAGGCGAAGCTTGAGCCAAGGTAGCTGGGCACCCGGCCCTTGGTGATCACCAGGAAGAGCAGCGTGCCGATACCCGAGAAGAACAGCGTGGTGGCCGGCGGCATCCCGGTGATGATGGGAACCAGGAACGTGGCGCCGAACATGGCCACCACGTGCTGCATCCCCACGCCGATGGTCAGGGGCCAGGCCAGGCGCTCGTCCGGTGCTACCACCTGGCCGGGGTTGATGGTCTTGCCGGTGCCGTGCAGCTTCCATTTGATTCCGAGCATGCTCATGGGAAGGAATGCCTTTCAGGGGGTGCCGCGAGGGGGCGAAGAATAACTCGGTCAAGAATACCGCCAAGTAACTCCAGGCTCCCCGCTGTGGCCAACGTCACCTGCCGTCATGGGAAGAGGACCGAAGCAGTTGAAGTTGCAACTATGGAAAGCACAGAGGCCACCCCCGCTGCGGGGAGGCGCAGCGAAAGGTAAGCCAATGACCATTGCCCATGAAGAAGCGGTTATCGATTCGGCAGCCGTGGACGCAATCTTCGCCCAGGCCCGCACCGCCAACTCGTTCACCGGCGAGGTGACCGACGAGCAGGCCCAGGCCATCTATGAACTCACCAAGTTCGGCCCCACGGCCTTCAACTCCCAGCCCCTGCGCGTCACCTACGTGCGCTCGCCCGAAGCGCGCGCCACCCTGGTGGACGCGCTGTCCCGCGGCAACCAGGCCAAGACGGCCTCCGCTCCGCTGGTGGCCATCCTCAGCTACGACACCGACTGGGCCGGGAAGTGGGACGAGTTCCTCCCCGGCTACAACGCCCCCAAGGCCATGTACGACGCCGACCCGGAGCTCTCTGCGGCCACGGGCAACAACAATGCCCACCTGCAGGCCGGCTACTTCATCCTGGCCGTCCGCTCGCTCGGCTTCGCTGCCGGCCCGATGACCGGCGCTGACTTCGCTGCCATCGACGCCGCCTTCTTCCCGGCCGGCGACCAGAAGAGCTTCCTGGTGGTCAACATCGGCCAGCCAGGAGTCGACGCCTGGGGCGGCGCCAAGCCCAAGTTCTCCTACGACGAGGCCGTCCGCACCGTCTGACTCTGACGCCCGCTCCCTTTTGACGTCCTTTCGGCAAACGCCCGTTCACTCTGGTGAGCGGGCGTTTGCTGTTGTGCCGCCAGAGGTGAGCGCGCGTTTTGAATTTGGCTGCGAAAGGTGGGCGGGCGTCTGAGGGGAGTGGGAGACTGGGGCATGCCGATGCGGAACCTCATCTTCGTGGCCTTCATGGAGCCTGTGGCCGAGGGACAGGTTTTTCCCCGGACGGACTGGCCGCTGCACATCACGCTGCTGAGGTTTGACGTGAGGTTCGACGCCGGCACCACAGAGGGTGCGGACGTCGCCGAACGCATCGCCGGGCTCGCCGACGCCGCGGCTGCCGCAGCCCTGGGTACTCCGCTGACGGTGGGGGCGGACGCCGGGTTCGGGCGCGACGGAAGCGTGCCGGTCAGTCTCGTGGCCCCGCACCCCGCCCTGCAGCAGCTGCACGAGCAGCTGGTGTACCTCGTGGCGGACGCAGGAGGCAGGGTACTCACCCCGGGCCACACGCTCGCCGGCTACCGGCCGCACATCTCACACCACGGCAGCAAACGCCTCCACCAGGGTGACGCCGTCGTGATTGACCGGGTCGCCCTGGTGGACATGGCCCCCGGCGGGGACCACACCATCAGGCGGGTCCTCCGGCTGTGGAGCCTTGGTGGTGGTGGCTAGGCGATGACGCTGTCCACCAGGGCCTTGGCTTCGGCCTGCACCTGCTTCAGGTGCTCCTCGCCCTTGAAGGACTCGGCGTAGATCTTGTAGACGTCCTCGGTGCCGGACGGGCGGGCCGCGAACCAGGCGTTCTCGGTGACCACCTTGAGGCCGCCGATGGCCGCGCCGTTGCCGGGAGCTTCGGTGAGCTTGGCGGTGATTTCTTCGCCTGCCAGCGACGTAGCGGTGACGTCCGCTGCGGAAAGTTTGCCCAGCTTGGCCTTCTGGTCCCGAGTGGCCGCCGCATCAATCCGGGCGTAGACGGGCGCGCCGAACTGGTCCGTCAACCCCTTGTACAGCTGGGACGGGGACTTGCCGGTGACCGCGGTGATCTCGGAGGCCAGCAGTGCCAGCAGGATGCCGTCCTTGTCGGTGGTCCAGACGCTGCCGTCCATCTTGTTGAAGGAGGCGCCGGCGGATTCCTCGCCGCCGAATGCTCCCTCGCCGGAGAGCAGGCCGGGCACGAACCACTTGAAGCCAACCGGAACTTCCACAAGCTTGCGGCCCAGGCTTTCGGCCACGCGGTCGATGATGGAGGAGGACACCAGGGTCTTGCCCACCACGGAGGCCGGGTTCCAGCCGCTGCGGTTGCGGTAGAGGTAGTCGATGGCCACGGCCAGGTAGTGGTTGGGGTTCATCAGGCCGGCGTCGGGGGTGACGATCCCGTGCCGGTCGGCGTCGGCGTCATTGCCGGTGGCGATATCAAAGGCGGCCTGGCCGGAGGCGGCGGCGTCCGACATCCGCTGGATCAGCGATGCCATGGCCGACGGCGAGGAGCAGTCCATGCGGATCTTCTCGTCCCAGTCCAGGGTCATGAAGGCCCACTGGGGGTCCACCGTTGGGTTCACCACGGTGAGGTCCAGGTGGTGGCGCTCGGCAATCTCGCCCCAGTAGTCCACGGACGCCCCACCCATGGGGTCTGCACCGATCCGTACGCCGGCATCGCGGATGGCGTCCAGGTTCAGGACGGACGGAAGGTCGTCAACGTAGCTGCTGAGGAAGTCGAACTTGCCGGTGGTGTCCGCGGCCTGGGCGTCTGCCAGCGGAATCCGCTTCACGCCGCGCAGGCCGTTCTCGAGCAGTTCATTCGCGCGGTTGGCGATCCAGCCGGTGGCGTCCGAGTCTGCGGGGCCGCCGTGCGGGGGGTTGTACTTGAAGCCGCCGTCCGCGGGCGGATTGTGGCTGGGCGTCACCACGATGCCGTCTGCCTGCGGGGCTCCCGGCGCCGCCTTCCGGTTATAGGTGAGGATGGCATGGCTCAGTGCAGGGGTGGGGGTGTAGCCGTGGCGGGCATCGACCAGCACCTGGACGCCGTTGGCAGCGAGCACCTCCAGGGCGGAGTTCTGCGCGGGCTCGCTCAGCGCGTGCGTGTCCTTCGCCAGGAACAGCGGACCGGTGACGCCCTGCGCGGCCCGGTACTCCACGATGGCCTGGGTGATGGCCACGATGTGCTGCTCGTTGAATGAGGCCTTGAGGCTGGAACCCCGGTGCCCCGATGTCCCGAACACCACGCGCTGGCCGGGATCACTGAGGTCCGGTGCGATGTCGTAGTACGCGTCAAGAAGCGCAGTGATGTCAACAAGGTCCTGGGGTTGGGCAACTGTGCCCGCGCGGCTAGCCATGGCTCCAGCATGCCAGAACCTGGCAGGAGTCAAAACGACCCGCCCAAAATGCGGCCCCTGTGACGGCGCCAACCAAGTAGTCCACCTGAGTACCCGGCCCGGAAAGTACCTATATACCGGGCCTTTGGCGCCCTGCTAACTTCAAGAAAATTCCACGAAATGACCGAAAGGAACGGACGACGGCGGGCCGCCGCCGTCGTCCTGTCCGGGCAAGGAAACGGGGACGTCCAATGGGGGCAGGAGACGGGGCAGCGGAGCAGTCCAGGCTCGCGGCCGAGCGGGTGGCCCGGCTCAAGCGCCGGCTGGACGAGGCCGAGCGCTGCACGAAGGCCTGGGACGCAGGCTCCGTGGGGGAGCGGGTGGTGGCAGACAAGCTCAGCGAGCTGGTACCGCGGGGCTGGTACGTGCTCCACGATGTGCACTGGCCGGGCCGGCCCAAGGCGAACCTTGACCACGTCGTGGTGGGTCCCGGCGGGGTAGTGGTGGTCGATTCGAAGAACTGGACCGGTGAAGTGCGGGTGGCCGCAGGCGTCCTGTGGCAGGGCCGCTATGCGCGGACCCAGGCAGTGGAAGGGGCGCTTGCCCAATGTGCCGCCGTGGCCTCGGTGCTGGCGCCCCCGCACCGCAGGCTGGTGCGTCCACTGATCTGCATGTCCGCGCAGCCGGACCTTTTCGGGGTGACGGCATCGGACGTTGCCGTGGCCGGTTCGCAGCGTGTGGTGGAGACGATTGCCGCGTTGCCGGCGGTGCTGGACCAGCAGGCAGTGGTGGGACTCTACGAGCAGCTGGGCCAGCTGCTGACGCATGAGCAGGAACCGGGGATTACGGCCCTGCGGAATGTCAGGCCCGGAACCGTGGTGCGGCCGGCGGGGGCGCTGCCGCCGTCCGGTACTGCTGTGGCGCCGGATCTGGAACCCCCGCACGTGCAGCCACCGCATGGTGGACCCCGCCCTTCCCAGGCAGCGGACGGAAGCCGCAGCAGGGCCAGGCACCCTGCAGGCCGCGGGCTTCCTGCAAAGGGGAGCCAAGCGGGACAACGGGCGGCGAAGCAGGCGGGGCACCGCGCAGGGAGCCAGGCGGGACAGCATTCGGCGAACCAGGCGGGCCGGGGCCGGCACGGCCGGAACAGCAAGGCGGAGCATTCGGGTACCAGCGGCTCAAAGCTGGCCCTCCTGGCGGCCTTCGTCATTTTCGCCGTGTATATCCTGCCCTACTTGGGCCGATAGGGCCGCCGCCGTCCACCGGCCGCAGCCGTTCACGGGCTGCGTTGCGGACAGCGGCGGTGATGCGCTTGAGGCGTTCCGAATCCAGGGTCCACGCCTGCCAGTAAAGCACCACATCCTCGTAGGCGCCTTCCTCCAATTCCTCCAGCCGCACCAGGGAACCGGGCTCCAGCTCATCCGCGAGCTGGAGCTCCGGGATCATGCCCCAGCCAAGTCCGGCCTTGACGGCAGCAAGGAATCCCTGTGACGAGGGGACGGTGTGGGTGGGTGGTTGCCGGCTGACGTCTTTCTTGGCGAGCAGCTCCTGCTGGAGATTGTCTTTGCTGTTGAATTTCAGGACCGGCATGGCCGCCCAATCGAGACGTCCGGAGCGCAAAAAGCGGTGGCGCAGTCCGGGCGCGGCCACCGGAATGTACCGCATTGAGCCCAGCGGTTCCACCCGGCACCCGCTCACCGGCACGGGGTCCGAAGTCACGGCGCCCATCACCTCGCCCTCACGCAGCAGCTGGCTGCTGAACCCCTGGTCCTCCAGGTGCAGATCGAGGGCCGCGTCCGCCCAGCCGGCGGCATCGTCCAGCACGGGCAGGAACCAGGTCGCCAGCGAATCCGCATTGACGGCCACGGGCAGGTGCGCCCTGGCTGCCGGTCCCGGGCCGAGCGCTGCCGACGTTTCCGCTTCCAGCACCTGCACCTGGCGGGCCATCCGCAGCAGCAGCGCGCCGGCGTCGGTGGTGGCGCACGGCACCCGCCGGCGGACCAGGACCTGGCCTACGGAGGTTTCCAGCGCCTTGATCCGCTGGCTCACTGCCGATGGGGTGATGCGGAGCAGATCAGCCGCTGCCTCAAACGTTCCTTCATCAATCACGGCCGCCAGGGCCTTCAAGTGTTCCAGGTTCATGAAGTTATTCTAATGATCCGAAAGAATCAGTTATTTGCCTGCATATCCGGCGCAGCCTACCGTCGATACCATGTGGACCGCGGGAATTACCGGAATGCTGACCGGGCTGGCACTGATCGTGGCGATCGGGGCGCAGAACGCTTTTGTGCTGCGCCAAGGGGTCCGGAAGGAACACGTCGGGGCCGTGGTGGCCGTGTGCATGGCCGGGGATGCCCTGCTGATCCTTGGCGGAACGGCGGGCATCGGGGCGCTGGTGACCCGCTTTCCCGAGGCTTTGGAGGTCCTTCGCTGGGCTGGTGCTGCCTACCTGCTCTGGTTCGCGGTCCGCTCCTTCACGGCAGCCCTCAGGCCTTCGTCGCTGGCGGAACAGGAACCCAGGTCCAAGAATTCGGTGATCGCTACAACGGCCGCGCTGACCTTCCTCAACCCGCATGTCTACCTGGATACGGTTGTGCTGCTGGGCAGCCTCGCCAATCAGCAGGGCGCCGGCCTGCGGTGGGTCTTTGCCGGCGGCGCCGTGACGGGAAGCGTCCTGTGGTTCTCCGCCCTGGGGTACGGGGCAAGGGGTCTGGCCGGTGTTCTGCGCAGCCCCCGGACATGGCGCTGGATAGACGCCGGCATCGGCATCCTGATGGTCTTCCTGGCCATCCGGCTGGTCCTGCACTGAAGTAGGCTGTAGCCAGATTCGCAGGGGAGAAATCATGAGCAACCAGCCATCCCAGGGGCCCGACCGCCAGAACGGTGATTCGCCCTGGCCCAGCTACCAGCCGCCGTCGGGGCAGCCCCAGTACGGGCAGGCGCCATACAGCCAGGCACCGTACGACCAGCCACCGTACAACCAGGCCCAGTACGGCCAGATGCCATACGGAAATGCCCAGTACGGCCAGCCCCAGTACGGCAACACCCAGTATTTCGGGCAGCCGTCCTACTACGGCGGAACTGTGGAGCCGAAGACCCTGAGCATCGCCAGCATGGTCTGCGGCATCGCCTCGGTCATCATGGGCTGGCTGTTGCTTCCCCAGTTCGCCGCCATCATCACCGGCCACCTGGCCCTCCGGCGCGAGCCCTCCAGCAAGGGGATGTCCATTACCGGCCTGGTGCTGGGCTACCTCTGCCTGCTGGGATACGGCGCCCTGTGGTTGCTGCTCATCATCGGCCTCGCAGTTGCGGGCACTGCCGGTTCGAATACCGGGACTTTCTAGCCCTGCTGACCCGGGACATGCAGCGACGGCGGCCCAGGCACCTGCGCCCGGACCGCCGTCGAACTTTCCGTCAGACCGCCCCTTACCCCTTCACGGCCGCGGCAGCCGGCACCCCTGCGGGGCTTTCCGGGTATATGGACTCCGCCGGCGCGCGGTTAGTTGCTTTGGCCCACGGGTAGTAGATGGCCAGGGTGGCAACGATCCCCACGAGCCAGGAGATGTCCGCGCCGCCCAGGAGCTTGGTGACGGGGCCGGTGTACAGCGACTGCGCCAGGAACGGGACCTGGATGACGACGCCGACTCCGTAGGAGACCAGGGCGGCGGCGTTCCAGCGGCCGTAACGTCCGTCCGGGTTGTAGAGGGCCGGGATGTCCAGCCGGTCGCGCGAGATCTTGTAGTAGTCCACGAGGTTGATTACGGACCAGGGGGTGAACACCATGAGCAGCAGGAGCACGAAGTTCTTGAACAGGTTCAGGAAGTCCTTGCTGGCGAACAGTGCGATGAGGACGCTGGCGCCGATGACGGCGACGATGAAAGCGATCCGCACGGCTTTCGAGACGGTGTCCCGGCGGTTGACGGCGGTGCTGATGGTCACGCCGCACATGAAGGCGCCGTAGGCGTTGAGGCAGTTCACCGTGAGCTTGCCAGTGACGATCATCAGGTAGATGAATATGGCGATCAGCCCGCCCCCGGCAATGTCTCCCATGTAGCCCACCTGGTTCTTCAGGAAGTCCCCGCCGAGCTTGGCGGCGGACAGCCCGCCGGCCAGGGCCCCCAGGGTCATGGCCCACTGCGCGCCGCCCACCGAGCCGGCAAAGGTGTACCAGAACGTCCTGCGTTCCGAGGTGTGGGCCGGGAGGTACCGGGAGTAGTCGGCCACGTATGGGCCGAAGGTCAGCTGCCAGCCTGCACCAAGGGCGATGGCGGTCAGGAAGGTGGGCCATTCGAAGCCCTTGACCATCATCACCTGGGTGACATCGAACTTGGTGACGACGGCGACTGTCAGGTACAGGAACCCGGTCAGGCCCAGCAGTGTGGCGATGCGGCCCAGCGCATGGATGTACTTGTAGCCCAGGATGGCCAGCAGCGCGGTGGCGGCACCGAAAATGAGGATTCCGACGGCGGGAGCGTCCACTCCCAGCATGAGGTTGATGGCCTGCCCCGAGAGGACGGTGCCTGTGGAGGCGAACCCCACGTACATCAGGATGACCAGTGCCAGTGGGATCACGGCTCCGTAGACGCCGAACTGGGCGCGGCTGGAGATCATTTGGGGCAGCCCGAGTTTGGGGCCCTGGGCAGAGTGGAGGGCCATGACGGCGCCGCCCAGCACGTTGCCCACCAGCAGGCCCACGACGGCCCAGAAGGCATCCGCCCCAAATACCACCGCAAGGGCGCCATCCACGATGGCGGTGATCTGCGCGTTGGCGCCGAACCACAGGGTGAACTGGCCCCGCGGGTGGCCGTGGCGCTCACCCGGCGGAATCATGTCGATCGATCGTGCCTCTACGGCGGTACTGCCTCCGGCCATGGCCAAACTCCTCAGTGATGAAAACGTAAGGTCCATCACATCGGGTTTCGGGGTGCCGAAACACCGCCATTCAGGTGCAGCTGTCCGGGAGGCCAGACAGCCCGGCGTGTCGCCACAATGTTTCCGGTGCGCGCTTGCTAGCGGAGCAGCTCGACGTCCGAGACCAGCTCGATATGGGCCAGCATGGCGTCGGCGGCGGCGCGCGGATCCTGAGCCTTGATGGCATCGGTGATCTTCCGGTGCGAGGCCAGTGACTGCTCTGGCCGCCCGGGCTGGCCCAGGGATTCCATGCGGGTCTCCAGGATCATCTCCGCGATGAAGGCCATCAGCTGCGCCAGGACGGAGGAGTGCGCTGCGGCGGTGATGGCCTGGTGGAACAGCTCGTCGCCATGCGTGCCGCGATCGCCGTCGTTGATTTCCTGGGCCATGACGGCCAGGGCGTTGTCGATGGCGGCAAGGTCCTCGTCAGTGCGCCGCTCGGCCGCAAGTGCCGCCAGCTTCACTTCGAGCGTGCTCCGGGCCTCCACGATTTCCGGCAGCCGGCTCTGGTGTTCGCGCAGGCCCTTGATCACCGAGGCCACACTGGGACGCCGGGCCAGGACGGCGCCGGTTCCGTGCTGCACGTCAATGACTCCGAGTACTTCCAGGGCCACCAGGGCCTGCGCCAGGGTGGCGCGGGACACTCCCAGCCGCTCGGCAAGGTCGCGCTCCGCCGGCAGGAGGTCGCCGGGACGCAGCTGTGCGGACTCGATGTAGGCGAGGATCTGCTCCACGAGCTGTTCGTAGAGCCGTGGCCGCGTGACGCGTTCCAGGCCCAGCCGTGCCATCTTCTCCACAAAGCCCTCCCTTGGGTTGTCCCCGTCCAGAATACTCCCTCGTTCTATTGACAGATAGACTCACTGTCTAAGAGGCTAGTCCAGTGAGCCAGTAACTCACGTCACATTCTTTCCCCCAAAACGGAGGACCAACGATGTCCGCTCCTGTCTTATCGATCATCATCCTGGCGGCAATGTTCCTGCTTGCCACCGTCCTGCCCCTCAACATGGGTGCCCTCGCGTTCGTGGGTGCCTTCCTGCTGGGCGCTGTGGTGCTGGGCATGTCCACCAACGAAATCCTGGCCAACTTCCCCGGCGGCCTCTTCCTGACCATCGTCGGCGTCACCTACCTGTTCGCCATCGCACAGAACAACGGCACCATTGACCTACTGGTCCGGGGAGCCGTCAAGCTCGTGGGCAGCCGGGTTGCCCTCATTCCCTGGGTCATGTTCGCCATCACCGCCGTGATCACGGCCGTGGGTGCACTGTCTCCCGCCGCCGTCGCCATCATCGCCCCCATCGCCCTGAGCTTTGCCGGGAAGTACAAGATCAGCCCGCTGCTGATGGGCATGATGGTGATCCACGGTGCGCAGGCCGGCGGCTTCTCGCCCATCGCGGTGTACGGCGTCACCGTCAACGGCATCCTGGCCAAGACCGACCTTGCCTTCAGCCCCACCGCGCTCTTCCTGTCGAGCTTCTTCTTCAACCTGGTCATCGCCGTGGTGCTGTTCGTGGTCCTGGGCGGCAGGAACCTCCTGTCCTCCAAGGTGGGGCACTTCGTGGAGCAGGCAGCCGAGGCACGCATGGCCGTCAGTGTCGGTGCCAAGGCGGCCGGCGGCGACGTCCCCCTTAAGGGCTTCGGCTCCGGCATGTACGGCCCCCGCGACCCCGCGGGCGACGGCGTCGCCGCCACCAAGGAGCGCTCCGAGCGGATTCCGCAACTGGTCACCATTGCCGGCCTGATCGTGCTGGCCGTGGTGGCCCTCGGTTTCAAGATGGACGTCGGCTTCGTGTCCATCACCATCGCCATCGTCCTGGCCCTGGTCTCACCCGCCGCGCAGAAAGGTGCCATCAACAAGATCAGCTGGTCCACCGTGCTGCTGATCTGCGGCATGCTGACCTTCGTCGGCGTCCTTGAAGAAGCCGGAACCATCAAATTCGTCTCCAGCGGCGTGGCCGGAATGGGAATGCCGCTCCTGGCAGCCCTCATCATCTGCTTCATCGGCGCCGTGGTGTCCGCCTTTGCCTCCTCCACCGCCATCCTGGCGGCCCTCATTCCGCTGGCCGTGCCGTTCCTCTCCACCGGCGAGATCGGCGCCGTCGGCGTCATCTGTGCCCTCGCGGTATCCGCCACCATCGTGGACGTCTCTCCCTTCTCCACCAATGGCGCCCTGGTGCTGGCCAACGCCCCGGAGGACGTGGACAAGGACAAGTTCTACAAGCGGATCCTCGGCTACAGCGGAATCGTCATCGTGGCCGGGCCTGTCCTGGCGTGGCTGGCCCTGGTGGTCCCCGGCTGGCTGTAGCCGCCAACGGACCTGCCGGCGCCCGCTCTTTAGAAAGGAAAACCCAGCACATGAGCACAACCGAAACCGCCCGAGGCCCCCTGACCGGACACCTCGTGGTGGACCTCAGCCGGGCACTGGCCGGACCTCACGCCGGCATGATGCTGGCCGACCTTGGCGCCCGCGTTATCAAGGTGGAGAGCCCCGGTACCGGGGATGACACCCGCAGCTGGGGCCCGCCGTTTGTCGGCCCGGAGGACAACCTGCAGTCCACCTACTTCATGTCCTGCAACCGCAACAAGGAGTCCATCAGCCTGGACCTGAAGAGCAGCGACGGCCAGGCGGTGCTACGCGGGCTGCTGGAGCGGGCAGACGTGGTGATCGAGAACTTCCGGCCCGGCGTGATGGACCGGCTGGGCTTCTCCACGGCCGCCATGCACGGTATCAACCCCCGGCTGGTGATCCTGTCCATCACCGGATTCGGCCACGACGGGCCCGAGTCCCAGCGCAGTGGGTACGACCAGATCCTCCAGGGCGAGGCCGGCCTGATGTCCCTGACCGGCTCCGGGCCGGACGATCCCCAGCGCGTCGGCGTCCCCATCGCCGACCTGCTCTCCGGCATGAACGGGGCGATTGGCGTCCTGGCGGCCCTGGTTGAGCGGAACAGCACCGGCCAGGGCCAGGTGGTGCGTACCTCGCTGCTGGCATCACTGATCGGGGTGCACGCCTTCCAGGGCACCCGGGCCACCATCGCGGGCGAAGTGCCGCGTGCCCAGGGCAACCATCACCCCTCCATTGCCCCCTACGGCCTGTTCAACTGCAGGGACGGGAGCGTCCAGATCAGCGTCGGCAGCGAGAAGCTCTGGCAATCCTTCGCCTCCGCCTTCGGCCTGGACCCGGTAGCCCCGGGCTTTGCCAGCAACGCCGAAAGGGTGCGGAACCGCGTGGAGGTGATTGCCGCCGTCGAACACGCCTTCGCCCACTACGGGGCGGCGGAGCTCCTGGAAAAACTGAACGACGCCGGGATCCCGGCAGGAAAGGTCCGCTCGCTGGACGAGGTGTACGCCTGGGAACAGGTGGCGTCCCAGGGCCTGGTGGTGGACGTGCAGCATCCACTCCTTGGCAAGGTAAGCCTGCCCGGGCCGCCGCTGCGGTTCTTCGCGCCGGGGGACACGGCCGAAACCACCCGCACCGAACACGACGCGCCTCCGCTGCTCAACGAGGACGGCCCGGCGATCCGCGAGTGGCTGGGCCTGGCCCCTGCCGCAGCCGGGACGAATTAGGCATGGCCACGGCGGAAAAGGTACGGCACATGAACGCAGCAGAACTGTTGGTCGCGGTGGTGGATCCCGGCTCCTTCGTCTCCTGGGACACGGAACCGGAGCAGCCCACGCTGTCCGCGGAGTACGCGAACGACTTGGCCAGGGCCCGGGAGCGCAGCGGCGCCGACGAATCCGTGCTCACCGGCGCCGGCCTTATCCGCGGCCGCCGTGTGGCGCTGATCGTCAGCGAATTCTCCTTCCTGGCCGGGTCGATCGGCCACGCGGCGGCGCAAAGGATTGTTGCCGCCGTCGAACGGGCCACGGCTGAGGGGCTGCCGCTGCTGGCCGGCCCCGCCTCCGGCGGAACCCGCATGCAGGAAGGGACGCTCGCGTTCCTGTCCATGGTCAAAATCACCGGCGCGGTCCGTGCCCACCGCCAGGCCGGCCTTCCCTACCTGGTCTACCTCCGGCACCCCACCACCGGTGGCGTCATGGCATCCTGGGGATCGCTCGGGCACATCAACGTGGCGGAGCCGGGCGCCCTGCTCGGTTTCCTGGGGCCGAGGGTGTATGAGGCGCTGTACGGTGAGCCGTTCCCGGCGAACGTCCAGGTGGCGGAGAACCTCTTCCATAAGGGCTTGATCGACGGCGTGGTGGAAGCGGGTGATCTTGCCGACCTGGTCGCCCGGGCACTGGACATACTTTCCCCGGGGGAGTCCGTGGCTGGCCGGGTGCCGCCGGCTCCCCCCGGAACCCTCGGCATCCGGCCCTCAACGGCTGATGCCTGGACCTCCATCGAGCTTTCCCGCCGGCCGCGGCGCCCGGACCTGCGCCAGTTGCTGAAATTCGGCGCCACCGACGCGCTGCCCCTCAACGGCACTGGACAGGGGGAGAAGGACCCTGGGTTGCTGCTGGCGCTGGCACGTTTCGGCAGCCAGTCCTGCATCGTGCTGGGCCACGCCCGTCCGCTCCGGAGGGACGGGGCAGGGATGGGGCCCGGCTCCCTGCGCGAAGCCCGCCGCGGGATGAAGCTCGCGGAGGAACTGCGGCTTCCCCTGCTCACCGTTATCGACACTGCCGGAGCGGCGCTCTCCCAGGAAGCGGAGGAGGGCGGCCTTGCCGGGGAGATCGCCAGGTCACTGCACGAACTGATCGGGCTGCAATCCCCATCAGTCTCGGTGCTGCTTGGGCAGGGTGCCGGTGGCGGAGCGCTGGCGCTACTGCCGGCCGACCGGACCATCGCCGCCCAGCACAGCTGGCTCTCGCCACTGCCTCCGGAGGGCGCCAGCGCCATCGTGCACCGCACCACGGCTTTCGCGCCCGCCATGGCACAAGCGCAGGGTGTCAACGTGGCCGCCCTGTTCGCCAACGGCCTGGTGGACCACATCGTGGACGAGCGCGGGGATGCCTCGCTTGAGCCGCGGGAGTTCTGCACCCGGATGGCCCGTGCCATCGAGTATGAACTGGCAACGGTGGCCTCCACCCCGGTGCCTGAGCTGGTAGCCGCCCGGGCCCGGAAGTTCGCAACCCTGGGCGGCCGCTGACGGCCTCCCTAAGGAGCTTGGGGGCGCACCGCGGTGCGGAGCGGTTGGGGGCCGACGGCGGTTCGGGCTGCGCGCCGCCGCGTCACCGCCGGTCGGGGGTATAGAGGGCCACGATGACGCCGGTGGCAGTAGGTTCCGCTTCCACCAGCCGCATCGCGGTGCGGGTGCCGCCGGCGAAAAGTTGGCGGCCCGTGCCCAGGACGACCGGATGGATCATCAGCAGGTATTCGTCGATCTGGTCGGCGGCCATGAGTGAGCGGATCAGCTGTCCGCTGCCCATGACTACGAGGTTTGAGCTGGTGCGTGCCCTGAGGCCCTGCACGGCGGCGGCAACGTCACCGTGCAGGAGGGTTGAATTGGGCCAGTCAAGACGGGTTTCCTGGTCCCTCGACGCGACGTACTTGGGCGTATTGAGCAGGGCCTCTTTGAAGGGGCCGCCCTGCCGGTTCCAGGACTCCATCAGCTGCCCATAGGTGCGGTGTCCGAGCAGGAAGGCGTGGTCAGGGCCCATCCGTTCACCGATCTTTTGGACGATGGCCTGGTCTGCGTAGGGAGCCGCCCAACCGCCATGGGTGAATCCGTCGCGGGTATCCTCGTCCGGCCGGCCGGGTCCCTGCATGACGCCGTCGAGCGTCACATGGTTGGCCACGACAACCTTGCCCATTGTTGCCAGCCGTTCCCGCTTCGGCCTGACAGCCCGCGGCTAGCTGCGCTGCCGGACCCTGTCCCGGTTAACGTTCCGCCGCAGCTGCAGGATGCGTGCGCCGCCGGCTGCTGCCACGAGGACGCCACCCGTCACGGCGGCGATGAACAGGGCCATGCCCAACGGGACGGAGCCCTCAAAGCCCAGGAATTTCACCAGGACCAGTTCCTGGTTCTGCAGGATAAAGATGATCAGCAGGATCAAAAGCACCAGGGCAGCCACCACCGCGGCCCAAATGACACCGGCGCGGGTGACTTTGCGCTCGGGAGCAGCCCCCGCCGTCCGCCGCGTGCCCGGAACCCCCGTGGTTTCCGGACCATCCACAGGGTAGGAGGGCGCGTTGCCGTAGCCCGCAGGCCGGGCCGGGGATGTTGCTGTGGGAATCGGCTGTGCCGTGCCAGGTTCGGTTTCCGGCTGCCTGTCAGGTGTAGGCGTACTCTGTCCTGTGCTCATAGTCGTCCTCTCCCAAATGCTAAGCATGCTTATGGTTCAACCATAGACGCCATGATCGTCGCAGCACAACGACCGGAACGACGGCGGGCGCCGGCGGCTGCATCAGGGGGCGTTTGCGAAATGTGCGGCATGGCGGAGGGGCCCCCGGCCGGGGACCCCTCCGTAGACTCCAGTCCGGGTTGCCCGGCCGGACGTCAGACCCGCTCCTTGCTCCGTTCAGCGGAGGGGGCGCCTGGCGCAGGCGTCCTGCGCCATTTGGGGAAGGCCCAGAACGTGAAATCCGGTGCCTTGACCGGCTTCTCCTGCGTCTCCGCAGGGGTTTCCGGTTCCGCTTCAGGCCGGCGCGTGGTTTCTTTCCTGGCGCCCCACCCAAAGTCCTTGCTTGATGCGTAGCACATCACAGACCTCCTTATGGTGACTGCCTATTAATCGTCCTCCTGATCCCTCCAGGAGTCGACAGTCAGCGGAAATGCCTGTGGTTGGACATTTCATTCGGTGGAAATCGGTGGCGCCGGGAACTTGCCTGCGCGCTCGAACCGCACCGCTCTAGCCGCCGGCAGCCACCACGTCCTGGGCCTCCTGCGGGCCATGGAAGTCGCACGGACCCTGGTGGCGCAGCGGAAGCAGGCAGGTCCTGCCGGTGGGCAGGTGGACCAGGGCGCACCGGCCGGTCATGGCCAGGTCTTCCCGGACGTTGGTGTTGCTCAGGTCCGGGCGCTCGTCGGCGGCCGCTGCGTCAGCTTCGGCGCCGGTCGCGTTGGTTTCAGCGTTCATGCAGGACAACTCCTCGTGGAGCATTGATGGTGGAGGAACAGTGGTGGCGCCTTACCAGTCTGGGCACGCCAGGTTACGGCCGGGTTAAGCCGCCGTTAGGTTCAGGTCAACAGCAAGGGCCGCGGTGCTCCTGGAAGAAGTGCTCCTAGAAGCCCAACTGGTGGGCCACCTGCAGGAGGAGCGCTTCGGAACCCATCGGGCCCACCAGTTGGATCCCCATGGGAAGTCCGCTGCCCGTGGAACCGCCGGTCCAGTGCACCGGAATGGTGATGGCGGGCAGCCCGCAGACATTCACCATCGACGACCACGGCGCGTACTCGCACTGCTTCCGGTAGTCGCCGTCGGCATCCCCGGGCCACTGCGCGGACGGCCAGCGGTCATTGCCGTGGGCGGTGCCGGTGAACCAGCCCACTGGACGCGGGGTCTGCGCCAGTGCGGGCATCAGCATCAGGTCCCACTCTCCATACTGGGCCAGGCTGTCGTGCTCGAACCGCCGCAGGAATGCCAGCGCCTCGGCAAGCTTGGCCGGGCTGCGCTGCTGGGCGCGCCGCCGGAAGGTCCGGGTAAGGGGTGCCAGCGATGCTTCGCGTGAGGGGCTGATCCGGGCAGCGCCCACCCCGGCCGTCCAGGCGGTGGTGAAGGCGTCCGGGTACCGGTTGTCGTAACGGATGGAAGCGTCGCCAAGGCTATGGCCCGCGTGCTCCAGGAGGGTTTCGCCCACGTGGAGCGCGTCCAGGGCCTCCTGGTCCGGTGTAAAGGGGAAGGTGCTGGACCAGGGGCTGTCCAGCGTGATGCCGATCCTCAGCCGCGGCGGCTCCTCCCGAAGCGCCCCAAGGTAATGCCGGCCGGGCGCCATGGCTTCCATCATCAGCGCTGCGTCCTCCGCGCTCCAGGCGAGCGGGCCGGGCACCACCAACCGTGCAGGATCTCCCGCGCTTTCCCCGGCGGCCACCAGCCCGCGGCCCGGTTTCAACCCGACGAGTCCGCATGCCGCAGCTGGTATCCGGACTGACCCTCCGCCGTCGGTCCCCGGGGCAAAGGGGAGCAGACCGGCCGCGACGGCGGCCGCACTGCCTCCGGAGGAACCGCCCGAACTCCTGCTGGGTGCGTGGGGATTGCGCGACGGCGGCGCGATGCGGTTTTCGCTGTAGGCCGTCAGTCCGAATTCGGGCACCT
>Ga0308170_10000969_pt1 | contig 30667 bp, 24 predicted proteins | sample PhyBR2_2_FD_202136 | JGI IMG/M metagenome (GOLD analysis project Ga0308170, IMG submission 202136) | Phyllosphere microbial communities from UC Gill Tract Community Farm, Albany, California, United States - DLSLSB.R2 | ecosystem: Host-associated > Plants > Phyllosphere > Unclassified | place...
GCGGCGCCGGCGCTCCTGGCCGAGCAGCTCGCCACCCTTATCATTGCTGTTAGTCATAAACATACCCGTTTGCCTATCCCTTATCTTAAGGGGGGAACGGTGTCCTGTCTTTCATGGGGCTCGTTCAGGGATCACCATAACATATTGAATTTATTGGCTTAAATAAGAGTGACGCCAACTTTAAGCGTGTTCGGATGCCGTGTAACTAAGCTCGCCGGTGTAGCGTTGAATTGTCCAGATCAAAGCTGGAGTGTTTGTCCACGATAGTCAATTGACATGTCAAATAGACGAAAGTATTGGCTGAGTACCCATATATTTTTTGTGAGAAAACGAGCGGGGTGAGATGATCCAAATGATTTATAGCTGACCTGCGCTGAAAGGTGCCTGTGATTACAAGGGTGAAGCTGGGAAGCGTACGGTTTGGGGAGTGATGATTGTTTGTGAGGCCTTTGCCCTATTGACGTCCACACACGCCGAAAATTACGCAGTAAACATCGAAAAATAAGACGTTAAGAACACTGCACTAAAGTTGGGAAGTTTTCCTGTGTAGCAATGCCGCGAGTGGATAGCTTACGTATCCACTTCTTATAGATAATTTAAGAGGGAGAAAGAAATTGCCTAGGATTGACTACGAAAAACTGCTTCAAAACGTTTCTATTGAAGATATAGCCAATCGTCTAGGTATGACTCTCAAGAAAACGGCTGTTAATCAATTTAAAGCCCTCTGCCCTTTTCATGATGATAAAACGCCTTCTCTGCTAATCGACGCTAGGCGGGATAAAGGAAGGCAGCATTTTTATTGTTTTTCGTGTGGTGCAAATGGCGACAGTATTGATCTAGTTAAGGAACAGTTGAACGTTGGCTTCAAACAAGCGGTCGAGTGGCTAGACCCTAGTGCGTCGGTTGTACGTACTGGTGGGAGAAGTAAAGTCACTGAGAAAAATAGTGTAGCTCCTAAAGTCGATCTTTCAGCGCTCCAATTTGGATATAATTTATACAAAAAGGGATCGGATCAGGCTGCACTTGATGCTTGGATAAAAGAACGTCGCCTCGATGCTGCAGTTATAAAGCGTGCCGGGTTTATTTACGCATCGCGAAACTTCCTATCTCGAACGCTTGATGCAGAAAAAAATAGATCTGTTAAACGTGAATATGCTGGGGATTTAGAAGACGCGTTTCTTATCCGAAAGTTGATTCCTGGAGTAACAGCCGAAATGCATTTGCCGTTCAACTCCGGCAGTGAAACAACAAATAGGTATAGTGACTTTTTTATCGCTGATCGAATAATATTTCCGATTCATGATGAAAAAGGTCAGTTGCTAGGTTTGGCAGGTCGGGTTTCGGGAGTTTCTTCTGAATCAACAGTACCAAAGTACCAATTTACGCGTGAGTTTCCTAAGTCAACCGTTTTATATAGAGCAGATTTTGCATTCAAACTTGTGAGAAGTGAGGCGAAGAAAGGTAATAAAAAGCTCGTAATCTATTTGTGTGAGGGATTTCTTGATGCGCTTCGCTTTGAAAGCCTTGGGTTTCCCGCAGTTGCGATTATGGGGAGCTCAATTAGCGAAGCCCAAGTTGGATTACTTCAATCCTTAAGCCATTCGTTGCCAAAAACTGCGAGTTTAACAGTCGTAGTTAGTTTTGATAGAGATGAGGCTGGATTGCGAGGCGCAGCAGATGCTTGCCTGAAACTTCTGAATGCCCCTGTTGAGTGTGCCTTCTTATGGCCGACAGATCTGCAGCTTACTGAGATTGGCGTTAGCATCGGAGATAGAAAAGACCCAAACGACTATCTGGAGCTTAGAGCAGTTGAGTCGGTAGTAACATTTCTACAGAATGCAACATATCCTCCCCAACTTTCCATTCTTGCAAATTCCTTTAGTGTCACTGCTGAGGACGTGTTAGTTGCAAGTGTGTGGGCTTCCGCTCCACGAACTCGTAGGTTTAGAGCTTTCAGCCAGGCGCTTAATCTGATCGAAAAGTCCATTGGGGCAGACGCCAGAGAGTTTCTGCAGGGATCTCTTTTAGAAAATGACTCATCAGTTCGGATTCCCGCGTTTACAGAGTGGCTGAGCTTCATAAGTGAGTCTGCTTCTGAGATATATAAGTCTTACTCTGAAGATTTCCTTAACGACTCAGGTGCACGTCTTAATCACTCTCGCATACTTGCATATATGGGGTCTAGACGGGGTGAACTTCCGTGTGATGAGCCTCGATGGGAACGATTAGATATTGCCGCAACCGCGTTTAACACGTTGTTAATCGATCGTTTGAAAAGTGCTACAACTAGCGGTCCTATCGGTCCTTACAATGCGGTTTGGGTGCCTAGGTCTTTTGGTGGGGCAGAATATAGATTAAAAATTATGCCTCTCCCTGAGGACTTGATAATTCAACAATATGTGTTGAATGAAATTCTCACTGAGCGTTGGGATCATGAAGGTTTCACGGATACTCCGTTTAGCATGAGAATACCTGCTGTTCGCTACTATCGAGAAGGCCGCAGGACAATTACCACTGGCTTCGATGTTAAAGGCGGTGGAGACGGCGAGGCATTAACGTCACAAACCCTAAGTTTTGCTTATCAGATCGACATGGATGTTCTTGAGGGACGTCAGCCCGCCACCGACCAAGGTATGTATCGACCATATGCCGAGTGCTGGCGCGATTTTATGGCATCCTTGACCAAGCAAGCTACAGAAATTGGATATGTTTACTCTATAAGATTAGATGTAAAACGATACTACGATCGTCTTCGGCGATATGTCGTTCGCGACCGATTGTTAGCACCGCTTCAATCAGCAATAGCCTCAGTCTCTGATAATACTCCAGATTTCGCAAAGCTAATTAATTTTGATATGCCCGAACCAACTGCTGCTTCCAAAGCAGCATTTGTTCTTGATAGGCTTGATGAACATCTATTTGGTGTAAATTACACAAGGCCAGATACAGGTGTTTTGGAAGAAACCGATCCTTTAATGGGTATTCCGCAGGGGCCTGTACTATCGGCCTGGATTGGTTCAGTAGCTTTATTTCCTGTCGATGAGGAAGCATTTCGCTTCATGTCATCTGTTAATACTGACTCTACTCGTGTGGGTTATGCTAGATATGTAGATGATATCGTACTTCTCGCAGGTGATCCGGAGACGCTGGCTAACTTAAGGGAGGCTGTAGATCGATGTGCTCGTAAACTTGAACTCACGCTTCTTGCAAAGGCTGAAGAGATTCCTGCGATGAGCGCTGAGGACTTCGCATCTTATATTAATGAAGGTAGGGCTTTAGCTGCCTACGGACCAGCATGGGAGCCGCCTTTAGTCGGTGACGGTGAGTCGGGCTGGGATTTTTGGTCGGCCGCCCCGGCTACTGATCGTCAGTCAGCACTGCACTTACTTCATAACGTAGAACTGTACAAAGCTTCTAAGTCAACGCTGATTCAAACTGTCAAAACAGCGTTTCAGGCATCGGATCTTCGTGCGTCTGAACTTCCTAAAGCTTCAAGATTAATCTGGTACTCAATTGCTGTAGAGCATCTTGATACGAGCGTTAGGGTTTCTGATGTTCTATCGCAGTATTTAGATACTTGGGATAGTTGTGTTTACGATGCAGCTTGGAGCCTTCGACCTGAAAGTAATGAATGGGAATCACCTGTATTATTTTCTTTGGAAGGTTTGGAGCATTTAATTGATAAGCAAGCGCGCGATGTTGCTGAGCTTTCCGCTGAAGAGAATGCTTTAAGAAGATGCCGTATTGCGTGGCTTGCTGATTTAGTTTTAACTAAGGAATTTGAAGTTTATGTTTTTAATTCAACCCCAGGCCCTCAGCATCAACTGGATGTGCGATTGGAACTCGTCCGTTGGAAAGCTGCCCGGCTTTTGGGTAAGCATAAGCGCTCGGAAGCTCATTTGCATGTTGAGCGTTCTAAGTTAGTACAAGTCTGGCAGCCATTTGAGTGGATGCACGAAGCTGTTGCATTGCTCTCAGATGCGGCGCAATCAGAAGAAGATCCACTGATTCCTTTTGTTGCTTCGACTGAAGATCATTTGCGTAAGGGCACAATTTCAGGTTTCGCTGCCGATGTGTTTATTGCGATGCTACCGGGAAGCGGTATGCATTCTAGGCTTCTGAACAGTGCAAATCAGTCGTCGGCAATAAATATTGCTTTGCAAACTATTGTTAGTATTGTTCCGAAAGAGAGACTCCCAATATGTTTAAGTCGACGTAATCATCTCATATGGAGCGATACGTCCGCTAGTTTAGTGAATCGACTCATACTTCCGCCCCTGCCTGGTATTAAAACTGATCGTCTTTTGTCATGCCTAGGAAGTCAAGCGGGCGAAGATGGAACGGTATTAGTGAATGCAATTGAGGCTCTCGACTTTTCCTCCGTAGATACCAACCCTGCTTTCATCGGCGCCGATAATGCTGGTGTTGTTCAACTAATGAGCACTGAATGGACGCCTCTGCCACTAGTGGGTTCGCTTTCTAGATTAAAAAGCGACTTGGCGGAAGAGAATTATATTAGTTTGCGCGAACGTGTTTTGCCAGTCAATATCAGTGTGACAACAGAGACCTTGAAGCTTGCTGCAAAGTTATTTAGGTCCGTTGCACAAGTAGTGGTTTCCTATGCTGAGAATAACGAAGGAAAAGAGCTGGTTCCCGCATGGCCATACATTGCAACTGATCTAAATAAGCAAATGTATTACCTGGTCGCAGAGGGCGTATCGCGCGATGAACTTGGTAACAGAGCATTTGTGCGTGATGGTGGAAGAGCTTTGCGTACGGCTGAAGTTCCTATCTACGAAGCCAGTCTGTGGAGAGTTGGCGTTGCTATTTCAGATTATTTAGGACTTTATGATGACGTCTCCAAGTTTGGCGATGCGGAGTCCGACGTGACGCTCGACACTGTGGCATTAGCGAGCCCAGCTCGATACGTCCTTCGTGCGCAACTTCGGAAGCTTAGAGGCGCGTATGCTGACTCACAAATAAGTAAACGACGAGGTGATGATGGGGTGTTGCCAGCTACTGTAAGTCGCTCGCTTCGTTTGTTAGAAACGTTTCCAGAGCAAGTAGAGGGTTCTCTCGATCCTATTCTCTATGTTCTTGCAGCTGAGGCAGAGTCTGCAGGCATGTACTTGGCATTTCGCGAAAGCTGGAAATGCAGTGACGTCGCATCATTCTTAGCGTCGTTAGCAAACAAAGTACTAAGCCGTTTGCCTCTATCGGTTAGTCAAGTGCTTGCAACAAGTGATGAGGCAGGTTCTGGTATAAGGCGTGACCTTTTTGGTCTACTCTGTTTTGCCAAAAGATTATTTTCTGTTTCTACCGAATCTCCGGTTACTGAAATTCCTTCATGGAAGGCGCTGCGTGCGGGTGTTGTGAGCGCAGGTGTTACTGTCGCTTTTGAAGGGATCATCGCTTCATTACGAAGCCATGGGGCATTCGAACGATATGAGAGCTTTGATTTTCCAGATGCTTGGGAAATACCTTCCGCATCGACACATGTTTTGGAGGAAAAAATACCTTCTGGCAATACGTTTCAGTCAAACGGCAGAGTTTTATTGACCGAGCAGTGTCGTAGGCTAGTACAGCACATTGGTCATCGACTGGCTCAAGACAATTTGGAGCGGTTATCTGAGTCACTATATGAGCAACTAAAAACTACTGCTAAAGCGCTAGCTTCAATTGACTATCATGATGACGAGGCGGAGTCGCTTCTGGAGTGGCCGTTTGAAGTGCTGAGTGACCATTGCCTGGAATTGCTCAGTCTGGAGTTATTAGAGTCAGTCATTTTGCTAATCAAAAATTTAGACGAAGAGCTCGGTTTTGAGTCTATAGTAGTTATTGAAAAGTCTTATGGCTACAATCCTCAGACTAAGCGCTTTACCGACTCAAGAAATGGCGTTAGGGATGTTACTCCGTGGATGATTTCTCAATTCCCTAAGTTCTCTAAACACATCGAAGAAATAACTCAAGATGGCCGCTTTCTACGAGTTTGGTCGGAAGTTTTTGATCGAGAGAGCGGTAGGCTCTTATCGGTCTCTGCGCTTGGTGAACCTTTTGCCTCAATAGCCATTATTAAACCGAATGTTGAACCCCCCCTTCAGGTCGAGGTGATAGAGGAATTAGATGGGAGTAGTTCCACATCAAACTTATATAAAAGTGATGTTGGAGTTGTTGAGTATGTAGTAGTTGAGCCCATCATTACTGATTCGTCATCTGATTTTTCATCGCCGCAAACATCTTCTTCGAATTCTGATGGTCTTGGCGGTGAGGAAGTTGTAGTAGATGGATTGATTGAAGGTTTAGCCTCAGATTTAAAACCTGATCCTGCGGACAATGCGAGTGCTCCCTTGGAGAATTTGATACAGCAAGAATTAGGCCGTGATGCTAGTGCTTTCAGAAAGCAGCAAGCAGAGCAGTGGACTCGGCGTGGTGAAGCATGTAAGCCCAGCGGCTTAGTTCGTATCGCTTTACTTCAAGCTGACTTTGATCTGACGTATCAGCATCCTTTCGTCGAGACTTGCCCTACTCATTGGCCTTTTAATTCAAAGGTAAATGAGGCCATTTCTCTGAGTTTGAAAGCCAGTCCTGATTCAAAATATGGAAGATTGCTGAGGGCCGCGGAAAGACATGACACTGCGTACAAGTGGACAAAATTAGAGACTCTTCCTAGTTGGTCGGAACATCGTCGCCGCTCGATTCTTAAACGCGTTATTGATACGTGTCAAAACTTTGGGGTCGACTTGCTTGTTCTTCCTGAGTACTCGGTAAGGCGTGAGACAGTGGATTGGCTTAAAACATATATTATTAATAAGGGTGTTTCGGTCTTGGCTGGGACGTACATGAATATATGCAGCAGGGAGGATGAGAGTCATTTGTCGGCACCCCTCACTTTACTTTGGCCTTTACCCAAGTCAACCTCGAAAGTCTTTCTTGCGTCGCTAAAGAAGAGGAAGTTAGGGGGGAATAAAGATTACGATGCTTTGGAGCGTGGACATGTTCTCGAGTTTTCCAGGAATAAAAAATATCGTTCGGTTGCGCTAGAAGAATTTTTCCGTCCGTCTGCATTAACTTTAAAGCCTCTATTTAATCCAGGAGAACTAGCAGGTAAGCTAGAAGGTGTTGTAGGTTTCGAGCCTTCAGCTGATGTTATTACTCATCTTTTGACGGAGGCAAAGCTTCCTCTAAAGTATCTATTGGAATTAATATGTTCTGAGGCTTTCTTAGTATCTAGCCCTGCTAATTATATCCAAATGACGGAGGATCTTAAGGCAATGTGGCGTCGGTTTGGACGGCCAGCCGAAATTGATGAGGTTTTTAACGATCTTAAAGCCCTATCTGGAAAACTTTCCATAACTGGTAATGGGGCGGAGGCCCGAAGATCAATTCTTGCCGTACCTGCTGCTACATCGCGCTCAGCAGACTATTGGTTCGCGGGACAGTCCGGGTTCTTGGCGGCAGGTACCACGACAGTATTTTGTAATAGCATAGATGGTAAAACGCTTGTTGGTGGCAGCTGTTTTATAGGGCAGGGAAGTTGGAAGTCTGAAGAGACTACTATGGGTTATCTTTCCAAAGTAACCCCTTATCACGGCTGGTCCAAAGGAATTTATTACAATAATAGAAATGACGCTTTAAGCAAAAGTGATCAGGCGTTGGTAATCGCTGACGTGGATCCACATAATATGCTAGAGGGTAAACCTCGCGCTCAAACAATGCCGTCACCACTTCAACTCGTGTCTTATTTGCCTTTAGTCGAATCTATTGATTGGGAGCGTACGCAATCAAATTTGCTTAATCTGCTTTCGATCTCACTGCCGAAAGACGTACTTACCTCGAAGGAGAAAATAAAAAACCGGCCGCAAGACGAGCATGAATTTTGGCAGGCTGTCGCGAAATCCAAAGAGACGCTTGATGAGACAAATCTTGGTGAGTTGTGGCGGAAATTTCCCGATGCCGGCCCGCTACTGTCTCGCGCGAGTGCCCATCGTAATAATAGTGATATGCAACCGAACGCACCGAGGGGTGCGCTTGGACTACTTGCCGCGCCAGCTTTTTACGACTGGATTGATGTGAGTTTAACTTTGACTGAGCACCAAGAACTCCCATCAATTGCTGTTCACCCATGGAAGACTCCCGAAGATTGAGTGTCTTTAATTAGGTCTCGCAATTGAAAGAGATAAACAGCCCGCGAATGCGGGCTGTTTCAGGGTCAAGCGGCGAGTAGTTGTTCCAAGGAGATATTGCGAGCCGCCGCTGCGAAATCGGAGCGTTCAAGTCTCGAATGGAAGGGGCCGAAGCGAGGCACCTCAAGCCCAGAAAGTCCTTCCCCCATTCCGCCTTTTTGGTAGCTGACGGCAAGTAACCGTGTGCCTAAAGCGAGCAGTTGTTCGGTCACCGCGTTCCACTCCTCATCCAATGCAAATCCAACCGCGCTCAATGCGGCTGTCTTGGCTTCATCTCCACGTTGGCGGGCATTCGTGATTTGAGCTTCAAGGGTATCAAGCTCGACTTGGAGAGCACCGAGGATCAGGTCTTGCCTTCTGACCTGCTCGTCTGTTGTTGCCAGTTGTTTAGCCGCCTTTTTCATTTCGCCGCTTGCTGATTTTTCCCCTTCGGCATCAACGCTTGCGAGGCATTTGGCGTAGGACGTTGCAGCGTCGCGCTCGGCTTGTTGCGCCTTTTCCAGGGCTTGATCGGCTTCTGATTGAATTATCTGAAATCGCTCGCTCAGGTGCGATTTTTTCCGTTCCAGCGCTTCGACCTCAGCGATTGCATCGGTCATCGCTTGAATAGCGTCAGCTTTGATCTGACCAATTTTTTCCAGCCTCTCCAGGTGTTGAAGCTTGCGATCAATTGATGCCAGCTCACCAGGAATCGCATTTATGCGGGCTTTGACGCTTGATAATTTTTCCATAGCCTCGCGGCTTTCAGGGCTTCCAATTACGTTGCCATTCGCACTGAATCCGCTGGGTGCATTGCGCCACTCGGCCTCCAGTTGTGGCAAGCCTTCTTCCAATGTTTCCAGTTCTTGAATCAAGGCGGCTTGTTGCTGTTCTAGCTGGTTCATGTTGAGTTCCTAAGGCGAAAGGTTGATTGGTTTGTTTCGCTGGCGGGCCAGGCCGAGGTGAGCCTGAATTTCTCATGGAGCGGCCGTTATTACGCCGCCTGGGCGCCGTGATCACCTTGTTCTGGCACTGCGACAACCACATAGCAGCGCTGCAAGCCCAACCCCGGTAGTCGCACTGCGGTTGAAGCTTTGGCATCCTTTCCAGGCTCTAAAACGCCCCGTCGCAGGAGCTCATTGTTAACCGCACTCAGGTTCATGCCTCGGAAGATTTCGGAGCGCCATGCTTCCGGTAGCACGTAGTAGGTGTTGGTGGTGTGCAGGGCATCGCTCATGCCGTGTTCCATCGTCTTGCGAAAGCCCAACCGGTCAATCGTGCGTGGCCCGTGCTCATCGATCTTGGCGGCGGCGGACTCCCAGCGGGTAAAGCGGCTTTCGCCAAAGCGCTCGATGATCTGGCGCAGTCGCGCCAAGATCGCATCGCCCTCGAAGTTACCGGCGCCCCCACGGTCAGCCAGCCATGCATGCAGGCAAACCCGTGCACCAGTCGTGGCCGCGCCATCAGGCCAACCGGTGACGCCGAAGGCGGTGGCTAACTCTCCGACCGCTGCTGCGAGCCCGAAGCGAAGAGCGGCACGCTGGGCCGGACCACTGGCCGAGGCGGGCAGGTTTTGGGTGATGAACTGCTCCACCGTGCGGCGCACGATCACCGACCATCTGAGCATTTCCCCAGGCGCACACAGCGCGTGTAGGAGGGCGGTGAGGGGCGTGCCGTAGTATTTGGCAACGGTCCTTGAGCGCATCGGACAAGGCAGTAGCATCCTCAAAACCGTTCAGCAGATGCGCAGGCCTCTGCTGGCATCCGCTAGCACGGCGAGCATATGCACCGTTTCGCCAATAACGCGCGGGTCGCACATGCCGATTTCATCCAGCACCAAAATGCCGTCTGAATATGCGGTGGCGATGAACCCCAGTGCGCTATCCCGTAGCGCACCACGAACGCACCAGGCGCGGCCCGCCATAGGCCGAGGCAGCGACCTGCAAGTGGCTGGTTTTAACATCGTAGCTGGCCCTTATAGGTGGAAGCCGCCCGACTTATGCCTCTGCAGGTCCAGCAGAGGCCCTGCAAACGCCATGCGATCGTTGCCGGCGCACAGTGCGCCGATTGGTAGCTGCCACTGTTCCAGAGACCCAGCCTCATTTACACGTGGGCATACACGGCGTGAAGTTATAGGGGTAGACAGGGATGGATAGCCAGAAACAAGAAAGCCCGCACAAGGCGGGCTTCTTGGGGTGTTTCGTAGACTGTCTGAGACAGCCAGAAACCAGTATGTGGTGCACCCGGCGGGATTCGAACCCACGACCCCTGCCTTCGGAGTCCTAAAAGTCGACGTTTAGAATCAATACGTTAGCGGGGATTAGCTGGGGAATCAATGGGTTGTGGTAGCTGGGATTAGTGGGTTTTCGCCCCGGTTAGCGGGGCGAGTGTGGCAAATTTGTGGCATTCCGATCAGTAAGTAAGTCTCTCGACGCATCTATTCGACTGAGCTCACCCTAAGTAGTCAGTAATGAAGGGCAGTAAGCGGCCGTCGGGTATCTACGAAACCCGGGGTGATTCAGTCTGATCGGTGATCACATGACCACACTTGCAACCCAGTTTGCTCATTTGCGCTTCAATACCTTGAGTTAGATCACGTCGTTAAAGGGCGGACAAGTCTTTAGCAAAAAGCTCGACTTGGCTCGGGAGGACCAAAAGAGAAGCATTTATTTGCCAATCGCAGCCGTCATCTGACGTTGAACCCAAGTAGATGCGCAAGAAAACAAATCCCGGAAAAGCAGGATCCAGGCAGGCCGAGATCGCAAAATCCTCGCTTTCAGAAAGCCAGTCTTTCGAGTCGCCTTCCTCAAGTTGCGCTATCGTGGTGAAGAACCCGTCAAGTAGATGCTGGTTATCCGCAGCGGAAATCCATTCTGATGTGATTTCTGCGTGCAGATCAGTCCCCGAGAGTCGAACGACAATGCAGCCAGTCCGGCCGCTTGGACACGGAATGATGGTCAGTGTCAGCCCATCCTCTTGCTTTATTTCTGCTGGCATTGCTGCACCGATATCAGGGCTGAGATTTGCGATATTACTCAAGCACGAGCTGAAAACTCAAAGACGGATTAGTACGTGTCATACACAAGGTTACCACTTAGGCGGTAGTGGGTTCGATTGGGCATCGTCCACCAGACCTGGTTGTCACTCCTTACAGAAGGTCAGGTTTGGGCCGATAAGCGAAGCCCTGCTCTGGCCGATTGCTGCCCGTCACAAACGGCAAAAATCGGCCAAAAGCGGTCACACTGGATCTCTGCGAAAGGGTGGCGATCAAAGTCAGCGGTAGAGCTTGTACCGGTGTGCGGCGGGCTGGGAGAGTATCTATAAAATCTGAGGAAATTCATTCAGGAAAAGCGCGGGGGCTCAAAACACTAAGGATTATTCACCCTGGCAGATTGTGCATTGCAAAAAAAGCCTCCACTACTCACACCGAGCCACTCCTAAACTTTTCGAAGTCTTCAAGCGTAAGGTCTGATACCAAAACACAGAATATTCAGCTAGGATTCCAGAATGCCACTATCAGAGAAGATAAAGGTAAGGCTTTCTTCATAGCTCGCTGAATCGCTCTATTTGGCGCCACCATAATACGAAAAATTGATTGACAAACTTATAAGTTACGCTAATAGGATTTAGCAAAGATGACATCGAAAGGTAGACCGACAAAAATCACCTCATACAAAGAGTTCATAAGAGAGCTGCACCTTTCAAGTAAAACTGGAGGAAAACAGCAAAACTCTTTGCGTCAAGGCTTAAATACAGCAAAAATTAAAACCGAAAGCCGATTTTATTATAATATTCTACAAGATCTTAGCAAAAACCCTACTTATTTAGGCCTGCTAGCCCCTACCCAGTTCCCGAGTAACTTATCCTTAATAAAGAAGGGGTTACCAGGATTGCAAATGGAGTCAACTGGGGAGGAGTTAATTTGGAGCGCCTCTGTAATATCAATATTTAGAGACAAGCTCTGCACTTTTTTTGAATATAAAGAAAAGTACGACAGAGCGGTTTTTTCGGGTGAATATGTTACAGCCGAAAACGTACTAAAAGTTATAGAGAAAGAATTTGGGTTTTCAATATGGTTAATAAAAAATAGAATTTACTTAAAGCAAGCAATGCACGGCCTGAAAGAGCAGAAAGATTATGTGGAGGAAGTGATCAATACTCCGTCTATAAGCCTGCATGCCGCTCTAATGTCATACCATGCAAGTATAAGAGCAGAAGAAAACGTCACATTCCATGATCTCGATAAAGAGGTCGGGGAAATTGAAAGCGACGTTAGAACATATTTTACTTATCACATCATGCCATCAAATTTGGCAACAATTAACGATCCTGAGATTATTCTATTCTACGAACAAACGCAGCCATTAATTGATAGAGTGCTTGCACATATTAGCGTTTGCCAACTCGCAATTATTCAAGGGAAAGTACCTGCGGGCGATATCCTTGAAGCATTAAAGCTATCCTCATGGATTCCGGACAAGGACATTCAACGCCTATTAATGCTGACTGGCGTACGTGAGTTGGAGATTGATGCCGGATTATTGAATTCATACAAAGATTATTCGCTTGGAAATTACGATCAAATTAAAGTTGAAGCTTTAGATGCTTTAGAGCTGAAAGCTCACATCTATGTCTACTCCTCTAAAACTGAAGTTGAGGAAATTAAACAAGAGCCATTGAGCATGCAGGAGGAGATCATCAATGAAATGGCTGCAATTATAACCTGCTCTGGTGACCAAATGAAAGCTAGAGTTAGGCTCGCGAAACTGTCTTTACTAGCTCCTACCCCTGCAGTATCACATGGAATTACAGCATTTTTAGATAGAACAAACGAAATTGTACCTCCGGAGAATGCATCCGACGAGGAAAAGCTGTCTGCAATTTCAAACAATTTATGCAATCCAAAAAACTGGCCAATCTTGAAGTCAATTTCAAAAAGCTATATAGACTTCGATCCAGCCAATAGCCCCCAAATAGCCAATGTTGAACCTGTAAAGCTATTCGAATATCTGGAGTCTCCCTTCGAGCAAGGCTTAGCTGGAATTGAAACTTTAAAGCTACCTGAGTATCGCGCGCTAATTTATAAAGGCCACTTAGCTCTAAAAAACGGAAAGCTAGACTTTGCAGAGCAATTTTACCATCAAGCTCTAGCGGCAGGCAGCGCTTGCCACACCGACAGGGTCACGGCGTATTTGTTTCAGTCGTTATTCGCTAAAAAAGACATTGAGGGTGCGGTAAATATTGTTGTAGACCATTGCCTAGCCAACCCTAACGCAGTTGTGCTATATCCACTCAAAGAGTTATCCAAAGCTGCTTTAGAAATTAAAAAACTGAAATCTGCAATAGAAACTGCCATCTTGTTGCACTTAACTTCTCGCCATGTACATCCAAAGTGGGAGCGAAAGCTTTCTAATATACATGAAAATATTATCTCAATGTTTGGGGTGGAAAAACCTTCAGAGCTAAAAGATTTAGCAACTGATCAGGACTTGCAAAGGCTAGTCTATTTTCTCAGATATGTTTGCATTTCAAGAATATTAGACGATAGCAGTTCTTACGACTCGGTAGAGGAAATTGAAGAGGAGCGAATTGCTATTTGCCAATTGCTTGTAACTCTTGATTCGTCTAACAAGGGTATTTACTCCACTGAAATTAAAGACATTACACGAAACGAGAAGCTTGCAACAATCTGGCATAATTTTCAGTCTGGAAAGATTTACATTGATGAAGATGGACTTCGAAATCATCTAGAACCAACATTCAAAGAAACTTTCAGCCGATATATTGTTCTCAGAGACTCCCCCACCTTAAATATTCAAGCGGAAAAACTCGCAAAGGCACTAGAAAAAATAATCAATGACAAAAGTTTTGATTTCAAAAATATAAAGCTGCCAGCTTCTGAGTCAGAAGCTCTTTTTAACACGATGGTGCAGAACTTTATTCAAGCGTTCGCAGCACATCCGGCATACGGTTTAGATACGCACTTATCCACAGCAATCAGACATGGTATTTTCGAGGGCCATATAAGAACTGCTCTTCGGCACTTGATGTGTTCAAAATCAAACGGCGAATACAAGCTTCCCTACAATATCCAACAAAAATTTATATCTCTACCTGACGACGTAATTAAAATTGAAAAGGCTCTCGTTCGCTTTTCTAAGCGTATAGAGGCATTGATAAGTACTTATCTAACTGATTACTTCAGGATCTACTCGACGGACGCTCATCCTTCTGGCCTATTCATATTTATACTTACTGAGGAAATGAGATCGAAGTCGATGGCTAAGCTCGTCAATATTTCTGACTATGACTCCTTCATGGATGAGCTGATGTCTCTAGCATGGTCTCTTACCGATAACTCAATTGCCGCAGTGCGGCTACACATCCGACAAAATCTCGAGGCTCAAATACAGCATGCGTTTCATGCAATATTGGAGGGAGTGCGGAGTGAAGTGAGCTCACAAGCATATTCGATAATCGAAAATGAAGTTATTGAGGCTCGGTTAAAAACCCAACAGACAGTAGAAGACATATGTGGATGGTTCAATAGGCCACAACTTTCGAGCCAAGACGATGTTGAGCTAGATTTAGTTCTCGCAGTTGCACTCAAGCAAATCGAAAACTGCTATATAAGCAACAGAATTGTCCCATCCATCGCTACAGTACCAACTCGGAAGCTCCAAGGACGCTTGCTCACGGGTATGGTCGAGACATTATTTATTTTACTTCAAAATATAATTATCCATAGCGGCATGGAAAACGAAATAAAAGGAATTGAATTATCGTTTGCTACCAATCATGACGATGCGTTGATTATTGAGGTTAAGAATCCGATTGCTGAAAATGTTGACCTAAAATCTTTGAGTGAAAGCATTGAACTTGCTCAAGAAAGATATAGCACTGGAGCAGGACTAACGAAAGCGGGCACAGAAGGCGGGTCTGGACTCTCGAAGATCTGGCGTATTATGGAGTACGACGTAAAAAAACCGCATGTTCTAGAGTTGGACTTACATGATCGATCTTTTACCGCAAAGTTGACTATTAGTGACCTGGAGGTGGTATGAAGATATTCATAATTGAAGACGACCAGCTAAAACTAGGCCGCATACATGAATATTTGTCACACGCCTACAGCGACGCTGTTATTGATTGCTTTGGCAGCTATAACAGTGGATTACGAGCGTGTGAACAGGGCAGTCCCGATCTTGTAATTTTAGACATGGCTCTTCCAACATTCGACAGAAAACCTAATAAAAGAGAAGGCCGACTCAGGCCATTAGGCGGTTATGATTTATTGAGCAAGTTTGATCTTAAAGATCTCCCTATTAAAGCTATTGTTGTAACACAGCTAACCGATTTTGGTGACGGCGACGAACGAATGTCGTTCTCCGAAATTACAAATATCTGTCAAGAGGAGTTCCCAAGTCATTTTCTTGGCAGTGTTTATTTTGCCCAATCCAATACTGACTGGCAGAATGACTTGCAAAATATTCTTGATATGGCCTCGATATAGGAAATTATAATGAGAGTTCTCATCGTCGAAGACGAACGTGAAAAAAAACGTCTTGTCACTGAAGCGGTTATGTTAGCTGAAGACATGTCATACTCGCGACTTGATATCGCTGGCGACTTAATTGAAGCCAAGCAGTTTTTGTCTAGCAATAAATACGAACTTATAATCTTAGATATGAACATCCCTAAGCGGGCGGACAAGCAGGCGGAAACTGGCCTCGGCTTAGAGTTGTTGGACTTCATTAAGAACAACAATAAGGCAATAAAGCCAACTTATGTTATTGGAATGAGCGCGTATGAGGACGGCACAGCGGCTGCAGTTGAAGAGTTCAATTTTCCACTATGGCGCTTCATAAGTTTTTCCTACGCCGATCTATCTTGGCAACAAGATATATGCGATGTTGTTAATTACTTAAATGAATCAAATATTCCTCCTTATAGAGCGGATGGTAGAAATTTCCACGTAGATCTTTGTGTGTTTGTAGCTCTTGAAGAAGAACTAAAAAGCATTTTAGCCTTGGACGCCAGTTGGGTCGAATCAAAAATTCCTCATGATGATGCACGATATTATCGTGGAGTGTTTCAGAATTCTGCAAAAAAGCTTAATGTCGTGGCCGTTGCATCTCCTGAAATGGGCATGCCTTCCGCAGCAATATTTTCATCAAAGCTTATATACACTTTCAGACCGAAATATTTAGGGATCGCGGGAATATGTGCGGGGTTAGAATCCAAAACATCAATGGGTGATATTTTGGTCTCCGATCCATGTTTTGACTTAGGGAGCGGAAAATTTTCGTATGTAGCCGCTGAGTCGCGCACAAAATTTTTGCCGGCGCTTTATCAACGGCGCTTGAACGATACTTTGCGAACAGATATTAGAGTAACAGGGGATGATAAAACGGTCATCGATCGAATTTGGCGCAATGCAGATTGCAAGCGGCCTGATAAACCACCGGTGGTTATAATTGGGCCTATGGGGAGTGGGGGATCAGTAATTCAATCCAGTGAGATTATGGAGCAAGCTAAAGAGCGGCACAAAAATCTAATCGGGATTGAGATGGAAAGTTATTCAGTGTTTGCTGCGGCTGAGTTCGCTTCCCATCCTAAGCCATTATGTTTTTCGATCAAATCGGTTTGCGATTTCGGAAATTCGGAAAAATCTGATGACTACCACGACTTCGCTGCATATGCGAGCGCACAGTTCCTATATGAATTTGCTTTATCAAAACTAGTACCAATAGATGAAGAAGTTTAATCAAAATAACTTTATAACAGCATCATTGTTTTTCTCAGCTGGTCAAGCAGCAACTTTTGCCAGCCAATTAAGTTTACTGCCGAGCCGCTAGCAGCCGAGAAACGACCGCTTGTGGCCGATCTCTGCCCTTTGCGAAGGGCAGCTATGGGGTCGACTTCTGCCCGTGGCCGCTCGCAGCAATGGGCAACTCTTTATCGATCATGGTGACTAGCTTGCTGGTCAGGTGGAATGCAATTTCGCACTTGCCCCAGGCTCACGCGCTCTATTAAATCGGACGCGCTCATCAAAGAGGGGCTGGTAATCGCCTACAACTGCCGCAGGCGCATAATAGCCTCTGTAATCGCTTGAGCATTCGTGTCCAGCGTTTCCATGGCTGTCATCGCGTTAGCGGCAACACTCCCGACTCCATTCTCAGTGAGCCACTTGGTGACCTCTTCAATGGCCGCAGCCAAGGCGTGCTGGTTATGCAGAAGCAATGTTAGTGCATCCGCTGTTGCGATGTTGGCTTCTGAATTATCTGACATTGGTATCGTCCTTGAGTGATGTTGCGGGAAGCCTAACTCATTTCACCGCTGACTGGGGCTGGGTGGGTAATTACTGAGGTCTGCCCAATTGTTTACGTTCGACCTAACCAGTTCTTGGACTGGAATTGACCAGCACGCTTCGTGGTTATGGCCGGCAGAGGACGACCCAAACCAGACGTTTGGGTAGGAGAAGATCTAGCTTCTCCGAACCATGGGGATAACTCACAGCCACAAGCACCTCATTCCGAGCTGTCATTTGCCTAAAGCACTGAGTGATGGCCGTGAAGGAGTTCCTGTATTCGCCCTTAAGCGGGCAATCAAGTTACTATGAAGGGAGTGAATTTTGTCACCAATTCCGCTTGGGCGGAGGGGTGATTAATATTAAGCCCCAAAGAACAGGGAGATAATGAATGGAACACACAGGCTCACAACACAGCGCGCTCGCCAGCTATAAAAATAACGCCTTATTCACTACTTTTCCACATACAGCAGATCTTAAACTTCTAAGTGAACCTTTAGCCATGCTGGACACGAAGCTAGCTCAAGAAGTCTTAGGGTTGCAAGTGCACGAGTACATCCACCAGTTGCATAACTTTTCCACGACGGCCGGTCTTCAACTGCTGAAAAATAGACTCCATGCACTACAGGTTTTTGCAACCGGAACCAATGACGACGGCCACTATATTCGTAAAGGGAAAAATTACAAACACATTGATAAGTACGGACTTGGAGATCTTGAGAAAGATTACTCAAGGATAATTGGGAATATCGACAAAATTGAACAGGAAGGTTTTCTGACGGAGCTTTCTTTTGAAAACATTGAGTCTAGAGAAGAAACTGATGACCCCTCCGATCCATGCGATATCTTAGGCGTAAAGGTTACATACAAGCTAGGTGGCATCAACAAGGTGAAAGAGATTGATAATGTAGGCTACAACATCATTACAGAAGGGATTGCATATGAAATTGAAAGGCAAGTACGCAACACAATAACTGGAGACAATGGTAAAGCCCTGGAGTATTCCACCCCCCCTCTACCATACAGGATGTATCGTCCGATCGTGGAGCACCTCGTAGGCAGGCCGTGCTCTGTACCCGAATTGGTGAAGGTCGGAACACTTGCGCTGCAAAACAAGATCCCATCCTGGGGGCTGAAAGCCGCGACGCTCGCACTTAAAAATAGTGATGAGCTTTTTGAGGAGTTCGCTTCAAATATAGCGGGTGAGCATCAAGAGGTATTGGCCGGGTATAAAGAAACTGTCAATTTACTTCTGAACACAGTCTTCACAGGTATATCAGTGAAGGCGGGATTGAAGATGCTGGATGATATCGTTACAAGCGCTATCGACAAAAGAAAAAAAGACCCTTTCTTTGAGTTGGTGTTTCTTTGCGAGCCATTAACACGTGAGTTGCTTGAGGACATCATACAAGGTGAGGAGCTTCCTCCCAGATGTATTCTTCAAAACAAATCTGATGGAAAATCTGAGCTTTATTGGATGGGGAATGATGTTGCGGAACTACCGGAAGCTACCATCGGCGCGATTTCCACCCTTCAGTGCGCAATACAGTATTCGCAACTCCATCTCTCTAAAGTAGCCAGCTTCAATAACACAAGTGACCTGGTAGATAGCCCTCACAACTTAAGCTGCCCATATTTAGATGTGTGCCCGCTCAAGGAAAAAAGGGAAAATCCAGAACTATGCTCCACAGCACCATGGATGCATGATCTCGGAATTCAAACTGGCGAAGTTTGCTGGTATGTAAATGGGGTTAAGTCATTAAGAAACCCAAAGTTCAGGGAGTACGATGAGACGTACGTTTAGTAATGCACCTTCTGGCAGTCTGTAGGTTAGTAATTTAAGTATCCCGCAAATGCGGTATTAGATTTTTGTAATGAATACAATAAATTACGCTCTATGCTAACGAGGCCTTTATCGCTTGAAGAGTCCTCAGGCGCATTGATTGGAAACTGAGCAGGATGAATGTCCGCTAATGGTCGATAGCTGCCCCTCCACAAAAAGCAGTAATCGATATATGTGTACAATCTCAAAGTCGATTTACCGGAAAAAGTAGGATTTCAACTACAGCCTTCGTGATACATGAAACTTGCTTGTCGACCATCTGATGCGCCCGGTAGCACCCTGCTGCGGAGGCTGCACACATCCATGCAGGACACATCAAATTCAAGAAAGCAGCAACGATGGCGATACATTTGTGCGTCACCATATCGCCCATGTGTGCTCGCCAAGAACAAGACTTCTCAACATACGGATATAGAAAGGTAATAAATGTTTGCCACCTTCACTTTACTTATAATATTTGGAATTCTGCCTGCACTGTCTGGCTACATCGCCAACGTTTGTGGCTCACTTGAGAAGCGCACCTGGTACCACCAGAAAGCTCAGGATGTAAAGGGTTGGACCGCGAGCGAGTATTCACTCGCTGCTTTTATCACCTCCACGACCTTGCTGTATGCCGTTGGTTTTTTTACGTTGATTGGCATGAAGCCAGGCCTGATGACAGGCGTGGGATTACTGTTGCTTTCCTGCCTCTCCGCATTGGCGTACCTCTGCTGCTACTGGAAAATTCCGGCAATTGTCGCTAAATACGGAGGGCTGTTGAAAGTGCTGTTAGGCGCTGTAGCAATTGGCGTAGCCACACTCTCTAAAATCTATTCGGACGCAGGGATTGCCGAGCTGACTAGCTTGTCACCGCAGGATTTGCCGGGAGCTCAATTATTGCTTACCTTCCTGCTTACTCCGACAATCTGGTTCTTGGGTTTGTCATTGACGCTCGGTTATTTGAGCTTACCCGTGCTCGCTATTCTGTTTCTGCGCAGTCTGTACCGTGATTTTCGTAAGATAAAGGATGGCAAAAAAAATGAATCAAATCTGCGTGATGTGGCCGCGCTGGTGGCCGTGTTCTTTTCTGTGATCATTTTGCTTAGCATTACTGAGAAAATAGCCAGCAAGCGTTTTTATGAGCCCCGATTAAAGCAGGCAATCGTGTTCGCCTCATTCCACTTGCCCACTTCGTACTGTGGGCTCATCGATACAAAAGGGGTTCAAATAGCGCCGATGTCAGATGGCAGAGCGGCTATTGCGATACCCGATGGAAAACTCGATTACACTTTCGACATTGTCGACTGCAAACCCCAAAAAAAGGATAGCGATCAAGTTAACGCAATATTGGAAAAATCCAATTCAAAAAAAATGCAGTAGATTCGCTGAGCCTGACTCAGGCAATAATCGATACCAAGTATGAAGATAAGCCGAAGAGGGCTGGGCGTCGGGCTCGATGGGTAGCTTGGCTCATTGTCGGCTACCTATAGAAAATGATCCGACCTCATCACCTTTAATTTCACTTACTCCGCGCCTGCTAGGGCCGATATTGGCCGGTTAGCGACGAATGCTGCCCCTCTGGAGGGTTCGCTTAGGGGCACAAATCTCTGCCAGTCATGACCTGCTGGATACAAGCAGGATTGTGATGCATTACCCCTCTTTGAGGTCTTGCTCATATGTTTTAGAAAAGCTTGAGAGATCAGTCTTAAGGACGAGACAAAGATCGCGAAGCTGAACGATATCGAGCCTTCTGACTCCTCGCTCGACATCACTCATAAATGATTGCGGCCTCCCCAGGGCAGCAGAGCACTGTGCTTGAGTCATTCCGGACTCGACGCGCATGCGTTTTAGCACTTGAAGAAAAATTTCGTGCTCACGTCGATAGATCGCTTTGGTCATGGCCGCGTATCTGGAGGGGCGGCTTTCTAAGCTATATCTGCTTTTAAGATATCTGATTATCAGATATTTTATTGCTGAATATTCGCAGCGGGAAAAGTGATGAGGCAGATTTGGGAGCTATTTCGAGTGCTATGGATTGTTGGAGGTCTGCCGGTTGGTGCGTTGCTGCTGGTTGTGGTGGTTTTGTGCGGTTTCAACCTGCCGTTCTTTTTGGGGGTTTCTGGCGGTGCTGATCCGGCCATTCGATGGTTGTTCTGGGCCCTGGCTTTCTACTTCGTCGGAGGGGGCTGGTTGTTTTGGCGTGTTAACCAACGCTATGCAGAGAAGCTGAAGCAACTGGTTGCAGGTTTCCAAAGCGCAGGTTTTCAACCGCAGCTCGAAATATTCGCAAAGATTAACGATGCTTACCTGGGTATCGATGGATCTGCACCTAGGCTGTTAGCCTACCCAGTGAAAGGCGCAGCGCATTTTTTCAGGTTCGATGAAATCAATGCTTGGCGGATCGTCTCAGTAGGTAAGCACAATCATCGTTTGGAGGTACTGACCACCAATCTTGATGTTCCCGTGTTCAGCCTCGTTTTGAAGCCGACAGAGGTACTCAATACGGAGGCTCGACTTGATACGTTGCTTGGTACCTAGCTGCGCCTCTGGACTACCATTCTTCAACGTCAGTTCATCATTCAGTAGGAGCAATCTATGAGTAATCCCGTCAGAAGCATTCCTGTGCCAACGGATATCATTCAACTGGAGCAGGCAAATGCGATGATGCGCTCGGCTAATCTGGCTCTTGCCCGCGATGATGTCGCCACTCTTTCTGCTCTCGGATTTTCCCATCAACACATCGGAGAGCTGAAGCAAAAAGGCGGCTTCCGGTCTTCTTCGATCGCGCAAAACACAAGAATGATTACACGTCTTCGCAATGTGGTAGACCAGTATGCACAGCGACAGCACGCCGCTATCGATCGCGGCCAACGTGTTGGCGAGCGCCACTATTGGATCCGTCCGCCGCTCTCCGTCTTATCACGCCCGTGGCTGGCAAATACTTGATCGTTGGGCGTTTAGCTTTCCAGAGCAGCTTCGTAGGCTGGAGGCGGACGGAGAGGTCATCTTGTTGGGAAGGTTGTTGGAGCAACAGGAAATCGAGCATCAAGTGCTGAGCTCGACGGCAGGGCTGGAACAGTGTAGCCGTGGCCTAGCAGAGCATGAAATCCTGGCATTGTATGAGATAAGCACAGAGCTGTGAGTCACCAAGGCACCAGCGGGTTTACCTCAACACCAGATACGCTTAATGGCCTCGGTTATCTCGACCAAGACATTTGCGTACCCTTGAAAAGCGCGCCGTTGCTCTCCGGGAAAAGATGTTTCTGACGGCCACCTAGGCGCCGCAGCTCATTGATTAGGTGGGAGTTAGTTTTGCTTCTGGTCTGTCGCTTCAATGCGGCGGCCAGCACGTACTGACCAACACTCATTCCGCTGTCGTTGGCTTTCTTGCGCACCAATGCTTCTGCTTCCTCGAAACAACGAATTGCCGGCAGCCATCCTGTGCCTCGGCGTTGTTCGCTAAGACTCATGAGCTTTCCTTTTCCAGGTGTTGGGGTCTCGGGGCTTGCCCTGAGCGGGGAAGGTAGGCAAAGCAGAGGGAGTGGAGCGACTGGTGCGCGCCGGTTGTGAGGCGCCAGGTACTGGCGGTATAGCAAACCCTACCTTGTCCTAGCCTTTTCTCTCAGAATTTAGATGATTTTTTACACTATCCGCTTACAGCGGGGGGCAAGAGGCGTTGGTATTAGGAGGGCGCCATGGGGTACGAAAAAAAGACGAATTCAAGACGATTACATGTGCGAAAAATGCGTAACTTATTTGCAGCTGAGGATGAGACGATTGGACGGCGTGAAAGACGGTGGAGCGACGGTTAGGATTCCCAAGCCTTGAGTGGCTTTCTGCTGCAGAGTAAGGGGAAAGCAGCATGTGTGTGTACTTGACGCTGATAAGCGCGAGACGATTTTTCGACGCTTGTGGTGATGCGGAAGCACAAAGGCTAAAGTGACGAATCTGAGAGAGCTATTTGACGCTGCCGTTTAGTTCTCCGGTGATGCATCTCAAGATGCCTTGGAGGTTGTTATGGAACAATCCAGTGACGGCGAAAGTAGCTTCGCCGAGATTATGCTTCTGAAGCGCTCCAATCGTGAGCGGTTGATTTGTGCTATCCGAAAAGCCTCCCCTGAAGAGCTCGAGATTTCCGCTCAGCGCATCAAGGACGTTTTGCTTGGCTCTGTTGATCCTAGCTTTCGCCGACAGCGCATTGCCCCGCCAGCGTTCGTGAGCGACAAATAGCTCCTCTGTATTGAACGATTTTCGCGAAAAATCGGCATGCGGTTCGTCGTTTTCATTTCGGAGTCCGCACGTTTCATTGTGTAGTACGACGTCATAATCAGTTAATTATCAGGCTGGCTACTATTGCCCAGGCTCCGCATGGGCGGTAGTAGGCAGCAGTTATCTTTTGGATTCACCCCACTATGTTTTTTCCGCACAGGAATCGCTGGGGAGCGATTGCACCAATTCACCTCAGGCGCCGTGCCCGAATGATTTACTGGGCTCATTTGTGCGGCGCTCAAAGTATCAAGCGTGCGACATAGCACTTTGGTGAGCTTCCAAATTTCGTGGGCTTCGCGTCTCCAGTACCGATACTTGTATTGGCTGAACTGTTGGGTACTCCTTTGACAGCTACGCCCATTAGCCAAAGAATAGCGATATGCAGCTATCTCATCCGGACATCGACCCAACAGAAGCCTTCCAGTTCGTCTTTCGTGAGATTAAGCGTCATGAGGACACAGGTAGGAAAAATTTCGTTGTGCGCGTGCCTGTGGATATGGTCGAGTACCTGTTCTCTGGTATTGCTCTGAAGTCGGGCATGTCCAAGGTCAAGCTGGAGCGATTGCTTACTGAGCTTGGGATTTATGGTTTTAGGGACGCCGACGGTCGAATCCTGCGACGTTATCTAAGTGGCCATTCGCGCATTGCTTGGGATACCTACCATCGGTTGTTGTTTTGGGCATTCGCGAAGGGGTGGATCTCTGAATGGGTTTTTCGCGATCTTCTACTCGGGTCATATCTGCGAGAGGCGGCCCAACTCAGCGCCCGCAAAATTCTGAACAGGCTGAAGCGTCAGATATCGGCGCCAAGTTTGACTCAGGAGCAGATTGTCGAGTGTTTTACCGAGGTGTATCTGGCCAAAGAGAAGGAGCGAGCGCAAGCCGTGGTCAGCCGCTTACGTGTCGATTCAGAAGCGCGAGAGCTGGCAAACTCATTAGGCCTCGAGGTAACCGATTGCTCCAAATAACATGCGGCTTACAACATTTGCCCACGCTGGCAATTTTGCGAAAGGAATCCTGATGTCCGTTCCTACATACGACAAATTTATTGAGCCGATCTTGCGTTACCTAGCGGCTAATCCGGAAGGTGCGACAGCACGCGACGCGCATGAAGCTGCGGCCCGGGCTTTGAATTTATCCGAACTACAGCTTCAAGAGCTGATTGCAAGTGGGCAAGCGACCTATAAGAACCGCGCAGGATGGGCTCACGACCGTCTCAAGCGCGCAGGATTATCCTCCAGCGCCAAACGGGGTTACTGGAAGCTAACCGAAGCTGGCGTTGTTTATTCCAAGCAGCACCCTTCACCGCTCACTACGGATCAGGTTGAACAACTTGCCATCGGCTTCATGGACGTGAAGCTTAGGAGCGCCTCCGATGCTGTCCCGCTAGATGAACGTGATCAGGGGGCAGACACACCGATATCAGCAACTGTAAGCCCAGACGATCGGTTGGAGCAGGCTCTGCGTGAGCTACGCAATGCGACAGCCGCAGATCTACTGGATAACCTGCTACAAGTCAGCCCCAACCGCTTTGAAGTCATTGTTCTCGACGTGTTGCACAGCCTTGGCTACGGGGCTAGTCGAAACGACTTGCAGCGTGTTGGTGGAAGCGGAGATGGCGGAATTGACGGGGTAATTTCGCTTGATAAGCTCGGACTGGAAAAAGTCTATGTCCAAGCAAAGCGCTGGCAAGGCACTGTGGGCCGTCCTGAGTTGCAAGCGTTCTATGGAGCACTTGCTGGGCAAAAGGCCAAGCGAGGGGTCTTTATCACTACTTCGGGCTTCACTGCCCAAGGCATCGACTTTGCCCGCTCAGTGGAAGGCATGGTACTGGTGGACGGCATCCGCTTGGTCAACCTGATGATGGACCATGAGGTTGGGGTAACGTCCCGGCTTCTCAAACTGCCGAAATTAGATAGCGATTACTTCGACGAGGAATGAAGATTTTTGGGCTCGTCATACGTTTCTCTATACCGGGGCAGGGCTAGTAAACGGGCACCGGACACTAGCTCCCCAATGATCAAAAAAACATCACCAATCAGACTCCAGCTCGGTGCTTAGGTGGATACCCATCACCTTAGCTTTGCGATATTTCAACGGCTCCGCATTTATCTCCAGGGCAACAAGTCGACTAGCAGCGGTGACCAAGCTGTTGAAACGTTCATTGTGAACGGCGACGTATGCGATAAGCCTACTACCCGTCGCCTGCATGGAGCCTATGCAGAGAGGAACCGACTTGTCGCTTAGGAGCAGTGGATCAACGTATAGGTAGCATTCTAGGGTCGGGTATTTGAATGTTTCGGGGTATCGAACGGAGCCGTAAAGCTTGATCACAGTATGCTCTGAATAATGGTGGCCGATTGTTCTTGTATCAGACCGCGTGGCCATGCTGAACGACCAGGACATATCCCACCCCCATATCCGAGCTTGGAGGATTATTCGCTCAACGGCGGTACGACTCCTTCTAGCCATGGCATTCATCCTCCCGGTTTGAGTTGGCTTCAGACAAACCTAGCTCACTTCGTTACCGCCATTCAGATTCTCGGCCAGATACAGAGTTAAGGCCATGGCGTTATGCGGCTTACCTGATGTAGATCGGTAATTTTCTGCCATCGCGTTGACTACGAGTTGCGGCCTATGTCTGAGTTTTCCGCTTACCTTCGCCTTCACAAGCGCTCTGTGGACATCCGTCCGATGTTCAGGAGGGATTCCTGACATATCCAATTCGTAAGAGGTGGGCAAAGACGTTGGTGTTTTGGTTGAGAGTTTGGGTTGAGGTTTAGTGTTAGGTATGACATTGGCTGATACGGTATCGATATGGCATCCGTGTGATATCGAGTCCTCTTCTACGTATCGCTTTGAGCGCGGTCGGAGGGATTCATCTATCCAATCCTGCTGGTCGTCGCTCAGTCTTTCTTTGAAGTCATTCAGAAAGTCGTTTAACCACTCGCTTGGGATATGGCGAATTTCTTCCAGCGCTCTGGCTCGTAGTTTTGGCCCTGTCACTTGAGTAGCAGAGTGGTGATCCCACCAGATTCTTACCCAAACGATGAGTCTCACGTTGTCATACCTGGCTAGGTCTTCATCCTGAAGGCGGTGGATGACCTGCAACCACTGATCCGCCGTCCATCCAATTTCTGCTCCGGCAATGCGTGGAACAAGTGGGTATACGCCCGTAATGTTGCTGTCAGGAGCAGTTAACAGGTGCAGCAAAGCGACTTTGTCCTCTGTGGTGCAATTCAGTAAACGTGGGGAGCGCCAAAAATTTTGGTCCCGAATGGTTCGCTGTCTACTCATGCTCACTGCTCCCGGTGCAGCGGAGATGAATCGAGCCAGGGCAGGTCATTGTCGCCCCTCCACCTGTGCTTTCTTTATGGGCCTCCCTGTGCGTTTCTGATGTGAAAAAGGTGCGATGACGGTGGCTGAATCTCGACTCTCGGTGTTGCCGGTGCGCATCCAAGTTCTCAGGTCACCCAGTCTCCATCTCAACCTTGACAGTCCCGGTACAGGCTCAAGCCCCGGCAATTTTCGCTGACGGACCGTAAGCACGCTGAAGCCGGTCAGCGCCGCAACTTCAGCCACGCCAATCAGAACGTCGTCGCCAAGCTTCTGTATTTTCTGGATAGTTTCATAATCTACTGTCATCGCTTTATCGCTCGATTGATCTGGTGAGGCCAGCTTTTGCCAATCAGACGCTCAATCACTAGGACAGCTTTTTAACAGGTGAAAGATTTTCTGAAGGAAGGGGCCGCAACAAGAGGCGATTGCTGACCCCGCAACGGTGCCTCGTAGACCTATGCTGAGTTCGCGCGGCGTGTTGCAAGATCAGTGGTCAGCTCCAAGCTGACCACTGAGAAGTAGCCTTAGGTCTGATCAAGCCAGTTTTGCCGCGAGCTCTTCTGCGGTGATGTTGTAATAACGCTTCAGCATGTTCACCTCCCGATGGCCCGTCACGCTGGCAAGCTCGATCAAATTCGGCAGCTTGGTCGCAAGCCGACATGTCGCTTCATGCCGCAGATCGTGAAAGCGTAGATTGATCAGGAAGTCTTCCTGAGGCGTTACCTGCGCCACCCCGCACTCCCTCAGGTATTTCTGTCTCGCACGCTCCAGACCTCGCACAAAGGCCTTCTTGAGCGCATCGGCGGTGGTGGGGAAGACCCGACCGCACAGCGAGCGCGGCAAGTCCTTCAGCAACTGAATGGCCTTTGGTGAAAGCGGGACGGTTCTAGGCAGTCCGTTCTTCGTCGCTGGAAGGTGCGCGGTTCTGCGATCTAGGTTTACGTGCTTCCAGCGCAGTTCGAAAATCTCGCCACGGCGCATAGCGGTTTCAATCGCCAATTGAACGATGGGCCGTATCCAAGGATTGTGCGACGCATCTGCATAGGTGCCATCAGCACGGCGTTCACGAAGCTCCAGGGCGTTGAGGATGTATTCCTCTTCAATTGGGTCGAGCCGCCGCGAGCGTTCGTCGTTGTAGCTGGGACGGCTGACCATCCTGACTGGGTTCTCGGCAAGATGAATTCCCCATTCGCGGCGAGCGACCTCAATCACGCATTGGAACAGTGCGAGTTCACGTTTCACCGTATTGCCCTTCCGAATCTTCAGGCGCTCGTCGCGGTAGCGTGCAAAATCTGAAGAGGTGAGGGTGGCGACGATGCGTGTCGCCAACGGGTGCCGCTTGAGCGCTTCCAGGCGTTTGATTTCCGAATAGGCGCCTTTGTGCTTCGGAGCGATCTCGGAGATGTAGCGATCAATAAGTTGATGAAAGGCGGTGCGTTCAGCCTCGACCCGAGAGACAAAAATACCCCGGTCGATTTCGCTTTCGATCATGCGTGCCCAGGCCTGAGCATCGGCTTTGGTTTCGAAGGTTTTGCGTTGGGCTGGATAGCCCTTACGGCGGATTTGCGCTTCCCACTGATATTCGCCGCGATTCCTGATTGTTGCCATTTCGACCATTCCCGCCACTTTTGAGTGTGGCAAATTTGTGGCAAAAACGACTTTCAGGGCTAGGACAGGTTTCTGTCAGGAGCGCTATCCCCTTGTAATACAAGGGAAAGAAGATGGTGCACCCGGCGGGATTCGAACCCACGACCCCTGCCTTCGGAGGGCAGTACTCTATCCAGCTGAGCTACGGATGCTTGTGCGGGCGACATCATACCCATGTCGACCTTGGGCGTCCATGCTGGTCTTTGGGCGTTCACGCGTAGGAATCTGCTGCTTAGAGGCCCCTGCGCCGGGGGCCGGTGATCGGGGGGCTGGAACCTGGCCTAAATACGTTGATCAGAAAGTTTCGGCAAATGCGCCGTTTTCGTTCTTTTTTTCGAACAGACTATTGCCCTGTACCCCCATTGATCCTAGGATTCGTTTGAGATTTCAAACGCTCTGTCTCCCGTGCGCTGTTCACTCAATGCCGCGCGCTGGGGCTGATTTCCCTGACGGCAGCCCACAAGGCGCCTTTCAACAACTCTAATTCGCTCCGCGTGCGCGCGGTGCTGTTAAGGAAAGCCGACATGCAGCTCAAAGATACCCAGTTGTTCCGCCAGCAAGCCTTTATCGATGGCGCTTGGGTCGATGCGGACAACGGTCAGACCATCAAGGTCAACAACCCTGCCACGGGTGAGATTCTGGGCACTGTGCCGAAGATGGGCGCTGCCGAAACCCGCCGCGCCATCGAAGCGGCCGACAAGGCCCTGCCGGCCTGGCGTGCGCTAACGGCCAAGGAGCGCGCCAACAAGCTGCGCCGTTGGTTCGAGCTGCTGATCGAAAACCAGGAAGACCTCGGTCGCCTGATGACCCTCGAGCAAGGCAAGCCGCTGGCCGAAGCCAAGGGCGAGATCGTGTATGCCGCGTCCTTTATCGAGTGGTTCGCCGAAGAAGCCAAGCGCATCTACGGCGACGTGATCCCTGGCCACCAGCCCGACAAGCGCCTGATCGTGATCAAGCAGCCGATCGGCGTGACCGCCGCGATTACCCCGTGGAACTTCCCGGCCGCGATGATCACCCGTAAAGCCGGCCCAGCCCTGGCCGCCGGTTGCACCATGGTGATCAAGCCAGCTTCGCAAACCCCGTTCTCGGCCCTGGCGCTGGTTGAGCTGGCGCACCGCGCCGGCATCCCCAAAGGCGTGCTGAGCGTGGTGACCGGCAGTGCCGGCGACATCGGTGGCGAGCTGACCAGCAACCCGATCGTGCGCAAGTTGTCCTTTACCGGCTCCACCGAAATCGGTCGCCAACTGATGGCCGAGTGCGCCAAGGACATCAAGAAAGTCTCGCTGGAACTGGGCGGTAACGCGCCGTTCATCGTGTTCGACGACGCGGACCTGGATAAGGCCGTCGAAGGCGCGATCATTTCCAAGTACCGCAACAACGGCCAGACCTGCGTCTGCGCCAACCGCCTGTACATCCAGGATTCGGTGTACGACGCGTTCGCGGAAAAACTCAAAGTGGCGGTGGCCAAGCTCAAGATCGGCAACGGCCTGGAAGAAGGCACCACCACGGGCCCGTTGATCGACGAAAAAGCCGTGGCCAAGGTCCAGGAGCACATTGCTGATGCGTTGAGCAAAGGCGCCAAGCTGTTGGCCGGTGGCAAGGTGATGGAAGGCAACTTCTTCGAACCAACCATCCTGGTCGACGTGCCGAAGGACGCCGCCGTGGCGAAGGAAGAAACCTTCGGCCCATTGGCACCGCTGTTCCGCTTCAAAGATGAAGCCGAAGTGATCGCGATGTCCAACGACACCGAGTTCGGCCTGGCGTCCTACTTCTATGCCCGTGACCTGGGCCGTGTGTTCCGCGTGGCGGAAGCCCTCGAATACGGTATGGTCGGCGTCAACACCGGGTTGATCTCCAACGAAGTGGCGCCGTTCGGCGGCATCAAGGCCTCGGGCCTGGGCCGTGAAGGCTCCAAGTACGGGATCGAGGATTACCTGGAAATCAAATACCTCTGCCTGGGCATCTAACCCGTCCGGCAAGGCATTGCAGCAAACGCAAAGGGCACGAGAGCGCTGACCCTTTGCGTGTTTCAAAACGTTATTCGTAGTGGCCGGGAAAGCTGTGGCAGTCGATCATCGCATGCTGCCGTAGTTGCCTCCCCGCCACGTATTCCTTGGAA
>Ga0308170_10000970_pt1 | contig 30667 bp, 24 predicted proteins | sample PhyBR2_2_FD_202136 | JGI IMG/M metagenome (GOLD analysis project Ga0308170, IMG submission 202136) | Phyllosphere microbial communities from UC Gill Tract Community Farm, Albany, California, United States - DLSLSB.R2 | ecosystem: Host-associated > Plants > Phyllosphere > Unclassified | place...
TAGAAGGTGCGGTCCCAGCGCCGCATCCACGTCCCTGAAGGAGTTCTTTACCAGTGGCACCAAGCTCTGAGTACACCGCCCGGCACCTTTCCGTCCTGGAAGGCCTCGAAGCCGTCCGCAAACGCCCCGGCATGTACATCGGCTCAACCGACTCGCGCGGCCTCATGCACTGCCTCTGGGAGATCATCGACAACTCCGTGGACGAGGCCCTGGCCGGATTCGGCCACGACATCCGCATCATCCTGCACGCGGACAACTCCGTGGAGATCCACGACGACGGCCGCGGCATCCCCATCGACAAGGAGCCGAAAACCGGACTTACCGGCGTCGAAGTGGTCTTCACCAAGCTGCACGCCGGCGGCAAGTTCGGCGGCGGCTCCTACACCGCCTCCGGCGGCCTCCACGGTGTGGGCGCCTCGGTGGTCAACGCCCTGTCCTCGCGCCTGGACGTCGAAGTGGACCGCGGCGGCAAGACCTACCGGATGTCCTTCCGCCGGGGCGAGCCCGGACGGTTCAAGGACACCGGATCCCGCCTGGACCCTGCCGCCCTCTTCACACCGTTCGTTGACGACTCCGTGCTGGACATCGTGGGCAAGGCCAAGCGCGGCGTCACCGGAACCCGGATCCGCTACTGGGCGGACCGCCAGATCTTCACCCCCGACGCCAAGTTCTCCTACGAGGACCTCGTGGCCCGCGCCCGCCAGACCTCATTCCTGGTGCCCGGACTCAAGCTCACGGTGCGCGACGAGCGCAAGCTGGCAGGGACCCCCGGCGAGGCAGGCCCGCACGAGGAGGTCTTCCACCACGACGGCGGCATCTCCGAGTTCGTCGAGTTCCTCGCCGCGGATCCTGCCGTGACCGATGTATGGCGCCTCCACGGGTCAGGCAAGTTCAAGGAGACCGTCCCCGTCCTTGACGAACGCGGGCACAGCCAGCTGGCCGAGGTTGAGCGCGACTGTGAAGTGGACGTGGCCCTCCGCTGGGGTATCGGCTACGACAGCACTGTGCGCAGCTTCGTGAACATCATTGCCACCCCGAAGGGCGGCACGCACCAGTCGGGCTTTGAACAGGCGCTGGTGAAGACCTTCCGCAAAGCAGTGGAGGCGAACGCCCGCAAGCTCAAGGCCGGCAACGACAAGATTGAAAAGGACGACATCTTTGCCGGCCTGACGGCGGTGCTCACGGTGCGCCTGGCGGAACCGCAGTTCGAAGGCCAGACCAAGGAGATCCTGGGCACCAGCGCCGTCCGTGCCATCGTGGCCAGGGTGGTGGAGAAGGAGATTTCCGCCAAGCTGTCCTCCAGCAACAAGAATGACAAGGCCCAGTCCTCGCTGCTGCTGGAAAAGATCGTCAACGAGATGAAGTCCCGCATCTCGGCCCGCGTGCACAAGGAGACGCAACGGCGCAAGAACGCGCTGGAAACCTCCTCGATGCCCACCAAGCTGGCTGACTGCCGCACGGACGACGTCGAGCGTTCCGAACTGTTCATCGTGGAAGGCGACTCGGCGCTGGGCACGGCCAAGCTGGCCCGTTCCTCCGACTTCCAGGCGCTGCTGCCCATCCGCGGCAAGATCCTGAACGTCCAGAAGGCATCGGTGGGGGATATGCTTTCGAATGCCGAGTGCGCCGCCCTCATCCAGGTGGTGGGCGCAGGTTCCGGCCGCAGCTTCGACATCAGCGCGGCCCGCTACGGCAAAGTGATCCTCATGACGGACGCCGACGTGGACGGCGCCCACATCCGGACGCTGCTGCTGACTCTCTTCTTCCGGTACATGCGCCCGATGATCCTTGAAGGAAGGGTGTTCGCCGCCGTTCCTCCGCTGCACCGCGTGGAGGTCATCAATGCGGGCCAGAAGGCGAACGAGATGATCTACACCTATTCGGAGGCCGAACTGCACGTGCTGCTGGCGCGCCTGGCCAAGGAGGGCAAGCGGTACAAGGAACCGATCCAGCGGTACAAGGGCCTGGGGGAGATGGACGCCGAGCAGCTGGCCGAGACCACCATGGACCCCCGCCACCGCACCCTGCGCAAGGTCGGGATCGAAAACGCCCAGCAGGCGGAGGAGATCTTCGATCTCCTGATGGGCTCGGATGTCTCCCCGCGCAAGGACTTCATTATCGCCGGGGCGTCCAGCCTCGACCGGGAGCGCATCGACGCCTGACAGCGGCGGTTGCCGGAGCGCGACGGCGGCAGGTCAGCCGAGCAGTCCGGGAACCACCAGCAGTGCGGTAGGCAGCGCGAGCAGCAGGACGGAGCCTGCCATGACGGCGCTGCGGACGGGGGCCGGAAGCTGGGGCTGGGGCGTGAGCAGGCGGCTGACCCGGGACGCTGCAGTACGGACAGCGTCCGAGCCCGGGCCGCCGGAGGCCGCCTCGAGCCCGGACAGGGCAAGGGTGGGCGAGGACGGCCGGACATCACCGGAACCGGAACTTCCCGCCGAACCGCTCGCCACAATGGCGATGGCCTTGATGAGGGTGGCTTTGCTCTCGGTCCGCAGGGCGACATCGTCGGCCAGCATCTCGATCAGCGAGTTCACGGACTCCTGGGCAAGCCGGGTGGTGGGCAGCCACGGCAGGGCCTGGCGCCACGCGGCGAACGCCCAGAGCAGGAGGTGGTGCCGCTGGCTCAGGTGGGCGTTTTCGTGAATCAGGACAGCGCGGAGTTCTGCCGGTTCGAGGGCCGCCATCAGGCCGTCGGACAGGACGGTCACGGAACGCGCGCCGCCCGGAAGGCAATAGGCCACGGGGGAATCGTGGTTGATGACCAGGGTTGCGGCGTCCTGGCCCGAGGGTGACGCCAGCAAGGCGAGCAGTTCGCGGTGCCGCCGCCGCTGCCGCTGGATCTTGTAGTACGTCAGCAGCAGGGTGAACACCAGGTGGGCCGTCAACAGCGCGGCGGCGGAGAGCGCAAAGATGTGCCAGAACCCGAGCGCCGTGGTGGGCGCGTTGAAGAGCACCATGCCGGCAAGGCCGCGGAGTCCCGCGATGAGGTTGTCACCGATGGGTTCCAGGCCGTACACCAGCATGGCGCCGATCATGGACAGCCCGCCTGCAAGCGCAATCGCCTGCCACAGCAGCATGGCCGTGAACGGCGACCTGGCCGGCCACTGGGCCCGCGACAGGAGGATCGGTACCGGCCACGCCAAGATGATCGCAAGGACCGCCAGCAGGTATGAGGCCCAGAACATGGTGTGTTAGAGGTGACCCAGCAGTTTGCGCAGCGTTTCGGCTTCACCTTCGGACACGGACCCGATGAAGCGGGCCAGGACGGCCTCGCGGTCCGGGGCCGAACCAAGGACCTCATGCATGAGTTCCGCGGTATGGTCCGCGCGGCTGGACACAGCCTGGTAGCGGTGGGGGCGGGTTCCGCGTTCGCGTTCCACCAGCCCCTTTTTCTCCAGGCGGGAGAGTACGGTCAGTACCGTAGTGACGGCCAATTCCTTGCCTTCATGGCCAGGCCCGCCCTGTGCCGCCGACGTCCGCGCCAGCTGGTCCCTCAGGGTATTGGCCGTAGCCGCTTCCTGGCCCGCCCAGAGCAGGTCCATGACCGCCCGTTCCAGTTCACCAAGACTAGCCATTTCACTTTTTCCTTTATTTCCCCGCACGGTGCACTTTCCGGTGCACGGTGACGACACGCTGTTGTTCAACTACAGAACTAAATTTACCTTGAAATCCGCCAACGTTCTACATCGGGTAGAACATCTGGCGCGCCGCGGCCGGAAGCGCCATCCTAGGGGAGGGCGGGTGGTTTTCATCGGCCCTCGAGGATGTTCTACACTTTGTAGAAGTTAGAGTTCTACGAAACGTAGAAAACTGCATTGGCCAACAGTAGGGACCGCCATGGACGCCTTGGAAATCGCACGCTGGCAATTCGGCATCACCACCGTCTACCACTTCATGATGGTGCCGTTGACCATCGGCCTAGGACTGGTGGTGGCCGTCATCCAGACCGCCTGGTACCGCACCGGCAAGCCCGAGTACCTGCGCATGACCAAGTTCTGGGGAAAGCTGTTCCTCATCAACTTCATCATGGGCGTCGCCACCGGCATCGTCCAGGAGTTCCAGTTCGGCATGGCCTGGAGCGAGTACAGCCGCTTTGTGGGAGACGTCTTCGGTGCCCCGCTGGCCCTTGAGGCCCTCCTGGCCTTCTTTGTCGAGTCCACCTTCCTGGGCCTGTGGATCTTCGGCTGGAAGCAGCTCAAGCCCGCCATCCACCTGGCATGCCTTTGGGTGGCCGTCATCGGATCGGCGCTCTCCGCCTACTTCATCATCGTGGCCAACAGCTGGATGCAGCACCCCGTGGGCGTGGAGATGATCAACGGCCGGCCCGTCATGACCGACGCCTGGGCTGTCTTCACCAACAACACCGCGCTCGTGGCCGTTCCGCACACCCTCTTCGGTGCCCTCGCCGTTGCCGGCGGCTTCCTCCTGGGCATTGCCTGGTACCACTTGTGGCGGCGGCGGCACGACGGCGTGGACACGGTGGGTGCAGACGGCCGGGTGGTCCCGGGTGAGGACGCCCGCATCCCGGGCCGGGACCGTGCCGACCACAAGGTGTGGATCCGGTCCCTGCGCATCGGCGCCGTGGTGGCCATGATCTCCTTCGCCGGCACCGCTGTCACCGGCGACCTGCAAGGCAAGCTGATGTTCCAGCAGCAGCCCATGAAGATGGCCGCCGCGGAGGCTGCCTGCCATGACGGCACCGGCTTCTCCGTCCTGAGCGTCGGGAACGTGGGATCCAAGAACTGTGACGACGTTGTGGCCGTGATCGAAGTCCCGGGCATCCTGTCCTTCCTGGCCAAGGGTGACTTCACCACCGAGGTCAAGGGCGTCAACAGCCTGCTGCCCGAGTACAAGGCCAACTACGGAACCAACCTGCCGGACAACCCGATCTACGGTGACCGGGCCGGCCAGGAAATCCAGTACGTGCCCGTCATGGAAGTCACCTACTGGGGCTTCCGGATGATGATCGGCTTCGGCGGCCTCGCCGCCCTGGCGGCATTGGTGGCACTCTGGCTCACCCGCAAGGGCACGGTCCCGGAGTCCCGGTGGCTGATGCGGCTTGCCGTCTTCGGCATCCTTGCTCCCTTCGGCGCCAATGCCGCCGGCTGGATCTTCACCGAAATGGGCCGCCAGCCCTTCGTCGTGGCACCCAACCCCGACCCCAGCGGCATCGACCAGGTGTTCATGTTCACTGCCGCCGCCGTATCCCCGGGCGTCTCCGCCGGAGAGCTCATCGCCTCCCTGGTGGCCCTGGCTGCCGTGTACGCCGTCCTGCTGGTGGTGGAAGTGAAGCTGCTGGTCAAGTACATCCGCGGCGGCGTGCTGTCCGCGATGCCGGAACTCGCGCACGCACCCGCGGACGAGAACGAGGACCAGACGCCCGGCCCCGGCGGCAACGGGGAATCCAAACCCGCCGACGACGTCCTGGCCTTCGCCTACTAGCAGAGGAAACGAACTATGGAACTGCTTCCCACCATATGGTTCATCGCCATCGCGGTGCTGTGGACCGGCTACCTCTTCCTGGAGGGCTTCGACCTGGGGGTCGGGATGCTGATGAAGCTCTTCGCCCGCAACAACACCGAGCGCCGTGTTTTGCTGAACACCATCGGACCTGTGTGGGACGGCAACGAAGTGTGGCTGCTGACTGCCGGCGGTGCCACCTTCGCCGCCTTCCCGCTCTGGTACGCGTCGCTGTTCTCCGCCCTCTACCTTCCCCTGCTGGTGGTCCTGCTGGCCCTCATCTTCCGCGCGGTGGCGTTCGAATACCGCGGCAAGGTGGACACGGACAGCTGGCGGAACCGGTGGGACTGGGCCATCGCGCTGGGCTCCTTGTTCGCGGCCTTCGGGGTGGGCGCCGCCCTGGCCCTCACCACCACCGGCCTTCCGTTGAACGCCAACGGCGACCGGGAAGGCGGCCCCATGGCCTGGTTCAGCGGCTACGCCCTGCTGGGCGGGCTCGCTGTGGTGGGTTTCTCACTGCTTCACGCGCTTGCCTTCCTGGCCCTGAAGACCGACGGCGTGGTCCGGCACCGTGCCCGCCAGTGGTTCGTGCGGCTCCTGCCCGTCCTGCTTCTGCCCATCGCAGCATGGGCCCTCACCATCCAGTTCCTGGACGGAAAGCCCTGGACCTGGGCCGCCGTCGTCCTGGCCGTTGGCGCCGCAGCAACCGCCTGGCTGCTGGCCCGGAACGGTTCCGAAGGCAGGGCCTTCCTGGCCCTGGGCGCCTTCCTGGTGCTGGGCACCGCATCCATCTTCGGCGCCGTGTACCCGGTGGTGCTGCCCTCCACGCTGGACAGCGCCTTTGACCTCACCATTTCCAACGCTTCATCCTCGGACTACACCCTGGGGCTGATGAGCATTGTGGCTGCCTTCGGCCTTCCCCTGGTGATCGCATACCAGGCCTGGACCTACTGGGTGTTCCGCCGCCGGGTCAGCGCCGAGCACATCCCGGAGGCCCACAGCTTCCTCCCGGCCATCGCCGCCAAGGCCTTCACCACCAAGGGCTGACGTGCGGCCAACCTTCCCCACCGGCCCGGCAACCCGCTCCGCCATCTACTGGTTGGGACTGCTGGCTGCGCTCAAGGCCCTGTCCCTGGTCCTGATCGGGCAGGCGGTGGCCTCCGTCCTGGCCGGGCTCGCCGCCGGGAACCCTGCCTGGTCGGAGCAGCTCACGGCCGGCCTGGCCGGAGTCGTCCTCCGCTCCCTGACAGTCTGGGGGCAGGCCGTTGCCGCGCGCCGTGCGGCACTCGGCGTCAAGGAGGAGCTGCGCGCGGAGCTGCTGGAGCGCGCCCTGCGCACCGGCGTGCGCGCCTCCGGGCCGGGCGACGGCGGCCTGGCGGTGCTGGCGACCCGCGGGTTGGACGCTTTGGACAGCTACTACACCCAGTTCCTTCCCGCGCTGGTCAACTGTGCCGCCATTCCGCTGCTGCTGGGTGCCCGGATCCTCTTCGCGGACTGGGTCAGCGCGCTGGTCATCGTGCTGACGGTCCCGCTGATCCCGGTGTTCATGGTGCTGATCGGCCGGCTCACCCAGGACAGCGTGCGGCAGGCCCAGGCCTCGCTGGCACGGTTGTCCGGCCACATGCTCGAGCTCGCCAAGGGCCTGCCGGTCCTGGTGGGGCTGGGCCGGGCCACGGCGCAGCGCAAGGCACTGGAGGAAATTTCGGAGGAATACCGCTCGCGCACCATGGGTACCCTGCGGACCGCTTTCCTGTCCGCCCTGGCCCTGGAACTCATCGCCACCATCTCCGTGGCGGTGGTGGCGGTCTTCATCGGCGTCCGGCTGGTCCATGGCGGCATGCCGCTGGAGGCAGGCCTGCTGGCGCTCCTCCTGGCCCCGGACTGCTACCTTCCACTACGGGAGCTGGGCACCGCCCACCACGCTAGCGACGACGGCCGGGCGGCGCTCGCGGAAACCGCCGCTGTCACCACTTCGCCTGAGCAAACACCGCTGCCCGCTGCCAAGGCTGGCAGGCCCGGGGCTCCCTTGGAGGTTTCCGCACTTACCGTGACCTACCCCGGACGGTCCGCAGCGGCCGTCGGCCCCCTTACCTTTACTGCGCCGCAGGACAGGATCACCGCCCTGGACGGCCCCAGCGGTGCCGGCAAGAGCACCGTCCTGGGCGTGCTGGCGGGCACCATCGGCACCGATGACGGCAGTACAGGAACGGTTGGTACTGGAACCAGAATCACCGGGTCCATCACCGGCCTGGACCGCCGGTCCGTGGCCTGGGTGCCGCAGCATCCGGTCATGGTGGCCGGCACCGTCCTGGACGAGGTGTTGCTGTACCTGTCGGCGGACTCCGGCCACGGGCCGGACCGCTTCGCCGCCGAGGACGCCGCCCGCCGCTGCCTGGAACGCGCAGGAGCAGCTCACTTGGCGGAAAAGCACCAGTCGGAGCTGAGCCCGGGCGAGTTGCGCCGCGTGGCACTGGCGCGCGGACTGGCGAGGATCGATGCCGGGGCCACCCTGCTGCTGCTGGACGAGCCCACCGCACACCTGGACGATGCTTCCGCACGCATCGTCGAGGACGCCATCCGGCGCCTCCGGGGCCAGGTCACCGTGATCCTGGTGGCCCACAACCAGCGCACCCGGAAACTTGCCGATCTGCTGGTGCCGGTCAAGCCTGCGGCCCGGCCTGCAGGACGGCAGCAACAGGCCGGCGCTGCAATGGGCCTTCCGGCAACAACCGTCGCAGCGGACAGCGCCGCAACGGAAAGTGCCTCAAGAGAAAGCCCCGCCTCGCCGGAGAGCCTCGGCACGGCAGGTGTCACGGACGGCGACGGCCCGGGTGACGCGGATGCTGGTACCGCCGCAACCATCGGCTCCTCCCGGCCTGCCGCCGGCGCCGGCCGGCTCCTGGCCGCACTCCTGGCACCGGTCCGGGGCAAGTTCGCGGCGGCGGCCTTCGTCGGCACCCTGGCGGCCGTCTTCGCCGTCGCGCTTTCCGGCCTGTCCGGCTGGCTCATCATCCGGGCCAGCGAGCAGCCGCCCATCCTCTACCTCCTGACCGCCATCGTCGGCGTCCGGTTCTTCGGCATTGGCCGCGCGGTATTCCGCTACTGGGAACGCCTGCTGCTGCACGATGCCGTGTTCGCCGCTTTGACCCGGCTGCGGGGCCGGCTGTGGGAGTCCCTGAGCCGCAGGGCGCTGTCGCTGCGCCGGCTCCTGCAGGGCGGCAACGTGCTGGGCACGGTGATTGACGACGTCGACACGGTCCGCGACCTCCTGCCGCGCGTGGTCCTCCCGCCGGTTACCGCGCTCGCTGTGTCCGTCCTGGCCGTGGCCGCCACCGGAGCCCTGGTGCCGGCAGCCCTTCCCGCGATGGCCGCCGCAGCGCTCGGCGGCCTGCTCCTGGCACCCGCTGCCGCCCTGTGGGGAGACCGCAAATCCGCCGCCGCTGAACAGTCCTTGCGCGCCGGAGTCCTGCGGCGCGTCACTGCGGCCCTGGACGCCCGTGCCGAACTGCACGCCAACGGCGTGGCACCGCGCGTGCTGGACGCGCTGCTGGCGGAGGACCGCGACGCCACCCGCGCCTCCCAACGCTCGGCCTGGGCAGACGGGCTGGGACACGCCGTGGCAACCGCCGCCTGCGGTGCTGCCGCGCTGGCTGCAGCCTGGCTGGCCGGGCCGGCGGTCCTGGCAGGCGAGGTTGCCCCGGCCATCGCTGCCGTGGTGGTCCTGCTGCTGCTCGCACTGGTGGAACCCTACGCAGCCATGACGACGGCGGTGCGCCAGTTCCCGGCGCTGCGTGCCGTCATGCGCCGGGTGGGGGAGTCCGGGGCCCTTGACGGAGGCGGCGAAGTATCCGATGGCCTGCAGCGCGTTCCCGCCAGGGCCGGGGGCGCGCCCGGCGTGGAGTTGGTGAACGTCGCTGCGGCCTGGCCTGGCGGGTCCCGGGTCTTCTCCCGCGTGGACGCGGTGGCAGAGCCGGGCCGCTGGCTGGCGGTCACGGGACCCTCAGGCTCGGGCAAGTCCACCCTGCTCTCGGTGCTGCTGGGTTTCCTCCCGCCGGCGGAGGGCCAGGTAAAGGTCACCGGCCGCGCGGCCTGGTGCCCGCAGGAGGCGCACCTGTTCGATTCCACCATCCGGGGAAACTTGCTGCTGGGCAGGCCGTCCGGGAGCCCGGCTTCCCCGGCAGCGGACGAAGAGCTGCAAACTGTCCTCGCCGCCGTCGGTCTCGCCGGGCTGGTCGGCAGGCTGCCGGCGGGGCTGGACACCCGGATCGGGCCCGGCGGTGCCTTCCTGAGCGGCGGCGAGCGCCAGCGCCTCGCAGTGGCGCGGACCCTGCTGACGGGCGCGGAAGTCATTTTGCTGGATGAGCCCACCGCGCATCTGGACGCGGAGTCTGCAGCGGCCATGCTGGCTGACCTGCGAGCGGGCCTGCGGGACCGCACGGTGGTGCTGGTCACGCACAATCCTGCCGACATCCAGGCCAGTGACGGACGCTTGGACCTTCCGGCATTTGCGGGGCAGCCCCGGGAATCGCTGGCGCGGTCCCGCTAACCCCTCCCGCTAACCCCTCCCGCTGAGCCTTCCCGCTGAGCCCGGCAGGGACCAGCAGCCCTGCCCCTTAGCCGTCGACGTCGTGCAGGTGATGGACGACGTCGTGCAGGAAGTACTGGGAAAGCGTCAGGACGGTGAACTCGGAGCCGTTGCTGCGCAGTCCCTTGCGTCCCCAGTCCTCTTCGGGGACGCGCGCGAAGGACTCGGCGGCCTCGTGGCCTTCCGCCGCCAGCTCGGGGCCCACCTCGGCCGGGTCCGCGTTTGCGTAGTCCTTTTCGACCGCTGTCCGGTCCTGGTCCCAGTCCGTGAAGCGGGCGCCGTCCTCCGCCAGCATCAGGTCCAGCCGCTGGACGAAAAGAGTGAAAACGTCCCGCACGTGGCAGGCGTATTCCACTGCGGACCAGGTGTCCTCATTGGGGCGCTGCGCCGCGTCCGGCCGGCGGAGGACGGCCAGCCAGCGGGGAATCATGCTTTCGACACTGCCAGGCACCGTTGCGGGGGTGGCGGATGATGCATCGAAGGAGCATTCCGGGCAGGGGCGGGACAGGACCCAGGTCCAGTCCTTGGCATCAGGAACGATAGGCATGGGAGCAGTCTAGGCGGGATCCTCCCAAGCCATGGCGGGACCCACCGCTTCCACGGCCTGGGAGAGCGGGACGCCCGAGCCGTCACGCCGGCCGTGCTCCTGGGGCAGCGATCGCGATACGCCGGCGGCCGATGACGCCTTTGCAGGGCCGTGCCCTGCCCAGGCGAGCAGCAGCATGTCCTCGCCCTTAAGGAACCGGTGCGACCGAACGCCCGCGGTGGCACGTCCCTTGACCGGGTACTCCGAAAATGCCGTGACCTTGGCCGTACCCGGGGCGGTGCCGGGGAGGGCGCCGTTGGTGCCGGCGATCGTCACCACGACGGCGGCCTCGTCCTTGGGCTGCACGGCTCCGAAGAAGATCACCTGGTCTCCCGCGGCGAGCTTGATTCCCGCCATGCCGCCCGCGGTCCGGCCTTGGGGCCGGACGGCGGATGCGGGGAATTTCAGCAGCTGGGCCTCCCGGGTGAGGAACACCAGTTCGGCGTCGTCTGCCCCGGCCGGAGCCACGCCCACCACGAAGTCCTTGTCCTTGAGCGTGATGACTTCCCAGTCTTCGCGGTTCAGCGGGTAGTCCGGCTGGACCCTCTTGACCACGCCCTGGGCCGTGCCGATGGCCAGGACCTCATCAAGGCGCACGAACGCCACCAGGGATTCACCCTTGACCAGGGTGAGGAACTCCTTGGCCGGAACACCGCCGGCGAGGTTGGGCAGTCCGGCCATGGGCGCCAGCACGGGCATGTCCATCACCTGCAGCCGGAGCATGCGGCCCAGGGAGGTGACCGCCGCGATCTCGCCGCGGGCCGAGGTTTTCACCACGGACGTGTACACGTCGTGCTTGCTGCGGGGACCTGCTTCGGCCAGCGGCTCCTGGTTGCTGGTGCGGGCAACCTGCCCGGAGGCCGTGAGGATCGCCCAGCAGGGGTCGTCCGCGATTTCCAGCGACAGCGGGGCTGCCTTGCCCTTCTTGCCGTTGGCCCCTGCCACTTCGGCGGCCACGGTGGGAGAGACGGCCTCGGATTCGAGCAGGACGGTCCGGCGCGGGGTGCCGTGTTCCTCGGCAATGGCACCGAGTTCGTCGGAGACCACGGTGCGGAGCAGCTCCTCCGAGGCCAGGATCGCCTCGAGCTCGGCGATCTCGCGGCGCAGCTCGTCCTGTTCCTTCTCCAGCTCGATCCGGGAGTACTTGGTGAGCTGGCGCAGGCGCAGTTCCAGGATGTAGTTGGCCTGGACCTCGGTGAGGTCGTAGATGGACATCAGCCGTTCGCGGGCCGCGGCGGCCTCGTCCGAGGACCGGATGATCTGGATGACCTCGTCGATGTCCACGATGGCGATGAGGAGGCCCTCCACCAGGTGCAGGCGGTCCTTCTTCTTTCCGAGCCGGAACACGGTGCGGCGGCGGACCACGTTGATGCGGTGGTTGACGTAGACGGACAGCAGGTCCACCAGGCCCAACGTCTGCGGCTGGCCGTCCACCAGGGTGACGTTGTTGATGCCGAAGGAATCCTCCATCGGCGTGTACCGGTAAAGCTGCTGCAGGACCGCGTTGGGGTTGAAGCCGTTCTTGAGCTCGATGACCAGGCGGAGTCCGTGCTTGCGGTCGGTGAGGTCAACGATGTCGCTGATGCCTGTCAGCTTCTTGGCGTTGACGGCGTCCTTGATCTTCTCGATCACCTTTTCCGGGCCCACCATGTACGGCAGTTCGGTGACCACCAGGCCGGTGCGGCGCGCGGAGAGCTGTTCGATTTCCACCTTGGCGCGGGTCTTGAAGGAGCCGCGGCCGGTGGCATAGGCGTCCCGGATGCCGTCCAGTCCCACGATCCGGCCGCCGCTGGGCAGGTCCGGTCCCGGGACGAACCGCATGAGGTCATCCAGCGTCGCGTCGGGGTTGGCGATCAGGTGCCGGGCCGCCGAGATGACCTCCACCAAGTTGTGCGGGGCCATGTTGGTGGCCATGCCGACGGCGATGCCGGTGGCGCCGTTGACCAGCAGGTTGGGGAAAGCGGCGGGAAGGACATCCGGCTGGGTGAGCTGGTTGTCGTAGTTGGGGACGAAGTCCACCACGTCTTCGTCGAGGTGGTTGGTGAGCGTGAGGGCGGCCGCCGCCAGCCGGGCCTCCGTGTACCGCGGTGCTGCCGGGCCGTCGTCGAGCGAGCCGAAGTTGCCGTGCCCGTCAATGAGCGGCAGGCGCAGGGAGAAGTCCTGCGCCATGCGCACCATGGCGTCGTAAATGGCGGCATCGCCGTGCGGGTGCAGCTTACCCATCACCTCGCCCACCACACGGGCACTCTTGACGTGGCCACGGTCCGGGCGCAGGCCCATGTCGCTCATCATGTAGAGGATCCGGCGCTGCACCGGTTTGAGCCCGTCGCGGGCGTCCGGCAGTGCCCGGGAGTAGATCACCGAGTAGGCGTACTCCAGGAACGAGCCCTGCATCTCGGAGGTGACATCGATATCGACGATGTTCTCCGTGTAGTTCTCGTCTGCGATTGGGGCTGGACTTTGGCGGCGGGCCATGGGGTGTGGTGGATCCTTCTGCGGTTACTGTGCAGCCTCGGGGGTGTGCTGCGAGAGTTTTTGGCTAGGCTAAGCCTATGGTGGATCAGCCCGGGGACGGCGAATATCCGGAACATTGGGAAGCCGATGTCGTCCTGCGTGACGGCGGCACAGCGCATCTGCGGCCCATCCACCCGTCGGACGCGGACGCTGTCCAGGCCTTCCATACCGGGCAGTCGCAGAATTCAATCTACATGCGCTTCTTCGCGTTCAAGGCCAGGCTGTCCGCCAAGGAGCTGAAGCGCTTCACCGAGGTGGACTACAAGGACCGGGTGGCCTTCGTCATCACCATCCACGGCGAAATCATCGGCATCGGCCGCTATGACCGGCTTACCGATCCCACCGAGGCAGAGGTTGCGTTCAACATCGCCGACGCCCACCAGGGGAGGGGGATCGGCTCCATCCTGCTGGAACACCTTGCCGCCGCCGCACACGAGAACGGGATCCGTAAATTCACCGCGGAGGTGCTGCCGGAAAACCGCAAGATGCTGATGGTCTTTTCCGACGCCGGCTATGACGTCAAACGCCACTTCGACGACGGCGTCGTCAGCCTCGAGTTCAACATCGACCCCACCGAAAAATCGCGGGCCGTGATGGAATCCCGCGAGCACCGTGCCGAGGCGAGGAGCGTCCGGGAGCTGCTGGCGCCGTCGTCCGTTGCCGTGATCGGTGCCAGCCGCAAGTGGGGGACCGTGGGGTACCAGCTGCTGGAGCACATCATCGAGGGAGGCTTCCGCGGGTCCGTCTACGCCATCAACCCCGAGGCGCTGGAGCTCGCGGGGATGATGTCCTACGGCAAGCTCTCTGAAATTCCCGAACCCGTCCAGCTTGCCATCATCGCCGTGCCCTACGAGGAAGTGGCAGGGGTGGTGGCAGAGTGCGCGGCAGCGGGCGTCAAGGGCGTGGTGATTGCCTCGGCAGCTTTCGCGGACGACGGCGAACGCGGCCTGCTGCGGCAGCGCGCCCTGGTGCGCCAGGCCAGGGCGAACGGCATGCGGGTGATCGGGCCGGCGTCGCTGGGCATCGCCAACACCCACCCGGACGTGCTGCTGAACGCCTCGATGGCTCCCACCATGCCGCTTCGCGGCGGCCTGGGCCTGTTCAGCCAGTCGGCGGCCATTGGTGTTTCGCTGTACGCAGCCTCCAGCCGGCGCCGGCTGGGAGTGTCCAGTCTCCTCTCTGCCGGCAACAGGGCTGACGTGTCCGGTAACGACATGATGCAGTACTGGGAAGACGACGCCGACACCTCAGCCGTGGGTCTGTACCTGGAATCGATCGGCAACCCCCGTAAGTTCTCCCGCATCGCCCGGCGGCTGGCCCGCACCAAGCCGGTCATCGTAGCCAAGTCGGACACCATGGGGCTGCGGCTGCCGCCAGGGCATGCGGTCCGCACCACCCAGGCGCCGGCCGGTGCGCTGGATGCCATGCTCCGCCAGTCGGGCGTAATCCGCGTCGAAACGGTCGAACAGCTCGTGGACGTGGCCCAGGTGGTCTCGGGCCAGGCACTTCCGGCCGGACCGGAAGTTGCCATCTTCAGCAACTCCCAGGCGCTGGGAAATGTGGTTGCGGACAGCGCCGTGGCCCACGGGCTGGGGGTGGCACAGGTGGTATCCGGACTGAACCTCGATGCCGGCCAGTCGGTGGCCCTGCCCGCCTTGCGGAAGGCGCTCCTTGATGCCCTTGCCTCCGACGCCGTGCACGCCGCCGTCGCCGCCCTGCTGCCCGCCCGTGGCCTGACCGCCGACGCCGTGGCACAGGTCCTCGCCGAATGCGCGGCCAGCGCAGGGAAGCCCGTGGTGGCAGCCTTCACCGGCATCCTGGACCCCGCTATCAATGTGGAGGGCATGGTGGGGAAGGACGGCTGCACAGTCCCCTGCTATTCCAACCCTGGTGCTGCCGTGGCTGCGCTCGCCGCCGTGGTCCGGTACGCGGAGTGGGTGGCACGCGACCAAGGCCAGTTCGTTGAACCCGCCGGCTGCGACCCCCGGCAGGCTGCTGCGGAAATCGACGAATTGCTGCGGGACGTCACAGGCGAACAGCTCAAGCAGCTGGACCCGGCGGCAACTGCGTCCCTGCTGCGGCACTACGGCATATCCGTCCTGCCCTCAGCGGCATTCAATACCCCGGATGAAGCCGTGGCAGCCGCGGACGCCCTGGGCTGGCCGGTGGTACTGAAGACCACCGACCCCGCCCTCCGGCACCGGCTGGACCTTGGCGGCGTGCGCCTGGGCATCGAGGACGCGGAGTCGCTGCGGCTCAATGTGCAGCAAATGCGGCGGGCGCTCGCGGCCTATGGCGACCCCGCGCTCGAAGTGCAGGCCATGGCGCCCGTGGGGCAGGCCTGCACCTTCCGTGCCATCGAGGATCCGCTGCTGGGCCCGGTGGTCTCGTTCGGCCTGGCCGGTGACGCCGTCAACCTCCTGGATGACTGGTCGCATCGCGTACCGCCGCTCTCAGCAGCCGATGTGCACGATTTCATCCGTTCCCCGCGGGCCTCCCGGAAACTCTTTGGCTATCAGGGCCTGCCTGCGGTGGACGTGCAGGCGTTGGAGGACCTCGCCGGCAGGCTGGCCTGGATGAAGGACAACCACCCCGAAATCGCACTGGCGGAGTTCAACCCCGTTTTGTGCGGCACCAGCGGGGTCACCATCCTTGCCGCGGACGTACGCATCGGCAACCCCGCGCAGCGTACCGACAGTGCCCGCAGGGCCATGCTGGGCTGACGCGGTTAGCAAGTGCCCGGCCGATCTGTGAAAATGGGGGCATGAGCTTCCAGCCTCCCGCGTCGGCGCCCGAAACGCCCGGCAATGAAAACCAGGCGATCCGCCAGCACAGCTCACACAACCACGGAGTCCAGGGCCAGAGCCTGGAAGACGCGCTGCAAAAGGCAGGGTTCTACCCGCGCCTGGTCTCGGACGTCGTTGACGATGCACTGGACGGCCGGGACTGCGTAGCCCACCTGGTGCACCTGGAAACCCACTTCGACCGGGCCGAGGTGCGCCGCCACATCACAGTGCTGGTGCTGACTGCGGACATGCTCGTGATCACGCATGTGGATGACCAGCAACTGGACGAGGCCGGAGAGCAGATCGTCGCCCAGATCTCCACGGAGTCCGTACCCGTGGCCCAGATCCGCTCGGTGGTCCTGAGCTACATGTACGCCCAGCCGCAGAACTACAAGCCCTCCGACCCCGTCCGGGAACTGACGCTCTCCATCGCGTGGTCCGGCGGCCAGCGGCTGGACATGGGGCCGGCCAGCTGTGGCGATCCGCAGTGCGAAGCCGATCACGGCTACACCGGAACCATCGCGCAGGAAGACATCGTGCTGCGGATCAGTGCCGAGGCCGATGGGCTCCAGGCGGTGCAGGACGCCAAACTATTCGCCAGGGCCCTGCGGGCCGTCAACACCGGCTCCGCCGCGCCGGTATCCCACGCCCAGTCCATGGCACCCCGGCCGCGCTCGGGAGTGTTCGGCAACCGGCTCAGCCGCGGGCACCAGCAGCGCTGAGATGCCGGAAGACCGCCACCACGCCCTACCAGCCCCTGCACGTCCTTCCGACCTTCCGCCCGCCCCGGCCTACGGCCACCGCTCCATCGCCGAAGTCCTCACCAGCGCGGCAGCCAGCCTTGGTGTGGACGGCTTCAGCAACACGCTGGGACTTCCCGCTGCGTCCAAGGTCTGCGTGGTGCTGGCGGACGGCCTGGGCAGGAACCTGCTGAAGCAGAAGGCGGCCCATACGCCCTTCCTGCGCTCCGTGCTGCAGGCAGGCCAGGGCGACGTTCCCGTGTGGCTGGACTCCGCCTTTCCCTCCACCACCGCGGCGGCCTTGTCCAGCTTCGGCACCGGCTTGCCAGCCGGGCAGCACGGCATGGTGGGCTACGACGTCCTGGATCCCGACCAGGACAAGGTGGTCAACCTCCTGGGGAACTGGGATCCCGGCGTCGACCCTTCCGCGTGGCAGCCATTCCCCACGGTGTTTGAACGGATCGCCGAAGAGGTGGCTGTCAGTACCGTCAGCCTCTCCCAGTTCGACGGCTCTCCCATGACCCGCGCTGCGCTGCGCGGCGGCAGGTTCATCCCGGGGACCACCCCGCACGCGCGGACTGCCGCAGCTGCCGAGGCCATGGCTGCCTCCGGCCCGGCGCTGATGTACTTCTATGTCAACGAACTGGACAAAGCCGGCCACCGCTACGGCTGCAAGTCGGAACAGTGGGAACACCAGCTGGAAGAACTCGACGCCACCGTCAAGCGGCTCAATGCATCCCTTCCCGCCGGCACCACCATCCTGCTCACCGCCGACCACGGGATGCTGGACGTCCCCGAGTCGCAGCGCATTGATTTCTCCAAGGACCCGGACTTGGTGGACGGCGTGCGCCACACGGCCGGCGAGCCGCGGATGGTGCACCTGTACCTCGAAGATTCCGATGCAGGCGGTGCCGGCCGGGAACGGCTGCTCGCCGCCTGGAAGGCGCGCTTCGGCGACCGGGTGTGGGCGTTCACCCGCGAAGAGGCCGTTGCCGGTGGGCTCTTTGGGGACGTCCGTCCCGCTGTTGAAGGCAGGATCGGTGACGTGATGATCGCGGCGCGGGACGCCGTCGCGCTTTACGACGGACGGCGTATGAGGCCCACCGCCATGGAGGTAGTGGGCCAGCACGGCTCCCTGACCAAGGCCGAGCGGGAGGTCCCGCTGCTTTGCTTTGCCGCCGAGGGAAAGGTCCGCCGCCGTGGCTGAGCTGATCTTCTTCTCCGGCACCATGGACTGCGGCAAGTCCACCCTTGCCCTGCAGATGGACTACAACCACCGGGCGCGCGGCCGCGGCGGAGTCCGCTTCAGCCGGAACGACCGCGCGGGCGAGTCCCGCATCTCCAGCCGCCTTGGCCTGGAGACGGACGCCGTGGAGGTGCTGGACTCCACCGACTTCTGGGAGGAAGTCATGATCCGCCGCACCCAGGGCCAGCGCATCGATTACCTCATTTGCGACGAAGCCCAGTTCTACACCCCCGGGCAGGTGGAGCAGCTGGCCAAGGTGGTGGACGAAATCGACGTCGACGTCTTTGCCTTCGGCATCACCGCCGATTTCCGCACCCGCCTCTTCCCAGGTTCGCAACGCCTGATTGAGTTGGCGGACCGGGTGCAGGTGCTGCAGGTGGAGGCGCTGTGCTGGTGCGGCCGCCGGGCCACACACAACGCCAGGACTGTCGACGGCGTCATGGTCACCGAGGGCGCGCAGGTAGTGGTGGGTGACGTGGACATGGTGGTGGAGGCCGCCGCTCCAACGGAAGCGGAGCATGTTCCGGTCGTGGGGTACGAGACGCTGTGCCGGCGCCACTTCATGCGGCGGGTGACGGCACATGGCGCCTCCCTGATGGCGCAGCAGGACCAGCTGCTGCCGTTTGAGGTGGATGCCTGCCTTTGGCACGGCTCCGGCGGTCCCGGCGAGGTCCGGGGGAAGTAGGGCCCGGGCCCTGGAAGTAGGGGCGGCAGGAACGTTCGTACTGGCCTGCATGTGTGACTGACGTGGACCCGACCAGAATGTCGTACCCCCTTGTCATGATGGGTTTATGGGGAAAGCGGCGGTGGTTAGGGCGTTAGCGGATATCCGCGCTGCCCTTGCCGTGCTCCTTTTAGAGGTGAAGGGTTTTGGTCCGGAGCCGTTTTCTGTGGGTGATCCGTTGGCTGGTTTGGCGGATGGTTGCCTGGACATTCTTGCCGGTGCCCGTGAGGTGGAAGCCGGGGTCGCAGCGTTGAAGGCTAAGGCGGCTGTGACGTATGCGGAGAGCGCCTCTGTTGTTGCGGGGCCGGATGTGCCGGTGCAGGCGCAGGAGATGGCGGTCGCGGCGGAGATCGGGTGTGTGCTGGCGTTGGGGCCGCGGGCGGCGGCGTCGTTTCTGGCCACTTCTCACGCCGTTGTTACCTCGTTGCCGCGGACCCTTGCGGGGCTGCAGGCAGGGACGTTGTCGTGGCAGCATGCGGTGGTGATGGCCGATGAGGCCGCTTGTTTGGATGCTGCGGGGGCTGCGGCGTTGGAGGCGCATTTCCTGGACCCGGACGCACCTGACGCGGCGCGTGGGTGCCCTGCTGGGGAGATGCCGGCGCACCGGTTCAAGGCCAAGGCCCGCACTTGGCGGGAACGCCACCACGCCGAAAGCATTGAGAAGCGCCATGCCCAGGGGGTGGCGGACCGGCGGGTGGAGTTCCGGCCGGACCAGGACGGGATGGCATGGCTGTCCGCCTGCCTGCCCGCGGACCAGGCGCTGGCCGGGTGGAACCGGCTCACCGCCAGCGCCCGGAGTATGCAGGGCCCGGAAGAGTCCCGCAGCATGCCCCAGCTGCGAGCTGACAGCTTCGCCGACGCGATCCTCGGCAGCGATGTCGCAGCCCTTGACGGGAACGATGTTTCCTCGTCGCCGATCCGGGCGCAGGTCCTGGTCACGGTCCCGGTGTTCTCGCTGATGGGTGTGACCGACGAACCGGCGATGCTGGACGGGTATGGGCCTATCCCGCCCTCGATGGCACGGGAGTTGGTGGCGGATGGGGCGGGGGCGTTTTACCGGGTGTTGGTGGATCCGCGGGACGGGGCACCGTTGGAGATCGGCCGGACGAGTTACCGGGTGACCGGGGCGATGCGGGCCTGGTTGAGGCTGCGGGACGGCAAGTGTCCCTTCCCTGGTTGCAGCAACAACTCCCTGGACAACGACGCCGACCACATCCTGGGCTGGGCCAACGGCGGCAGCACCGGGATATCGAACCTGGGACAGCCGTGCCCGAAACACCACAGACTCCGGCACACCAGCGGCTGGACACCCACACCGGCCACGAAAAACGAGCCGCCCGGCTGGACCTCACCCACTGGCCGGCACTTTATGAGCGAACACCAGGACTGGGAACCACCACGATGGCCCGAGGGACTGCAAGTGGGCGGCATCGACGTCATCCATCACCGCGGGTCCCCTTGGGAGGATGCCCTGGAGCGGTTCCTGCGCGCCCACGCCTGACCCGCTCCAGATGCCAGCTGCGAGACCCTTAGATGCTGCTAGGCAACCCGGCGGTAGCGGATGTGCGTCGCAAGCGGTGAGTGCAGCACCTCGACGGGTTCGAAGCCAAAGGACTCAATGCCATCAAACATCCGTTCGCCGGACCCCAGCAGGACCGGCGCGATGTCCAGGGTGAGTTCGTCGATGACACCGGCGGACAGCGCCTGCCGGACAGTAGAGGCTCCGCCGGCGATATCAACGCCCTTATCCCCGGCGGCCTCCACAGCCGCGGCATAGGCGGCATCAAAGCCCCCGGTGACGAAGTGGAAGGTTGTCCCGCCCTCCATCCGGATCGGGTCATGGGGATAATGGGTCAGCACGAAAACGGGCGCATGGTAGGGCGGTTCCGGACCCCACCACCCGTTCCAGTCGCCATCCCACTCGCCCCGAATGGGGCCAAACATGTTCCGCCCCATCACGTACGCTCCGCGGGGACGCATCAGCCACTCGGTGGCCGCCTTGTCGGCATCATTGGCGCGCGGATCACCGATATGCCAGCCGTGCAGTTCCAGTCCGCGCCTACCTAACGGATTCTCAAGGCTCTGGTCAGGCCCGGCGACGAAGCCGTCGAGCGACATCGACATGTGGCAGGTGGTGTCCGGCACAGTAAACCTCCCGTGGAGTGCAGCTTGAACCGATCGCGTGCGGGGATCCTAGCACGCAGTTAGTTGAGAAGGACCCGGGCTGGCGAAAAAGCCCCTAGTCGCCGCGGGTGCCGAAGACGATTTCATCCCAGGACGGCACGCTGGACCGCTTAGGCCGCGCCGGACGCTCCGGTGCCTCGGTCTCGGGCAGCTGGCCTGTGGCGGGGGAGGCGTCGTCCTGTTTGCCTGAGCGGCGCGGATTGCTGCCCAGCAGCTCGTCCAGCCCGGCACCGCCGCTGGAACCTTCGGATCCCGCCCCGGGGTTCGAGCCCGAGGGCTTCTGCGGGGACGCCGCGATGGTGATTTCCCTGGTGTCGGTGCTGACGCCGTCGTGAAGCCGCAAGGCGTCGTCGTGGTTGTCCCGGTGGGGCGGAAGAAGGCTGAGCCTGGACAGCATCGAAGGCCTGGCATCCCTGCGTTTGACAAAGGAATCACCCTGGTGTGCCGCGGGAGTGGCCGGCTGCTCATCCTGCGGTTCGGGTTCCTGAGCCTCAGGTTCGGCGGCCACCTCGGAAGGGCGGGGGTGTGCTGCCGGCACGCCGTGCGTGAGCAGCAGAGCCAGTGCGTCGTCAGAGTCCTCATCCACGCCCAGCCGCTGGCCGCGCCGCGACCGCAGCATATCCAGGAGGCCGTCGGATTCCTTGCCGGAGTCCTGGACAGGCGCTCCTTGGCCGGACGAGGCCTTCGACGAGTCAGCGTCGGTCTCGAAGTCGAAAGGGCGGTCCGAAACCGCAGTCAGGCGGCGGGCAGGAACAGGCCCGTCCAAAGGCTCAAGCTCGCTGAGCTGCTGCGCCCAGCGGTTGGTGTTCTGCAACGACTTGCGTGCAGGGTTGAAGGTCCACAGCGCCGGCGGTTCCTCCCCAATGCCGGAGGTTCCGCCCGGCTTGGCCTCGAAGCTTGCCGAGACCGTCCAAGTTCCGTCCTGGCGGCGCCACGAGTCCCATTCCACAGTGGAGGGATCGATGCCGTGGGCGGAGAGGCGGTGCGCCACCATGTCGTTCAGAGTTGCGGGGTTGTCGCCGAAGGCCGAGCGGTAAATGTCGTGGCCGGGGGAGGGCGCCGCGACTTCAACTTTCCGGGCCTGCTGTGCAACATATTCGCGCTCCGCCAGGACGGGGCCCTCGTAACGCTCCACTTTGGCCAGCGGCATCCCGGACAGCTCCGCAACGTCGGCCGCGGTGGCGCCGGCTCGGATCCTGGCCTGGATGTCCCTTGGGGACATGGGAACGGCAGGCCGCTCCACCCGCGGTTTGGCCGTGGACCGGCTGGCCGTCCTGAGTGCCTCATCGATCGGCAGCTGGAACATCTCGCCGCCGGCCCCGCTCAACAGGAGATGCGTCCCGTCGTCGTGCACGCCTACAAGCCGTAGATCCTGCATACAAATCCTCCACCCTGGCATTACTATCAACCGAAACTCTGCCACCCGGGGGAGCGGTTTTGGCTCAAGGGGCAGGGCGCGCCGTGATTTTCCGCTGGATCCTGGGCCGAAAGCCGGGTGAACGCGTCAGGAGGCGGGTCTTCAATGCCCGCGGTCGTAAATGCCATTCCGGAAGTACCAGTCCCGGAACTATGGCCCGGAAGTGCTAGTGCCGTGTGAGGGCTGCGGCCAGTTGGTCCGGGTGGCGGGTCGAGGCGAGCCAGTACGGGGTCCGGTCGGCCGGGTCGGTGATCTCAATCTTCACCACGGGATCGATCCAGCCACGGATGCACAGGTAGGCAAGCCCGTTCAGCCGGGTTCCGCGCTCAGCGGTCGCTTCACCGCCCCTGAACTGCTGCACGTCACCAATGAAGCGGCGTTCAATCGTGGCCCTTCCAACGGTGAGGGTCTCCGCGGTGACCGCGATGGCCGGCGTCGAAACCACCAGGAGGACGGCGATAATAGCGAAAAGCACCACCGCCGCCGTGTAGCCCGCCGCCATGCTGATAGGTGCAAAAACCAGGATCCCCGCCGCTGAAACGCCGGCTGCGATAATCCAGATCCAGGCGTTGGGCCACAGCTTCTCTTTGTAGTCGACAGGAGCCCCGGCGGAGGGTGTGCTTGGAACGGATGCGTGCGGGGTTGATTCGGGCATAGCCCAAGCTTTCCACCTTTGGCCGCCCATTTCACCTTGGGAGCGTCCGCTGGCGGGCCTTATGGCCGTGGAGGCTACTTAGGACTGATTCGGGAGCGCGGGTTAGAGTGAGTGACTGTGACTGATCATCCCGCCACGGTAGACCTTGTCCCGGACGCAGCATCACCCGTTCCTTCTGCTCCCACCCTGCAGGTGCAGTTGAAAATGCTGGACCCGGAGTTGGAAGCACCGTCCTACGCCCACCCTGGCGATGCCGGTGCCGACCTGCGCGCACGCGAGGATGTGGTCCTGCTGCCGGGGGAGCGCAAACTCGTTCCCACTGGCGTGGCCATCGCGCTTCCTGAGGGGTTTGTGGCGCTGATCCACCCCCGGTCCGGCCTGGCCACTAAGCACGGCCTCACGATCGTCAACGCTCCCGGCACCGTGGATGCGGGCTACCGCGGTGAAATCTCGGTGACCCTGCTGAACACCGACTCTTCCCAGCCGATAGAGCTGCGGCGCGGCGATAGAATTGCCCAAATGGTCATCCAGCGGGTGGAGTATGCCCAATTCATTCCTGTCAGTGAATTGAGCGGGTCCGTGCGCGGCACGGGAGGGTTCGGCTCAACCGGCGGGTTCAACGTTCTCGGAGCCTGAACGTCCGCTGCACCCGCTGCCACGCCAGCACGCACGACGGCGGCACCCGCCAGGGTTCCGGCCGGCAAGTTCCAGAACTGGCACATTTGAAGAATTAAGGAGTCACCCATGGTCTTTGGGTTCGGCAGGAAAACAAAGAAGGACGAGCCGGCAGAGCCGGCCGAAGAGCTCACGCTGGTTGAGGGTGAAGAAAGCGGATCCGCCCCGACGGCGCGCCGTCAGGACGGCCCCTTCGACGAGTCGGAGATCGATAGCCGTGACGGCTTTGTGGACCTGGGTGCCCTGCTGATCACTCCCGCCGAGGGCCTCCAGCTCCGCCTTGAAGTGGAAGAGGCTACGCAGCGGGTGGTGGCAGTGACGCTCGACCTGCAGGGTTCCAGCCTTCAGCTGCAGGCCTTCGCCGCCCCCAAGACCGAGACGCTGTGGGACGAGATCCGTGAACAGATCGGCCAGTCGGTGGGGGCGCAGGGCGGTCAGGTTGAAGAGGTGGAAGGTGCCTTCGGGACCGAGCTGGTGGCCAAGCTGCCTGCCGGACTCCCGGACGGCAGCCAGGGATACAGGGTGGCGCGCTTCATCGGCGTCGACGGCCCGCGTTGGTTCCTGCGCGGCGTGCTTGGCGGACCCGCGGCTCTGGAGCGCCCAGCCGCCGAACCGCTCGAGGCCCTGTTCCGGCAGGTGGTTGTAGTCCGCGGTGACAGCCCCATGCCGCCGCGCGACCTGTTGCAGCTTCGGCTGCCCAAGGATGCCTCCGCTACTCCTCCGCCCGCCGCGCCCACCCTGGAAGAGCCCGAACGTGGTCCTGAAATCACCCAGATCGGCTGAGTCCGCGCAGGAACCGGGCGCGGCCACGCCATCCGGAATCACGCCTTTGGGCAAGCTTCCGGACAGGGGACGCGTCACGTGCCAGGGGCATATTGAATCGGTGACTTTTGTCCCGCCCGACCGCACCCCCGAGTTCAGGGCCATTGTTACCGAGGATGATTCCGCCCGTCCCGCGCCAGGGCGGGGCAAACCCCCAAGGCTCCGCGTCGTGTGGCTGGGCCGGCGGCGCGTGCCGGGCATCGAAGCGGGCGCGCAGATCCGGGTCGAGGGGACTCTGGCCCGTGGCAAGGACATGCCCACCATCTTCAATCCCCGCTACGAGATACTGTCCCGCCAGGAGAACGAATGACCGCCCAAGAGCCCGAACAGCCGTCTGGCGCGGCAGACCCCGCAACCGGCGGCCAGCAGCTATCGCCGCAGGCCGCAGCGCAGTCTCCGGTTGCCGGGCTGGCCGCTGAATACGCCGCCAAGGCCGGCCTCCACCGGACCCACGACGGCCGGGTGGATGTCCTGCGCAGCGCCGGCGGAGTGCAGGGCATTGCCGAAAGCATCCTTCCCGGCCTGGTGTTCCTGGTGGCCTTCACCATCACGCGCGAACTCACGCTGTCTTTGGTGGCTGCCCTGGCGTCCGCAGCCGTGTTCACTGTCGTCCGGCTGGTGCAGCGCCGCCCCTTGACGCAGGCCCTGGCGGGAGTGGCCGGCGTCGGTATTTCCGCATGGCTGGCCAACACCACCGGCAAGGCAGAGGACTTCTACCTCCCCGGCTTCTTCACCAACGCCGCCTACATCCTGGCGATGGTGCTCTCGATCGCCGTCAAGTGGCCCGTGGCGGGGCTGCTCTTCGGCTTCATCCGCAATGAGGGCGTGGAATGGCGCAAGGAGCCCGACCGGGTCAAGGCCTACCGGTTGGGCACCTGGGTCATCGTGGCTGTCCTGGCGCTCCGGCTCATCGTGCAGGTGCCTTTGTACCTGATGGGCACGGACGGCCTGGCCGCCCTCGCCACCACACGCCTCATCATGGGCGCGCCGCTGTACATCCTGGGTATCTGGGTGGCGTGGCTCATCACCCGGCCGGCTCCAGCCGAAGTTGAAGCCGGCGCGGACCAGGCCGACTGAGGCGCCCGGGCAGCCAAGGCGCTTTGCACCCCAGCTGACCTGCACCAAAGGCGGGCTTGAAACCTAGCCGTCGAAGCCGTCGTCGTCCGGGACATGCCCAAGGCCTGCCGCCGCAGGCGCGCCGCTGCCCGCCGGCTGCTGCCCGGCGTCAATACTGCCGGGGGCGGAGGAAAGCAGTTCCCGGAGTCTGTCCTCGGCTGCGATGGTGGTGACGAAGAAGAGTTCGTCGCCGCCGTCGATCACGTCGTCCCGGCTGGGGGTGATGGGTGCCTGGTCCCGAAGGATGGCCACCAGGGTGGCGTCCTCGGGCCAGTGGATGTCTCCAACGGTCATGCCGATGACGTGGGAATCGTGCGGAACCGTGAATTCCACCAGCGACGCAACCCCGGTCTGCAGCGTCAGCAGCCGGACCAGGTCGCCGATCTCCACTGCCTCCTCCACCAGGGCGGTCATCAGCTGCGGGGTGTTCACGGCCACATCAACGCCCCAGGAGTCGTTGAACATCCAGTCGTTCTTCGGGTTGTTGACCCGGCCCACCGTGCGGCCCACCCCGAACTCGGTCTTCGCCAGCAGGGACACCACCAGGTTGACCTTGTCATCACCTGTGGCGGAAACCACCACGTCGGCATCCTCCACCTTGGCCCCCTGCAGCGTGGACAGTTCGCAGGCGTCCCCCACCAGCCAGTGGGCGCCGCGAAGGCCGCTGCGGCCAATGACCTCGGGTTTGAGGTCGATCAGGAGGATTTCATGCTTGTGCGCCAGCAGTTCCCGGGCAATGGATGATCCGACGCTGCCGGCGCCGACGATTACGACTTTCACTGGTACTCCTTGGCGGGGGCTTTGGCGAGGATCTGGGCGATCTGGGCACTGCGGTCCACCTGCAGCATGGCATGCACGGTGTCTCCGTCCTGGTACGCAGTCCCTGCGTCAGGAAGCAGGCCCTCGCCGAAGCGGGTGAGATAGGCCACGCGGACATCCGCGGCTTTTTCGATGCTGCTGATCCGATGCCCGATCCAGCCGGTATCGAGGTCGAGTTCAGCCAGGACCAGGCGTCCCGAGGGTTCACGGAAGTCGCCGGCCAGATGCTGCTCGGGAAGGATGCGCCGCAGCACCTGGTCGGCGCTCCAGCGAACGGCGGCAACCGTGGGAATTCCCAGGCGCTGGTAGATTTCGGCGCGTCCGGGATCGTAGATCCTGGCGACGACATGGGGGACGTGGAAGGTCTCCCTGGCCACGCGCGTGGCCAGGATGTTTGAGTTGTCGCCACTGGAAACGGCAGCGAAGGCGTAGGCCTCGCCGACGCCAGCCTGCTTCAAGGTCTCCCGGTCAAAACCCACGCCGGTGACTTTACGTCCCGTGAAGCCCTGGCGGAGCCGGCGGAACGCGCGGTCATCCTGATCGATGATGGCCACGGAATGCCCGGCATCCTCCAGCGTGTGCGCCAGCGTTGCCCCCACCCGGCCACATCCCATGATCACGAAATGCGCCACCGTATCTCCTTTGTATATAAGTCAGGATCGTGCAGCTAGAACTCTACCGGCACGGCCCTTGTTAGGCCTTGACGGCGCCCGTCATGACATCGTCCGCGAATCAGACTAGCTTTGTGGGGTGTTGACAATACTGAACGCCGTCAAACGCGTGCTGGTGGGCAGGCCGTTCCGGAACGACCGGCTGTCCCATACCCTGCTCCCCAAAAAGATCGCGCTGCCGATCTTCGCGTCCGACGCCCTGTCTTCGGTGGCTTACGCACCGGATGAGATCCTGCTGACCCTGGCCCTGGCCGGCGTCAGCGCCGTGGCCATTTCGCCATTGGTGGGCCTGGCCGTGATGGTCGTGCTGCTCACGGTGGTGGCCTCCTACCGGCAAAACGTGCACGCCTACCCGTCAGGCGGCGGCGACTACGAGATCGCCAACGAGAACCTGGGCAAGTACGCCGGCCTGACCGTGGCCTCAGCCCTGTTGGTGGACTACGTCCTGACGGTGGCAGTTTCCATGTCGTCGGCCGCGTCCTACCTCACCACCGCCGTACCGTCCCTGCACGGCCAGCAGGCCGTCATAGCGACGATCGGCGTCATCATCCTCGCCTTGGTGAACCTGCGCGGCATCAAGGAAGCGGGGAGCGTCTTCGCCGTACCCACATACATCTTCATGGCGTCCATCCTGGGAATGACCCTCGTGGGCATGTTCCAGGCTGCCACGGGGCAACTGGGGCAGGCGCCGTCGGCTGCTTTCACCATCGTCCCGGCGGAGGGCTTCGACCAGGGCCTGGTGGGCCTGACCGGCGCGTTCCTGCTGCTGCGGGCATTCTCCTCAGGTGCCGCTGCCCTGACGGGCGTCGAAGCGATCAGCAACGGCGTTCCGAACTTCCAGCACCCCAAAAGCAAGAACGCGGCCACCACGCTGCTGCTGCTGGGCGTGATCGGCGCCGCCATGCTGGCCGGCATCATCTATCTGGCCAACGCCACCAAGGTCCACATCGTGCTGGACCCCGCCAAGGAATTCCTGCTCAACGGCAACCCGCTCCCCGAGGGATACATCCAGAACCCGGCCATCAGCCAGATTGCGCAGACGATTTTCGGTGCCGGGTCCATACCCTTCTACATCGTGGTGGCCGCCACCGGCGTCATCCTGGTGTTCGCATCCAACACTGCCTTCAACGGCTTCCCGGTCCTTGGCTCCATCCTCGCCCAGGACGGCTACCTGCCCCGCCAGCTCCGCACCCGCGGCGACCGGCTCGCCTTCAGCAACGGCGTACTGGCCCTCGCGGCAGGGGCCCTGATCCTCATCATCTCGTTCGACGCGGACGTGACCAAGCTGATCCAGCTCTACATCGTGGGCGTCTTCATCTCCTTCACCCTCAGCCAGCTCGGCATGATCCGGCACTGGGGCCGCGAGCTCAAACTCGCCAAGGACAAGGCCGTGCGGCGCCGGATGATCAAGTCCCGCACCATCAACAGCATCGGCTTCGGCATGACCGGCCTGGTGCTGGTGATCGTCCTCATCACCAAGTTCGAGCAGGGCGCCTGGATCGCGCTGCTGGCCATGTTCATCCTCTTCCTGATCATGTGGAGCATTCGGGCGCACTACGACAACGTGGCCAAGGAACTCGCGGTCGACGAGGACTCCTCCCCGCGGGCCCTGCCCACCCGCGTGCACGCCGTCCTGCTGGTGTCCCACGTGCGCAAGCCGGTCCTGCGGGCGCTTGCCTACGCGCGGGCCTCCCGGCCTTCCCGCCTGGACGCCATCACCGTGGACATCGACCCGGAGGAAACGGCGCACACGATTACCGACTGGGAAAAGCTCGAAATCCCCGTCCCGCTGACCGTCCTTGCCAGTCCCTACCGCGAGACCGTCACGCCCATCATGGACTACATCAAACAGATGCGGCTGGACTCCCCGCGGGACCTGATCGTGGTTTATATCCCGGAGTATGTGGTGGGCAAGTGGTGGGAGCAGCTGGTGCACAACCAGACCGCACTGCGCATTAAAACCCGCCTCCACTTCGAGCCGGGCGTCATGGTGGCCAGCGTTCCGTGGCAGCTCAAGTCATCCGAAGAAGCAAAGAACCTCCAGGACGTGCAGTGACCGCCAGAACGACCACCACCACACAGGCAGCAACCGGGGAAGCCGGTCATACCGGCGAGGAAGCGGTACTCGACGTCGGACCGGTGGCCCATGGCGGGCACTGCGTGGCGCGCCATGAGGGCCGTGTGGTCTTCGTCCGGCATGCCATCCCGGGGGAGAAAGTCCGGGCCAGGCTGAGCGACGCCGGGGAGGGCGCCAAGTTCTGGCGGGCAGATGTCGTCGAGGTGCTGGAGGCTTCCCCGGACCGTGTGGAGCACTTCTGGCGTCCGGCGGACTCACTCCGGGCCTGGAAGCAGGGCCACCCGCCCGTGGGTGGAGCAGAGTTCGGCCACATAACCCTGGCCCGCCAGCGCGGCCTGAAGGCGGACGTACTGGCCGAACAGCTCACCCGGCTGGCCGGCTACGGGGAAGCGCCACCGGTGTGGAGCGGCGGCGTGGAGGCCGTAGGAGAGAAGGACGACGGCGGCACCGGCCTTGAGTGGCGAACGCGCGCCAGCTTTTCGGTCACCCCCGGCGGCAGGCTGGGGATGCACGCCCACCGCTCCGACCAGATCATCCCGGTACAGGAGATGCCGCTGGCAAGCGACGCCATCAACGCGCTGCGCCTGTGGGACGTGGACCTGCAGGGCGTTGAGCGCGTGGAGGTGGCGGCACCGGCCAACGGTTCCCGCCCCCTTGTGCTGCTGGCCCCGGCTCCGGGAACCAAGGACAAGCGGCTGAAGGCGATTGCCGGGCAGGTGCCCGAGGAAGCCTCCGTGGCGGCCTTTGATCCCTTGACCGGTGAGGTCACCCAGCTCCGCGGACGCACCTGGGTGCAGGAGACCGCCGTCGGCCATGAATACCGGGTGACCGGCGAGGGGTTCTGGCAGATCCACCGCGACGCGCCCCGGACCCTTGTGGGTGCTGTCACAGAATTCCTGCAGCAAGGGGACTTTCTCCATGCCGGCGCGGTAGTTGCCGATCTCTACGCCGGGGCCGGGCTCTTCACCGCTGTCCTGGCCGATGCCGTGGGGGAGACGGGCTCCGTACTCTCGGTGGAAGGGGCTCCGGGGACAAGTCGCGACGCCCGAAAGAACCTGCATTCGGCGGCGCAGGTCGAAGTGGTGCAGGGCCGGGTGGAACGGGTCCTGCGCCAGAAGCCGCGGAACTTCGATGTCCTCATCCTTGACCCGCCCCGGGCGGGGGCCGGGAAAGCGGTCGTCGGCCAACTTGTCGCTTCGAAGCCCCGCGCCATCGCCTATGTGTCCTGCGACCCGGCGTCGTTTGCCCGTGACCTGGGTTACTTCCGCCGGTCCGGCTGGGAACTGGCAGGGCTGCGGGCCTTCGACCTGTACCCCCACACCCACCACCTGGAGACGGTGGCATTGCTGACTCCTGGTCCGTGATGCCGCCGGGGTTTTGGACTACGATTGCCGTAGTAGTCCCACGTCGCGCCCGTATTCTCGGCCGGCCGTGTGCAAATTTTCGGGCCCTGGAGCTACTTAGGGCGTCCTAACTAGCAGGCGGTCAACCGCGCGACAAAGATGAAACTGTTGCGAGAGGAGTCCTGCGATGAGCACTGTGGACAGCTTCGGTTCAAAAGGCAAACTTAATGTAGCCGGAACCGAA
>Ga0308170_10000971_pt1 | contig 30664 bp, 24 predicted proteins | sample PhyBR2_2_FD_202136 | JGI IMG/M metagenome (GOLD analysis project Ga0308170, IMG submission 202136) | Phyllosphere microbial communities from UC Gill Tract Community Farm, Albany, California, United States - DLSLSB.R2 | ecosystem: Host-associated > Plants > Phyllosphere > Unclassified | place...
ACTCCCAAGCAGCTTTGGCTTCGCCTAATGGGGACTTCTTAAGTTCATTGAGAAATTTTCGACCAAGGTCAACACGATCTTGCTCCAGATCCCTGTACAACTTCCATCGCTCTAGCCGATATTCCAGCGAGGGCACCGGCCAACCTTTCACCTTTCCCGGCCATTTGGGATGGTCCGGCTGAAAATCGGTCGCAATCACGTTCACTCCACCGCCGGCCTGCCGTACTACCCACAGCGCTCCCGGCTTGCCGTCGACATACCGCGGCACCTCGACAATACGTACGTCCTTGAACTCGGAAATATTGCCGGTCGAGCGATTTTCCGTCCAAAACGTCGTTCGAACCTGCAGCTTGATCCCGGGATGCCAAGTCCTCGGCAGTACGGCGCAGCATGTTGTCCCGCCTGCGCCGAACGGGTCGATCAATTCCCCCCTGATGCACGATCCGACGTGGCGGGATCGGCCACGGCGTAGCTGAAAGTTTCCCCGCTATAGTTGACACCATGCAAATTGACGTTCAAGGTCGGTTTCTCGCATGCCGTTATGAGCAACATACTCAAAAGGCACGCCGGTAGCACGACTACCCGGAGCGACACCATCGTTTCCCCTTTCATTGAAAAGTATTTCGCCAGGTCTCGAGCATCGATGCCGCGGTCGGATCGTCGACCCTCTGCCCACCTTGCCAAAACCAGTCACACCAGTCGACAAGATGCGGTTCCGGTAATGCTGCCCTTCCTGCCGCGCGCAGCGCGATACCCAGCAGCGCATGGCTTGCGGACGGTGTACGTAACATTTCACGTCCACGATCGACCAGCAGCATCAGGATTTCGTCGGCCAGGCTGTCTTCCACCAAGGCCGCGAACTGCAGCGCATCCAGTGCCGGATCGGTCGCAGCGGCTTCATCCGACCGAACCAGGTCGAAGTCACACCATCTGCCGTCCCGCCCGATGAGTGACCAACGGCCCGCCGGCCCGGCAATCTGCCCGCGCTGTTCTGGTTTGAGAATATCGAGAACGGCCGGCAGCCGCCGGGTATCCGGAAAGCGGAAATTGAAGCGTTGTTGGTCGGCACCCACCACGCACCACGCCGATAACCGGTTCGCCAGGCCCTCTATTGCCTCCGATGTCTCGATGGCACTGACCATCGGCCACCGGTTACAGTGGGCCAGGAGCGACCGCAAGGCCTTGTCGCCAATGTGAAATTGCGTCAGGAATGGCGAAACGTCCGCGGCTTCTTGCGTACAGCCCGGACGCGAGGCAAACAGCAGGGTTTTACGGCCGTTCGAAAGCTTGCTGTGCAGCCCGGGAACGAAAGCGCCATCCAGCACCATGAATAAGTGATCCGATGAAGGCAATCCGGCTGCACGTGCTTCCAGCGTATCGATCCAGTCCTCGGAAAAAGCATCGATCAGCATGTCACTGCACCATCGTGAAGGCCGGGCCCGCGGCCAGGGATTTTTTGAGGCATGCTACGCAAATACTTCCCGGTAAAGCTGGCATATCGAAGCTCGATTTTTCCGGGCCCGTAAAACTTTTCTTTCCAGCGCGGACAGTTATTTTTCCGGGACACTGCACCGGGATATTCCCGCCCTCGATCGTGATGTTCGCCCCACCCGCCGTCGACAAACTGATCCGTTTCGCCGCCGCCCAGTCGATATGCGCATGTGCACTGATCACGTCGACCTCGTCGCGCGCCTGCACCGTCAATCCGTCCGCCTGCGCCTGCATATCGACAGCCTCCCTGGCGGCGACCAGTTGCAACCCATGCCCGGCCGCTCCCGGTTCGATGGCCCCGCCCAGCACACCGATGGCCTGGCCGGTATGCAAGCGCATCCGGCCACCAGCGAGGAGCTGCGCATCCTGCCCGCTCGCCAGTAAAACGGTCTCGCCATTGGCCAACTGCACGCCCTGTCCGGCACTCGCAGCGAAGCCCTCCCTGGCGGCGATGGCGATCAGCGGATCGCTCGAATGGGGCAGTTCGACGCCACCCGGCGCCGCGCCGGGATCGACATTGGCGCCATCCTTGCCGACCATACCGCCCAGCGACGCCAGCATGGCCTTCAGCGGCGCAGCCCGGTCATCCAGTGCGCTCGCGCCGGCCTCGGCGGCGCCGAGGTGGCTTGCCAGGCCAACAGTCCGATGCGTTACCGCCGCCGCATGGAGGGCCTCGACCAGGCCGGCCGCCTGGCCCAGCATGCCGACCGCCGCCGCATTCTCTCCCACGGGCTCGCGCGACAAGGCGCTGTGCGCGATCGCATAGCTCGATACCAGCAAGCCCTTCCCTGCCCGCACGGCGCCGTACGCATCCGTGCGCAGCTCCGCGCCGCGTCCGCGCAGGCTGCCGCGGTAGTTGTCGGCCGCATGGATCAGGTGCCCGAGGTTCAGTTCCGATGCCGCGTACGTGCTCTTGAGCTGCACCCGTCCCTGCGCATCGGTGTCGTCGAACAGCAGCTGGTTGTAGCCCGATCCGCCGAACTCCTTGCTGCGCAGTCCCCACTGGGCGGCCGGGTTGCGATGGCCCTCGCCGCCGGCGGCGGCGCCGTGCCATACCGGGCTGTTGCCGCCGCTCAGGTTGCCCTGGCCGGAACGCGCGTGGTCGTGAGCGGAGGCGAAGGGCGTGGTCTTGCTCGCCGCGTCGATGCGGCCGCCGGGCGTGGGTGGGATGCCGCCTTCGCCACGGCCGTTGTACAGGGCGCCGACGATGATCGGCCGGTCGATGTCGTTCTCGAGGAACTGCACCAGCACTTCCTGCCCGATGCGCGGCAGGAACTGGCTGCCCATGCCGCCGCCGGCGGCGCGCTGGGCCACGCGTACCCAGCAGGCGGCGCCCGTGTCCTGCCAATGGAAGCGGATGCGCACCCGGCCCAGGCGGTCGCAATACAGTTCGTCGGCGCCGTCGGGACGGTTGCCGCCATCGGCGCCGACCACGATCGCGCTCTGGCTGCCGGATGCGGTCGGTGCGGCATCGGCATCGAGTGCCGGGCGCCAGGGCACGTCGGCGGGCACGGCATCGAAGCAGTTGGCGTAGCCGGTCGCGCGCGCCTGTGTCAGCATCATGTCAAGACTTCCGGGCGACACGCGCAGAGCAGATTCCCGCAGCAATGCCGGGACCGGCCCGAACAACCCGTCCAGCGCATGCCGCGCCGCCGCCGGCAGGTTGTTGATCCCGATGCTCAGCACGCGCGATGCCAGGAAAGCGCAGGCGTCTCGCGACGCATGGAAAGGAAGGCCGGTAACGATCAGGCGGGTACCCGCGCGCAGCGTGCGCACGGTCGAGTGGCCGTGCCAGACTTGTCCTCCCGCTTCCTGCGCTTCCATGCGAAGGTCGGCGTAGTGCTGCGCCAGTCGGCGGCTTGGGAACGCGTACTGGCCCGGCACGTCGAACCATTCCAGCGGAGGCAGCCTGCGGCCTGGCCCCGCCAGCGAGGGCGAACCGGCTGCCACGACCTGCCTGGCCTTGTAATCGCTGCTGAGCAAGGTGGTCGATGACGCATGCAGGCGGCGTTGCTCGACCAGCGACTGCACCGTGTCGCGCGATTCGACGCCGCTGGCCGCATGGTAGCGGATCGGGCCGTCGATGGCGCAGCTCGCATCCTCCGGTACGGCACAGGGCCGGCGGCTGTCTGCAAACAACACCATGCACGGACCGTCCTCATCCTGCGAAAATCGCCAGCTCAAGCCCTCTTCGGCCAGCAACCTCCGCACGAAATCGTGGTCGGACTCACGATATTGGCAACAACAGCTTCGCGGAGGCACGTCGACCATGCAGGACGCGACGTCATCGCTCCAGCGCCAGCGTGCCTGCGGCAGATACGCGGCAAAGACAGCGTCGATGATGTCGACGACACGCCGTTCCTGCCATACGCGGCTGTTGCGGGTGTGCGCAAGACGCCATGTCCAGGGTGCGATGCGGAGACGGTAGCGCGCCAGGCCGCCATCGCTGCCCAGCATCTCGACTTCCTCGATATCGCCCGCGAAACGGGTGCGAGTACCGTTGGCAAGGCTCATCTCGAGCATCGCCGCCTGGCCAAGCAGAGGCTCGAGCTCGACGTGCGCGCTGATCGCCAGCACGATCACGTCGCGCATACCGGTCGCATGGATCGCATCCTCGGCAACGAAAGCTTCGACCAGCAAGGCATTCGCATCGATCCCACAATCGTCACCAAGGACGATCTCGTATAACCGGCTCGCGCTGGAAAACCCCGCCAACGCCGCGCGCACCTGTTCCGTCAACGACCTGGTCATCATCAGCGCTCACTCCTTGAAATCGCCGTCGTATGACGGACGGCGGACGCGAGAAGGCGTTGAAGATACAGGAAGGCCCACGCTATTTCTTGCGCAGCGTCACTTCATTTACTTGTGGGAATGTTTTGCAACAGGATGCGGCCGTCGCGTCAGCCACTGCTTGTCGAGGGTTCGGACACCAGCGCGATCCGCCGCCGAATCCGCGCCACCGCTGCCGCGTCCCCGGCCGCCTGCGCGCGTTGCGCCTGCACCCCGAGCCAGGCCAGCAGCGGTCGCCGCCAGCCCTGCTCCGACGCCGTCTCCACCGCCACGCCGATATCGGCGGGCGTGATGCGGCCGGCACGCAGCAGCGCGCCGGCCGCCACCAGGCGCGCCAGCGGGTCGGCCACGCCGGCCAGCGCGCCGCTGCCCACCACCGGCCGGTGCTGCTCGGGCAGCAGGCCGGCGTCCAGTCCCTGCCAGCGTCCCTCGAGATAGGCGGCATAGGCGCGCTGCGCCGGCGTCGCGTCGGCGGCGATGGCGGCGAAGCCGGGACAATCCGGCTCCAGCGCGGCCACCCGCAGCGCGCAGCGCACCAGTTCGGCCTGGGCGACGCGGTCGAAGCGCCCGGTGCTGGCGGTTGCGCGGCGCGCGCGCGCGAATTCGGCATCGGCGGCCGCGGTGTCGCCGGCCAGCCAGGCGTCGCTGAAGCCGTCGAGTGCGCTGCGCGCGTTCGGCTGCCAGCTCGGCGGCTGGGGTTTGCTCGCGCAGCCGGCCAACGCCAGCGCAACGACTACAACACTAAGCTTCATGGCAGCTTGATCTCCGTATCGCTCTTGAACGGCCATTTGCGGTTGATCTCGTCGACCAGCCGGTTCACCTTGCGCAGGCTGGCGTCGACTTCGCCGCGCAGCCGGCCCAGGTCCTGGGTGGCGCCGCGCGCGTTGGCGCCGATGGCCTGGGCTTCGACCAGCACCGCATCGACCTTCTGCAGCGTGGTGCGCGCATCCGCCAGCATGCCGTTCAGCTCCTTGATGGCGGCCTGGGTATCGTCCATCACGCCGTTCCTGCCGAACACGCGGCGGTCGGTCTTGGCGAGGATGGTGTCGACGCGCTGCAGGGTCTGCAGCAGCTTCTGCGCCTCGGCGTCGCCGCCCAGGGCGGTGCCCAGCACGCCGTACTTGCCGGTCAGCCGGCCGCTCAGGGTCTCGACGTTGGCCAGCGTGTTGTCGACCGCGGAGCCGGATTGCGTCAGCGTCGCCAGGTTTTCCAGCAGCGTGCGCGCGGTCGCCAGCAGGCGCGGGATCTCGGCCATCGCGTCGCCGCGCAGCACCGGACGCTGGGCGCCGTCAGGCAGCGGCGGGTCGGTCAGGATGCCGCTGAAGGCGCGCAGCCGGGTCTCGCCCACCACGCTACTCTCCAGGGTGTAGACGCTGGTGGTGCGCAGCCACTTGGCGTCGTCGCGCGGGATGTCGACCAGGATGTTGACCTTGCCGTCCGCGCCCAGGCTGACCTGGCGCACGCGCCCGATCGGGAAGCCGGCGAAGGTCATGTCCATGCCGGGAATGACGCCTTCGGAATTGTCGGCCACCAGGGTCAGGCGCTGGGTCTTTTCGAAGACGCCGCGCGCGTACATCACGTACAGCACGAAGGCGGCGATCAGGGCGCCGATGGCGACCAGCAGGATCAGCGCCTTGGTCTCGACGTGTTTCGGTTCTTCCGGCGTGACGGGGTCGGCCATCGGCGTCCTTTCAGATGTATTTCAGGGCCAGCGAACTGGCTTCGATCAGCAGCAGCACGAACAGCAGGCGCAGCGCGCCCGGCTGCACGTTCGAGCGGTGGCGGCGCGCACGGCGCAGCATTTCCAGCAGGGCGGCGCTCGGGATCACGGCCACGGCCAGCCCGAACAGCACGGTCTTGAACACGAAGCCGGCGGTGACCAGCGGGTCGAACACCCGGCCCACGGTGCGCGTGTAGTCGGGGATGCCCCAGGGCGACAGGCCATACACGTTCAGGTAGGCCAGCGCCAGCACGATGATGCTGCTGACCATCGCCAGGCTGAGCACCGCGAAGGCATTGGCGAACACCTGCGGCACCAGGTCGCGCCGCACGCGCTGCAGCGTGGCTTCGGTGGCGGCTTGCGGCGGCACGCCGCTGCCGGCCAGGCCCATGGCGGCGGCGTCGAAGGCCATGCCGGCGCGCAGCGCGGCGAACAGCGCCGCCGACAGCGGAATCAGTTCCAGCACCAGCACCCGCACCACCATCTCCAGCGCGTAGCGCGACAGGCCGTAGCTCTGCGCCGTGACCAGCACGATGCGGATCACCACCAGGCTGACCAGGGCGGTGAGCATGGTGAACCAGGGCAGCACCTGCCAGGTGCTGGCGTGGATGTGGCGCGCCGTCGCCAGGCGGTTGGCGCGGTTGTAGGTCGAGGGCGACAGCGCCATCACCAGCGCCACCGCGCCCAGGTGCAGCATGCGCCACCAGCCGGCCAGATAACGCACGGCATGGCGGCCCCAATGGCGCGGCTGGGTGTACAGGAGGGTGGAAAGCGGCATGGTTACGCTACTGGCGCCGCGTTTCCTGCACGCCCGACACTTCCATGATCGCCGCCAGCGCCTTCTGCAGCTGCCCGGTCGAGCTGATCTCGGCCGTGAACACCATGCGCGCGCTGCCCTTGCTGCTTTGCGTGTTGACGCCGATGACGTTGATCTTCTCGCGCGTCAGCACTTCGGAAATGTCGCGCAGCAGGCCCTGGCGGTCGCTGGCCAGGATGAAGATGTCGATCGGGTAGACCGTGTCCTGGCGCGTGCTGCCCCATTCGGTGTCGAGCACCCGCTCGGGCGCCTTGGTCGCCATCTCGGCGAAGTTCTTGCAGGTGGCGCGGTGGATCGACACGCCCTTGCCGCGCGTGACGAAGCCGCCGATCGGGTCCGGCGGCGCCGGCTTGCAGCACTTGGCCAGCATCGTCATCAGGCCTTCGGTGCCGACCACCAGCACGCCCGACTTGGCGCCCTGCTCCACGCTGGACGCGCGGCTCTTGTTGACCACGGCGGCGTCGAGCGGCGCCGGCGCGGCCTCGGCCGGGTCGTGCAGGGCCGCTTCCACGTGGCGCAGGCTGAACTTTTCCTTGCCCACGCTGATGAACAGGTCGTCCAGCTTGGCGAAGCCCAGCTTGTGCGCCAGCGCTTCCAGGTTGACCGCGGTCTTGCCTTCGCGCTGCAACGACTTTTCCACCAGCGCGCGCCCGTTGGCCAGGGTTTCCTGCAGTTCCTGGGCGTGGAACCAGGCGCGGATCTTGGTGCGGGTGCGGCTGCTGACCGTGTAGCCGGGACTGAGCCAGTCGCGCGACGGGCCGGCGCTGCCGGCCGGGCCCTTGGCGGTGATGATCTCGCAGGTCTGGCCATTCTTCAGCGGCGTATTCAGCGGCACCATCACGCCGTCGATGCGGGCGCCGCGGCAGCGGTGCCCGACCTCGCTGTGCAGGTGGTAGGCGAAGTCGATCGGGGTGGCGCCGACCGGCAGCTCGAGCACGCGCGCCTGCGGCGTCAGCACGAAGATGCGGTCGTCCAGCGTGGTCGACTTGAGTTTTTCCACCCACTCGCGCTGCAGCTCTTCCTGGCCGGTGACGGCGTCGGCGACCTCGCTCTTCCAGGCCAGCAGCTGGCGCAGCCAGGCGATCTTCTCGTCGTATTCCTGGCTCTTGAAGTTGGAGCCGCCCTCTTCCTTGTAGCGCCAGTGCGCGGCCACGCCGTATTCGGCGAAGTTGTGCATCTCCTGGGTGCGGATCTGCACCTCGAGCGGGCGCCCGTCCTCGGCGGTGACCACCGTGTGCAGCGACTGGTAGCCGTTCGGCTTGGGACGCGAGATGTAGTCGTCGAATTCCTTCGGGATCGGGGTCCACATGTGGTGGACCAGGCCCAGCACGGTGTAGCAGGTCTTGACGTCGGCGACGATCACGCGGAACGCGCGCACGTCGTACAGGCCGCTGAAGTCGAGTTCCTTGCCGCGCATCTTCTTGTAGATGCTGTAAATGTGCTTGGGCCGGCCGCTGACCTCGGCCTTGATGCCGGCCGCCGCCAGTTCGTCTTCCAGGCGCTGGATCGACGATTGCACGAAGCTCTCGCGCAGCATGCGCTTCTCTTCGAGCATCTTGGCGATGCGCTTGTAGGTGTCCGGCTCGATCATGCGGAAGGACAGGTCTTCCAGCTCCCACTTGAGCTGGAAGATGCCGAGGCGGTTGGCCAGCGGCGCGTACAGGTCGAGCACTTCGCGGCCGTAGTTGTGGGTCATCTCGTCGAAGCGCTTCTGCTCGGCGAAATGGCGCAGGCTGGTCACGCAGGAAGCGAGGCGCACCAGCACCACGCGCATGTCGGACGCCATCGCCAGCAGCATCTTGCGCAGGGTTTCCACCTGCGCCATCGCCTGCTGCTGGGCGTTCTTGCCGCGCCCCACCGCCTGGGTGCCGGCCGCGTGGGCGGCGGTCAGGTCGCGCAGGCGGATCAGCTGGTGCACCCCGCGCACCATGTCCGCCACTTCCTTGCCGAAGCGCTCTTCCAGGCGTTCGGCCTGGCCCGGCTCGACCATGCACAGCTCGAACAGCAGCCCGGCGATGCGGGTCTCGGCATCGCTGCGCAGCACGGCGAGCGTGCCCGCCACCCCGAGCGAGAACTCGAAGGCGCCCTGGGCCCAGGCGGTGGTGCGCTCGCCATAGGCCTCGCCGGCGAAATCGAGGGCGGACTGGACGCGCGCGTAGTCGTCCCGGCCGAGGCCGTGGAGCAGCTGCGTGCTGGCGTCGCCGAGCGCGGCAATCGATACCATGCGGCTTAGGGCATGGCCGCGACGATCACAACCTCCACCCGGCAGGCGGGGTCGGCCAGCTTCGCTTCGACGGTGGCGCGCGGCGGCGTGTGGCCGGGGACGACCCACTCGTCCCAGACCGCGTTCATGCCGGGGAAGTCGGCCATGTCGGCGATGTAGATCTGCGTCGACAGGATGCGCGTCTTGTCGCTCCCGACTTCGCCCAGCAGGCGGTCGACGTGACCCAGCACTTCGCGCGTCTGGCCGGCGATGTCCTGGGTGGTGTCTTCGGCGATCTGGCCGGCCAGGTAGATGGTACCGTTGTGGATGGCGGTTTCGGACAGGCGCTTGCCTACGTGCAGTCGTTTGATTTCCATGGTCTCTTTACTCGTGATGCTAAAAAAAGGCTGTTCAGCCGGTCAAAAATTGCCGTGCCAGCGCGATCTGGTCGGGCTGGACGAAGGTCGGGGCGTGGCCGACGCCGGCCAGTTCCACCAGCGCCGGCCTGGGGCCGCGCCGCGTCATTTCCTCGGCCGCCGCGCGCGACAGCAGGTCGGATTCGGCGCCGCGCACCAGCAGCGTCGGGCAGCGGATCGCGTCGTAGGCGGCCCACAACCGGGCCTCGTCCTCCCGCGCGCGTTCCGGCGTGACCGCGGCGAAGGGCCTGGCCAGGCCCGGGTCGTAGTGACGGGTCCAGGCGCCGTCCGGCGCCTGCACCAGTACGTCGCTGGCCAGCTTGTGCCACTGCTCGTCGCTGTGCGGCCCGAACGCGCTCGAGACTTCGCGCACGAAGGCGGCGCCCGACGCGAAGTCGGGAAAGCGCAGGTCCTGGCCGATGTAGTCGCCGATGCGCGCCATCGCCACCGGGTCCAGCACCGGGCCGATATCGTTCAGCACCAGCTTCGTGACCGGGCTGTCCTCGAACGATGCAAGGATCATGCCGATCAGGCCGCCCATCGAAGTGCCGAACCAGTGCACGTCCTCGCGCTCGCTGCCGGCGGTGACACGGGCGACCAGCGTCACCATGTCGGCCACGTACTGCGGCACCGTGTAGTGCGCCGGGTCGCGCAGGCGTCCGGAGCGGCCGCGCCCGACCACGTCCGGGCACACCACGCGGTAGCGGTCGGACAGGGCGCGCGCCAGCGCGTCGAAATCGCCGGCCACGCGCGTGACGCCGTGCACGCACACCAGCACGCGCGGGTTGGCGCGATCGCCCCACTCCTTGTAGGCCATGCGGTGCAGGCCGGCGGGCGAGCTGCATTGCACGGATTTCAGCCTTGGTTCGCTCATCTGTGCTGTTCCTGATCTGTTCACCTTAATGTACCGCCAACATTTTAACCGGCGATGCGATTAGAATTCTACCAAGTCTGGCCACGAAGACCCGACACAGCACTGCACCCCCTACAACCGACATAGAGGAAAGCATGAAATCCACCTTATTGAGTGGCAAGACGGCCCTGGTGACGGGCTCCACCTCGGGCATCGGCCTCGGCATCGCGCGCGCGCTGGCCGAACAGGGCGCCAACATCGTCTTCAACGGCTTCGGCGACGCCCAGCAGATCGAAAAACTGTACACCGACATCGGCCAGGAATTCGGCGTGCAGACCGCCTACCACAACGCCGACATGTCGAAGCCGGCCGACATCGAAGCCATGATGCGCTTCGCGGCCGAGAAATTCGGCGGCGTCGACGTGCTGGTCAACAATGCGGGCATCCAGCACGTGGCCAACGTCGAGGACTTCCCGCCCGAGAAATGGGACGCGATCATCGCCATCAACCTGTCCTCGGCCTTCCACACCACGCGCCTGGCGCTGCCCGCCATGAAGCAGAAGAACTGGGGCCGCATCATCAACCTGGCCTCGGTGCACGGCCTGGTCGGCTCCGCCGCCAAGTCGGCCTACGTGGCGGCCAAGCACGGGCTGGTCGGCCTGACCAAGGTCACGGCGCTGGAAAACGCCCAGACCGGCGTCACCTGCAACGCGATCTGCCCGGGCTGGGTCCTGACCCCACTGGTCCAGAAGCAGGTCGACGACCGCGCCGCGCGCGAAGGCATTTCCAACGACCTGGCCAAGAAGGCGCTGCTGATGGAAAAACAGCCGTCGGGCGAATTCGTCACGCCGGAAGAACTGGGTGCGCTGGCGGTGTTCTTCTGCTCGCCGGTGGCGGACCAGGTGCGCGGCGTGGCCTGGAACATGGATGGAGGCTGGGCGGCCCAGTAAGAGCCTATCCCGGTAGCAAGGAGAAAGCGAATGACGATGCATGGCGAGCGTGGGCAAGGCGCAAGGAGGCGTCATGGCGCGCCATGCAACGGCGAGCAACGCCGCCCACGTTCGCCAGGCGTCAGGCGCGACTCCGGCCTACTGGGATAGGCTCTAAGCGCGTTGTAACCGGCGCCGGCAGACCCTGCGCGCTCCCGGCGCGCCGTGCACACATCCACGCCATCGGCCCACGCGACGGCGCCCACGCCGTCACGCATCCTTGACATCCTTCCCGCCCAGTCCGCTTCCCGGCGGTGCGGCCGGCTGCCTGTCGCTTCCCATTCAAGGTTTTCCCACCCAAATGCACCCGCCGGGGAGGCATGACAACGGTCGCGCCATGCGCCTTGATCCGCCGCTGGGGAATATTGAGCCGAAACAATATAATGCCGGGTTCGGACATCCGTCCGTACACCGTTCGGTCGATGCGCCGCCACGCAATGCGCATATCACAAAGGAAACCAGCTTGACCCACGCAAGTCCCAGCGGCGCCGTGCCCGCGCTGCGCCTGGCCGCCATCCGCGCCGCCGCCACCCTCCTCGCCCTCGTCCTTTACTGGCAGCTCGGCATGCAGGATCTGCACAACCTCGGCAAGGCGTCCGCCTTTGCCCTGCTCGCGAACACCGGCCTGGCGGGCCTGCAAATGCTGACAGGCAAGTACCGGCCGGCCGCCATCGGCGCGCTCGCGCTCAACAGCCTGGTCCTGCTGAACGCCACCGTGGAAGGCTTCCTGTTCTGGCTGTACGGCCTGGCGCCGAAGCACATCGTGGTCGCCGACGCCATCCTCGGCAGCAATGCCGACGAAGCGCGCGAATTCCTCGAAACTTATTGGCCGCACCTGGCGCTGGTCACGCTGCTGGCCGCCGCGATGATCGGGCTGCTGTTCTGGGTGGAGCGCAGGTTCAACCGCCCCGGCGCCGCCCGGCCGGCGCCCGCGGGCCGGCGCGACCGCTGGCTCGGCACCGGCCTGCTGGCGCTGTTTGCCGCCCTGCACCTGAACACCACCATGGCGGAAGAAAATCCCCTGGTCTACTGGCCCGCCTACTTTTCGGATTACCAGCATCAGCGCGACTTCCTGGCCGGCGTCAAGCGCAAGGTGGCGGCCGACCTGGTGGCCGCGCAGCGCTACCGTCCCACTTATGACGGACCGGCGCGCCAGACCCTGGTGCTGGTGCTGGGCGAAAGCGTCAACCGCAGCAACTGGTCGCTGTATGGCTATCCGAGGAATACCACGCCCGAGCTGGCGGCGCGGCGCGACGACATGATCGTGTTCAGGAACGTGATGTCGTCGGACGCGGCCACCGCCCAGTCGCTGCTGAAGATGCTGACCCCGGCCACGCTGGCCCACCCCGATGCCTGGTTGACCGAGCCGAACGTGCTGGCGCTGGCGCGCACCGCCGGCTATCACGTGACCTGGCTGTCCAACCAGGAACAGGGCGACGGTCCGATCCAGATCCTGGCCGAGCACGCGCACGAGCAGATCTTCGTCAACCACGGCCATGGCCGCGGTTCGAGCAGCCTGGACGAACGCCTGCTGCCGCCGCTGCAGCGCGTGCTGGCCGGCCCGGCGCCGCGCAAGCTGGTCGTGGTCCACATGCAGGGTGCGCACCTGCGCTACGACATGCGCTATCCGCCGGCCTTCGACCGATTTTCCGGCGCCGACGACGCCGTCAGCGCGGCGCTGTACAAGGCTGGCCGCCCCTACTGGATCCGCAAGGCGCGCAACGAGTACGACAACGCGATGCTGTACACCGACCACGTGATCGCATCGATCCTGCAGGCCGCCAAGCGCGCCGCGCCGGCGGGCCCGGTATCGGTGCTGTATGTGTCCGACCACGGCCAGGAAGTCGGCCATCACCGCAATTTCGCCGGGCATTCCTCGACCGACGCCAGCGGCTACCAGGTACCGCTGCTGCTGTGGACCCAGCATCCGGAGGAATTCGCGGCGCAATCCTGCCCGCTGGAGCAGCGCGCCTACCGCACCGACCAGCTCGACCATACCCTGCTCGGCCTGCTCGATATCCGCACCCGCTTCTACCAGCCGGAACACGACATCCTGAGCCGGCAGTTCGCATGCGCCGGCGCGAAGGCCGCTCCCGCAAGGGAGAGCATGTAAGCGCTGGGCCGCGGACACTACGGCACCGTTGCCCCCATCGTGCTAGCATGCGCGTTTGTACAGGAACCCGCATGATGGAACCTATCCACGTCCCCGGCCTGCACGAGGCCTGCGAAGAACTTGCCCACGTGGTGCTGGCCGCCGGCCAGCCGCGGGTCTCGCGCGACATCCTGGAAACCCTGGCGGCCAGGTTCGAGACCGAAGCCGCCGACTTCGCGCCCATGATCGCCGGCAGCGGCCGCGATACCGCCCTGCTGGCGCGCGCGGTCCACTACCTGATCGACGCGCACGCGCTGCCGTTGATGGGAACCGACATGGAATGGTTCCGCCAGGCGCTGGCGTGCCTGGTCGAGCTGGCGGTGCCGGGGATCGCCTTGTCGGCGAAGGGCGCCGCCTTCCTGGAGGACGTGGCGATGGGGATCGAACAGTCGATGCAGGATCTGGAATAGACAGGATCCCCGCGAATGTGCCGCGGTCGTTCCCGGCACCGCCGGCAACGACTCCCCGCGCAGGCGGGGAAGACGTAGCGAGCTTAAGCCTGCGCAGCCGATACGCCCGCGCGGCGGCGGCGCAGCGCCCCCGCCGAGATCAAGCCCACGCCCACCAGCATCCAGCTCGCCGGCTCCGGCACGTCGCCACCCGGCGGCGTGACCGGCGCTTCCACGGCCAGGCTGCCGTTGATGGCGCCGACCGCGATGTCGCCGTTGCCGTCCGGGCTGCTGTTCAGGAACAACACGTCCGAGAAATTCAGCCCCGAGGTGCCGACGCCGAGCGTCTCGAAGGTGAAGTAGGCCAGCGTGCCGCTGCCGCTGATGCCTGCGCCCGGCCCCGACACGCCGCCGTAGGCATAGGACACCGTACCGCTGCCGTTGTCGAGGTCGGCCACGCCGAAGTAGGCGTCGTCCGGGCCGCCCAGGAACTCGCCGGCGGTGTAGCCGGTGACCTGCAGCAGGGTCGAATCGAAGTTCAGCGAAAAGTTATAGGCGTACAGATCGGCGATGTCCGCGATCCTGACGGCCACGCTGACCGTCGAACCCGGCGCGGCCGGATTCGGGCTGACCACCGTCGACAGGGTCGGCACGGCCCAGGCGTGTGCGCAGCCGGCGGCCAGCACGGTCGCCGCCAGGTATTTTTTCCATCCATTCATCGTTGCTTCTCCAGTAAATAAGCGGATCACTTGCAGCTCGCGCCGGCCGGCAGGCGAGCGTTGACGTAGGCCAGGTCGCGCGCGTCGACCGCGCCGTCCTTGGTGACGTCGGCACGGGCGTCATAGCCGGCCTGGCCGGTACGCTTGCCGACCGATGCCTTGACGATGCCGAGGTCGGTGCAGCCGACCGCGCCGTCGCCGTCGATGTCGCCGGCGAGGCGGATCGCGAAGTTGGCGTTCGAGACGTCGAAGAACACGTTGCCGATGGCTTCCACCTTGACGCGGGCGGCGGTCGTGGCGACCGCCGGTACGATCACGCTGGCGCTGCCGTTGTTCGGCACGCTTTCCGCAAGCACGGTCGGCCAGGTGGCGCCGCCGTCCAGCGACAGCGAGATCCGGACGTTTTCGGTGCCGACCGGGGCGGCGTTGGTGTTGGCCACGTTCCAGGTGACGGTCTGGGTGCCGCCGCTGTCCACGCTCACGCCGGCGTCGTTGAACGAGGTGACCAGGAAGGGACCGGCGGCCGGGGCCAGGGTCAGGGTCGTGGTGGCGTTGTTGACGCCGCCGCGGCCGTCGCGCGCCGTCAGCTTGAAGTGCAGCGACGCGGGCGCCGCGTTCACGCCGGCGGTGCCGACGTAGGCCGCGGTCGGCAGGAACTCCGAGAAGCACTCGATCTGGGCCGCGGTCGGGGTAGTCGACGCCGTCGGGCAAGCGCCGCTTTCCGCATTGGTGTTGTTGGCCAGGATCTGGGCCATGTCCGGGAACACGCGGGTCGGGTTGCCGGTGACGTGGTTCTCGCCCGGCGAATCGTACTGCAGGGTGCCGGCGCCGGTCACCACCGCGCGGGTGCCGAACTGGCGGAACAGCGGACCGTTGGTCTTGACGTTGTTGACCAGGCCGGTGCCGGCCGTGGTGCCGGTCGCACCGCGGTCGTTCTGCTCCCACATGTAGGTGAGCGCGTCGTCGTCGCCGTCGGTGGCGCTGCCGGTCAGGGCGAACGGGGTGCGCACCGGGATCGTGTAGCCGGCCGGGACGCTCACCTGCGGCGCGGTGTTGCCGGTCGCGGACACGCTGCCCTGGCGCGTGGTCGGGCCGCCGGCGGTGATCTCGCCGACGTAGCCGCTGGCGCCGCCGGAAATGTTCACCATCTGCAGGCTGGCGACATTGGTGCCTGCCAGCGCGCCGCCGAAGGTGACGGTGAAGCCGGCGTCGGACACGCCGGTGACCGTCGTCGTGCCGCCGGTGAGGGCATCGAGCGCGGCCTTGATGCCGGCGATCGTGTAGCTGGTGCCGCGCACGATCGGCGCCGACAGGTTGCCGTTGTACGAGAACTGGAACTGCTGGCCGGCGGTGTTGAAACCGCTCAGCACACCCATCTGGACTTCGTTCAGCGTGGTCTCGGCGCCCGAGGTCAGCGCGGTGATCTCGTCGAAGCTGCGCTGCGACCAGTACGGATCGCTGTGGGTCTGCAGGTTGTCGCTGCCGCAGATGCCGGCATACGCCATGATCGAGGAACCGCTGCCCGGCTCGACCGAGGTGCCGGCATTGCGGTTACCGGTGCTGCAGTTGCCGACCACGCCATTGAAGGTGTGGTTGCCGGCAAACTGGTGGCCCATCTCGTGCGCCACGTAGTCCACCGCGTAGAAGTCGCCGACCGGGGTCGGGATCCCGGTGCAGCCTTGCGCCTTGCTGCTGCCGCCGACCACGCCGAGCGAAGCGATGCCGCCGCCGTCCAGGCCGAGGCCGATGTGGCCGATGTCGAAGTTGCTGGCACCCGCCAGCAGGCCGGCCACCACGCGGTTGCGCTGCAGGGTACTGCTGCCGCAGGACGAAGCCTGGGTCGGCGTGAAGCAGGCGGTGGCGCCGCAGGGGCCGTCGGCGCCGGTCATCTTGGCGGCGGTGTCCAGGTTCAGCGCCTCGGTGCCGTTGATCAGCACCAGGCGGATCGAGGTCTCGTCCTCGTAGATCTGGGTCACGCGGTTCATCAGCGTGACCTTGGCGGCGGTCACGTTGGCCGGGTTGCCGCCGAAATAGGCGGCATACGACGGGTCGGTGACCAGGGCCAGGCGGTAGGTACGCAGCAGGCCGCCGGCGGCCGCGGCGGCGCTCATGCCGGTGTCCAGCACCTGGAAGCTGACGGCGGCGCCTTCGCCGGCGCGCAGTTCATAGGCACCGGAGACGCTGCCGGCCGGCAGGGTCGCGCTGATGGCGCCGCTCTTGTCGGCGGTCGCGCTCACGCTCTGCACCGGCACGTTGTCGCCGTCGGCGTGCAGCGTCAGTTCGACGCTGGCACCCGGCGCGAAGCCGGCGCCGCGCACTTCCACCTGGTCGCCCTGGTTGTAGAAGCTGCGCGTCAGGCTCAGTTGCGACTCGCTCGGCACCCCTTCGACCAGCGGGCCGCGCGGATTCACCAGGTCGGCACGGCCGTAGGAAGCGTATACGCTGGTGTCGTTCCTGTAGTACGGGTCGACGAACCAGCCGCCCTCGGGCGAGCGCACCGAAGCGTGCAGGCCGAGCGGCGTGATGTCCATGCGCAGCGTCGCGTTCGGGTCGTCGAGGCCCTTGCCGCGGTAGGTCTTGATCTCGGGATGCTTGGCGGCCAGTTCCGCTTCCATGATCGGCGATTCCTCCAGCACGAAGCGCTGGAAGCTGCCGTCCGGATGCGGCAGCGAAATGGTGAGGGTGCTGGCGACCACGCGGGCCCGCTCGCGCGGTGCGGCGGCGGTTGCCGACTGCATGCCCGGCATGTCGAGGGTGGCCGCATGGAAGCGCTTCAGCTGCAGGGCCGGGGTCTTGCTCACGGCCATGCGGGCGCTCGCCGTTGCCGCCGTTGCCGCCGGCGGCGCGATGGCGACGGTCTGCCAGAACGGTGCGGCGCGCTCGCCCGACACCGCCTTGGGCGCGGACTGGACCTGGGCTTGCGCGGCCGGGACGGCGGCGCCGAAGGCCAGGGCGACGCAGATTGCGATGGATCTCATGCTGGGGATACGACCCGCGGCTTGGCGGGTGCGCTGCTGCAGGGTGGAACACTTCGTCTTCATGCGGTGCCCTCTCTCGGCTTGATGGGTTTGCAGGTCTTTCTGGTCTTTTGATGGAAATAAAGCAATGACAAAGATCAATACTATTGCTTGATTTCTATTAACACAAGGAATTTGTAATATTTAGTAAATATTTAAAAACAACACTTTTGGATCGTTTTTCTTTACTTATTTTCATTTTTGTTTAAGAAATTCCTGTGCAGACATTGCCCAATGGCTCCGCTATGATGAGGTCTTCATAATTTCATCACAGCAAGGAGATCCATGCGCACCCGGACCCGACTCGCGCTCGCCGCCCTGACCCTGCTGGCCTGCGGCGCGCATGCCCGGCAGGCCGCCCAGCCGGGTACCCAACAGCGCGACCAGCGCCCGATCCTGATCAGCGCCGACAAGGTCTGGACCGGCGACGGCGCCCCGCACGCCGGCTGGAGCGTGCTGGTGGTCCAGGGCCGCATCCAGGGCGTGGGACCGGCCGGGCAGTTGCACGTGCCGGCCGACGCCGAGCGCATCAGCCTGCCGGGCAAGACGCTGATCCCGGGCCTGATCGACCTGCATTCGCACGTCCTGCTGCACCCGTATAACGAAACCACCTGGGATGACCAGGTGATCAAGGAGGCGCCGGCCTACCGTGTCGCCCTTGCCGTGCGCCACGCGGCCGATACCCTGCAGAACGGTTTCACCACCCTGCGCGACCTCGGCACCGAAGGCGCCGGCTACGACGATGTCGGCGTCAAGCGCGCCATCGAGGAGGGCCAGGTGCCGGGACCGCGCCTGCTGGTCGCCACCCGCGCCATCGTCGCCACCGCCAGCTATGGCCCGGCCGAGCGCTCGTACCGCCCGGACATGGAGATTCCCTACGGCGCCCAGCAAGCCACCGGCGTCGACGAAGCCACCAGGGCAGTGCGCGAGCAGTCCGCCCACGGTGCCGACTGGATCAAGTTCTACGCCGACTACCGCACCGGCATCGACGGCAGCACGCGCCCGACGTTCACGTTGGAAGAAATGAAGGCGATGGTGGCGGCCGCCCACGTCACCGGCCGCAAGGTCGCCGCCCACGCCAGCAGCGACGACGCGATCCGCCTGGCCGTGCTGGCCGGCGTCGACAGCATCGAACACGGCTACGGCGCCAGCGAAGCCACGTTCAGGCTGATGGTCGAGCGCCGCACCGCCTACGTGCCGACGCTGACCGCGCCGGAAGCGATCGGCGAGTACTTCCAGAAGCACGTCCGCGGCGGCCCCCCCACCCCGGCGATGCAGCAGGCCGCGCGCGCATTCCAGCTGGCCCGCAAGCTGGGCGTCGTCATCGGCAACGGCAGCGACGTCGGCGTGTTCACCCACGGCACCAACGAGCGCGAGCTGGCGTGGATGGTACGCCTGGGCATGAGCCCGACCGAGGCGCTGCGGGCGGCGACCGTGGTGGCGGCCGGGATCCTGGGCAAGCCGGAGCTGGGCGCGCTCAAGGAGGGCGCGCTGGCCGACGTGGTGGCGGTGGAGGGAGATCCGACGGCGGACATCGCGGCGCTGCGCAAGGTGGGGTTCGTGATGAAGGGCGGGACGGTCTACAAGCGCCCTTGAAGCCTTCTCAACCGGCACGTCGCCCCTGCGCAGGCAGGGGGCCCAAGTTCCGCATGCGCTGCCGGAACGCGCGCTGCTTGGGCCCTGCCTTCGCAGGGGCGACGTATCGGCGGATCACGCTGGTGCGGAAACAGCATTATTCACACACCGCACACCCGGTCATCACCGCGGACACTGCGGGTTTCCACAATAGCTCCCCCAGATATTTTGCGTAATGATGACAGCACTATCGTTTGCGCATGAAGCCAAAATCATGAAAAAACCTTTCTATAAAGTACTGTATATCCAGGTCTTGTTCGCGATCGTGATCGGTGTGCTGCTCGGCATCTTCGATCCGGGCCTGGCCACCGCGATGAAGCCCTTGGGAGACGGCTTCGTCAAACTGATCAAGATGATCATCGCCCCGGTGATTTTCTGTACCGTGGTGGCCGGTATCGCCGGCATGCAGGACATGAAGAAGATCGGCCGCGTCGGCGGCAAGGCCCTGCTCTACTTCGAGATCGTCTCGACCTTCGCGCTGGCCATCGGCCTGATCGTCGCCAACGTGGTGAAACCGGGCGCCGGCTTCAACGTGAACCCGGCCACCATCGACACCCACTCGATCGCCCAGTACACCGAGAAGACCAAGGCGCTGACCACCACCGACTTCCTGCTGAACATCATCCCGGATACCTTCATCGGCGCCTTCGCCAAGGGCGACATCCTGCAGGTGCTCTTGATCGCGATCCTGTTCGGCTTCGCGCTGTCGCTGATGGGCGAGCGCGGCCGTCCGATCGCCCACGGCATCGAAACCCTGTCGCACGCGGTCTTCGGCGTGGTGAACATCATCATGAAGGCGGCGCCGATCGGTGCCTTCGGCGCGATGGCCTTCACCATCGGCAAGTACGGCGTCAAGTCGCTGATTCCGCTGGCTTCGCTGGTCGGTTCGTTCTACCTGACCTGCTTCCTGTTCGTCGCCCTGGTGCTGGGTACCATCGCCAAGTTCACCGGCTTCTCGATCTTCCGCTTCCTCGCCTACATCAAGGAAGAACTGCTGATCGTGCTGGGCACCAGCTCGTCGGAATCCGCACTGCCGGCCATCATGCGCAAGCTGGAAAAGCTGGGCTGCCCGAAATCGGTGGTGGGCCTGGTGGTCCCGACCGGCTACTCGTTCAACCTGGACGGCACCAACATCTACATGACCATGGCCGCGCTGTTCGTTGCCCAGGCAACCAACACCGAACTGACCCTGACCCAGGAACTGACCATCCTGCTGGTGGCGATGCTGACCTCGAAGGGCGCGTCCGGCATCACCGGCGCCGGCTTCATCACCCTGGCCGCGACCCTGGCCGTGGTGCCGACCATCCCGGTGGCGGGCATGACCCTGATCCTGGGTATCGACAAGTTCATGAGCGAGTGCCGCGCCCTGACCAACATCATCGGCAACGGCGTCGCGACCATCGTCGTGTCGAAGTGGGAAGGCGAGCTGGACAAGGAACGCCTGACCGCCGAACTGAAGCACCCGGGCTCGGCCGACCAGAACCCGGACCTGCGTCCGGTGCGCGAAGCGGCATAAATCTTCCTCGTTCCACCCTATCGACGCCGGGCTTGCCCGGCGTTTTTTTTTGCACGCCAAGCAAACATTTCGCGACGGTGCGATCATAGCGCTTGTCGCGCCGGCCATCTTCCGACGAATCACGTCCAGGCATGCCGGCGCATCGTTCAATTGCTCATCCCTACAGGAACCGACACCGATGACGACTTCCAGCTATCCCGACACCCGCCTCCTGATCGCCAACGAATGGAGCGACGCCAGCGGCGGCAAGACGATCCCGGTGCTGAACCCGGCCACCGGCCAGACCATCGGCACGGTCGCCCACGCCACCACCGCCGACCTCGACCGCGCCCTCGCCGCCGCCCAGAAAGGCTTCGAGGCCTGGCGCGTGGTCCCGGCCGCCGAACGCGCCGCCATCATGCGCCGCGCCGCCGCGCTGCTGCGCGAGCGCTCCGGCGACATCGCCCGCCTGCTGACCCAGGAACAAGGCAAGCCGCTGGCCGAAGCCAAGGTGGAAACCATGGCCGGCGCCGAGATCATCGACTGGTTCGCCTTCGAAGGCATGCGCGTGTATGGCCGCATCGTGCCATCGCGCAATCCGGCAGCCCAGCAACTGGTGCTGAAGGAACCGGTCGGCCCGGTCGCCGCCTTCACCCCATGGAACTTCCCGATCAACCAGGTGGTGCGCAAGCTGGCCGCCGCCCTGGCCACCGGCTGCTCGTTCCTGTGCAAGGCGCCGGAAGAGACCCCGGCATCGCCAGCCGCGCTGTTCCAGTGCTTCGTCGACGCCGGCGTGCCGGCCGGCGTGGTCGGCCTGGTGTTCGGCGACCCGGCCGAGATCTCCAGCTACCTGATCCCGCACCCGGTCATCCGCAAGGTCACCTTCACCGGTTCGACCCCGGTCGGCAAGCAGCTGGCGGCGCTGGCCGGCGCCCACATGAAGCGCGTGACGATGGAACTGGGCGGCCATGCGCCGGTGATCATCGCCGAGGATGCCGACGTGGCGCTCGCGGTGAAGGCGGCCGGCGCCGCCAAGTTCCGCAACGCCGGCCAGGTCTGCATCTCGCCGACCCGCTTCCTGGTCCATAACGCGATCAAGGACGAGTTCACGCGCGCGCTGGTGCAGCATGCCGAAGGCCTGAAGATCGGCGACGGCCTGATGGACGGCACCACCCTTGGACCGCTGGCCAACGCACGCCGCGTGGCGGCAATGAGCAAGGTGGTCGAGGATGCGCGCGCCAAGGGCGCCACCATCGCCACCGGCGGCGAGCGCGTCGGCGATGCCGGCAACTTCTTCGCGCCGACCGTCATCGCCGACGCCCCGCTGGAAGCCAGCATCTTCAACGACGAGCCGTTCGGCCCGGTGGCCGGCGTGCGCGGTTTCGACAAGCTCGAAGACGCGATCGCCGAAGCCAATCGCCTGCCCTACGGCCTGGCCGGCTACGCGTTCACGCGCTCGATCAAGAATGCGCAGCTGCTGATGAACCGGGTGGAAGTCGGCATGCTGTGGATTAACCAGCCTGCCACGCCGAGCGCCGAGCTGCCGTTCGGCGGCGTCAAGGATTCGGGTTATGGCTCGGAAGGCGGACCGGAGGCGCTGGAGGCTTACCTGAACACCAAGGCGGTGTCGATGGTGGGCGTGTAAAGTGACGGCGGCCGGGCATGTGCCGTGCCTGGTCGCCGGCTCACGCGGCGCACGATTGCGCCAGAGCAGACTTGGCAACGCTTGCACCAGTATCCTCGCCATACCACTTGTCTTCAACAAAGTTGCTCGGACAAAGCGTATGGCTGACGTGATAGATGAGCTCAAGCGACTGGAGACCATGTCCCTCCTTGCCGCCGAACGGCATTACGCTGGGGAGACACGCTGGTACAACCTCAACGAATGGCTGGGGATTCCGGCCACGCTGGTTTCGGCCATCACCGCGGCGAGCGCCGTGGCGAAATTCGACCAGAAGGAAATCGTCACAGTGACGACAGCGTTGCTCGCATCGGCCCTTTCCGCCCTGCTGACTTTCCTTGACCCTTTCAAACGCGCCAGTGCGCATCATTTGGCAGGCCGGGAATTCGAAGCGCTTTACCATATGGCCGGTCGCTTGTCCCGTCTCGACGCAGACCCGATCAAAGGCGGACCCATCGCCGATAAATTCTCCGATCTGGCACGAAAATTCGATGACCTTCTCAAGTCGAGTCCGGCCATACCCGGGTACGCTTATGGCCGAGCCAGGCGAGCTCTGGCATCCGGTAACGGTGAAGTCCTGCAGCCGATCGTGCCTGCTCTCGATTAGCATGCACGGATAGCAGCCCGCTCGGGCATCCCGCATCGCGTTTCAAGGCTTCTACTTCGCCAGAATCCGCAGCATCGGCTTGACTAATATCACGCCGACAATTGCGCACGCTCCTATATTGCCCCAAAATAAAAGATTGTGCTCACAAGAAATCGCCTCTCCCGACCCGAGCCACAAACACGGCCGGCAGGGTCGGTGCCTCTGCCATGGCGGTTCGGGACGCCGGACCGGCTGCGGCGCTGTCATCGGTGCCGTGCGAGCCCGCTGGGCGGTTTCGTTTAATCTAGCCACATTGTTATTTACATTTGTATGCACATGGAAGGCAGCCCTTGCCCGAACCCCTGCATGGACTTTCTGTTCTCGTTCCTGGAATCCAGCAACGCGCCGGTGGTCATTACCGATGCGCTGTCGGACGACCATCCCATCGTGTTCGTCAACACGGCCTTCGAGCGCGTGAGCGGCTATGTGCGGGACGAGGTCGCCGGGATGAATTGCCGGTTCCTGCAGGGCGCGGACCGCGACCAGCCCGACCGCGCCCGGCTGGCGGAAGCCCTGGTGCGCGGCGTCCCGGTCGAATGCACGCTCCGGAACTACCGCAAGAATGGCGAGATGTTCTGGAACAGGCTGTATGTCTTCCCGATCACGGACCAGGCCGGCCATCTCACGCATTTCGCCGGTTTCCAGCACGACATGACGCAGGAAAAGCAGCTCGCCGGCGCCCTGCAGGATGCGGGCCTGGAACGCGAACGGCTCATCGAAAGGATCAGCCGCAGGCGCGCCCACACCGCACGCCTGTCGCGCGACCTGATCAATGCCCAGGAAGCGGAACGCAAGGCCCTGGCGCGCGAGCTGCATGACGAGCTCGGCCAGCGTCTCTCGGCCCTCAACCTGCTGCTGCACCGCACCCTGCCCTACATCGACGCGCCCGATGGCCGGGCCCTCTGGACCCAGGCCGAGTTCGAGCTGGCGGCGCTGGTGGGCCTGGTGCGCAGCATGTCGGTATCGCTGCGTCCCCCCGGGCTCGATTATTTCGGCCTGGAGCCGACGATCGGGCAATTGTTGTCCCGTCAATTCGAAGCCGGCCCCAGCTATGTCTTCGAATACGCCGGCCTGCCGCCGCGCCTCGACGCGGCCATCGAGATCGGCGTATTCCGCCTGGTGCAGGAAAGCGTCACCAACATCGTGCGCCATGCCCGGGCGCGCCACGTCGTGGTCGAGGTCAACGGCGGCGCCAAGGGCGACGAGCTCGAGATCATCGTGCGTGACGACGGCGTCGGCTTCGACCCCACGCACTGGCGCGAGCGCGGCGCGCGCAGCGGCAGCTCGGGCCTGGCCGGGATGAGCGAACGCGTCCAGCTGCTCGGCGGCAGCTTCCGCGTCGACAGCGCCATCGGGCGCGGCACCCGCATTACCGCCACACTGCCCCTGCACGCCACGGAGGAAAAATGAACGTCGTTCTCGTCGATGACCACGCCCTGGTGCGTGCCGGTATTTGTACCCTGATCAACCAGATCGACGGCTTCATCGTCGTCGGCGAAGCCAGCAGCCGGCTGGACGCGATGGAACTGGTGCGCCAGCTGCGTCCCCACATCGTGGTGGCCGACATCACCCTGGGCGAGGAAAGCGGACTCGATTTGCTGGAACCGATCGGCCAGGCCAGCCCCGGGACGCGGGTCATCATCCTCAGCATGCACGCGTCCGAAGAACTGGTCGCCGAAGCCCTGCGCATGGGCGCGGCCTCCTATTTGCTGAAGGAATCGGCACCGAGCGAACTCGAAATCGCACTGCGCGCCGTGGAACGCGGCGACAGCTACCTGAGTCCGTCGGTATCGAAAAAGGTGATCGAACGTTTCGTGCGCCCACCAACTGTTGCGCCCAAGACACTCGATATGCTCACGGTGAGACAACAACAAATACTCACGATGATTGCCAGTCGTAAGTCCACTAAGGAAATTGCCTACGAGCTAGATCTTAGCGAAAAGACCATTGCCGCCCATCGTGCGCAGATCATGGAGCGCACAGGCGTAAGGGATCTGGTCGGTTTGGTGTTGTTCGCAGTCAAGCACGGCCTTGTCAAAAAGCCCGAGTAACCAAGTTTATTCTAGGAAAAATCCTATATTGCATTAAGGAATTTTCTATTTCTGTAGGACCTATCCTACTTCCCCTGAGCATCCCTCTTGCATACACTCATCGATATCCCGTCAATACGGGACCGTGATCAACCCGTATCCAGGAGGCGCAGATGGCGCTCGTCAAGAAAATCCACAGTACCCAGTACGACAGCGATGTCGAAAGCAAACCGTCGCAGTCCGCAGCCCGTCTTGCCGAAGTGCAGCGCAAGAAAGCCCGTACCCTGGCCAAGCAGCAGCAGGCTGCCGAGCGCATCGCCGCCGCCGCCGCCCAGCTGGCCGCCGGCATCAACGAGGCGTCCTCGGCCTCCGAAGAACTGAAGCGCGCCGGCGACCAGATCGCCGCCGGCGCCCAACAATCGTCGTCCGCCGCCCAGGAATCGCTGGCCGCGTTCCAGCAGGTCGAAGTCGCGATCGGGCGCCAGCTCGAGAATGCCGACGCCAGCCAGGTGCGCATGGAAGCCACCCAGCAGCTGGTGGCGCGCACCGGCGGCGACATCGCCGCGCTGGTCGTCAACGTCGGCGTGGCCGCCGAGCGCCAGGCCGCCTCGGTGACCATGGTCGCCGAACTCGAAAAGCAGGCCGCCAACATCGGCGACATCGTCAAGGCGGTGGCCCGCATCGCCGACCAGACCAACCTGCTGGCGCTGAATGCCGCGATCGAAGCCGCCCGCGCCGGCCAGCACGGCAAGGGTTTCGCGGTGGTCGCCGACGAGGTGCGCACCCTGGCCGAAACCTCGGAAAAGAGCGCCAAGCAGATCCAGGACCTGGTTGCCCAGATCCAGCAGGAAGTCAAGGTCGTGGCCGAAGGCATCGGCGCGTCCGCGCGCACCGTGCTCGGCGAAGTCGAGAACGGCAAGGCGATCGGCGAGCAGCTCGCGCGCATCCGCAGCGACGCCGCCGAGATCGTGGCCGGCGTGCGCGAGATCGCGGTCGGCGCCCAGCAGTCCGCGGCCGCCGCGCAGCAGGCCCTGAAGGGTTCGCAGGAAATCGCCGCCGCCTCCGAGGAGCAGTCCGCCGCCGCCGAGGAATCGGCCAAGACCGTGGCCGAGCAGAGCCAGGCGCTGGCCGAGTGCGAGGCGACCTCGCAGACCCTGTCGGAACTGGCCGAAGACCTGAAGAACTCGACCGACGTCGCCAAGAGCGCAGAGGAAGTCGCCTCCAGCGCCGAAGAACTGTCGTCGGCGGTGCAGGAAATCAGCCGCGCCGGCAGCCAGATCATGGCCGCCATCGAGCAGATCCGCAAGGGCGCCCAGGTGCAGTCGGTCGCCACCGAGCAATCCAGCGCCGCCATCACCCAGATCGAAAAAGGCCTGCAGCTGGCCCAGGGCCGTGCCACTGCCGGCGGCGAAAAGGTCGGCGCGATCCGTACCCTGCTCGGCCGTAACAAGGATGCCGTGGACAGCCTGATCACCGGCATCTCGAGCTCGGTCGAAGCCTCGCGCAGCTCGCTGCGCCAGATCAAGGAACTGGCGCTGGTCTCGCGCCGCATCGACAAGATCGTCGACGCCATCACCACCGTGTCGATCCAGACCAACATGCTGGCCGTGAACGGCTCGATCGAAGCGGCCCGCGCCGGCGAGTTCGGCAAGGGCTTCGTCGTGGTCGCGACCGACATCCGCAACCTGGCCCACGACTCGGCCGAGAACGCCGACAGCATCAAGGACCTGGTGAAGGCCGTGCAGGACCAGATCGGCGTGGTCAGCCGCGACCTCGACGAGATCGCCGCCACCGCCCTGGCCGAAGCCGAGAAGGCAAGGTCGATCACCGGCGCCCTGGTCACCATCGAAGGCGACATCGACGCCGTCGAAGCCGGCACCAGCGAGATCCTGGCCGCCGCCAACGACATCTCGGCCGCCATCGTGCAGGTCAAGACCGCGACCGACCAGATCTCGGCCGCCGCCCAGGAAGCCGAGAAGGCCGCCAGCGAGGCCGCCGCCGCCGCGCGCCAGCAGTCGCAGGGCGCCGAGGAACTCTCCAGCGCGGTCGAGGAAGTCGCTTCGCTGGCCGACGAGCTGCAAAGCGCCTGAACCCGGCGCCCGCATTGAGAGACAAACTATGAGAGACGAGATCAACCCGGCGCAGCAGGCCGCCGATTCCGAAGTGCGCCAGTTCGTGACCTTCGTCGCCGGCGACCAGGTGTTCGCGGTCGACATGGCGCCCGTCCAGGAAATCATCCGCGTGCCCGAGGTGGTGCGGGTGCCGCTGGCGCCGCGCACGCTGGACGGCCTGGCCAACCTGCGCGGCAAGGTGCTGCCGATCATCAGCCTGCGCCGCATCTTCGGTTATCCGGAGCGCGTTGCCGACGACGCCTCGCGCGCCGTCGTGATCGACCTCGGCCAGCCGCTCGGCTTCGTGGTCGACCGCGTGGCCAGCGTGGTCGGCGTCGACGTGCGCCGGATCGAGGACGCGGCGGGCGTGTCCGCCACCGTGCGCAGCGACCTGCTGTGCGGCCTGCTGAAGGACGTCGGCGGCCACGCGATGATCATGGTGCTCGACTTCGAGCGCCTGATCGCCGCCGAATTCGCCCAGGCCGCGCGCGCCGTGCGCAGCGCGGCCGTGACCGGCGCCCAGGCCGCCGGCGCCGGCGCCGAGGACGAAGGCGCCGCAGACGAGCTGCAGCTGGTCAGCTTCGAGGTCGCCGGCCAGGAATACGCGGTGGCGATCGAGAACGTGCAGGAAATCGTGCAGATGCCGGACGAGATCGTCCAGGTGCCGCATGCCGAGGGCCACGTGCTGGGCGTGATGACGCTGCGCCAGCGCCTGCTGCCGCTGGTGTCGCTGCGCCGCATGTTCGGGCTGCCCGAGCGCGCCGCCGACGAGCAGAGCCGCATCGTCGTGGTGTCGATCGGCGGCGCCGCCGTCGGTGTGGTGATGGACAGCGTCAACGAGGTGCTGCGCGTGGCCCTGTCCGAGGCCGAGCCGGTGCCGCCGCTGCTGGCGCGCGAACCCGGCATGGCCGACATCGCCCGCATCTGCCGCCTCGACGGCGGCGCGCGCCTGGTGTCGATCATCGACGCCGCCAGCATGTTCCGGCGGGACGCCATCCGCGAAGTATTGGAGAACCAACACATGCAAGCCCACATGGAAGACGACGCCGGCGCCGACCGCGCCGGCAACGACGACGAGGAACAGCTGGTCGTGTTCCGCCTCGGCCAGGAAGAATTCGGGGTGCCGATCGACAGCGTGCAGGAAATCGTGCGCGTGCCGGAGCAGCTGACCCAGGTGCCGCGCGCGCCCGCCTTCGTCGAAGGCGTGATCAACCTGCGCGGCGCGGTGCTGCCGGTGGTCGACCTGCGCCGCCGCCTCGGCCTGCCCGATTCCGCGCGCAGCGACCGCCAGCGCATCATGGTGTTCGTGATCGACGCCGTGCGCACCGGTTTCATCGTCGATTCGGTGGCCGAGGTGCTGAAGGTGGAGCGGCGCGCGATCGAGCCGGCGCCCTGCCTGTCGGCCGAGCAGTCGCGCCTGCTGGCGCGCATGGCCAACCTGGAAAAGCAGAAGCGCATGATCCAGCTGCTCGACCCGCGCCACCTGATCGCCGAGGGCGACCTGGCGCAACTGGCCGGCATCCATATCTGAGGGCGGCATGAAACTGCTGATCGTCGACGATTCGGCGCTGATGCGCCGCCAGCTGGGCACCCTGTTCGAGGACGCCGGGGGCTTCGATCTCGCCTACGCGCGCAACGGCCGCGAAGCGGTCGCCGCCAACCTGGCGTTCGAACCGGACGTGGTCACGCTCGACATCAACATGCCCGACATGGATGGCCTCACCGCGCTGTCGCAGATGATGGTCGAGCGGCCGGTACCTGTGATCATGCTGTCGTCGCTGACGGAAAAAGGCGCGCTGGCGACCTTCGAAGCGCTCAACCTGGGTGCGGTCGACTACGTGCTCAAGCCCGGCGGCACCATTTCGCTCGGCATCGATGCGATCGCGCCCCAGCTGCTTGACAAGGTGCGCGGAGCGTCCCGCGCGCGGGTGCGGCGCAGCCTGCCGGCCGTGCGCAGCGCGCCGGCACCGGCCCCGCGGCCGGTACCGTGCTCCGCCCCGCGCTTGCCGGCGCCCCCCCGGGCGGCGGCGGCCGGGATCGTGCTGGTCGGGGTCTCGACCGGCGGTCCGCGCACGCTGGAACGCATCCTGCCCGCGCTGCCGGCCGACTTCCCGTGGCCGGTGGTGGTGGCGCAGCACATGCCCGCCAATTTCACGGCGCCGTTCGCGCATCGCATGGACGGCCTGTGCAAGCTGCGGGTGGTGGAGGCGGCGCGTCCGATGCCGCTGGAAGCCGGCAACGTCTATATCTGCAAGGGCGGCGCCGACACCGCCGTCGTGACCCGTGCCGGCACGCCTTCCCTGCTGCCGCGCCCGGAGAACCCGGCCTACCTGTGGCATCCGTCGGTGGAACTGCTCGGACGCAGCGCGCTCGAGCATTACGCGCCCGAAGCGATCGTCGCGGTGATGCTGACCGGCATGGGCCACGACGGCGCCGACGCCTTCGCCGACATCGCGCGCCGCGGCGGCCGCACCATTGCCGAGAGCGAGCAGTCGTCGGTGGTGTTCGGCATGCCCGCCGAACTGATCCGCCGTGGCGGCGCCCAGCGGGTGCTGCCGTGCGAACGCGTCGCCGAGGCGCTCGCCGAATGGGTGATGGCCCCTGCGGCCACAATGAGGAACTGAACATGCCTTTCATCAAGCACATCGCCGTGGCCGCCGACAGCGTGCTCCCGGCCCAGGGTCCGGAATGCGACACCGCCCTGCTGGACGCGCCCGAGGCCGCCGTACGGCGCGCCGCCGCCCATGCCCTTGGCGGCTGCCCGGACGCCGTGCCCGCCCTGCTGCGCGCACTGGAACACGAGACCGAGCAGCCGGTGCGCAGCGCCCTGCTGGCCACGCTGGGCCGGATCGGCAACGAGGAAGCGGCGGCCGGCCTGGCGGCCTGCCTGCGCAGCGAGGACGCCTGGCTGCGCAACGCCGCCATCGAGGTGCTGCGCGACCTGCCGGCGCAGGTCGCCACGGTCATCGCCCACCTGCTGGTGGACTGGGACCGCGACGTGCGCATCCTGGCCGTCGGCATCCTCGACACCCTGCGCCACGATTGCGTGGAAGAGTGGCTGCTGCAGCTGATCGAGGCCGACACCGACGTCAACGTGTGCGGCGCCGCCCTCGACGTGCTGGCCGAAGTCGGCACCGAGAAGGCGCGCGCGCCGGTCGAGCGTTTGCTGCAACGCTTCGGCGGCGAGCCCTACATCACCTTTACCGGGAAGCTGGTGCTCGGCCGCCTGGTACGGAGCGCCTGAATGACGGAACCGGTCATCACCGACGACGACTTCCAGCGCTTCCGCGAGTATTTCTATCGCCGCAGCGGGATCCAGTTCGAGCCGTCCAAGCGCTACTTCGTCGACAAGCGCCTGGTCGAGCGCATCCGCGCCACCGACTGTTCCAGCTTCCGCGACTACTTCGCGATGCTGCGCTTTCAGGCCTCGGGCAACGAGTGGCAGGCCCTGGTCAATGAAATGACGGTCAACGAGACCTATTTCATGCGCGAGGACTACCAGTTCGAGTG
>Ga0308170_10000973_pt1 | contig 30629 bp, 29 predicted proteins | sample PhyBR2_2_FD_202136 | JGI IMG/M metagenome (GOLD analysis project Ga0308170, IMG submission 202136) | Phyllosphere microbial communities from UC Gill Tract Community Farm, Albany, California, United States - DLSLSB.R2 | ecosystem: Host-associated > Plants > Phyllosphere > Unclassified | place...
CGGAATCATTCAATGCTAAAATAAAGAACTTCAGATTGCAGCTTCGAGGAGTGAAAGACAAATCATTTTTTCTATTCAGATTGTCTAAAATTTTTGCTTAGTCCCCAACTTTTGGGATTGATCCATTAAATGTCTTACCTGATCAATCACAAATTAATATCCCAAAACTGATTGATGAGGCTGTAGAAAATGTTACAAATATTTGGAAATTGCACTCGCAGGGCGGGATTGCAGTGAAACGGAAAATTATTGGTTCGATTTTCCCTGAAAAATTAGAATTTGACGGAAATAGTTATCGAACCGCCCGAATTAACATCATAGCGCATCATATTTTCCAGATTAACAATGAGTTGCCAAAAAAAGAAAACAGGAGAAACGATAATAATAATCATTTCTCCTGCTATGTAGACCCACAGGGATTCGAACCCCGAATGACGGTACCAAAAACCGGAGTGTTACCGTTACACTATAGGTCTGTTTTATTTTGGTGATGCAAATTTACAGCTTTTTTCATCAGATGCAAATACTTTTTAAACTTTTTTTTAAATTTACCGTAGTTTTTATTCACAGAAATCATGGTCATAGACTTCAATAATCTCAATATTAATTCATTATCACTGAATACCGAATTTGAATTTAAAATTAAAAATTTCCTAGAAGAATGGTTTTCGAAGGGTGAAACCGTCAAGGTTCAGACTTCAGGGTCTACGGGAAGACCGAAAATCTTTGATATTGAAAAAAATAAAATGATGAACTCTGCAACGATGACCTGTAATTTTCTCGGATTACAACAGGGAAATACGGCGTTGATCTGCCTTCCGGTGGAATATATTTCTGGAAAAATGATGGTGGTACGCTCCATCGAAAGAAAATTACGATTGGTGGTTACTGAACCTTCACTAAATCCCTTACAAGATCTTGAGACAGAAGTGGATTTCTGTGCGATGACTCCGCTTCAGGTAGAAAATTCGTTAGATAAATTATATTTAATTAAAAATTTAATCATCGGCGGAGCTGCAGTTTCTGAAAATTTAAAAAACAAAATCATCCAGACCCTCAGGCTTTCAGACTCACAAAACCGGATTTTCGAAACCTACGGAATGTCTGAAACCCTTTCTCATATTGCATTGAAGCAAGTTGCGCCCCGATCTGAAGACTATTTTACGGTTTTCGAAAATGTAGATATTTCAAAAGATGAAAGGGGATGTTTGAGAATTTTTGCGCCCAATGTTAATGCGGAAGTGCTTCAGACGAACGATTTAGTTGAAATAAAAAATGAGGATCCTGTTCGCGGGACTAAGAAACAGTTCAGGTTTTTAGGAAGAATTGATCATGTTATTAATTCCGGAGGAGTGAAAATCTTTCCTGAACAATTGGAAGCGCTGCTCAAAAAAGAAATTCCGAATGAAGTTGTTTTTTTAGGAATTGAGGATGAACGTTTGGGACAGAAATTAGTTGCCGTAATTGAAGGAAGTGAATCTGAAGCGTTGAACCAGAAACTATCAACCATTAATTATCAACAAAAATTTCATAAACCGAAAGAGGTTATTTTTGTTCAGAAAATTCCGAGAACTCCTAATGGAAAAGTGAATAGGAACGAACTTAAAAACATAGTATAAACTCTTTTATCTTTACTTTATCATCTATAAATTCTCATTAAAAATGAAAGATTTTTCAAAAGAGCTTAATTTTAAAACTTCCCGCAGCAGTGGAGCGGGAGGTCAGAATGTAAACAAAGTGGAAACTTCGGTAACCGTTCTTTGGAATGTGGCGGAATCTGAATTTTTTAATGATGATAAAAAAGCTTTAATTCAAAATAAACTAAAAAACAGAATTAATGCAGAAGGTTTTTTATTTTTAACGGTCTCTGAGAGCAGAACACAGTTAATGAATAAAAATAAAGCCATTGAAAAAATTCTGGACATTGTTGATAAAGCTCTGTTTATCCCGAAAAAGAGGATTGCTACAAAACCATCAAAAGGACAAAAGCAGAAAAGACTGGACACAAAAAAGAAGCTTTCTGACAAAAAAGAAAATCGAAGATTCAGATCTGAATAATATACGGTCTGGAGATAAAAAAAGAAAATTAACTTTAGTGCTTCCGACTTCCCACTTCCATCAACTTTCTTATCTTTGCAAAAATTAAAAAAATGAGCAAACCGATAACTGAATTTATAGAAAAGTATTACCTGCACTTTAACGCAGCTGCATTGGTGGATGCTTCTAAAGGATATGTTGCCCACCTTAAGGATGGCGGAAAAATGATGATCACTCTGGCGGGAGCAATGTCTACTGCGGAGTTGGGGAAAATTCTTGCCGAAATGATCCGTCAGGGAAAAGTAGATTTTATCTCTTGTACAGGGGCAAATCTTGAAGAAGATCTTATGAACCTTGTGGCGCATTCTCACTACGAAAGAGTGCCTCATTACAGAGATTTGACGGCTCAGGACGAGTGGGATCTTCTGGAAAGAGGTCTGAACAGAGTTACCGATACCTGTATCCCTGAAGAAGAGGCTTTCCGAAGACTGCAGAAACACATCGTGGAGATCTGGAAAGATGCTGAAGCAAAAGGCGAAAGATATTTCCCTCACGAATTTATGTATAAAATGATCCTTTCCGGAGTATTGGAGCAGTATTACGAAATCCCAAGAGAAAATTCTTGGATGATCGCAGCGGCTGAAGCTAATTTGCCAATCGTTGTTCCGGGATGGGAGGATTCCACAATGGGGAACATCTTCGCTTCTTACTGTATTAAAGGGGAGCTGACGGCTACAACGATGAAATCAGGGATTGAATATATGACGTATCTTGCTGATTGGTATACTAAAAATTCAGCTGGAAAAGGAGTTGGGTTCTTCCAGATTGGTGGAGGAATTGCCGGAGATTTCCCAATTTGTGTGGTGCCGATGTTGTATCAGGATATGGAAATGCATGATATTCCATTCTGGTCTTATTTCTGTCAGATTTCAGATTCTACGACTTCTTACGGTTCTTATTCAGGAGCGGTTCCTAACGAGAAAATTACCTGGGGTAAACTGGATATCACAACACCGAAATTTATCGTTGAAAGCGATGCAACCATCTGTGCACCATTGATGTTCTCTTATATTTTAGAGAATGCTTAATAACATTTTTTGATTTGTCATCCTGAGCTTGTCAAAGGATCTATCATATAAAACGTTCCAAACTTTGGGGCGTTTTTTGTTTTATTTAAACATAAACATCTGCTTCATCTGCAAAATCTGCGAGAGAAAAAAATGAGTCATTAGTGTTTAAAATTAATCCATAGAATTAATCAACACAAAATATCGGTACGCCAGAATACCTTTCTGAAGTTTAGTCAGGCTATTCGGATCTTTATCACTTAATTTCGGTAATACTGATTTATTAATGGTATTCAGAAAGCTAAAAAATGACTTTTTCATAATATTTGTTTTAGTGATGCTAAATGAAGTTCAAAAATTATGCGAAATAGAATAAAAAGGTAGTTTTTTAAGAGATTATTTAAAATTTTAATTAAAAATTGTTTTAGCTTATAAGCTATAAGATTGTAAAAATTCAATGGTTTTTTTAACACAAAGATTTTACTTATTTTCTACTGATTTTTATTAGGCAAAGGCCAATGAATTGCTTCGCGAAGAGTGAAAATGCGCTTTGTCAAATCAATTGGTTGATTCTTCTTTGCTTAATTGAATATTTTTACATTTAAATTAAAACTTTGCGTTAAAATGAACACATTAAAATTTAAAACAGGTTCTAAAAATTTATCATCCATAGAAAAAGAAAAATTGCCCATCAGCAGACGGACAATTTTTAACACTAACAAAAATTAAAAAATGTATTAATTTTTATCAGGGATTTCCATACATATTAGATTCTCCACCATCGATGGCGATTACCTGTCCGGAGACATATCCATTTTCATCACTTAAAAGATAAGCCACCAAATGTCCAACATCCATCGGGTCTCCCAATCTTCTCGTTGGATTTCTCGATGCATATTCTTTTTCAGCGGCTTTCGGGTCTTCAGGATTTACCTGGTGGAAAGCTTCCGCAACCATTGGCGTTAAAATAGCTCCCGGCGCAATGGCATTTGTTAAAATATTATCTTTTCCATATTCCAGAGCTGCATTTTTCGTCATTCCGGCTACTGCGTGTTTGGTTGCCACATACGCCGTTTGATTCGAAATACCTCTTATTCCCCCTACAGAAGCTACATTTACAATTCTTCCACCGCCATTTTTCTGCAATTCGGGGATCACATATTTCATTCCGTAATAAACGCCCAAAAGATTAATGTCAATTACTTTTTTGAAAACATTAATATCATAATCAATCATCGGAGCCTGTTTTCCTTCAATTCCGGCATTGTTGTATAATCCGTCAACCTTTCCGAATTCTTTTACGGTTTCATCCACATAATTTTTTACATTTTCTTCAACAGAAACATCGGCGGTTACGGTTAAAAATTTACTTTCAGGATATTTTGATTGTAGATCAGCTTTTGCTTTATCCAGTGCATCGTTATTATAATCTACTAAGGTTAAACTGGCTCCTTCAGAAGCTAACACATCTGCTGCAGCAAGGCCAAGACCCATCGCTGCTCCCGTTACAATAATTACTTTTCCTTTTAAATTTGCCATAATTTTATTTGAATTTAGTTCACTTCAAGTTACCGCTTACATCTTTTTTTAGTGTTGATGTATGATAAGAAAGTAGAAAATCTCGTTTAAATTTTAGTATAATTAAATGTCTCGTCTGGTCGGGTAACGCAATGAAATGGAGTATTTTGAGACCTTTATTTAAAATTATTTGTGTTGAATAGAAGTTCTCAATACAAAATTATCTCTATCTTTATTCAATTGAGATCGCATTATGGACGAAATTTTTAAAAAACAGGTCTGGGAAATCACCAAATTGGTTCCCAAAGGAAAAGTTACAAGCTATGGAGCGATTGCCAAAGCGGTGGGCTATCCAAACCATTCCCGTCATGTGGGAAAAGCGATGGGCGGTTGTCCGAAAGATGTTCCGGCGCATCGTGTAATCTCAAGTTCAGGAACTTTATCGGTGCCGGAATTTCAGGAAAAACTGGAAGCTGAAGGAATTGTGGTGGAAAACTTCAGAATTAAAAATTTCAAAAAACTATTTTGGGATCCTCTTACTGAACTTTAAGCGTCTTTTTTTTATTTTATCTGATCCAAAATGTTCTGAAATTTTAATGGAATCTTCACTGAAAAGCATTTTGATATAGCCTATTAAAGCGGGAACTAAAATGGTGATAAACAAACTACAGATTCCTAAGACCCAGATCGGGGTGTCGTCTCTTTTTCCGTCAAAATATTCCCAGATCACCCATGACATCACGACGATAAAACCAATCATGGCTGCGGGAAATAAGATATATAATACGAAACCGAGTACGATTTTCCAGATAAAAGAAATATCGCGTCCAAACGCATAGAGTGTTATTCCGACGATAGCAAATGCAAAAATAAGGAAGAATATCAAAACGATGGACGTAATGGTTTTATCTTCCCAAAAGCTGAGGTTTTTCACTTGGTAATCGCCGTTTTTATATGAAACTTTTAATAAAGTTCCAATCGCGATCGGATGACTTGAACTATAATTAAGGGGTAATTTAATGGTGTTATTTTCATCATTTTTAAACTCAACAATTGCTTTTTTGGTATCATCAATGGCCTGATGCGAAACAACTTTAGCATCATAATTTTTTTCGTAACAATACGCGTAAACGGTTGAACCGATAATCCCTGCAAGCCAGAAAAATAAAAGTGAAATCACCCAGACAATCAATCCGGAAAATAAAAGGTTTTTAAACGAAAACCCGGGATTTTCTTTTTTCCTCAGATAAAGGACAATCAGGATGAATAAAGTGAAAATTAAAGCATACATGGTTGGTTGTTTTTAGATTTATTTTTTCATTTTTTGAGCTTCCTTCATGAAATTAACGATTTGTTTCTGATTAAAAAGGGTGAAAATGGCGGTGAAAAACAAAATCACAAGATAGGTAAGTGCAATTTTTAATTTTTCAGTTTCCAGGAAAGCGGAGAAAAAGACAATGGGCATCAGCAGGAGGATCGATAAACCATAGGTCATAACAATATACTGAACGATTCCCTTTAAAAACGGTATTTTCCGAACGAGGCTGTAGATTGTGAAAAGCCCGATTGTAATCACAGGAAAGCCAATGGCCATGCTTCCCCAAAATTTTCTTGAATTGACAAATTCGCCTAAAATTCCTAAATCAATGGTCATTTTTATTCGTTTTTTATTGTTTAACGCCGTTATATTCTATTTCTTCTTCAGAAAATTTCAGCATTTCCATTTTCTGATAGCGCATCATTTTAGCAAAAATCATATCCGGAAAGATCTGAATTCCTGTGTTATATAAATTCACCGAATCATTAAAGTATTCTCTTCGGTCTGCGATCATATCTTCGAGATCACTCAGCCTGTTCTGGAGTTCAAGAAACGATTGAGAGGCTTTAATCTGCGGATAATTTTCTGCCGTAACGAAAAAAGATTTTATTTTTCCCTCCATAGCGCCTGCTATTTTAACCTTTTCATTGGTTTTTTCAGATTGATTGTATTGGCTCCTCAAGGCGGTTAGTTCTTTGAGCACCGTATTTTCGTTTAAAGCCGTTGCTTTAACCACCCGAACCAGATTCGGGACCTCATCGGCTCTCTGCTTTAAAATAACATCAATATTTGAAAAAGCTTTGTCAACATTATTTCTCAGGATCACAATCTGGTTATAGGATTTAACCAAAAACGTGACGAGCGCAACGATAACCAGAATAAATACAAGGATGGGGATAAGCATTTTTAAAAATAGGTTTTATTTAAACAGATCGTTAATCATATCTAAAGGATTTTGAGATAATCTTTCTTTCCAGTTAATGGCGTCGAAAGTGAGTTGGCTGCCCTTAGCTTTCATTGGGGTGATAAAAATAAAAGCGGAAATCAGGGCAATGCAAAGTACAGTAGTTACCGCACGAAGTTTCAGGGGTCGCCATTTGTTGGCAAAATTTACAATTTCCAGAGGAGCCATTCCAAAAAGTTTTTTAGTCTCATCATATCTGAAAATAGTGTTCGAACCTTCATAAAACGCTTGCCCGATCATCAGGATTTCTGTTTTTTCATCTAAAATATATTCCCGGTAGCGGCGGCTTCCTGTTTCGGTTTCAAAGCTGGGTGAAAAGCTGATCCATTCCAGCTTTTCGGTTTGTATTTCTATACTCCCGGAATTGTCCTGCAAAAGAAAATTCTTAGCGTTTACCTCTCTTTTGATTTCACGATAGGATTTGTCGGTTTTTCCGTCATCATCGGTTTTTTCGGTAATTTCGTCGATGGTGTAAATATAGGCAACGCATAGCGTGGAAGTATGGGGTGAAACAGCCATTGTAATGGCTTTTGCCTTTCCGCAGATTTCTGCTAAGCCCATGGCGACACTTTTAATTTTTGAAGTCGAAAGATTTCTCTGATAGAAGTAAAAACGATTTTTATTACTCGGCAGAATAGAAGCGACAATTATAAAAAAAATAACAATCACAAAGGCATAAATTCCCAGGAAGTTAAAAGCCAGAAAGAGGCATAAAATTCCTAAACCTGACAATGCGGCTTTCCAAAACGGTTTTTTCTGGCTTCTGGCTTCCCTGAAACGGTCAATAATTCCTTGAATGCCATGTTTTATAAAAGCGATAATTCCCAACACAAAAACCGAAACGAATAGTCCGATAAATATAAAACCCGCCTGTTTAGGAAACAGGAAAAAACCTGAAGCAATAATCAGCGGATCAACAATAAAAAGAAGCCAAACCGGTTTTAGCTTCACCTTATAAAGTTCTGTAAGGATTAAAGTATGAAAAAGTGCGATTCCCAATCCGAAAAGCATTAGAAATGGCAACATTTGAATATCTATCTCAAACATTTGTAACTGGTGTTTCTACAAATGTAATATTTTTTTAATTTTTATAAGCTGTTTAAGCATTTTTCAATAAAATTTAAATAGCTTATAATATAATAGATGATTATTTTCAATATTTTATCAGCTATCACAAAAAAAACTCACCCTATATAGAGTGAGCCGTATTGACTATTGATAATTGACTCTATCATCTATCAGTCTATCATCTATCAGTCTATTATCTATTATCTATTTATCTACTGTATTCTACTAATTCTTGCTTCAAGTTCATTTATTTTATTTTCAAGCCTTTCATTTTTTTCAGTTAGCGCTCTTATGGCTTCTACGAGAATGGCATCATAATCACCATAGGCCGTTTGCAGGTATCCGTTTTTGTCGGTGCTTACTTTTTCCGGGAATACCTCCTGTATATTCTGAGCAATAAAGCCTATTTGTTTCTCTTTTGGACGCGTAATTCCTGTTTTATCGTCATTCCAGTAGTAATAAACCCCTTTTAATTTAAGTAGTTTTTCCAATGCTTCCTCACTGGAAATTTGTTTAACCTCTTTTTTCAATCGGGCATCAGAGTTTCCAAGCCATGAGCCCGCTGTATTTTTAGAGGCATCACCGTTAACCTCTAATAAATTGGTGGTGGCACTTCTTCCAATACCAATCTTACCGTCAGGGTTAATGGTCATTCTTCTCTGAGCAGTAATTGTCCCTGTAGGAACCGTGCTGAAAGTAAGCATCGCACCTTTTGCGGTAGAGGAAAAGTTTTCAACAGCGTAAGCCGCCATTGATGGTTTACCGCCAATTCCGGTTCCTGTGTATCCGTTTCCTGTATTTCCGTCAAATGTTATCGCTCCAATGGAAGATCCGGCCGTTACTGCAGAGTTTACCGTAGGATTATCAGATTGGTTTTTTCTTAAAGTTAAATAAGGACCTCCTGAAGAAACGGAAGAATTGGCCTGTTCAATGACAGCTACATCCAGGTCTTTTGATACCACATGCAAACGTGAAGAAGGAGATAATGTACCTAATCCTAGATTTCCGGATGTATTGATAACTAAGTCATTATACTGTTGATCTGCCGTGGGCAGTGTATTGATATTATTGTCTCTGGCTCCGTCTACATGAAACACAGCCTGAGGCGTTGCAGTCCCGAAACTGATACTCTGGTTTTCCGAAACAAATATTCCCGGTCTTGCAGGATTGTAGGTATATTGTCCGGTCTGTGCAGAGCCAATAGCGAGTCCATCTCTTCCATAAGTAGTTCCGGCTGAAGTGTTATGTCTTATATAATAACCGAAATTCTGAGCATTTTCACTAAATATTAAAGAACCTCCCGAACCATCTGCATTGGCATTAGAGTGAATTCTCAGAACAGGATCGGCAATGGTTCCTGTTTGCGAAGCGGGTCCTCCGACTCTCATTTCGTTTCCTACCACCTGTAATGTAGAATTAGGTGTTGCGGTACCCACTCCAAGTCTGTTGTTTACAGCATCGACATTCAAAGTGGTGCCATCCACTGTAAAATGGCTTGTACCTGCTGTCGCTGTGCTTGTAAAAGCCAAATTATTGGTAGCCTGATCGACAGTTCTTGTGGTATTAGCCCCTGAAATAGTGCCGTTTCCTGCATAAATACTGGTGTCTACTATTGCTGCAGGCAGAGCTTGCCATGTTGCCGTTCCCAGATTGTCTGTGGCCGTAAGAACCATACCTGTGGTTTGTCCTGTATTTACTCCCTCAAACCTCAGTGTTCCAATTGAATGTAAGGTATGTTGAGGCGCTCCTGTTCCTATCCCGACTCTTCCGTTTTTAGTGAGCGTCATCAGTGCATTACCGGTAGCGGGAACCCCTGAAAAGAATTGCAGTGCATTTTGTGCAGCTCCAAATCCATAAAAATCGTCTCCTGCTGTGCTGTTCCAGATGGCTAATTTTTTACCGCTGGACGTTCCCAGATCCAGTTTAGAGGCAGGCGTAGTTGTTCCGATCCCCACATTTCCGTTGCTTAATACACTGAAGTCATTAGACTGCTGAGCCAGAGTCGGAATACCGGTAGCAGCATTGTCTTTTGCACCGTCTACATGTAAAGAACCTTGGGGGTTGGGAGTGTTAATACCAACTTGCCCTTTTGATAAACCGGAAAGGGTTAGCATCGATAATAAAAGAATAGTTTTTCTCATTTTGGTTAGTGTTGCTTAGTATAAAATTGTATGATTTAGAACTGAATCAAAAATTGGCAAAAAATATTATATCGTATTTTTTTCACTTTTCGATTCTGTGGCTGCAAATTTATATCCATTTGTACTCATAATGCTCTATTTCATACACTACAAATATACTTCATATTTTTAACGTTTTGGTTTTTAGTACTTTATTTTTGATTAAAGAATTTCGGGGTGAAGGTTCTGGAGCGAAAAAAAAGCGGTAATGAGAAGGTTTTGTGATAATAACTCTAATTTTTAATAGATTTTATTTAATGTTAATTCATACTAAATGAGAAAAAAATACATAGTTTATTAAGTAAAAGCGTATTGTTTACAGTCGTGTTTTTTTGTGTTATTTATACTTCAAAACAACTTCGTGAGATCGGTATTTATTCTTCAAAAAAAATCTTTATTCTTAAAATTCCGGACTTATAAAATTCATACGGCTGTTTATATTTTTATTTGTTTTAAATGGTTTATTCTTATAAATTATTTCAGTAAAGATGTTATGGCTTTTATCAGTTCGGCCGGCTTTTCTTTTACAGCCAGCAGATGATCTTCTGAAAATTCTAAAAACTGTTTAGGTTCCGGTGCATTCGCAAACATAAGCTCTCCCTGAGAATAAGGCACTGTTCCGTCATTTTTACTGTAGATGAAAAGTTTTGGAAGACTTTGGGTAAACTTAATATCTTCTTTTGCTGAATATACTTTACCTAAAACCTGCTCAAGCATACTTTTATAATCGGGAGCAAAAACAGCGGCAATATCTGCAAAAGACGACATTCCGCTATCCACTATCAGTCCTGAGATTTTATCTTTATTATTTCTTGCCAAGCGGGTCGCTATTTGAGAACCCAGAGAGGTTTTTTACATCATTTCTCTGAGTAATGAGATCAAAGAATTTTTGTCCGTCTTCCGCAACATTCAGGTGAGTGGGAACACCTGTAGATTTACCATAGCCTCTGAAATCTACCATCACCACCTGAAATCCGTTATCAACCAAAGGTTTGGTCATGAAAGTATATGTGCTCACATTGCCGCCGGCTCCATGGAAAAAGAGAATAGTCGCTTTAGGTTTTTTAGAAGTCGGTCTTATGAAAATAGCAGTGATGGTATCTTTATCCACAGGAATGCTTATATTTTCATAGGTTAAACCCTCAATAGGCTTAAGTTCTTTTTTAGGCTGATAAAATTTATCATCCATCTGAGCACTAAAAAGTTGAAGAACGAATACAAATAAAAGGGTAATGGTTGTTTTAGTTTTCATGGTTATTATTGTTTTTAATTATTGAAGCAAAGATATTTCAGGACTCATTATTTAAAAAAAATAAAAAACCGGATGGTTGTTTTTATCTGCTCAATGGTCATTTTTAGCAGTTGAGGATTGTTCACAAAAAAATCGGAGCCGTTTCCGACCCCGATTTTATGAGTATACTGTGTTAAATTATTTTTCCAGTTGCTTGTAGCTTCTTTGGATAAAGTCGGTAAGATCTTTTCCTTTCAACAAATTCTGAGAAAGCTTAGCCAGATCTAAAGCATATTTTATCAGACCTTCTTTTTCCTCTGCGTTTTCAGTTTTTAATACCTGACTGGCAAATTCGCTGTTAGAGTTAACTACCAGATTGTACATTTCCGGGAAACCGCCCATTCCAAACATTCCGCCACCGCCGGTTGCCTGCATATCCTTCATTCTTCTCATAAATTCCGGCTGGGTAATCGTGAACGGAGCATCGGTACTGTCTAAATCTTCGAGCTGTACTGTAAATTTCGTGTCATTTACAGACGCTTCGATATTCTTTTTTAATGATTCTTTGTCAGCATCATTTAATTTTGAGATTACCGGCTCGTCTTTTTTAATTAAGTTATTCACATGATCGGCATCCACTCTCACAAACGAAACATTTTCTTTAGAAGTTTCAAGCTTCTGAATAACATGAGAAACTACCGGTGAGTCTAAAAGAAGAACTTCATATCCTTTGTCTTGCGCAGACTGGATATAACTGTGCTGCTCATCTGCATTAGAAGCATAAAGAACAACCAGTTTTCCGTCTTTATCGGTTTGGTTAGGCTTTATTTTCTCTTCCAGCTCATTCCATAAGAAATATGTACCATTTGTTGTTGGATATAAGGTAAATTTATCTGCTTTTTCAGCAAATTTTTCTTCGGTTACAATCCCGTATTCGATTACTACTTTAATGTCATTCCATTTTTGTTCGTAATCTTCACGGTTTTCGTTAATTAAAGAAGACATTTTGTCGCCCACTTTTTTTGTGATGTAAGAAGAAATCTTTTTTACTGCACCATCCGCCTGTAAATATGAACGGGAAACATTCAACGGAATATCCGGAGAATCAATCACTCCGCGAAGAAGCATTAAGAAATCCGGAACGATACCTTTTACCTCATCCGTTACAAACACCTGATTTTGATATAATTGAATTTTATCTTTTTCAATATTCAAATTGTTGCTCAGTTTAGGAAAGAACAAAATTCCCGTTAAGTTAAACGGATAATCAACATTCAGATGAATATGGAATAAAGGCTCCTCAAACTGCATAGGATACAATTCGTGGTAGAATTTCATATAATCTTCATTACCCAGTTCGCTCGGTGCAATCGTCCAGGCTGGAGTAGGGTTGTTGATGATATGGTCTACTTCTTCAGTTTCAGCCACTGCATCTTCCGGAGAACCTTCCGGTAAAGGTAGGGTATGCGTTTTGGTTCCGAATTTAATAGGAACAGGCATGAATTTGTTATATTTAAGTAACAATTCACGGATTTTCGATTCTTCTAAAAATTCTACAGAATCTTCTGCGATGTGAAGAATAATTTCTGTTCCTCTGTCGGTTTTTTCTGTTGTTTCCTCTAAAGTAAATTCAGGGCTTCCGTCGCAGATCCAGCGAACGGCAGGCTCATCTTTGTATGATTTCGTTAAGATTTCAACCTTTTCAGCCACCATAAAGGCAGAGTAAAATCCAAGGCCGAAATGTCCGATAATCCCGGAATCCTTTGCCGTGTCTTTATATTTTTCCAAAAACTCTTCAGCGCCTGAAAAAGCTACCTGATTGATGTATTTTTCAACTTCCTCAGCCGTCATCCCGATTCCGTGATCGATGATAGTCAGTTTTTTATTTTCTTTATCGATTTTTACTTCAAGCTGCGGATTGCCATATTCTACCTTTGCCTCACCAATGCTTGTTAAGTGTTTTAGCTTTAAAGTTGCATCCGTGGCATTGGAGATTAATTCTCTCAAGAATATTTCGTGGTCACTGTAAAGAAATTTTTTGATAAGCGGGAAAATATTTTCCACAGATACATTAATATTTCCTTTAGTCATAATAATTTTTTGTTTTTAATTTATAGCTATTCTTTCTCAAAAAAAATACCGTTTGGATAAAAGTGACATTTTGACATTTTTTTTAGGAAGCGGGAGGCGGGAAGCTGGAAGCTGGAAGTTTGGTTTCGTTATTTCATTGAGGAAGAGTTATAGCGTTCAATGGTCTATCTTAACCTCCATCCTCCAGCCTCCGTCTTCCAGCCCAAAACCTCCATCTTCCTTCCCAAACAACAGTTTTCTCATCAAAATGCCTTATTTTTAACCCTTAAAATTTATTTAATAATGAAGTTGAAATGTACAGTTTTTATTCTGCTCATCATGACCTGTTTTGTGTATGGACAGAAAAAGCCTTTGGATCACTCTGTTTATGATGATTGGCAAAATATAGGTTCAAGGAAAATCTCCAATGACGGAAAGTGGATTGCCTATGCTGTGGACGTGCAGGAGGGTAATTCTAATCTTTTTTTATATTCTGTTAAAAATAAAAATGCTCAACCGTTTCCGAGAGTATCAAAGGTAGAATTCACGAATGATTCCAGATTTGCTATTCTTCAGATCCGCCCGTTATATAAGGATATAAAGGCGGTAAAGGATAAAAAATTAAAGCAAAATAAATTAACAAAAGACAGCCTTGCCATTGTTGATTTTTCGAGTGGTAAAACGGAGAAAATCCCGAATGTAAAAAGTTTCAAGATTCCCGAAAAAGGACATTCTTACGTGGCGTATCTTTTGGAAAATATAAAAGATAAATCGTCAGACGATGCTTCTGATAAAGAAGACGGTGATGAAAAGAAAGATGACGATAAAAATGCAAAGCCTTTGCAATTGGTAGTTCGAAATCTTCTGGACGGGAAAAGTACAATGTATGATAATGTATCTCGTTATGAATTCAGTAAAAATGGAAAACAGCTTGTTTTTGTAACCCAAAAGCCTGAAGAGAAAGCGGGTAAGGATAAGAAAGAGAAGAAAGATTCTCTGGATGATCATTCTGTCGCTAAAAAAGATGCCGATAAATCTAAGCCTAAAAAATATGCTCTACAAACGGTTCAGGTAGTGAACCTTCAGAGCGGAACAGTCGATAAAATTTCGGAGATGGAAGGCGATTTTTCACAATTGTCTTTTGATGAAGAAGGAAATCAGCTGGCATTTGTAGGAACATCGTCTGCGAAGAACGATCTGGTGAAATGGTATCAGCTGTATTACTTTAATTTTAAAGCAAAAAAGGAAGAGGCAATAGGTAATGACCATTCGCAAATGAAAAAGAATTGGGTAATTTCTGAAAACCGTTTGCCGAAATTCAGTAAAAATGGAAAACAGCTGTATTTTGGGGTGGCTCCAAAACCTATCGCAAAAGATACGGCGATGATTGCCAACGATCATGCGGTGGTGGATATCTGGAGTTATAAAGATGATTATCTGCAGACCGTTCAGCTGAAAGAATTGAAAAATGATCTTAAAAAATCGTATGCTGCAGTGATGCAAACAGAAAAACCGGGCTTTTTTGTAAATATTGAGCAGGAAGATCTTGATACGTTACGACTGGTAAATGAAGGAAATGCCGAGTTTACATTGGGGATTACGAGCTTCAACAACCGCATTCCTACCCAATGGGAAGGAGCAACAAAGAAAACGTACTTTCTTGTTGATAATAAAACCGGAGCAAGAACCGAAATTATTCAAAATCTAAACGGTGCGGTGTATGTTTCTCCTCTTGGAAAATACGTGGTTATTTTCGACCGTGAAAAAGGAAAATGGCTGAGTTATAACGTAAAAACGAAAGAAACGCTTCCATTAAATAACGATGTAAAGGTTTCTTTTGTCGATGAGGAATTCGATATGCCGGATTTTCCCGGTTCGTATGGGATCGCTTCATGGACAGATCGTGATGAATCCGTGATCATCCGGGACCGTTATGATCTCTGGGAGTTTTTTCTGAATGGTTCTAAAAAGCCAAGAAACATCACGAACGGATTCGGAAGAAAAAATAAATTAACTTTCGATACCTATGATTTAGATAAAGATGTTAAAAGCATAAACCGAAAATCGACTATCTATTTGTCGGCTTTTGATAATATTTCTAAAGCGAACGGAATTTTTAAAACATCCATTCATTCCGATACAGATCCTGTAAAAATTAAAATGGAAAATGTCTGGGGATACCGAACGCTTCAAAAAGCTAAAAATGCTGAGGAATATATTTTGGTTAAAGAATCCTACACCGATTCACCGGATATTTTTTCAACCTCCGATTTTTCCAGTCAGCAAAAACTGAGCAATACCAACCCGCAACAGCGTCTCTATAATTGGGGAACAGACGAATTGGTTAATTGGACGACTCCAAAAGGAAATTCATCAACAGGCGTTTTATTTAAACCTGAAAATTTCGATCCTAATAAAAAATATCCAATGATTGTTTATTTCTACGAAAAACTTTCGGATAACCTGAATCGTTATGTAGCACCGGCGCCCACACCTTCGAGATTAAATATTTCTTACTTTGTGAGCAACGGATATTTGGTTTTTACACCGGATATTTCTTATGTTGATGGCTTTCCGGGCGAATCTGCGATGGAATATATTAATTCGGGCGTTGAAAAATTAAAACAGAATTCTTGGGTCGATGGTTCAAAAATAGGAATCCAGGGACAGAGTTGGGGAGGCTATCAGGTCGCTTATCTTATTGCCCATACTGATAAGTATGCCGCAGCGTGGAGTGGGGCTCCTGTTGTGAATATGACTTCTGCTTATGGAGGAATTCGCTGGAGCTCTGGAATGAACCGACAATTTCAATATGAAAAAACACAGAGTCGTTTAGGAAAAAATTTATGGGAAGCTCCGGATCTTTATATCAAAAATTCACCGCTTTTTACCATCGATAAGGTAAAAACTCCTGTCGTAATTATGAGTAACGATAAAGATGGAGCCGTGCCTTGGTATCAGGGAATTGAAATGTTTTCGGCATTGCGTCGTCTTGGGAAACCGTCATGGCTTCTGAATTATAATGGAGACGATCATAACCTGATGAAACGCCAGAACCGTAAAGATATCCAGATTCGCGAGCAGCAGTTCTTTGATTATTATCTGAAAGGCGCGAAAGCTCCATTATGGATGACCAAAGGGATCCCTGCCGTACAAAAAGGAAAAGAATGGGGATTTGAATTAACGGATGATAAACCCTGATATTAACTGTTTAAATAAAGAAATTAAACAAGTTAAGTTTACCGGTAAAACAAAAACGGCGGATCTGAATGATCCGCCGTTTTGTATAAGTCTTAAGAAACTAAGTTTCTGAAATAAGGTAGTACTCTATTTTTGAAAACGTATCATTTTCATTGTAAAGCCAAAAGCCAAAAGCCAAAAGCCATCAGCCAAAAGCCAAAAGCCATCAGCCAAAAGCCAAAACCTTCTTACTGCTTTTTATTAGCAATCGCTTCTTTAATTTTATTTTCCAGTTCTTCAGAAAGTTCCGGATTGTCTTTTAAAACTTCTTTTACCGCATCACGTCCCTGTCCGAGTTTTGTTTCTTCATAGCTGAACCAAGAACCGCTTTTCTTTACGATGCCTAATTCTACTGCCTGATCCAGGATTTCCCCTGTTTTAGATACTCCTTCACCGTACATAATGTCGAATTCTGCCATTTTAAAAGGTGGAGCTACTTTGTTTTTCACAATTTTCACTTTCACACGGCTTCCGATTGCTTCGTCTCCATTTTTTATCGGTGCACTTGCTTTTCTGATGTCAACTCTTACAGAAGCATAGAACTTCAATGCATTACCCCCTGTTGTGGTTTCAGGATTTCCGAACATCACTCCGATTTTCTCTCTCAACTGGTTGATAAAGATAACTGTACATTTTGTTCTGTTAATCGTAGCGGTTAATTTTCTCAATGCCTGAGACATTAATCTTGCATGAAGACCCATTTTAGAATCTCCCATTTCACCTTCGATCTCTGCTTTTGGGGTAAGGGCAGCCACGGAGTCGATCACCACGATGTCAATAGCTCCCGAACGGATCAGGTTATCTGCAATTTCCAAGGCCTGTTCCCCGTTATCCGGTTGAGAAATAATCAGGTTTTCCAAGTCAATACCTAATTTTGCGGCATATCCTCTGTCAAAAGCGTGCTCCGCATCAATAAAAGCTGCGATACCACCCGCTTTTTGAGCTTCTGCAATTGCATGAAGCGTAAGCGTTGTTTTACCTGAAGATTCAGGTCCGTAGATTTCAATAATTCTTCCTCTTGGATATCCTCCCACTCCTAAGGCAATATCCATCCCTAAAGAACCTGAAGAAATAACCTCAATGGTCGTATCAACGGTGCTGTCTCCCAGCGTCATTACCGTTCCTTTTCCGTATGTTTTATCTAGCTTGTCAAGCACTAAAGCCAGTGCTTTTTTCTTATCTTCAATATTACTCATCTGTCTTAAATAATTTCTCAAAAATACATAATTTAAATATCAAAAGCTAATGTTTTTTATGTGTTAAAACCGTTTTAACAGTTAAAAAAGTATAAATTTTTATTTCTTAAACAGTTAACAATTAAAAGGATGAACGCAAGTCAATTAATTATATTTTTAATGAAAATTAGAATTTTTTGTAATCTTCAGGTAATCCTCCAAAACTGTCATCTGGTCTTTATTTCCCTTTCGGATTCTGGTTTTTCGGCTGATCAGTTGATCATATATTTTATTAACCAGCCATTTCGTATGAGGAAAGAATTTTTTGTTGGGCACATCCGGGATCTGAAGTCGCTTACAGACCTCATCATCCAGCAAAAACCAGGTACAGGAAATATGGAGAAATCTTAAATTCTTCCTTTGAAAGTCATATTTTAAAATTGTATTTTCCAAAGATTCATTCAATAAAGAATGCGCCAGCAAAACTGAATCTTTATCGGAAGGCGGCTGCACAGAAGTCCATAAATAAAAATATTCCGTGGCCTGTTTTTTATCATTAGGCAGAAGATTTTCAGGAATTCCGAGCAAATATCCCACATATTTCCAAAGATGAAAGAGCCCTCTTTCTTCTTTCTCAGAAACTGTATTTCCCAATTTTTTTAAGCTGTGAAGAAAAACCAGGCTGAAACCGATATAAGTGGCCATCATATCCCAGGAATTAATGGGCTCGCCCCAGTTTTCCGTATCCCAGTCTTTGTAATGTTTTTTAATGGAAAGTCTCGCATAAGAATGAATCAGCCGTGTTTTAATAGCGAATTCATAGCCTTTATTATGAATTTTAAGGGCATCATATCGGGTGGCATTAACCCAAAAATCAAGCGTTTCCGAAAGACGTTTTACGGCTCCTTTTTTCAGAGCTCCCGTTGCGATCAAAGGTTTGTTGAGGTAAGCATAATCATAGCCGCCAATCAGGCAGTAATCTCTCAGGGAGATCAAAGAATCAAGATTGCTTCTCATGCAGAGTTCGGCACCGTTTTTAATCAGGTCATAATCCAGCCAGTCCGGGATTTTCTGAGTCTCCGAGAACAGCTTTCTGACACTTTCCGGAACCTCATCATTTTCCGAAACTCCATTGCGAATATAGCCTTCAATTTCTCTGGACGCTTCGTGAAATTTTTTAGTGAAATAAATGTCCTGTACAACTTCGTCTCCTGCATTATCCACATGATAAAAATAAGGCGCAAATTTTTCAAAATCATCAAAACTCAGCTCGGCACCGGAAAATTCGGTGAGCTGCCTGCCGTTTCCTTTGCTCCAAAAGTCTTTAAAATGAGGCGAATCTTTAAATCTGGGTTGTAAAATCATCCGTATTGTTTCATATAAAAATACAAGTTTTACACCGAAACCCTTTCATGAGATTTATCAGATGTCAGCAATAGGCGTAGTACAGCCCGGATCAAAAAAAGAATGAAATTTCTAAAAACACCTAAACAATTCCGGATTCAAATGCTTTTTTCAACAATTCTTTGCTGTTTCTGGAATTTGTTTTTTTCAGGATGTTTTTTCTGTGGGTTCTAACAGTATGTTCAGATAAAATCAGAATCCTGGCGATTTCTCCTCCGGAATATCCTTTGGCAATCAAAGATAAAACTTCGATTTCTCGTTTTGTAAGATTTTCCGAAAATAATGAATTTTGCTTAAAATTTTTAAGTTTGATTTGATGGAAATCGTTTCGTGGTCCGATTCCGGAAATTAAAACGGTATTGGGGTTCTGTCTGGTGAGATGATTAATATTGGTATGGATATTTATGGATTGAACCAGCTGTCCGGCCTCATCTTCCATGGTATGAACCGATTGATGGTGAAAAAGCTCATAGGTATTCTTTGAGGTTTTCATTCTGAAACAGTAGCTGATTTTTAAATAAAGCTGATGCTCGAGACCAATTTCTATCATTTTTTGAATCGCAGTCTGTTCTGCCTGAACCACGAAAGGAAGGTCGTCGGGATGAGCAAGATCAATAACTTCTTTCAGATGTTCCGGGTACTTTTCTAACCCATGAAGTTTCAGAATATTTTCATGATGATGAGATAAAGTACTGGTTGTAAGATTCATTACATAATAATAAAATTCACCAATAGCGAACATTTCCCCGATAATACGCTCAATAGGTGGTGTATTCATTATTTTTTTTCCTTCTTTCCGCATTCCCGGATAGGTTTTCCAAACTTCAAGTAAAGGATGTTGTTTTTCAGGGATCTCCATTTCAGAATTTTGAGCGAAAATAGTTAAACTTTCATTAAAATACCACAAAAGGGTGATTTTTTTCACAATATAAAATTCCAACCTTTGTCTTAATTAGTAACCGGGAGTGTTTATTTTAGCCGACCAGTCGTTTATAATTGAGCTTTTCCGGTATTAGTGAGCACTAAGGTGTAAACCAGACATGAAAAAACTTTACGGTTTATACTTTCTTTATTAGTTGTTTTGAAATGATAAACTAATGGCCTCTCAGATTATTGAGAGGTTTTTTTTTAGTTTAAATCAGTGGGGAAATTTTAGAATCAGGGCAATAATTTATATCGTTTGAAAATTTATTTCCCAGATTTTCTTTTATATTGGGGATAAAAGACATAAAAAAACCTTCCATCCGGAAGGTTTTTTTATATTTCAAGCTAAAAACTTTATTAGTTAGATAAAGAAGCAGCGTGGATTAGCATATCAACTAACTTGTTAGAGTAACCCATTTCGTTGTCATACCAAGAAACAAGTTTTACGAAGTTAGGAGAAAGCATAATACCAGCATCTTTATCGAAGATTGAAGTTCTCTTATCTCCTACGAAATCCTGAGAAACCACAGCATCTTCAGTGTATCCAAGAATACCTTTTAATTCACCTTCAGAAGCCGCTTTGATTACTGAACAGATTTCTTCATAAGAAGCAGCCTTTTCAATTCTCACAGTTAAATCTACTACAGAAACATCAACTGTTGGTACTCTGAAAGACATACCTGTTAGTTTTCCGTTCAAAGAAGGGATTACTTTTCCTACTGCTTTAGCAGCACCTGTAGAAGAAGGGATAATGTTGTTTAGAGCAGCTCTACCACCTCTCCAGTCTTTCATTGAAGGACCGTCTACTGTTTTCTGAGTCGCTGTTGTAGCGTGTACAGTTGTCATCAAACCTTCTACGATTCCGAAGTTATCGTGAATTACTTTAGCCAAAGGAGCTAAACAGTTTGTAGTACAAGAAGCATTTGACAAGATTTTTACATCGTCTGTAAGTTCTGTGTGGTTTACACCCATTACAAACATTGGCGTATCATCTTTAGAAGGAGCAGAAAGAATTACTTTCTTAGCACCTGCAGTAATATGTTTTGCAGCACTGTCTTTATCTAAGAATAAACCTGTAGATTCTACAACGTAATCTGCACCGATTTCGTTCCACTTCAAGTTGCTAGGGTCTCTTTCAGCTGTTACTCTGATTCTTTTTCCGTTCACAACAAGGTCGTTACCTTCTACAGAAACTTCACCTGGGAAAATCCCGTGAACTGAATCATATTTAAGCATATAAGCCATGTATGTAGCATCGATAAGGTCATTAATTCCTACTACTTCGATGTTGTCTCTTTCAGTCATTGCTCTGAAAACAAGACGTCCAATTCTACCAAACCCGTTGATACCTACTTTAATTGTTGACATAATAGTTTGTTTTAATTTATATTAAAAAATATTAGATTGCTAAAATTTCTGAAATCAATAACAGATCCTGATTGATTTCGTTGTGTTTTTTAATGGCCTCTTCAATAGGCGTGTAAACTACGTCGTTAGAACGCATTCCTGCCATTACGTTGGTTTGTCCGTCCATTAATCCGGTTACGGCTCCATAACCTAATCTACTCGCCAAAACTCGATCTGCACAGCTTGGAGAACCTCCTCTCTGCATATGTCCCAAGATCGCCACACGAATATCATAGTCTGGGAAAGCCAATTTTGTTTTTTCTGCCAGTTCGTACACATTTGCTAATTTCTCGCCTTCCGCTACCACCACGATGCTTGAAGCTTTTCCAGATTTTTCAGCTGTTTTGAAATTCGCAAAAAGCTCATCGATACTATCTTTTTTCTCAGGAATCAAAATATCTAGAGCCCCGGTTGCCAATCCGCTGTTTAGAGCAATAAAACCTGCATCACGACCCATTACTTCCACAAAAAAAACTCTATTGTGAGAAGTTGCGGTATCACGAATTTTGTCAATCGCATCCATCGCAGTATTCAACGCTGTATCGTAACCAATCGTATTATCAGTTCCGAAAATATCGTTATCAATGGTTCCCGGAATTCCAATCACCCGGATTCCGAATTCTTCGTTAAAGATTTTTGCTCCGGTGAACGTTCCGTCTCCTCCAATACAAACCAAACCATCAATACCAAGCTTTACGCAGTTATCGTAAGCTTTCTGACGACCTTCTTTGGTTCTAAATTCTACGGAACGGGCAGATTTCAGAATAGTTCCGCCTTGGTTGATTATATTTTTTACGGAACGAGGTCCCATTTTCAGGAAATCGTTGTTGATTAGGCCATTGTAGCCTTCTCTTACTCCGTAGCATTCTATGTTATAATAATTTGCAGTTCTTACCACCGCCCTTAATGCAGCATTCATACCCGGAGAGTCTCCTCCGGAAGTAAGAACTGCAATTTTTTTTACAGCACTCTCTTTCATCTAGTAAAAAATTTCGAACACAAATCTACAAAAACAAGTTCAGATAATAGCATTAACTTTATAGGAGATTTGAATATAAATGATTAAAAAGTTCTAAAATTTATCATTTTCAAAATATATCCTATCATCTGAATTGAATACTAATTTACTCAGAAAAACCTAGTGCTTCTCAGTAAGATATTTCCAGTATCTCCTCGGAACATGCTGGATGTGAAGTTTTAAATTTTTTCTTTCTACAATATTGGTTTTTGTAAAATACCGTTGCCAAAGCGTTTGGTAGCTTTTTTCTTCATCATGAAACTTTTGCTGATACTGATAAAGGTCTAATTTTTCTTCAGGATAAAAAAAATCACAGGTTTCCAGGTCATAAAGAATTCCATAGTTTCTTTTTAAATCATAAATCATCCATTTCTGATCCTGATAACGGTCTTTAAAATGTTTACGAATTAAAGGAAGGACATTAAAATCCGGATCTATTTTGGCAAAAAAAACACCATCCTGCATTTTTTCAAAACGGACAAAAGCAGTCATCCGGTGTCTTTCTCTGCTTACCGATTTACCGATCTTTGAGATTTTTAACACATCGGAGTCTGCATAATTTTGCAGAATATTCGCTTCTGGATGTTGTACAGATTGTCTCACCGCAGATAAAATAAGCTGTTCCAGATCAGATTCTTCGGATAAATATACTTTAAGCAGCTCATAAATTCCGGATTTTCCTATATTTTGTTCTAATTTATTTAAAACCCGCTCTGCTTTATCATTTTGCGTAATCACTTCATGAATTTCAGCGAAAATATTTTCCTGATGAAACCTTTCTCGACTTACAATTTCCACATCTTTATATCGATATTCAAAAACTTCAAATATCGCAGTAAAAAGTCCGTCGAAACTTCCGTCGTAGAGTAGGGTGGTCATTTTTGGGTTAGAGGGGTTTAGAGTTTGGGTTTTTGCTTAATGAAAGAGTGATCTTATAAGACTCATCATTTATCAATTAAAAATATTTCGGAATATCTCTGCTTCCGTGTAAAACTCTGACAATCTTGATCTGATGATCTAAAATCCGGTAAAAAATAATATGATTGCCATTCGGAAAACTGTATAAACCTTTTTTTATTTCATCTCTTTTTTTGCCTGATTGTGGATTTAAAAGTAAATTTTGAAAACATTTTTCAAGTTCCAAAAGATATCTTTCGGCTTGATTAAATCCAAATTCATCCAAAGTATAATCAAAAATATCTTCCAAATCTTTATCAGCAATTTCTGATAAGATATAGATTTTTTCAGACATTACTAATTTTATCTTTTTTAGCCTGAATAATATCTTTTACAGACCGGGAGCTCGAAACATCATTCCAACCTTTTTCTATTTCAGCTTTCAAATCCTGAATAACTCGATGGCGATAGACTTCATGAAGTCTCAAAGCATCGCGAACAACCTCACTGGCATTCTGAAAATCGCCTGATTGTATCTGATTTGAAATATATTCTTCCTGCTTTTTTGTGAAACTTACATTCATAATAGACTCTTTTCTTCGAAGTTACGAACTATATCTAAATTTGGCAAATATGGACATGTATTGAGAAGTTTCATCATGCCAATTTTACCATTCATTCAAAAAAGATTTGTGTTATTCGTGAAAAAAATCGTGCAATTTATGTTTAAATCAAAATAATGTCAACTGCTGCGAAAACTGATTATGAAATTTCGAAGAACTTCCGCCAATCAACAATTTTCTCAGGTTTTGGTCGGTTAAAAATTTCAGATAAGCATTTCCGGCATTGAAATCAATAAAATATTTTGCCCGATTTACCGCCGCTCCCAATTTTTTTAAATGATCTATATTCAACACCTGAAAACGTCTTGCGCTCACAATTTTCTTAGCAGTTTTTACACCAATTCCGGGAATTCGTAAAATCATCTGATAATCTGCAGTCTGCAGATTCACCGGAAACTGATCCAGATGTCGCAATGCCCAGCTTAATTTCGGATCCACTTCCAAATCAAGAAAAGGCATGGACGGGTCTAAAATCTCTTCGGCTTTAAAACCGTAAAACCGCATCAGCCAATCCGATTGATATAAACGGTTTTCCCTAAGCATGGGAACCTCTGTGGTTAGAGAGGGTAATCTTTTATCCTCTAAAACCGGAACATAACCGGAATAATATACTCTTTTTAAACTGTAATTTTTATAAAAATGATCCGCCACTTTAATGATCTGCAAATCATTTTCATTGGTTGCGCCTACAATCATCTGGGTAGACTGACCAGCCGGAGCAAATTTTGGCGTCTTTCTGAAAATTTTCTTCTCGTCTTTATATTGTGCTATTCCGTTTTGAATATATTTCATCGGATTCAGCATATCCTGACGGTTTTTTTCAGGAGCCAATAGCTTGAGTCCGCTTTCGGTAGGGATTTCAAGGTTGATCGATAATCGGTCGGCATACAAAGCAGCTTCCTGCATCAGGTCATCACTCGCTCCCGGAATCGATTTTAAATGAATATATCCGTTAAAATTCTCTTCGAGCCGTAATTTTTTCGCCACACGAACCAAACGTTCCATTGTGGTATCGGCATTTTTGAAGATTCCGGAGCTTAAAAATAAGCCTTCGATATAATTTCTGCGATAAAAATTGATGGTTACATCCACCACTTCTTCTACGGTAAATGCAGCTCTTTTAATATCATTTGAACTTCGGGAAACGCAATAGGCACAATCATAAATACAATGATTGGTCAACAGAATTTTAAGAAGCGAAACGCAGCGCCCGTCTTCGGTATAGGTATGACAAATCCCGCTTGCAGAACTGTCTCCCAAAGCTCCTTTTTTATTCTTTCTCGAACCTCCGCTGGATGAGCAGGAAACATCATATTTCGCTGCATCGGCAAGGATTTCGAGTTTTTCTTTAAGGCGGTCAAAATTCATACTGTAATTTTAATTTTAACACAAAAGTCACACAATATTTCAAGTCTGAATCTTCGGATCTATTAAAGCTGATCGAAGATTTTTAATAGACTATAACAGATTTTCTGCAGCTCTTACAAAACTTTTTCAATGCTAAAGCAGGAAAGTTTTTTTTGACTTAAAAATCCATATTTTACGTTCAAAAATAATTCCAGGATTGATAAAAGTCAATCTTTTTTCGTGGAAGTTATCCACAGTTTAACGTAACAAAATTACTATATTTACGGTCATTAATTTATGCGTGAAATCGTAAAATGACAATTTCATCCAAAAAATAACAGATCCCTATGAATCATAAACCCGTTGAAGGTTTTTCCAAGCTTACGAAACAAGGAAAAATCGATTGGCTTGTAAACGAATATCTTGGAGGAAACTCAGATTATCAAAATATACTCAACCAATATTGGAACGAGAACGCTGATTTGCAGAAGCTTCACGATGAGTTTTCTGAAAACACCATTTCCAATTTTTATATGCCCTACGGTATTGCTCCGAACTTTTTAATCGACGGAAAATTATTCGCTCTTCCGATGGCGGTTGAAGAAAGTTCGGTGGTGGCAGCAGCTTCCAAAGCAGCGAAATTCTGGATCGATAAAGGAGGATTCAAAACAACCATTATCAACAACGAAAAATTAGGGCATACCCATTTTATATTTAATGTGGAATCTCCTCAGCTGCTTCATTTTTTTAATTTTAATTTGAAGAAAAAATTAATCGAAGCGACAAATGATATCACCGCAAACATGAGGAATCGCGGCGGCGGAATTTTAGATATCAAACTGATTGATAAAACTTCTGAAATGCCCAATTATTACCAGCTGAAAGCGAGTTTTGATACGGTAGATTCTATGGGAGCCAACTTTATTAATTCTTGCCTGGAACAGTTTGGGAAAACATTGAAACAGGAAATCGCTGTTAGCGATGCATTTAATCAGGAGGAAAAAGATTCTTTACAGGTGGTAATGAATATTCTGTCTAATTTTACACCGGATTGTATCGTAAGAGCTGAGGTTTCATGTAAAATTGAGGATTTAAAAGACGACAGCGGAATTTCAAATGAAGAATTTGCAAGAAAATTTAAGCAGGCCGTAACCATTGCTGAGATTGAGCCTTTCCGTGCAACCACACACAATAAAGGAATTATGAATGGAGTCGATGCCGTGGTAATTGCGACCGGAAACGATTTCAGAGCAACGGAAGCCTGTGCGCACGCCTATGCTGCGAAAGACGGAAAATATTCTTCTTTAACGCATTGTACAACAGAAAACGGTGTTTTCAGATTCTGGATTGATCTTCCGATTTCGGTAGGCGTTGTAGGGGGGTTAACCAACCTTCATCCTTTGGTAAAATTCTCTTTAGCTCTCCTTGGAAAACCGTCTGCTCAGGAATTGATGAGTATCTTGGCGGTGTCCGGACTGGCTCAGAATTTTGGAGCATTACGCTCTTTAATTACAACAGGAATTCAGAAAGGTCACATGAAAATGCATTTGCTGAATATTTTAAACCAAATGGGTGCAACAGAAGAAGAAAAGCAACATTTTGTAACCTATTTTAAAGATAAAACGGTAACACATCATGAAGTTATTAATGAGTTTAACCGTTTAAGAGAACAATAATGTTACAAATTATTCTGCCGATTATATTTTTGATCTTCGGATTATTTTTAAAGAAAACTAATAATCCGGGATTTAGAAGTTCTAAAAAATTTGCGATGATGTTTATTATTTTAGGGATTTCAACGTTGGTTGCGAAATTTATTTTAATGTATTTAGCATCAAAATAATGAAAAGTAAAATTTTATTCTTTTTATTGATTTCGGGTTTTAGTTTCTCTCAACAGAAAAATGTGACCATCGGGAATTTGCCACCCAAAACGGAAGATTTTAATTTTCCGTTGGTTTCTTATGCTCAACATCCGACAATTGAAAATAAAATCAATACTTTTTTGCAGGTCGATCAATTGGAGCATATTCCGGGATCTGAAGGAAGTCCTTCAAAGCTTATACTATCCGGAAAAACCTCTTATTCTAACTACGTTTATTTTTACAGTTGGGAAAAGATGGAGACTCCTGAAAATATTTTGAGCATCGCAATAGATGGAGAGGCAACAGGAGCTTATTCTGAAGGATTCTCGATCTGGAAAAACTTTGATCTGAGAACGGGAAATATAATCAATCCAAAAGATTTATTTCAACCCAATTCGATAAAACTCGTTGAAAATTTAATTCAAAAAAGCATTAGAAAAGAAATCAATGATTTTCTTGTGTCCTTGAAATCCGAAGCAACACCTTCAGAGGAGGTTGCAGATCAGATTTCGATATATGAAGAATGCTACACCGATTATAAACTGGAAAACATAGGATTTTATTTCAATAAGGATAAAATCAGGTTTATAGCCGGGAGATGTTCCAATCACGCGATGAGAGCTGTGGATGAACTTGGAGACCATGTGGTGGATGTTTCCTATAAAGATCTGGATAAATATTGGAGCCCATTCGCGAAAAATTTATTGTCAGGCTCTGAAAAAGTGGACAAAACAAGTGTCGATCATCAACTTTATAAAGGTAAGATTGACGGTAAATATCCAATTACTGTTCTAATCGATCAGATATATGATGACGGGTCTTTTTCAGCAAAATATTGGTATGATAAAAATAAAAAACTGATCGAGTGGAGCGGAAAGCTAAAGGGCAACCATATTTCTGTTATTGAAAATGATTATTACAGCGAGGAAACCAGTCAGTGGATTGTAAAAGCTTTGGTAGAAGCGGATCTGCAGGGAAATAAAATTACAGGAACCTGGCAGGATGATAAGACAAAAAAATATTTAAAACTGGAATTAGAAAAGTTATAAGATGAAAACAATTACTTTAGTTTTTGGAGCCGTTTACGGCATGCTGTCGGTAATTTTAGGTGCATTCGGCGCGCACGCTTTAAAGAAAATTTTATCTGTAGAAAGGCTGGAAAGCTTTGAAACGGGAGTGAGATACCAAATGTATGCAGCTTTCTTTTTATTGATTGCAGGATATATTTTAAAATTTGACACATCATCACAAAAATGGATTTCTATTTTGATGATTGCGGGGACGATGCTTTTTTCTTTTAGCATTTATTTTTTAAGTTTGCAGGATTATTTGGGAGTGAACTTAAAATTTTTAGGTCCGATCACGCCGCTGGGTGGTCTGTTTATGATCTTAAGCTGGCTGATGCTTATTTTTTATTTCGTGAAAAATAAGGCTTAAGTTTTAGAATCTGTTTAAATTTTAGGCAGGTAATTAGAATATTATGATGACCTGCTGCGACTGTCGAGGTATTTCATGGTAAATATTTAAATTTTTACGAATAAATTCCCATGCAGAAAAGACAAATGATGAGGTTCTTTTAACAGCAAACAAAAATCAAAATGAGAATTAACAGAAGAAGACGGATTATCAAAACTTTTAATTTGTTGGATCAACCCATCAGATTTAATCCTTTTGTATTCAGCCGTACTTTTTTTATGTGGGCTATTACAGGGCTTGTCGGCGGAATTATCGCCGGGCTATACTGGATCGTCCTCGAGCACTTTACTGGGTTTTTAGCAGAATTTCAAGGCTGGATGGTGATTCCGACCATGGCAATTTCTGGATTGCTGGCCGGACTGGTCATTCACTTTATTGGTGATCCGGGAGAAATTCATTTAATTGTTAACAATATCCGCTTCAATAAAGGAAAGCTCGATCCGAAAAACAATCCTTCCATGATCTTATCGTCACTTTTTTGTGTGGCATCGGGAGGAAGTTTAGGTCCGGAAGCGCCTTTGGTTCAGGTTACAGGTTCTACAGGAACGTATTTAGGGAAATTATTCAGATTGAAAGGAGAGGAATTACGTTCTTTAAGCATTGCCGGAATGGCGTCCGGTTTTACGGCACTTTTCGGGGCTCCGCTTGGAGGAAGTTTATTTTCTCTTGAAATTCTGCACCACAAACATGCCGTAGAATATTACAAAGCCATTATTCCGGCATTGGTGGCAAGCTGTTTCAGTTATCTGATGTTTGCTTTGATTATCCATTTGGGAATCGGGGCGACCTGGGATCTGAAGGCTTATCATTACACAGGAGTTTACGATTTCGCTTATGCCACAGCTTTTGGCGTGGTAGGAACTTTATTCGGCTGGATCTTTATTTTTGTCGTAAAATTCTTCAAAAAAGTATTTGAATACAGAAAATTTCCAATTTATATTAAAACCTGCGTTGGCGGAATTATTTTAGGAATCATCGCCTTCTATTTTCCATTGACGAGATATTTTGGTCATAACGAAGTTAACCAGTTGATCAACGGAAATTATGCCCTGAATTTTTTAATTATTATTTTGATTTTTAAAATTTTAGCCATTGCGATCACGGTAACTTCAGGATGGAGAGGAGGTTTCATCATTCCGTTGTTTTTTGTGGGAACAACGTTGGGATTAATTATTCATAATCTATTTCCAAGTGTTGATACCACCTTGGCGATTGTAAGCTGCATGGCGGCAATTAATGCGTGTGTGACAAGAACACCGATGAGTACCACGATTATTTTGGGAACTTTAACAGGCTTTACCTATTTCGTTCCGATACTTTTTGCGAGCTTAACAGGATATTTCTTAGCTCCGAAAATTCCTTTTATCGGTTCACAATCCGAAAAATTATCGGAAGAAGAATAAATAGTTGCTCCTTAAAATATAAATAATAGACTGATTAATACTATTTTAAATGTAATTTAGTTTGTTTTTTTTTGCAAGATTATGTATCTTAAACCTTTAAAACCTTGCAAATATGTTGGGAAAAAATCCAAAAAAACAGCCAGAATTATTCCGTCCCATGTTGGTGGATTTTATTGATAAGAAGCATGAACTGGTTTTGCTTTCTGAAAAAATTGACTGGAATTATTTCGAGAAAGAATTTTCGGTTTTTTACTCCAAAGTAGGCAATCCTAGCCATCCAATTCGGTTTATGGTGGGCTGTTTGCTTTTGAAACATCTGTATAATTTGGGTGACGAGACTTTGGAAAAAGCCTGGATTATGAACCCTTACATGCAGTATTTTTGTGGAAGGGTTTTCT
>Ga0308170_10000977_pt1 | contig 30550 bp, 35 predicted proteins | sample PhyBR2_2_FD_202136 | JGI IMG/M metagenome (GOLD analysis project Ga0308170, IMG submission 202136) | Phyllosphere microbial communities from UC Gill Tract Community Farm, Albany, California, United States - DLSLSB.R2 | ecosystem: Host-associated > Plants > Phyllosphere > Unclassified | place...
TTATTTCGCAGAGTTCAAACCCGTTTAGTTACGAAACTTCTCTGAGGTGTGACGATCTCGAAGGGGGACGAAACTTCCCTCTCACTTCACCCCTAACTCATCTCTATCGACATACAGACACTCACATAGACACTCCCTACCAACTCAATCCCTTTTGTAAGTCAAACATTTCGAAAGTTCTTCTCCACCACCCTCGAAATTCCCGCAGTTTGAAACCGTTCCCCTCTTCAATGCACTCTGAGGAGTAGTCCTTACGATAGAAAGACACGCAGTCACTCTCATGAACAGAATAACGTCGAGTTGAAGCGCTAGCTGACAATTTTCGACTCGTTTCCTTCTTCCGGCTTCTCTCTCCCAACATTTACCTTTACTCTTTTCCTCCCGACCTACCGACTAGCTAGCTCCCTCCAGATACACGATCCACTATGCTACGATTAGCCTCTACTTCTACCGCTCGACTCCCTTTCATCGCTCCTCGTTTCCCTTTTCATAGATTTACGGCATTCCATTCTAGCTCTCTCTACTCTCAACTAGACACCTCATCCCAATCTTCCACCTCGTCCACCTCCTCAGATCCAATACACCTGACCCCCGCCGCTCGAAGACGCTTACAACCTTCCCCAACATTCTCTTCTTCCCCCTCTTCGTCATCCGAACCTGTCCCTCAACCAATCTCACCACCCCCTTCCTCCGTTCAACTAAAGAGACGACAAATAACATCTGTCAACGAGTTACCAAAGAGTTTCGGAAGGAATCAGATTATAGAGGTTCCGGACCAAGTGAGGAGAGATTTGGAGGATGTTTTGACTGCGTTCAAAGCTCCCGTAAGGTTCGCTTTCGCTTATGGTAGTGGAGTATTCAGACAAAAAGGGTATACCACAGAGGTGCACTTCCATTCTCTCTCTATACATCGTCGAATTCCAAGACTGATTATTTATCGAGAGCTCGTCGCAGGATAAACCATTGCTCGATTTCGTGTTTGCTGTTTCACATCCCAGTCATTGGCATGCGATCAATATGCAACAACATCCACAACACTACTCGGGATTGATGAGGTTAATGGGTTCGAACGTTGTCGCTTGGTTGCAAGAAAAAGGATTGGGTGCAGAAGTTTGGTTCAATGTCGAAGTTGATGTCAATGGAAAGGTGCGTTCGACGCGCACTCTTATCTCTTCGTTCCGCCAACTGATAAGCGGTGGTAATGGACGCAGACTGTCAAATATGGTTGTATTTCAGTAGATGCACTTTGTCGAGATATGTTAGATTGGGAGACTCTTTACATTAGTGGTCGAACACAGAAACCAGTATGTTCACTCTTCCTCTCAACGCTCACTATCGATCCGAGGTGTTTAGCTCGTCAACTCGTTGTTCGCAGGTCAAGATTCTTTCCGACGACGCACGAGTTCGATTAGCAAACCAAGTCAACCTCGCCTCTGCACTCCGTACCTCCCTCCTACTCCTCCCCGAATCCTTCACCGAAGTTGAACTATTCGAAACGATCGCCGGACTCTCTTACCAAGGAGATTTCCGAATGAAAGTGGGAGAAAACCCTCACAAAGTACGAAACATTGTCGCTGCCCAACTCCCCGCGTTCAGATCTTTGTACGGAGGGTTATTGAAATCTTTTTGGAAGAGTGTTCACACGATCGGAGAGGATGGAGATGGAGTTAGGTTAATGCGGCAAGATTTGGGAGTTAGTGTGAGAGCGAGTACTGCCGGGAGGTTACCGAAAGGTTTGAGGGACAAGGTGTTGGGTCATTATGAGAGGAAATGGAATTTGGAAGGAGCTATCGCTTTGAGTAAGGCGAAGAGCGTGGGGAACAAGGACAAGACGATCGAGGAGAGGAAAGAGGATGAAGGGAGGATTGATCTTGATCAACAGAAATTGTGGGAGAGGATCGTAGGCGATGAAGAGTTTAAAGGAATCGTTTCAAAGAGTAAGTCGAAAACCTCTCTCTTTCGCTCTCTTTTTCGAACCGGGTGAAGTAACCTCCTTTATACAGGTATCGGTCAAATCGTCGCTCGACCAACCTTCAACCAATCACTCAAAGGCATCTTATCTGCCGGTATCCTAAGATCCCTTCGCTACGTGATCCCAAAACTTCGAAAAAAGTTCTCTGCCGCAAAATAGACATTCTTCCTCCCTCTCTCTTCACTTCGTCCCTTTCGACTTTCACCCCTTCGCGTTAATCTCTTCCCCTTCGACCGGCGCTACCTTTTGAGCTGCCTTTACAATCCCTACATCGCATCCTCGTTGCCTTTTCCTTCGCAATTTCGCACCTTGTTCTTACTCTGCAGTTCCCCGAAACTCCTCTATCTCCTTACGATGACAACGACTTTGCAAGCAATCATAAACTAAAGCAGTATCCTACCATTCTCTGAGACGGAGATTCCGAGCGAGAGGGTCGGAAACACCTTCTAAAATCCGTCTTCTCTCCTAGAACAACGCGTTTTCTCTGTTTGTACGATAGGAGGAGCTGAATCTCGACGTCGTGGACTACTGACTAGAGTCAAAGAGCGCGATTTTCGAAAGATGTTTGGCGAAGAGAGCCCGCAAGGTTCGCTACTAGTTTTTCTCGAACGGTGCCAGCGTTTCTGTCTCTCTTCTCTTCTCTCCCATTCTCCATCTCCCCAAGTCGACACTCGTCAGCGTCAGCGTAACTCTCGCGTAGTATTCCATTCAATCGATCACCTTTTCAACTCTACGAACAGATTAATTCCCAACCCTCTCTCTCAATCTCACTCTCTCTCGCAGTTCCCCTTCTTTCCTCAAACAGCTCCCTCAACTCAGACTCGTCCTCAGTGGGCTTCTGCCCCTCTCTATAAGAGAGAGATATGAAGGTGAATCTCCCAACTCTTCAAACATTCAACATTACACCCACCTCATCCTCGACTCCATCCCTCACCAGTTCCCCTACTTCAGACCACACCGAACCACTCTTACCACGCTCCTCTCAACGCCCACTCTGTACGCAAAACAAGGGGAGGAAGAGGAAACGAACCGTGGGTTTGATCATTCTATTGGGATTAGGGTTGTTTGTTGGATTCGCGGTGAAAGCTTGGAGGGATGAAGGGGTTGAGGTGGAGAGTGCGAGGGAGAAGTGGAAGGAATGGGGTGAGTGGGCGAGGGAGAAGGGGGAGGGAGTGAAAGAAATGGGATCCGGGGAGAAGGGAATGCAAGAGGTCGAAGGGAAGCTCGATGAGGTGATTGTGCATGGGAGTAGTGTTGAGAGTGAGATGGGGGAGGTCAAGGTGGGAGAAATGAATTTGGATTTATCGGTCGAGAAGTCGAAGTGGGTTGAAATCGGTGGTGAGGAGGATGAGCAGATTTTACCGATTGAGGAGGTGCTACTCGACGACGAAAGAGAGGTGGTTGAGGAGATCTTGATCGAGGAAGAAGCGGGAGAGGTGGGAATCGAGGAGAAGAAAACGGTTCGACCTTTCGCAAGGTTACCTTCGAACGATCCCAACGTCAAGTATCTATCGTTTGAGAACCACTCTGGGTTCCACAATCGTGCGTTCCACTCTCTTCTTTCAGAATTTCGAGAAACATTGCTGAAAACGAGGTAGAAGAACACAGAACGGAAATCTCTCGTCAACGCACTCACTCTCTCGCGACTCCTCAATCGAACTCTCCTTCTCCCTCCCGCTCGACTAGGGAATGCGATACCTTGGGGTCCCGAGCCTGACCTGATCGACAAGCTGGTCTTCTCCGAAGAATGCAAGAATGGATTTCATCCTGAACTCGCCGTCGCAACTTCGACCAATTCTCACCTCGTCGCCGAACAGAAAGTATGCGACGATTCGAACAAATGGACTTACGTCGATTGGACTTGGCTGATCAAGGCTGAGCTGTTTGAAGGGAGGAGTTTAGTCGATAGGTGGAATTCTAGTAGGAGCTGGTTCGAGACAAGCGTCGACGACGGAGGATTGGGACTCAACGCAAAAGAAGACATTCACTCCTTCCTCGATGACGATCGACGATCCTATCAGATTTACGACTCGAAGGAAACTCCAACTCAGCTAGATTTCTTCAAAACTCGAATTCAACTCGACGATTTACTCAAAGGTCCTATCTCGGAGAAACGTCTACTTCAATTCGGCAGTCTGTTCAGCGGAGGTAGGATGGTATTGTCGAAGGAGGAGAACAAGAAGGAGTATGACAAGACGTTCAACGGAGTCATCTTGGAAAACCAGGGTTTGGACTCGATCAGTAACGAGGTGAGGGATCGATTGGGGAGCTATGTCGCGATTCATGCTAGGACGGGAGCTCAAGAGAGATCAAGTATCTTCTACGTGAGCTGTCGTTCTCTCTTTCGGATTGATCAAGTCGAAACTCATGTCATTTCGTGAGAGTCGTAAATAGAAAAAGGCCAATTCGAACATGATCGGTATCTTTCGCAAGCTCACACACTCAGTCCTTGGCATCAAAGCTCGAGAAGTCGATCGAATGGTGGAAGAGACAAAGGCTCGACTTTCGAAGCAACCGAGGAAACGCTTTTCTGAGTCGGAGGAGGATTCGCTCGGCTGGTCCGACGACTTCGAGGAAGCTACTCCTGCTTCTGCATCATCGCAAATTCATTCAGCTACTCGCTTTCACCACGTTCATCGATCTATCAATTTCCTCACTTCGACTCTCACTCGTCGAGCTCTCTCCGGTTCTCCCTCGAAACCACTCTCCCCTCTTCTGCACTGCCGCAAACCTCTGCATCCCTCATCCGACCCGATCCTGTCACCCCTCAACACTCCCCTCTACATAGCGACCGATTCTCGCTCTCCGACAACCGACGAATCACTTCAAATCTTCTTCGATTGGTTTCCTTGTATCTTTACCCTCGACGACGTGCCAGTGCCGGGATTGGAGAGACTGGTTAGAGGAGGAGTCGAGGAGTGGATTGGCGATTACGATGGACAAGAACTTTCAAAATATTTATTCCCTTTTCTCGAATCTGAGGTGCGCTTTCCTATATTCATCTTTCCGTCCGAGCGCAACTCACTCGTCACTTGCCCCGTGCAGATCGCCGCTCGAGCAGTCGAAGTCGTCGGAACTCCTCAATCGACATTCTCAGGTTACACACAAGGAATCTTGCACAACTACTACGCTTCTCAAGATCTCCTCGCACCGTGGAACTGACGTCCTATTCATCAGTAACGATATCACCCCCCCTCTGTCTATACCCATTCTCTCTTTACTTTGTTCCTCTGGTAGGAACTCCTCAACTCGGCGAATATATAGATCTTTAGGAATCGGAAGGAATAGATGGACACTTCCCCATAATGACTGAGAATCTTGCGAGAAGAGAGGAAGCTCGATGAGTCTATTGCCTGAATCGATCTCTTCTCGGCTTCTTAGCGCTAAGATCGTAGCCTTGTCAGCATCGAGATGGTGTGTCGGCGTATACCGTCTTCAGGGATGATCGTTGGTCGAGTCAGAGGAAGCTGGGGAAAGAAGCTTGATGATTTCGGGACATTCTGACAGAAAGCCTTCTCAGAATTCGCAGGAGACAGACAGAGCGAGTTTGGAGAAGACTGACGTGAGCTGACGTACGACATGATAGCAATTGAGCTTCGTGGAAATCTACTGTAGAGTAGGTTTGCAGGATTCTCGCGTGGTAGATCGCTCGCAAGAAAAAAGCGATCTGTCAAAGAAAGCTCTGACAACTTTGCTTCTCCTTTCTGACGCACTTCTTCGTTTCCCCCCTTCACTCCTGCTTCCTATCCATGTTCGCTCAAGACGATCGTCATTGCGCCGAACTGAAGAGAGCCTCTTTAGGCTCTTGAAGGACAAGTAAAGTCGAAACTATCTTTTTTTTCGAGGGTCTCGCATCATCTTCTAGTCGACGCTGCTGTACTATGTGTCGCCGGACGCTGTATAGACGGAGTGTATCTTCAGGTCGACCAAAGACGACACAGGAATACGCAGATCACTCAGTTACTCGTCGACGTCGTTTTTTATTGAAGTTGTCCTGCGGCAGGCTGAGTAATTCTATCGTGTGTTTCGGAAACAGTACCGGACAAGCTTGAACGATCAGTCCTCGGCCGGATTACTCATTTTACTTCCTTCATCCATCTTGAAGAATCGAAGAAACGATGCTCAGAAGAAGAGTGCAATTATGACGATGCAAAGAGGGTCCCTCTTTCTCCTTGTACAGTGGAGCATTCACTGAGGCTATAAGTCGTCGTCAAACAATCCCCTCGAGTGTTGCTCGACAAAGTTCATCGCAAAGAAGTCGAAACTTTTCTTCGCAAAGTTGTCGATTCAGATTCGACGTACTGTAGGGGCCGAATAGAACGATTCCCTGTTCTAGGTTTCGACTTGGTGATCGACAGTCCGGCAGTGAGCACTGAGCAGCTTTCGAGGGTCGGTTCTGAGATCGGTGGAGAGAGAGAAGCCAGTGACATAGGGATTTTCAAGCGACTTTATCATTTCCCGCAGCTCAATTCTCTTCCCCTTCTTCTCTCATTTCGACTGAGTGCGTCAATCTACACTTCTTCACCTTTGACTTTCACCTTCAAAACTCCGACAAACCTCAACTTCCACCGGCCCTGTCCTCTCAAGAAACTCTCTTCTCTCTGTTGAAACAGTAACCTTCTCATTCACCGCGTGAGTCTATCGCTTCTATCTATCTCCCCTGTTCCTCCCTCTCCTTCCTTCCTTCTCTTCCAGAACGCTGATCCAGTTCCGTTTCTTCCTCGTGTCTGTTCTGTCTTTCTTTCTCTTGGTTGTTCCGATTTCATCTTGAAACAGGTTGGGTTGGCTTCAACGGACAATCGACCGAAAAGAAATCGCAAGTTGATCGTCGGCTCTCTCCACCTTTCGACTCTTCTTTCTTCCAAAAACTCGCTCGACTCGCTCGCATGAGCGTTGCCGCTCTAGGCGAGCCTGTTCAACCATCGAGACTAGGCTACTCATCAACTACTGAACCTCCGATTCCCCGATCCGTCGACTCTGACAAGGAGCAAGAAAGACTCGAAATGATGAAGACACTTCCTAATGATCCTAGCCTCGAAGCGACCACTACGAATAGGAGCTCGCCGGGTAATGGAGTGAGTGAATTATTGCAGAGAGCTCTCAGCCTCAAAGATGGTGGTGGTGATCAATTGGACGAAGAGGCTAAAGAGGGAGAACGAACACCAGGTGAGTCTCTCCTCTTCCTATACTACTCCCCCCTTTCGAGCTAGCCATCTCTCATACGAATGCTGATCCTGCAAGAAGATTTAGGGAGTCACTCGAGGGCTTCAACTGATCTCACCGCCGTCGAACAAAGTCGAATTTCGCCTGCGGAATCAATTTCTCGCACCGAAAGTTCATCTCGTCCTTCTGGTAGTAGGAACAACTCCCTCGTCAGTTCCCTCTCTCGCTGACTCTTCGTCTGTATCGCTCTCAACTAATCTCCCGCTCGTTCGCGATGCCATCTCGTAGAATACCGATCCATCGCCCCCCGCCTCCCGCTTCCGAAACTCGGCTTCGTCTAGCTCTAGGCGACCTCCGTCTCGTCCACAAGGTCCATCGCATCATCCGAGTCAACAGAGGATCACCCCTCCGAACAGCTGGAACGCTAGTTCGCCTTCGTCTTCTTCCGATGGAGCGAATCATCCTCTCGCGTTCAACCCACCGCCTCAGTACTACTATCCTTCTCAGCCTTACGGTACAGCGCATCCTCAACAAGGAGGTGGAGCGGGAGCTGGAGGAGGAGGTTACGCTTATTCGACGACGAGTCCACCATTTCTCTCTCAATCTGGACGACATCCTTCCCACATTTCGCAAATCTCGCAAGTTTCCGATCAATCTGCGGGTTACTCGACTGGATCTCCTTACTCGTCTTCTTCTTCGCTGTGGTATCAACAATACGCCAGTACAGTCACGACTCCCTCAGGTTACCCAACTCCAGTCGAAGGTGGAATCCTGTACCAGAACGATACGTCCCCGGAAGCGAGTTCAGAAGCTCTCAGTAGCTCTCAATGCGGACCAGGGTATCAGTTCGAGGGGTCGATGCAACCAGGTCACGGTCAAGGTCAACAACAGCAACATTTCGTCGAACCTTCGAATCCGAGTTCCCCTCCAAATCCTTACCAACCCGTCTACTTCGCTCCTCCGCCTCAGAGGGTACCCTACACTTCCCCCCCTCCTTCGCGAGTATCTCCGACGGGTTACGGGACTGCGGCGGCGACGGCCTCATCTCCTTCTGCAGGACAGATGGCCTACCCGATTTCTTCTGCTCGTCCACATCCTGTCGATCAAGGCGCACCACCGCCTCCTCCTCCTCCTCATTCAAGCTATCCTGTACGAGGCAACGAGCAGCATTGGCCAGCACCGCATCATCAACAAACTCTCGTCCCTTCCCATCAACCACCTTACCAGGCGTACGGTATGTACTCACCCCCTCCTCAGCCTGGAGTACCGATAGATCAGCGTCGCTACCATTACCAAGCGCCGAATCCGCATGGATTACCACCAAATCCAGGATTCGCACACTACCCTTCGCACGCTCAAAACCCTTCCTCTCGACCTTTCCCTCGACCTCCCGTGATTCCACCTCGACCCGTCGCTGGATCTCAACAATTCTCGCCGAGGAGCACGCCTAATCAGTACCCTCAGTCTTCCCCACCCAAAATCTACGCTCCTCCCGTCGAAATCGCTAGAGGCGTCCTCGCTTCGACTCGTCTTCGAGAAGCAGCTCAACCTTCAAATACGGCGAAACCTGTTCGAGCGACGAGGAACGAGTCTGCTGGTCAATTCATTCCGAGAAAAGGCAATCTACCGAAACCTCCTGCTCATTCACCTCACGCTTTGTGGTAAGCCTTCTCGCTCACTCGCACTTCTCATCTCGCAAGCGCTCACACGGCTTACCCGTCGCTCTCGAATCGAACAGGGTCGGAAACGTGCCGTCGGACGCTTCGCATTCGGAGCTTTGGCAATTCTTCGTCTCTCGACCTTCGCCGAGTGCGATGGGACTCTTATCGAAAGAGGACATCGATCTGACTACTCCAGGCGTCGAATCGATTCATCTCATCGCTCGTTCGAATTGTATGCTTCTGTTCCTTCTCTCGTTTCCTTCGAGCTTTTGAGCCTTTGGAACTGATCCCGAAGAATCGCTTCGAACCCGCTCTCAAACCCCTTTTCACAGGCGCTTTCGTGAATTACATTTCGGACCTGCATCTTCAGCATGCCATCTCCGTTTCAAACGGTCTCTCACTTCGACCCAACGATCCTCGTTGCAAGACTTTGCTTTGTCGAGTTCGCAAACAGGAGGACGAGTCGAAGACTGGAGTCGGAGCTCAACGAATCGGAGGTATTCACAAAGCTTTCGTCAAGTTGCAATCGGAGCGAATGGGAGAATCGGAACACGCACTTCGACTCAAGATTGAGGAGGAAGGTGCCGAACCCAAATCTGCTGCTACGAAAGCTTTCGAGGAGCGCCGACAGAGTTCGAGCAGCGTTTCGATCGGCACGACGAGTACGACGAGTAGCTTCTTGACGAAGCATTTCGAGAAACGATGGTTCATTATGAAGTGAGCCACTTTATCTTCTCTTCTTCCTTTGACTTCGTCACTCACCGCTCATCTGCTACGCTTTAGGAGTCACGACGAAGCTGATCTCAAACTATCAGTCGAGAGCGGTCTTTGGGCGACACAACCTCACAACGAGGTAAGTCTCATCAACTCCTTTCTTCCACTGCAGGGACTGATACCGCGCTTCGTCTTCTCGTAGCCCGTTCTTCAACAAGCTTTCCGAACAGCAAAGGAGGTCTTCCTCGTCTTTAGCGCGAACGGTAGCGGAGAATGGTTCGGTTACGCTCGCATGACTGGCCCAATCACCTCGGTTTCGTCTTCAAAGAGTTCTCGTCCATCGTGGAGCTCGTCCGGTCAAGCTTCAGTCGAAGAATCGATATCCTCCTCGTCGCTTTCGGCACCCTCTCAAACTATTCAAGAAGATTCAGATGAACCCAGTTCTTTCCCACCTCGAGCTCCTGTCGTTATCTTCTCACCCTCGGAACATCGACTCGCTCAAGCTTCTCCCTCGATGATCACTCCTTCTCCAGCACCACAGTCTCAACTGTCAGATCAACGTCAAGGAGGATCTTACCCTTTGAAACTTCCTAGTGAGATCGAGGCGGAAGCGAAACGGGAAATGGCGATCGAGCAAGAACGAATGGCCTTCGTCACTGCCACGAACCTTCACCTCCCCGCTGAGGTCGCCGAAGCAGCTCGGAAAGCTGCAACTTACGATTCTGCCGCTCTCGTCGCCGCGAAGAAAGGACGAGTTCCGAATGACGAGGTTTATCCTGGAGGACTTCGAGATGCGATCAGACGAGTTGACATGGCTACTGGTGAAGAAGAGATCACCAAAACTGGCGATGATGATCCGTGAGGCGAGATTCTCTACGAGCGAATCATTAAGAATTTCCGCTGACCTCTTCCTCCGCTCGATCTATTCAGCCGCAAACCTGCTCGTTCTGGTTCGAGTTCGACTTGGGGAACGCCGTTCTCGGTGGAATGGGTCAAAGTGTGAGTCATTCAGTCCCGTTTCTACTCTTGCTCTTCGACGAAGACTCACCTCAACCTACTCTATATGCAGCTCTCGCCTGCCCTTCTCGAGGACTCGACACATTCGAAACAGCTTCAACGGTAACCGAGAGATCAAAGTCAGCCGAGACGGCAAGTTTAAGAATCGCTCATCTCTCACAACTCGCAACGAGGACTCATCGTTCTCGTTGAATCTAGGTACCGAGGTTGAACCTGCTGCAGGTCAAGCTCTCATCGACGAATTCGCTCGCTTGCCTGACTCGCCTGGCCTCGATCACTCTTCATCTTTATCTCCAGCGCCCCCCTCTCGACCATGATCCCGCTCCTTCTCCTCCTCTCCTGCTCTTTTACCTCGACTTCGCCATAGGCTCGTCATCTTGTTATCGACGTCAAAATGGCGAGGCGCAACACCAGCACCTCCAACAAAACAAGGCAGATACTCTTCGATACAGAATATTCGAAAACCTCCTCTCCTCCCAATAATCTTTTATTTCCATTCTAGATACCCTCTTTATTTCATACCAGCAAACACGAGCACTCGCAGCGATACCACTTGAAACACGAAGGATTCCCTATCATTCACTCTGTGCTTCTCCCTCGTCGAAAAAGAGAGAAATCTTCACATCTCGCTCTTCATTTGTCGAGCATGCGAGCTATCAAAGTGAAGCGAGGTTATATATTCCACGAGTAAAAGCCCAGAACAAAGTACAGGAAATTGTTATACAGAATGAAGAACAAGAAAGAAATACAACGAAAGAAGGATGGTAGTAACGAATGGTGCGCCAGCGATAGCGTGCGCCTTTTTTTCCGGGGGTTATGAGGGTACTGTACTATGTATTGTTGAGAATAATAAGTTGGTAACAAAGAAGGAAAATTGACTAGTTCTTTCCAGAATCGACAAGTTCATCACCAGTCGCGGCTACTTCCTCAACCTTCTTGTCGTGAATGAGGTTGCGAGGACCCTTGTAATGCTTGCGACCTCCGGCGTAGAACCAGATGAGAGCGAAAACCATGACTCCTCCAGTAACGGCCGATGCGTCTAAACGAGATGAAGGCAGAGGGTCAGTTTCGAGACAGCACTCAAGTTTGAAAAGACGTGGACGTACAGTTCATGTTCTCAGCGTCGACAGGTCGAATGGTAGGGAGAGCGAGAATGATGACGACGAAAGTAGTCCATGAAACAGCGATACCGTTGATGGTCCAACTGAGGAAGCCACGACCGAGATGGAAAGGTCCAGGCTTGAACATGACCTCTGCAATAACAACTCGAGGTCAGCTCTGACCGAATGTCGAGGACAAAAGGAAAAAACGAACCAGGGTGATCTTGGTAGATCATTTTGCATGCGATAGGGATGATGTAGGAAGAATCCATTCCCATCGCGGCGAGAGCGAAGATGGCGTAGACAGCGACGATCGATGCGAAGACGAGGAGACCCATGAGAGCTACCGAGAATGGAGAGAACGATCAGTTTAGATGAAGTTCGACGAAGTTCGACGAAACATACCAGAGATGACGATAACGAGCCAGACAGCGTTGACGGGGATTTTGTTCTTGCTCATTCGAGTGAAGAAACCTCGATCGGGAAGACCGTGGTCACGAGAGAAGGCGTGGAAAGAACGAGCGTTCGCTTGGGTAGCGGTAGTGACGACTTGGAAAGCGACGAAACAGATGAAAGCCCAGAGGATGTAGAACCCGGTAGGTCCGACGTTCTGTCGATTATGAAAAGAGTCAGCTTGGGGATTCAGCGAAAGTTGGCTCAATTAGCTGATAGACGTACCTGCCAGATGATTTGAGCGGGAGGGTAACCAGAGACACCAAAGTCACCAGTCTCAGCCATATCGCCGGAACAGAGAACGTAGACAATGTTGTAGACCCTGAGAAGGAGGAGCGTCAGCTGGATTGTCGATTGTCTTCGAAAAAGGGAAACTCACCATCCGACAATACCAGTACCGATGACAGCGACGAAGATGGCGGTAGGGGCAGCGATTTGAGCGCGCTTGACTTCCTCACAGATGTGAGCGGTAGCGTCGTAATCAGTCATGGTCCATTGCTGCAAGTCGAATGAAAATGTGATTAGCTCCCCAATCCTCGCTTTGACAAAGCAACATGCCTCAACTTACAACCGACAAGAGACCGAGAAGGAAAGTCAATCCTTGCGAACTCCATCCGGAACCGTTGACGTTCTTGGTGAAAGTGTAAGAAGCCTGTAAAGGGGGAAAGCTCATCGGTGCCTGCTTCACGACACTGGCGCGAGTCTCGAGGGGCTCACAGAGTTCTTGACGTCGGTCTTGACGAGGAGTGCGATGATGACAGCAAGAACGGTACCGAGATTGAAGAAGACGAAAGTTTGGGTAATCTTGGCGAGGTATTTCGTACCCATCGACTGTGAAGCGATTCGACTTAGTGAGCTGCAGGAGGGTGGAGGAAGAGCGATTGTTACGCACGTTGAGGACACCTTGAATGAGCAAGATACCGAGGAAGACGAGGTAAGTTTGCCATGCGTTCGCGACGAAGGGTTCAGCTTGAGTTTCAGTCGAAAGCGAGACCTAATATCGGAGAGTGTCAGTACAACAGAGACGAATGAGAGCATGCGTGAAGACTCACAGCTGCGAGAATCATTTGAGCCAAACCGAAAGCGGTTGAAGCTACACCAGCGACTTGTCCCATCAAGTTGAGCCATCCGACGGACCTTGAGAAGCTGGAGCGTCAGTGTCACATTCTACGTAGGTTCTAAAGACGTTAGGCGTACCATCCAGTGATAGCACGGTACTTCCTAGGTACGAGGTAAGCAGACGCAGAGTAAAGACCTCCGTTTGTTGGGTAAGCCTGTGAATCGCCTCGAAGTCAGCTACCATCCTCCTTCAATTCCTTCGATTCGTGGACATACGGAGACGATCTCTGCGAGTAGTAGTATAAAAGGTCAGCTCTCGGTGAATTGCGAAGTATGGATTGGAGAGTGAAGGAACTCACCAGCAATTGATGTACCAAGACAGAAGCACATGATGGTTCCCTGTAGTACCCAGCGCGATCAGCCAAAGTAGAGTATGCGAAAGAGAGTGCAAGAGTGAGCTCACGAGGAACCAGCACCACACTACCGAAGCCGGACCACCGAGAGAGAAAGGAGTACTGAAGGTGGTTACAACAGAGGATGCGACTGTTCATCGAAGCGAAAGGTCAGTCAACGAGCTCGAGAGAGGGAAACGCCAAGAAGGAGGGAGAGAAAGTGTGCGAAGTGAAAGAAGAGAGAGAAAGATCGACTCACCTCCCATAATACTGAAAGCGAAGGAGATGGTCTATCCGGTTCAACAGGGTGTTCTCAGTCAGCATTCCTGTTCTCAGTGCCAGTCCTCTCGTGCCCTTGCTCCAAAGAGCGGAAGTACCCGGCGAGTAATTTCGAAACCTTCGCAACCTCATATTCAACACCGAAACCAAAAAAATCGAGGAACTTACAGAGAGGTTGGTGAACTCTCGCTTGAACTCCTGCTTGTAACCCATCCTAGCTAATGCCGCATCATCGCTGTCCGTGATACTTGAAGCTGGGGTTTGAACCGCATCCTTCGAAGGTGAAGTCGATCTCGAATAATCTTTCTCTGAATCCGACATGGCTTGAAGCTAGCTGTGTTTTGAAACTGGAGGAAACGAGTAGTGGCGGAAAAGAGGGTGAGGGAGGGAGGAGGACTGGAGTTGAAATAATGACGGAGGTCGAGGGGAAGAAAAACAAGGAGAGAGAGATGAAAAAGAGGCAAATTGGAAAGGGGTCAGTTTAAGTTGCAGTAAGCGTCTCGAAGAACTTGACTCACCTAGTAAGCTGTCTAATAGGTATCCAGGTTGAGTTCAAAAGTTGTAGAGTTTGACACTGGCGTAAGAGTGGAAAGGAGAACAGTTTCTGGGGTCGAGCCTTCGAGGTCGAATTTCGTTGAAGATGTCTGAGGTTTTTTTACCCGTCTCGCTCTCACACTCAAATCCCTTAGCTTGGCCAATCGAAAGAGTTCACTTTCCCTTGAATGAAATAAATCTAAGATCTGTTTGTCTGGAGACGAGAGACGAAAATTCTTTCAGAACATAAGTTCGACGCAGATCAGAGGGACAGGTCCTCGAGAATTGACGACGACGAGAAAGCGAGAGTCTGTTATAAGCTGGGATTGGTTTGCGAGAGATGCGAAGTGTATTGATACAACAAGATGGAAAGGAAATCTGCGAATTAGGAAAGGAGGTCAAAGGATGAGAACGAAAAGGGGCAAGGAGCGTGAAGGGAGTCAAAGATCAGTCGAGGTCCTCTACACTGCGGGTCTAGATCGGATAGCTCACCGTCAAGAGTGTACCGCCAGCGCGAGTCGAGGAGAGGTAACGTCGAAATTCTCGTTTATACTTTCTTGTCGTCGGATTTGTCGGAAAGCGCTGGAGGATTCTCCTTGAAGAACTCGATAGGTGTTCTTCGATCGGGTACAGGAGTCTTTTGAGCAGCAGCTGAACTGTTCGTTGATCCGAGAACTTGACGATCCCGTTCGGAAAGGGTAAAGAACGAGCGAGTATTCGCATCGAACCATCTTCGCACCTGTACAAGCCTCTCGACGTCAGCTTCAGGGGAGCGCTGTATCCAGAGATAGAGCGTACAGGCATGAAGACATGTTCCCTCTCTCCGAAATCATAAAGCAAAACTGCGTAAGCCGTCAAACCTGCGGGACGAGGAGGTGTGTCAGCATTCCCCTGCTACTCTACAAGCGATTCAGCACCTCAAACTTACCAGCAGCGAGAGTGAAAGCTGTGAATTGAACTCCTTTTGAAAGTGGAGTAGGAGCAACAGTTTGAGGTAATTTCGAAGGAGGGATTGGAGGAGGTACAATAGGCTTCCTAACTGAGGATCCAGGGTACTTGAAGGCCATTCTGTAAGCTGTTTGAGGAAGGTGGTGAGGTGGAGGAAGGAGATCTTTATTTCCTTCAACTTTAACCATTCACTTTGCTCTGTTCTGATAGCTTGGGAGCGCAGAACGATGCTTATAGTGGCTCTATCAAGTTCTCTGCTGAGGTCCCCCATCTTCTCAACTCGGTCAGACAGCTCACAGCGCCTGAATTCTTCGATTCTTCAGTTTCGCTTCAGCTCCAGAACGGACCACGAAGTGAACGGGCAAGACCACCTCTTCGAATGTCGTGCAGATATAGACTCGAAGTAATGGCGAGCCGTCGTGATCGATTCCGCTCGGTTCGGGCCGCTGTCGCGACCCGCCTTCATTCGCTTCTTCGTTCGAGCCTGGTCAGCAGCTCCAGCGATGTCTTCTACTAACGAAGAGAATTAGATCTCTGTACGCAGACGGGATGTGATCGGAAAAGTCGGCGTTTCCGACTTTGGATTGCTCGACACCTTTCGCCCTTCAGATCCCTTGACGGACTCGCTCAAATCTATTCCTCACGTCGGTAGGAGCCAGCAATACCTTTCAAACTAGAGGGATGCAGGGCGCAGGTGACGAAGCGAAGTCTGCGTTAATAACAGCGTCTCTCGTCGCTTTTTGCTCGACTTGCGTCGATCTTGACCCTCCGTCTCTGATCTCCTACGGATCCCCTGCGCCTACAGCGAGACGCAACCTCAGGAAGGGTCAGACTGGCACTCGCTGAAAGCTAGCTGAGTCAAGTCGAAGCCGTCCGTTCGATCTCGGAAAAGTCTTCACTTGTCTTCAACGAATTATCCGGTCAGGGCCGTTCTCTTTCTCAAAGGTGTCCGCCGCTTGAGGTTGAAGCAGATCTTGCGAGAAGACCCGCAATGCTTTCACGTGTCTAATTCGATCGTCCAACAGTAAGTCGTGCTCTTCTGACTTCTGGTGAGAACGACTTCGACGAGCGCTATCCGAGCACTCGAGCTACTGCCCGGCTACTCGCAGTCTTGACAAAGCTCATGGGTTCCTCACTGCGAATATTTCTTCGGACAGCGGGGCAGACAGAATACTGAGAGAACAAGTAAAATCGCCTGGGTGAGTCTTTCGCTTTCGGCATCCTTGTTTCACTGTGAGCTGAACCTGTAGGTTCATGACAAATGCTCGCGTGTCTGTCGGGGTTCAACCTTGACTTGGTCTTGCAATGAGAAGTCACTGTGAATTCACACGAAGCTCAGACATGGAAGACGAAGGTACGAGTCCTGTTCAGTGTTGAGTATCGCTTCTCTTGACAGGCTTCACGGTGGCAAGTAGTGGCGCTGCAGAGGGAGTAAGCAGATGCAGCGACGAATTTCAGCGAGAAAGGAAGGAAGGGAAGAAGAAGAAAACTTTTTTCAAAGGCCAGATCTCAGTGATCTTCTCTCGGCTCAAAGCGGGGATTTCGGTCAGACTCCCGCAGGGTGAGCTGAGATCAAGATTATCCGCTAATCAATCTGTCTTTTTTTTTTGCCCTTCCCTCTTTCTCCCTTCCCACACTTTTGTCCTCTCAGCTTTTCCACCTCGACCTCGCTCGAAGAACAAAAGCCATGTCGGTCAATTCTTCAGAATACAAGGATCCTGAAGCCTTCAATGGTAACACGAGTCAAGAGCGACAACAAGCAGTCGATTCCCCTCACCATCTTCAGGTTAGTTCAGTCTTCTTAATCGTGGTGTTCTAGCGTGAAGTTACCCCATATAGAACCCTTAGCTGACGATCCCTCCTCCCTTCTCTCCCTCTCCATCCTCCTTCACCCTTTTTTTTCCAATTTTTATCAATCTCTCTTTGGTTTCACCTCTCCGTCCTTTCTCCGCCGAATCTTCGAAACTTGACCCGATCACAGGACTCCTCTGATGTACCTCCAGCATACACTTCAGGTGTACGCAAGGTAGAGAACGCTCAACGTGTTTGGTTAGTCCTCTTGTTATTCACCGTTGCCTCTCACCAGAATCATCGCTGATACTCTTGATATCGCTACTACAGGGGTCGCAACTCGAAGATCGCACTCTTTGTTGGTGTTGCATTAGCTTCATACATCTACGTGAGCATTCCCTTCTCGTCGTCGTCGCTGCTCTTGCTGCTTTCACTCTCGGTCTATTCGCTGACTCGCAGTCATTTTACACGTTCTCAGTCTCTCGAGGGTACTACCACCTACCAATACCTCGCCTACGCTACTTCCAGCTTCTCAGCTCACAGTCTCCTCGGTGCTATCGGTTCGTTTTCGAATCTTTCGCTTCATCGCTCTCACCTCGAACGGTATTGACTCTGTTCTTCCCATCTATTAGCTACTGCTCAAGCTATCATCCTCGCCGTCACCAAGCCTTTCGCTGCCAAATTCGCCGATGTCGCTGGTCGAGCAGAGGCATTCTGCGCTTCCGCCTTCTTCTACTGCCTCGGTTTCATCATTATCGCCGCGTGCAAGGACATCCACACTTACGCTGCCGGTGCCATCGTATACTACTTCGGATACGCTTCCTTGCAGATCCTCATTCAAATCGTTCGTTCTCCCCTTGCTCTCGGTTTTGGAGTTTTCACTAATCTCGTTCGGCTTTCCATTCGACAGGTCATCGCTGATTGCACCAATCTCCGATGGCGTGGTCTCGTCTCTTCGTTGACCAGTATCTGGTTCTTCATCAAGTAAGTGAAAAGCTCGACTTGTACTATCGAATCTCCTGACTGATTCACTTGTCCTTTACAGCGCTTTCGTTTCCTCGAATATCGCGCAAGGTGTTCTCGAGACTTCGAACTGGCACTGGGGATACGGAATGGTGAGCGTACCTGAATCGTTGATCTCGAGTTCTCCTCGACTGACAATCCACTCTCTTTTCCTTGCAGTTCATCATTCTCATTCCTGTCGTCCTCTCGCCTATCATCGGCACTCTCTTCTGGGCTCAACACAGGGTGAGCTGTCCACTATCTCTTAATGACTTCGAACCTGTACTGATTTTGTCGATTCTACAGGCTGCTAAACTCGGTCTCGACTCGACTGATCTCGTCGAGAAGAACGGAGGTACCGCTGCCAGAGGAGGACCTCGTGTCCGTCGCTCATTCGGTCAACGCGCTCAGAACGTCAAGCACCTCATGCGACACCCTCGTGAACTCGGACCTAAATTCGCCAACTTCGGTCGATCTCTCTGGGCTCATCTCATCGACTTTGATGCTCTCGGACTTCTCCTCTTCGGTGCTGGATGGGCGTGCCTTCTCCTCCCTCTCAATCTCGTCAACAAGGGTACTCTCGATTGGAACAACTACAAGATCATCATTCTCCTCGTATTCGGAGGTGTCATCCTTCTCTCCTTCATCGCCTACGAGCGATTCGCCGCTACGAAGCCTCTCTTCCCCTTCCACTTCTTCAAGTCCTGGACTATTCTCGCTTGCGGTTTCATCGGTTTCTTCGATTTCGTTTCTTTCTGTACGTCTCTTTTCCTTCTTGTCATCGAGAGAGGCGGGAGCTGATATGATGAGTATCTCTTGTAGACCTTCAATACACCTATCAGTATTCTTTCATCAGTGGTACGCATCTTTCATTTTACCGTCTCAGTTTCTCTTCTCACTTCGCTTGTTGTCTCGCACAGTTACTCGAGGATGGTCGATCGCCGATCAAGGTTACTTCGCATGTAAGCTGATGTGTTTGTTTCTCGTCGCTGTTCTATTTGCTGACCCGATGTTCTCTCGCTCGCAGACACTCAAACTCTTACTTTGACTTTCGGTGCTATCTGCGCCGGTTTCTACCAGCTCTACTTCCACCGCACCAAGGTGAGTCGCCATTGGTCCTTGTCAACCTGAACTTCGGGCGTCAAATTTGACCTGTTTTGCTCGTCCCCCTCTTCACAGTGGCTCCTCGTTTGCGGTCTCCTCATCAGGCTTCTCGGTGTCGGACTCATGATCCAATCGAAGGGAGCTCACGGATCGACCGCTTTCCTCGTCATCACTCAGGTTCTCCAAGGTCTCGGAGGAGGAATCGCTGCCGGATCTGCTCAACTTCTTGTAAGCTCACTTCTCAGCCTCATGTTTTCTCGCTCAATGCTAATACTACTCCTCCTTGTACAGGCTCAAGGTACGCTCGCATCGTCGTTGCGAATTCAACCATTTCACCGAAACTGATTTTGCTCTTTTTTCTCCTACAGCAAGTGTCGCTCATCAAGAGGTCGCATCAGTTACCGCTTTCGTCCTTCTTCTCGCCGAAATTGGAGGCGCAGTAGGTACTGCTATTGCATCGGCAGTCTGGAGGCAACACATGCCCATCGAACTTGCGAACCGTTTAACCGGACTCATTCCTGATGCCAACATCACTCTTATCTACGGCAGTATCGTAAGCATGCTCCCCGCAATCTTCGATTCATCCCACTGACGAAACGCGAGCTATGTAGACGACCGCTGCTTCATACCCCAAAGGTTCGCCTGTTTACGAAGGAGTTATCGGAGCTTACGATGAAGTTATGAAGGTCAGTCTGACTTCCTCTCCTCCGGTCGATGTCATCTGACCCTGTCATTGGCTGTCCAGATCCTTCTCATCGCTGCTACCGTCATCGCCGTCTTCCCCCCTCTCTTCGCTCTCGGAATCAACAACATCCTCCTGTACGTTTCAACTTGCTCTGTGTAGGCTCACTGAGCCGATCCTGACTCGAAAGATCCCTGTCTATAGCACCAAGGCCCACAACGCCGTCGAAGGTGAAGATGTTGCTGGTCGAACTCTCGACGACGAATCGGTTGTCGAACAAAAGCGAGCTTACAACGCTTAAGCAAGCACATCTTTCTGTTCTCATTATATCCCTGCACCCCTTCGTTCTTTCACTACGCATAATTACTCTCTCTCCCACTTCACTTTTTATTCTGGGTTTCTTGTCGTTCCTTTTCCTGTCTTTTGCAGGTTCTCTCTTTCTCGGTTATCGTTCATTGTAGGATGTAGGGTGAAGTATTATATAGAGTTGGCAGTAGGATGGATAAGTCGCTTATCTTACTGTCTTTTTTAGTTGTCAATGAATATAGATCAATTCTCGCAAACTCGGCTTGTCAACTCCAGTGACAATCTGTGGAAGATACCGATACAGCAAGGTCGTCTCGCAATCACGAACGACTGGTTCGTAACGATAGATGCACAAATTATTGATTCGTTCCAAGCGACAACGTACTTCTCGTCAAACCTACAAGCTACTCAAATCCTCCTTCTCTCCCGAGCCTAGTAGAACCCCATCTTCCTCTCCCAATTCGACCTGCCCTTCGCATCCTTCTTCCTGGATTCGATTTCTCGTCTTGCGAAACTCACAGCGTATCCCTCCAAGTGCATTCCCTCTCGATCCGCCACCTCCACAATCTCTTCCAAACCCTTCGGCGTAAACTTCGCAGTGAATCCCAACGGTGCCAGCCATCCTCCCATGTCAAAGTCGCGCTCGTAATCTCCTTCTCCGTAAATCTCGGGATCCTTCATGATCAGGGCGAGTGAGACGCAACGAAGGTTGCTAAGCTTCTTGTCTCCTGTGATGAGACTCTTTATCTGCACGGTCGAGATGTCGACCCCATAACGGAGAGAGAGGATTTCGAGGTGAGGAAAGGTGGAGTGATTGAGAAGATTGAACGACTTGTTGTGCAGGGTACCCGGTCCAAAATCGAGATAGGATAGATTCTTGAATCTAGGAAGAATCCTCGAGAGATCTTCGGGTTCCTCAGGTTCAGCGTAAGACATGAGCTGTAGGTAGTCCAAATCTTCGGGAGTATCGATTTGGCTGAGGATGGGAAGGAGGCAAGACGTTCCATCGTCCGTACGTTCGAAGATATCGAAGCTGACGATGTTAGGGAAGAAAGAGATGAACTCGTGAATGGAGGGGTTGTTGATGCAAGGAGCCTCGAGTCCGAGATATCCGATTTGCCAATTCGTAGAGTCTTCTGCGTTCGAGCTTGACCTCCTTTTACGTCCTGTCTCGTTGACGTCTCGAGTTATAGCTAATTCGAAAGAGTACAGGTTCGTATAGCGTTCGAGCCAGCGGTAGTGAGAGGGATCGAGAGGATTCTGGAAACCGTCGAGAGGGTCTTTGATCATGAGAGAGCGCATGGAGATCAAAGAACGTTCGTTGAGAGGAGAGAGTACGGTTTTGGCGATGCGAGAAGAGTATTCGATTCCGACGATCTCGGTTGCGAAGAGGTGAGCAAAACCTGTCGTCAACGCTCGATCTTTTGGCACTCCTGGGTCTTTTTCTCCCTTCAAGCTGATGTCGAGCGTCTTGATGAAGGGAACGATAGCTTTGTCGGTAGTGATCAAATCGAAGAGCGTAGCGAGTCGACCGTAGGATCGAATTTTGGTCGATTCGAACAAGTGACGACGGGCGAAGGGGCGGAAAGCTTTCGAGACGTAAAGGGTTTTCGTCTGTGGATTCGCTTGAGCGAGCTGGACGATCATTTCGAACAGTTCGAAGGGAAGGGAAGTGAGGTGATCTGACATCGTTTCGAGGGAGGATGGAGAGAATGACTGAGGAGCGTGAAAGGGATGAGCTGACTTCATGACGATCGATCAGAGACTCCTAGCTTACCTCAGAGCTGTTCTTTAGCGCCTCTCGTACTTCGAGTCGAGGTGAGATTGACGAGGTTGATTGATGAGGAACAGGGAAGATTGTGAAGTTATGAAGGCGTGGGCGAGTGTGCTAGCTACTCTGCTATCTTTGTATAGTCTCAAATGAGCTATTGGTAGTGTCTGAATAGCTGTAAGAGTTGTCGGTGAATGGTAAGAAGCGAAGTAAAGGAAGTTCGCTTTTCTCTCTCTACCTCGACCTCGACGATTCCTTTGGAAAGAAGTTTGACACTCGAGCACAACGTAGCGGCACCAAGCTCTTAAGTGGCGTGCTCACTAGTGCTTCGGCGTTGCTGCTTCGTCTTGATGTCTTCTCTTTCCTCTCGATCTCAAATCGCTTCTCCTGCTCTCTATCGGTGCTCACGAGCTCTGGTGTGGCTCTCGATGGCTCCGCCATGGCTTCATATTAGCGTGGCTTACTTGAACTTGCTTCGGATCCTCCCACTCTGTTTCGATAGGTTCCCACTTTTTCCCTCTTTCCAATACCCGACACTCGCTCAGTTCGGCGCACTCAGCTCGTGCACAGCTCGTGCGCAACGCCTCTCGCACCTCTTCGACCTTCAAGTCTGGACCCCGATGTCAGTCAAGACTTTCGTCTGATTCCAGGTTTCTCCTTTCTCCTCCTCACTTCGCTGCAATGACGCTAAATTATCGTGTAGTCCCTCCAGAGGAGAATCAGGAGTATCTGCAGGGATGGCCGCAAGTTGAAGTATTCGAAGGCAGCGTGAGTGATTCTCGCACCGCTTTAAGAGACGAATCTGATTAAATCTCGTTCAATTTCTGCAGTATTCTCCCGACATACTGGCTCCAATGCTCGAGTTCACCATCAATGAGATCTTAAGCATGGTGTACCTACGAGCCCGTAACGCCATTGGAGGTTTGAAAAGCTACATCTGCGAAACGGAGGACTTGAGCCTTCAAGGTCAAGAACCAGCTAGTTTGCCGAGTTCGTCGTCCTCTCTCGCATCTGGATGAATGTCGCTGATCGTTCTTTGAAGCAGATACACTAGTCGACAAAGCCCACAATGTCAAACTACCTGCAATTCCGATTTCTGCATGTTTTCGACCCTGGTCGAAAGAGTGGGTCTCATGCGATCCCGGGATCACGCTCAAAAGTGGTCATCAAGGTGTCATGGCAGGGCCACGTTATCATCGCTATGTACGGCCGGACCTGAGGCTCGAGACGACCCAGGGAGCAATCAACCTGCGAGGGAACAATTACAGCATAATTGTTGGTAAGTCCTCCTCTCTTTTGCATTCTCGTTACCTATCTGTTCCGCGTTAAGGAGTGTGATTCTATATAGAGGGACAGAGTCAAGAAATTGGAACTTATCACAGGCTTCTTCTTACGCAAGAGCACGCAGAGGAATCCCTTAAGAACGCTCAAGCGGCTCCGCAATCCGCCTTCTGGACCGGACATCACTGGCATCTTGACAAGCATCATAGAGTCTATCTGACTATCATCAACTTTGAGTTTGACTTTACGCTCGCTCCTATCCCCCATTCTCGACCTCAATTTGTTCCCGTCGCTCGTAACAGCGTACGATTCTAGTAGCACTTTTACTTGTCGAATACTCTCGCGGCTCATCGATATACGTTCATCTTGAGGGTAGGAAGAATCAGCTTGTGAGCATTTTCGTTCAGCGAGTGATTTTGCGATGTCTTGTTGTCCTCTTTTCACTCGAGAATCACTTCCGCAATCTCTCGCATACGCAGACTTGGTCGATAAGTAGAGGAAGAGTTAATAAACGTGATTCCAAGTTGCACAACTTTGCTTTTTCTTCTTCCTTCCCCTTTTCCAGATTGAAAGCATCTCCACATGATCACTCACTGTCATCACTTGACCCTTCACTGTCAACACTTGATGATTTCGCCCTCGTGGTCCAATAACTCGGATCGCTCCTGAAGATCTCTCTCACTTCCTCCACCGTTTCGACATCGTTTCCCCTCAATTCGATTCCAACTTCCTCTCCCATTTTCAACACTTTCCTAACTCCTGCCATCCTATACTCACCAGTCCAAACTCCAGCATCGCGGATCGAAAGCCCAAAGTCTTCTGCCAGACTTCCCTCGCTGAGACAAACCGACGGGATCGACTCGCAGATTCATCTTCATCCCTTGTGTAGTCTCTCTGCGTTCTTCCTTTCAAGATGCAAACGAACTATTACAACACATCCAAGCACAGTTCCCTTCTATCATCGCTCGAAAATGAGCACCGCTCAGTTCTTTCTCCTCTTCTTATCCTTCTTGTCCTTCTTCCCCTCTGACTTGACCCCTCCTGCTTCCGCTCCAGCCTTTCGTTTACTTCCTTTCGTCGACTCAGGGTTCTTGACACTAACTACCGAAGCGACTCCCTTTCCTCCATTAACTTTTGCTGCAACTTGCGCCTCAGCAGCTGCCCACTCATCTTTCGATCCTCCAACAGCGTATCTATCGACGATCAAACCGATCTCGTCAGTCCTTCAATCCAGAGAGAGAGAGAGTATGGAAGAGAACATAATCTCACTCACTGCTTGAGATCGAGAGAATCTAAAACTTCCCTCTGTTCCTCCCTCAATTGTTTCAAAACTTCGTTACCTTCTTGTTCCAACTCTTTCGCCATGGCGTCTCGGTTTGTCTCTTTCGTAGCGACACCACTGGATCCGTTCGCCTTGAGAAGTTGCGTAGCGGAAACTTCGGCCTCGGTGGGAAGGGATCGACCGGCGTCTGCTTTGAGAACCTCTTGAAGCGATCGAGTGAGCTTGCGGATAGTCTTGACAAAGAGTGCGAGAGTTTGTGCGACAGGGAGTTGAAGTTCAGCCTGAGGGAGAGAAGCGAGTGGTTAATATCGATCAGCAGAGAACAGAAATCGACAGCGACTCACCTCGATATCCTCGACAGACTTTCGTTGAAGACCGAGAGCGAGTAAGATTGAACTTTGTACTCCAGAGAGCTTGACGTCGAGAGGGAATCGTTTGGCGAAGTAGAGAGCAGCGAGAGTGGGGAGGAGATCGAGAATGACATGGTAATCGAGCATGTTGTTGGCGTAAGAGTCGAGACGTTTCATGTCGAAGGGAGAGAAGAGATCTCGGACATCGGTCGAAACGAGAGCTATGGAAAGCGAGGGGATAAGTAAAGTATTGAGAAATGAGTGAAGATTGAAGGCTCACCTCGAGTCTTGCCAGAGACGTCTCCAGCATTCGCAGCTTCGAGAATGCTCAAAGCCGTGATTGAACCGAATTCACGGAATTTGAACGAGAGGAGCGAGATGAACCGTTTTCGGAAATCTGTAGAATTCAAATTTTCTTCATCAGCTCGCAGTAACGAGTGGATGAAGAAGCAGAATTGGGACTCACCAACAGCGAAATCACCCAACCATCTACCAGTCTCTTCCATGTTCTTGTTCAACCCTCTGATCATGACACAAGAGTGTTCACCAGTCAAATCATTCGTAGTTTGACGCATGTAGAGAGGGACGAATCCAGATCTCTTCCAGAACTTGAAGAGGAGTGGAGTGATTCCGTACGATACTCCGAGATAGTCGAGGTTCTCGGGAGCACGTTCAGAGAGTCGTTGAAGGAGAGGAGGCATCTTTGAAGCATCTCGAATACTGATTTGATCGGTAGCGAGGGAAGCGTTCTGTCCAAATTGAATACGGCTTTTGTGTCAGCGCCTCACGATCTGGGAGGTTCGAGGAGAAGAAGAAGAAGGGCGTACCTTTTCAGTCTTCGCGACATCCTCGAAAGTTTCCACCTCCATTTCAGCAGCAACTTCATTCAAATTGAGTAGTTCACCCGAATAGAACTCGTTCAATGCGGTAATCGCTCGAGAACCGTAACCCATCTGTGTACTCGAGAACCTAACTAGTCAGTCGACTGGAAAAAAGAAGAACTAAATTCGAAATCTTGAGCGCACCTTTGCGTAATCTGGGTGAACCGCGACTCGTACAATCCTAGCTCCAGAGAGACTAGCGAAATCATCATCTTGATATTGTTGCGAGATGGTCCAGGGGATCAAATCTCCTCCTGCCATTTTACCTCGGGACAAGTTGTCCAAAACTGATTGTTTCGAAATGTTTCCTTCGAGAGCGACCTGGAAATCCACCGAGAGAATCACGATGTCAGCACATGAGCTGTGTGGGGAGAACGAAGAAGAGGAAAAGGTGCGTACTTGTAGAACGACGAGAGGATCGGGAAGAGTGTTGTCACCTTCTTTGAGGGGAGGGAGGAGGACGAAGAGGTGGTGACCAGGAGCATCACTCATCAATTGAAGATCGTTAGGTGAGTTCTTGTAATGACTCGCGACGTAAAGACTCATCATCCTCTGTAGGAACACCTCCGAGGCGGGATGGTAACTGAAGAGGGTATCTCTGTTGACGTAGAACAATTCACAGTTCGAAGGGTGAGGGCAACCTTGTAGAGTCTTCTTCGAGGGTACAGCAATAGTTGCGTCGAGACAGAGGAGAGAGTTGAGCCATTTCTCGATCGAATCCCCTGGAGCGTATCGGATGGGAGTAGTCAACTTGATCTCCTTCAACGAACGAACGACGTTGAGAGTCGAAGATCCAGATGTCGATCCTTTCGTTTCTTCGTTGGAGGAAGCGTTGTTCGAGTTGTTGACGGCGAGTGCGGAAGATGGTCGAGACATCTCTCGAAGTTGTTGAAGGAGTTTGAGGGAGAGAGATCGTCCAGTTCCTTCGTAACCGTTGATTGTCGAGGCCATGAAGACTAGATAAGGACCGAGGAGGGATCGAACGAGAGGGAGAGGAATAGCAGCAGCTTCATCAATAACCACCAATTCAGCTTGACCAAGAACGTGATAATCTTGAGGTTGAATGTACTGAGTGCTCGTTCGACTAGTCAGTCTCACAAGTTCGGATGACACCAAAGAGAGAAAAGAGACTGACTTGAATAGTTTGACGATGTTGACGGAAGATATTGACCCTAACTACTGCTCCTTTCCATTCAGGGTTCGTACTTTGAACAATATCATAATCTAAATGTTCCTCCCATCCCAACTTGTCGAACCCTTTGAAGATGAATTCGAAGAGGGTTTTGAGATTTTCGGGTGAAGGAGAAGTGACAAAGATGTTTGAATAGGAATGAAGGACGGCGAGAGCGATAGAGAGACCGAGTGCGGCGGATTTACCACGACCTCGAGCGGCAGTGAGGGAAACGGTTTGAGAGAGGGATTTCGAAGTGATCGCGTCAGTGAAAGTGAGGATGGATTTCGCTTGATCGAGTGTTCGGGCTTCGGCGACAACCTCTCCGATTCCTTTCGTATCCTTGAGGGACTCCTTTAATGCCCTCAATTCTGCTTCTCCCTCCAACTCCCTTCTTTTTCCTTTTCCAGATGATTTCGCAACTCCTACTCCGAGATCAGGGTCGATAGGGACAATGTCTTTGCCGGCAGAGATGGGAAGGACGTTGAGTTCGTCATCGACGACGAGACAGGAAGGGTTGGAACCGAGGGAGAGGAGGAAACGTTCGTTGAATCGAGCGACTGGAGCGATATCGGCGGAAACAGATGATCGGTATCGAGAGTGAACGTCCTGTAGGTACTCGATCTTGTGAGACTCGGACTAAACTCGATTGAGAGGGATGAAAAGAACGCACCATAGTCATTCCGTATAAATCCCTCAAACTCTTCATTCCCTGCAACAAACAAACAACGATTCCTCCTCCTTCCACAGTTTCGATCGTTCTCGCCAGCAAATTGGGAGTGATGGCTTCGAAATCTTGCAAGATCAACATGTTGAAAGTTTGACCCAAAATCTTGTGTGTATCTTTGTAGTATCTGTGAACCACGACTTCTTACTACTCAGTACTCGCGAAAAGGCCGAGTAGTAAGGAGAATGAACTCACGTGTATCGTACATCTGTGACACTAACGAATAATTCGAAAGGATCCATTTCGCCTACATCTCGTTCACTTCTCTTTACTTCCTTCTTGATCTTACTCTCCCTCTTCTTCCTGTTCGAAGTGAAGCCTAGATCCTTCTTGTAACACCACAAAACGTTGGGTCTAGGATTCTTCTTTTGAGCTGCAGGAAACGAACAAGAGAATAAGCGACTCGCTCAACTAACAGAGGGGAAAGGGAAAGATGAGCCCACCATCTGTAGGATTTGCTAGACCGGCTACTGATTGAGAGAGCAGGAAGTGAAGGTTTACGATTTGAGCGTGACTTTTCGCTCGATCTCCCACCATCAAGAAGAAACTCCTATGTCCAGTCAGAAGGGAGCTAAACAATATCACAACTGATCGTCAGCCTCACTGGTCCTGGCGGAAGAGGGAGAGAGAGGGAGGTTGAATTCACTTTGAGATGAGAGAAGGAATTCGACTGTCTAATGGCTTTCGCTTGCCTGCATTCGAGTATGCTCCTGCTGCTGCTGACATCTTGACTGAGGACTGTGGGCTAAGATGGTGGTGTCTGAGTAGCGAGGAGAGGAGGGGAAAGTTGTTGAGAGATGAAAGAAAGTTTCTAGAAGAGCGAGATGACTGGAGGGCGAGTCGGAAATAGCTTGTAGATGATCTGGTAGTGTTCTCTAGTCTGTTATGAGTGGATGCAAGTCGACAGAGCGAGGTGGTTGGTTTGGAGAAGGGATCAAAAAAGCTTGAAGTTTATTTCCCTCCTTTTCCAATCGACAAAGTTTCGCATAGTGAAATACAACTTCTCACTCTTCGAACGGTGAGTATTCGAGAGTAAAACACTATATCATTATGACTATATATTGATTCGTACAACAAAGACCCTCGTATGCCTCAAACTCAAACTCAGAAACCCTTCACCTCCTAACTTATCTCAATTTCCTAACTCTCCTCATTCTCTTCTCTCTCAACTCCCCCACCGGTCTCTCGGCATCCTCTACCTCGACGTCCCCCTCCTCAATCTCTGCATCCTCTCTCCCCTCCCTCAAAGCAGCTTCCCACCTCTCCCTAGCTCTCCCCAATTCTTCTCTCTCCCTCCTCAATCTCTCCAAACCCTCCTCTCCTCCTCCTGGCCTCCTATGTCGCATCGCTTCGTGTTGAGCCGTTTCCTCCTCCGGTGATAATTCGTGCGCTTCTTCATCTTCGTCGTCGGCGTCCAACAAAAGTTCCTCCAACGCCGTCAACGAGTCGTGAGATGCTTCCAGCGCTTCTTCGTTGGATAAATGTAGATTCGGTCCAGTTTCGACAGAGATTGAATCGTCGACCAATTCTTCCTCCTCCTCCTCCTGATCGTCCTCAATTTCGTCGATTGTGAATCCATCATGATCGTGTCCACCTCTCGAATGCTCCAATTCTCTTCCCTCTTCCTCTTCCTCCAACTCCTCCACTCCTTCCTCGTCGTCGTGAATTTCGGTGAAAGGTAATCTAGCAGGTCTCGGTCGATTTCCTTCTCTTGTCTTTTCGAGGTGTTCGTCCAATTCATCAGGATTCTCGACATGAGGGAACAAAGCAGAATCTGCTGGTGGATGATAAGTGATACTATTGACTCACCCACCGGACCATGTCAGCTTGGTTCAAAAGTCTCGCACAGTGGAAGAGAGTGAGAAGAAAAATGGACGTACTGTGTATTCTCATCGTTCAAACTCTCATCCTCTGGACTATCACTCATCATTTCCCTCCCTCTATCATGACTGTCATCACCTCTACTCTGATACACATCCGCAGGTACCTCCTCCTCGACCTCGACCTCCCTGAAACCTTTCGCAATTTCTACATCCCTCAACACAACCCCTTCCCTCGTTCGAACGAATTCAACCTCATTCTCCTTAATCGGCGTCGTTCGATATCCGACCCCAAACAATGATGAAGCGAATAATAAAAACGCTCCACCAAACACCAAGAAATAAAGTAGATCATTCAGTCCCTTTCTTCTCACATTCGAATAAACCAACTTTGCCGCCCCCGCTCCTCCTCCTCCTCCTACGTCCGACGCATTCGCACCTTTCGTCGAATTTGAGAATTGGGAAGAAGAAGGGAGTGAGATGGATAGATCTGGAGTTCCAGGTCCGTTTTGTAGGAGAGAGAAATTTGATCTATGCCTCAAATCCCTCGTTCCATTCTTATCATGTTTCGTCGGTTGTTGATGAGAGTGAGCGATCGAACTTGATCTACCATGAGATTGAGGAGGTGCGGGAGGAGGAGAAGTGATTCCACCTGTTGAATGAGACTGAGCCATTGGTGAGGAAGAGGAAGGATTGGAACGGGGGAAAGTCCATTCTCTCATTCTAGAATCGGGTTTGTTTTCTTTTGAGGGAGAGGGTGGGAGTGAAGAGCCATTCGAGAGGGATGAAGAGGAGAGAGGAGGGAGATTCGGATCTAGTTGAGTTAGGAGTCGAGACATTTGCTTGGAGAGAGAGAGTTGAGTGGTGTGCAGAGTCAAGAGGTTCGAAGGGAGGGAGAAAGGGAGGGGGGAACTGGTTGTGGAATGAAATTGAAAAGGGTAGGAGCGGGATGAAAGGGAAGAAGAGAGAAAGGGAATCGAGGTTTGCTTTCTGATCGAACTAGAGGTAGGCACTCAAAGAAGTATTGTTCTTTAGAGTTTGTCGAGGTGAGCGAGGTTGTTGAGGGAGGTAGAAGACTTTGCTAGTCAGA
>Ga0308170_10000979_pt1 | contig 30501 bp, 34 predicted proteins | sample PhyBR2_2_FD_202136 | JGI IMG/M metagenome (GOLD analysis project Ga0308170, IMG submission 202136) | Phyllosphere microbial communities from UC Gill Tract Community Farm, Albany, California, United States - DLSLSB.R2 | ecosystem: Host-associated > Plants > Phyllosphere > Unclassified | place...
CCGGCTCGAGCGCGAGGAGCTGCTCGGCGGGGATCTCGAAACTGCCGGCCATGTCGACGTCTCCCGTCGGGAGCGCGTCGATCTGCTCGACCAGTCCCGGCATGTCGGACATGCCGTAATTCTGGGTGTTCGCGAGGATCGTGTCCTCGAGATCGAGCATCACGAGGGATTCCACCTCGGAGACCGACGCTCCGTTCATCAGGACGACTCGAGAGGGCCGCTCGTCGAACGTCTGAGTGAAGCCGCAGTTCTCGATGCTGAAGGGATAAGACGTCGGCCCACCGGTGAGCGTCGTCCCGTCACTGACTGGGCCGACCGAATCGGCAGGCGACGGAGTGGCCGAGCACCCCACCAGGGAGGTGAGGGCGACGAGTGATCCGAGGGCCAGCGCGGTACGTGATCTCGTGAAGTGCATGGAGGGCCTTTCTTCAGGGCGGATCATTGATTCTACGAGTTGTAGAGCATTGCGATGTGCGGATTCCTCCACGTCGACACACTGTGCGCTGCGCATGGCAGACGGGCACCCCGGCCGCCCTGCTGGTCAGCACATAAGTCGCGGAACCTGCGCAGCTCGCCAGGGAGCACAACCCCCAGCCACTGATCAACGGCGGCTCGCCGCTCACGGCTGACTCCGCCCTCGTCGCTGCCGCAACAGCCATCATGGCTCCACTGATCGACACCGGGAAAGCGCGCGTCGTCGACAGTGCCGCCCGTTCGGCGCTGGGCTACACAGATTGCGAGGTGATAGCAGGCCTCAGGAGTGGCAGCACCGGGGTGGCACGCGTAGACGTGCCCGAAGATGCAAGGGCCCGCTCGTCGCTAAGGCGCTTGGGTGCAGCTCAGGCGTGGGCCTGGTCCCGACTAGAACGAATTTCGTTTCTCTCTGCGTCGAGCCTGACACGAGGTCTCGCGGCGCCTTGATCGCGGCCCCCTCGTCACCAGCGCCGACGCCGAGGTCACTTAGAGCCACCTGCTCGGCCTTGCCCCTCTGCCCTTCCCGCCAATACTTTGGCGTCGACGGAGAAGACCAAGACGGCACGCATGGTCTCGATGGGCGTTCGCATCGAGATGTCCCATGTGTCGACCCGGAGGACGACGAGGGAGTCGTTACCCGAGTCGCCGGCAGACGGCGCGGTCGTGGCCGTCACAGCGCGAGCGCCTCTGGTCCGCGCGCGGCCCACACCGTGCCTCGGCGTTCGTACTCGAACAGCTCCTCCACGGCGTGAGTGATGCGGGGCCCGAACTCCCGCTCCAGGAGATAAAGAGCGAGGTCGAGGCCAGAGGTCACACCTCCGGCACTCACGAGGTCGCCGTCGTCGACGACCCACGCGCTGATGACCGTAGTACCGGTCGCTTCGAGGACGTCGTTGCCCTGGGTGTGCGTGACGGCTGTCCTTCCTTCAAGGAGGCCAGCCATGCCGAGCGCCAGGCCGCCGCCGCAGATGGTTGCAACGAGTGTGTCGGGGGCTGCGAGGGCTCGACGCATGAGGTCGGGCACGGCGGTCTCGCCGAGGCCGGCGAGGATCACGGGGATGGTCCTGACCGTGCCCGGGTCCGCCGGGCTTCGTGATCACGAAGACGAACACGTTCTGCCAGATCGCGTTGAGGAAGCCAGGATGGAGCATGGCTCGCTTGCGGGTGTCGGGGTCGATCGGCGGATTCCTGAGCATCTCGCGCCATGTTGATCTTCGCGACGAGGGCGATCGAGACGAGGATCTACGGCTCGGCAAGGCGCCCCATGAGGAGCGACAGAACCAGCCCGACCACGGATGTGATGATCGCCAGGCGGCCGTAGCCCTTGGTGATGCGGCGCATCGCAAGGGCGCTGGGATGACCTCCGATGTCGGCGAACGCGGCCGCGGCCAATCCGTAGCGCGGGAAGACGCTCGCAGACACTTGACGCCACCGATGAAGACGATCGCAGTAGCGACGCGGATCACGAGCAGCAGGCATTCCGTGATTGCCTCCTGTGGTCGGCGGGCATCAGTCTGGGCGAAGGGTGGTTGGGGACAGGTGCCGCCCTGCGGGGCGGCCCCACGGGCGTCGAGGTTCGCCTGAGGGCGCCATGACGAATCACTCGCCTCCGTTGCGTTTGATGTCCTGCCCTCGATGCTCTCCCGTGCGCCTGTCCGCGGCGTACCGGTAGAGCGGCCATCCGTCGTAGGTCGCGACCTCCCCGCCGGACGGGTTGTCGATGACACCGAGAAGGGACTGGTCCAAGCCCTCACCGGCGATCACGCCTTTGTCGTCCGGCGCGATTAAGGGCGGCCAGTTCGTCGCACCGGTGAGGGCGCACCTGACGGCCTCTGCATTGTGAGGGTCGAAGAGGCAGAGAACCGCACCTTTCCCGTCGACGAGCACATCCCGCAACTCACCGGTCTCCAAGGAGCAAGAAGCAAAAAGCAAGCGACACCATCAAGCGCCTCATCCGCTCCTGACTCGAACCCGTCACGGGGCAATCTGCCGGGCCATCGGCACTCCGAGGCGCTGATACCTCGCAGTGGTCGTCGCTGTCGCGACGCTCCGTCCCGGCACCGCGCTCCTGAAGTCACGATCAGCCGCGGACAATGCGGGTGACTTCGACGAGGTCGGGAAGCGGCTGACGCGCACCTGCTCAGGGCGAACACCTCCGACAGGGGCCTCCGTTCGCGAGAGCCGGGTCGTCCCCAGATGCGGAGTCGGGGCTAGGACGCGACGACGACGGCAACGGCGAGGAGCCCCACCGCCGCGCTGAACGCAGCGACCACGGTGAGCAGGACCGCGCCCGGCAAGGCGACTCGATCATGGTCGGATGACGTCAGGCGACGGTGCACTTCCCCGTGCCGGCGGTGAGCGGCGACCATCACCCCGATCGAGACTGCGACCCCACCGGCGGCGACGATGAGAGCCCACGGCCCGAGCAGCGCCGGCAGCACACGGAAAGCCACGAGAGAACCGACCACGAGCGCGAGTCCCGTGCGACGCCATGCAAGGGCCGTCCGCTCCGGCTGCAAGCCCGGATCGAAGGGGCGCGACGAGCGGGATTCGTCGGCTCCGGTCACGCGAGGACGACCCCGAGTGCCACCAGCACCCCGGCAGCGAGCACTGCCACACCGATCGGAAGAGCGAGCACCGCCGACGGGAGCGGTTGGTCACGGCGCAGCGCAGCCTCTGTTCGCCGCCATCCCCACCACGCCTGCACGGGCGTCACTATGCCCGCACCGATCAACACCAGGGACGCCGCCAGGCGAAGATCCGGCTGCAGGCTGAGACCGAGCGCCTCAAGCGCGACGCCGCCGGCCAACAAGGCCAAGGAGGTGCGGATCCAGGCCAGGAACGTCCGCTCGTTCGCGAGGCTGAAGCGCGCATCCGGCTCTCGCCCCTGCCGGTACAGAGCACGCGGGAAACGGCGATCGGGATCGGTCACGACACAGGCCCGACTGTGCGAAAGCCGGCGTTTCCCATGGACGAGTCCGGGGTGTTCGACGATCGCGCCGCGTTGCGATACCGGTTGCAGTAGGAATCGTGACAGAGGTACGAACCACCGCGCATGACCCTGGCCTCGCCCTCGGGCGGACCTGCCGGCTCCTGGAAGGGCGACTTCGCATACCAGCGGCCGTCGAACCAGTCCGAGCACCATTCCCAGACGTTCCCGACCGTCTGCCACAGGCCGTAGTCGTTGGGTGCGTAGGTGCGAACAGGCGCCGTGGTGAGGTAGCCGTCTTCTTGCGTGTTCAGCATCGGGAAGGAACCCTGCCAGATGTTCACCGGCCACTCCCCCTCTTCGTCGCCGGCTGGCAGCTCGTCGCCCCAGGGGTACCGGAGGGAAGTCCGTCCTCCGCGAGACGCCGCCTCCCACTGGGCCTCGGTGGGCAAGGATCGCCCTGCCCACGCGCAGTACGCGACCGCGTCGTTCCAGCTGACATGCACCACCGGGTGGTCCTCGAGGCCGTGCGCTGTCGACCGTGGCCCCCCAGGATGAGCCCAGTCGGCCCCCTCGATCCCCCACCACCACGGCGACCCCGCTGCCGGGCCCATGATCGAGGAGTGGTCCGCAGCGACCGCCAGATGGAACACGGCCGAGTATCCGAAAGTCTCGGCTTCCGTCCGGAACCGCGTGTCTTCGACGAAGCGCGCGAAGTCGGCGTTGGTGACCGGTGTGGTGTCGATCGAGAAAGAAGCGACTTCGACCGGGTGGACCGGCTGCTCGCCGTCCTCCCGCTTCCCCTCGCCGAAGGGGTCTCCCATCGCGAACACCTGCGCAGGGACGACGGCCTGCTGGACCAGGTGGCGACCGGCGACGATGGCATCGGCAGGCGTGAGGGCGGAGCCCTGTGCGGTCGCGGCACCCGCCGTGAACGAGAGTCGGCCTCTCGGAGCGCAACAGCTCCCTTGGTCGTGATGGTCGGGCACGGCAGCCTCCCGTTCGTCGTGTGTCTGTGATCCTGCGCGCGCTCGAGGGTACTTCTCAAGCCAGGCTTGCTGAACCACTCTACTTGTGTCATGGTCATCTCCACGAACGACGCCACGAAGCCGTGGCACAGGGAAGGCGACGCGATGAAGCTCGAGAACCTCCTGCTGGGAGTGCTGGCACAGCACCCGAGCACGGGATACGACCTCAAGAAGTACATGGACACCCACGGCCGGTTCCTGCGCTCCAACACACAGATGAGCCAGGTGTACCGCTCGCTGTCGACCATGGAACAGAACGGCTGGGCTGACCACTCCTTGCTCGAGCGACCCGGCGCCACCGACGCCAAGGTCTACCGAGTCACCGACGAAGGCGCGACGGTGTTCCTCGATTGGCTCACAGGCCCCTACTCACCACCTACCCGTTTCGAGGACCCCGAGTTCGGTGCTCGCCTGACCTTCGCCGGGTTCATGACCCGCAGCGAGCTGCTCCGCCTGCTCGACACCGAGCTCGATGTCCGTAGGGACGAGATCGCCAGGTACCGCGGGCGCGACCGCCGTGAGGCGTGGGCACCGACGATCACCTTCGACGCCGACCTGTCCGAGCTCGTCAACCAGTGGCACCACCTCCGTGGTGCTGCCGCGAAGGACGCCCACGTCGCCGCCGTCGCCGACCTGCGTCGGATCCTGCTCGACACCCCCGAGAACGCCGACCTCAGCACCATCGCGAGGAGCTGGGTCACCGCCCAGGCGGCCGACGACTCCGTTCCTGCCACCGAAGGCGACGTGATCCGATGAAAGCCATCGTGCTGATGTTCGACAGCCTGAACCGACACATGCTGGCGCCCTACGCGGACACCATCGTCGACGCCCCGAACTTCGCGCGTCTCGCCGCCAAGGCGACCACGTTCGACTCGTTCTACGCCGGATCCATGCCCTGCATGCCGGCTCGGCGAGAGCTGCACACGGGGCGCTACAACTTCCTGCACCGCAGTTGGGGACCCCTCGAGCCGTTCGACGACTCGATGCCGGAACTGCTACGCGAGGCAGGCGTGCACACCCACCTCGCAAGCGACCACCCGCACTACTGGGAGGACGGCGGAGCCACCTACCACACCCGCTACAGCACCTGGGAGTTCTTCCGGGGCCAGGAGGGCGACCCCTGGAAGGGAGTCGTCGAGCCCGGTGAAGCCGGCAAGCCCGTCCACAGCCGCATGGTGCGCCAGGACGCCGTCAACCGGACCTACATGCCGACAGAGGCCGAGCACTCGCAGACGATGACGGTCGATGCGGGACTGCACTTCGTCGAGGTCAACGCAGGGGCCGACAAGTGGATGCTCCAGCTCGAGCTGTTCGACCCTCACGAGCCCTTCTTCACCCACCAGGCCTACAAGGACCTGTACCCCCACGATTACGACGGCCCGGCCTTCGACTGGCCGGGCTACCAGAAGGTCATCGAGCCCGAGGCACAGGTCGAGCACGCCCGCCTCGAGTACGCCGCACTCGTGTCCATGTGCGACAAGTCACTCGGCAGGGTGCTCGACGCCATGGACGAGCACGACCTGTGGGACGACACGATGCTCATCGTCAACACCGACCACGGATTCCTCCTCGGCGAGCACGGCTGGTGGGCGAAGTCCGTGCAGCCGTGGTTCAACGAACTCGTCCATCTACCCATGTTCCTCTGGGATCCTCGCGCACAGAACGACGATGCTGCTCAGCATGCTCGGCGGGGCGACCTCGCCCAGACGATCGACATCGCCCCGACCCTGATGGGCTTCTTCGGTCTCGAACCCACGGCCGACATGCAGGGCGTGGATCTTGCACTGCCCGCCGCGAAGGACGCCCCGCGCGACGCAGCGCTGTTCGGCATCCACGGTGGCCACGTCAACGTGACTGATGGGCGATGGGTCTACATGCGCGCCTCGGACGGCGTCGAGAACGCTCCTCTCGAGGAGTACACACTCATGCCGACCCACATGCGCTCTCGGTTCTCCCCCGCAGAGTTGGCGGCATGGGAACCCGCCGAGCCCCTGTCGTTCACCAAGGGCATCCGCACGATGCGGCTCGAAGCCACCCCGGGGTGGATGAACCCCTGGCAACACGGCACGCTCCTGTTCGACCTCGAGTCCGACCCCCGCCAGGAGCACCCCGTCGTCGACGAAGACCAAGAACTCCGCATGCTCGGCCTGCTGGTGAGCGCCCTCCGCGCCAGCGATGCCCCCATCAGCCAGTACGTCCGGCTCGGACTGCCTGTCACCGGAGAGCCAGGCCCCGAGCACCTGCACGTCTCACTGCACGCCGACCGGGCAGCTGCGCTGCTCGAACCGCTGCCCCGCGAGGACGATCTCTCCCGCCTCGATGTGCTGAGGGCACCTCTGGTCGAACTCCTCGGGGTCCCGGCAGCTCGCGCAGCCCTGGAGCGCCACGTCCCCGGCCTGGTGTCGACGGAACCGATCTCGGTCCCCGCCGGCCTGAGCCTCCTCGATCTCGCCCGCGGAGCCGCCGTCACCTCGGCCCAGCTCCTCCATCTCGCCGAGGACCTGACCGAGGTACCCGTCTCGAGCTGACCTGCCCCTCGCGCTCGGCGCCCCACGAGACCCGCCCCACACGCCGCGACCATCACGAGGTCGCCGGCCCGTCGGCCCTGCCCACGCGCAGGAACGACTCCCCACCGCACAGCACCTCGCCGCCCTGGCAACGAAGACAGGAAGAACAATGAGCTCGAAAGCACCCACCGAGACGGAAGCCGTCGCGACGGTCAAAGCCAGCACCGTCCCTCACCGGTGGCGGAACCTCGCGACGATCACCGGCGTCAGCGTCGTCGACAACACCGAGGCAGGACTCGTCCCGACCCTGTTCCCGTCGATCGCCGCCGCGCTCAAGCTCGACAGCGGCCATCTCGGCCTCCTCGCCGCACTGGGCAAGATCATCGCCGTGCCCTTCGGCCCTTTCTGGGTGTGGCTCGCTTCTCGGATCGGCCGCAAGGCCGCCCTCATCGCCACGACGATCTCAGGGGGCGCCTTCGGCATCGCAGCCGGCTTCTCGCAGGACTTCGTCCAGTTGTTGATCCTCAACACACTGATGACCGCGTGCCTCATCGGCGGCAGCCCGATCGCGAACACGATCATCGCTGACTCTTTCGACGACAAGACCCGAGGACGTGCCACGGGCTACTTCTACGGCGCCATCACGGGCATCTCGTCGTTCATCGGCCCCGGCCTCGCTCTCTTCACCGGCATCGAGGGTGGTTGGCGCTACGGCATGTGGGCGATCGGCGGCATCTGCATCCTCGCTGCGTTCGTCATCTCGACCCTGTACCGGGACCCGGGCATCGGGGCCTCCGAGAGCCAGCTGGCCGACCTGAGCGAAGAAGACCGGGCAAAGAACAAGGTGACGGTCCGCAGCGTCCTGTCACTGTTCCGAATCCCGACGTTCTCCATCATGATGCTGTCCCGTCTGCTGTCGGGCCACCTCCTCATCACGATCTTCGGCATCCAGTTCCTCGTCATCGACCGCGGCTTCGACAACGCCACGGCGGCCGTCGTCCTCATCCCGTTCGGGATCGGCTATGTGGTCGGCACCATCGGCGGCGGTTACGTCGTGGGCGCCCTGGACCGCCTCATCCCGTTCCGAGGCCGCGTCCTGTACATCCAGCTCGCCCAGGTCGGCTTCGGCCTCGCTGCCCTCTTCGGCACCCAGTTCGAGCACTCGACCATCACTGTGTACGGCATCTTCTGGGCGCTCTTCGGCATGTTCCAGGGCATGAACCCACCTGTCAACCGGCCGATCGTCATGTCGGTCGTCACGCCCGAGCTCCGCGGGCAGGCGTTCGCCATCTTCCTCACCGTCTTCGAGACCATCGGCTGGGCCGTGTTCTCGCTCGGCGCCGGGCAGCTCGCCAACACGCTCGGCATCGAGCAGGTCTTCCTCTATGTGCTCGTCATCCTGATGTTCGTCAACGCCCTCGTGCTCACGTCCCTGTACTTCACCTACCCGAAGGACGCTCAACGGACGACAGCGATCCTGAAGGCACGCCGAGCAGAGGCACGGAGCCGCGCGTGACAGCTCGGGACGGGTCGAGCTGGCGGCCCGTCCCGACCCCTCGAGGTGTGCCCCGACAGCAGAGAGCTCTGGACACGCGACTGCGCCTCGTGGAGGCCACACTCGCCGCGGCGGAGCGCACCACGGCTCCGTTCAGTCTCAACTCGATCTGTGACGAGGCCGGGGTGACAGCGGCAGGAGCCCTGCACCATTACCCGTCGAAGGATCATCTCGTCCTCGCGTCTGCGGCAGAAGCAGAGCGAGGCCGGATCGGCACTGCCTCGCAGCGACGTGCCCTCTGGCGCGAAGTCGTGCGGATAGCCTTCGACTCCCGGAGCAAGGCTCGACCGGAGGCAGAGGACCTGTTGAACGACGGGTACGCGGCCGAGATCGTGAGAGGCGCGTTCTCAGATCCACCAGCTGGCTGACCGAGTCGATCGGCCTCAGCGTGCACACCGCGACATCGGTCTCCGGTTTCGTTGCCTCGTAGCGGTGTCCACCGGACGCCGCTGACGTCATCCTCCTGCATCACGGCGCCGGCGCGCGGAGCTCCTCGACGAGAGGTGCGAGGAAGTCACGCGAGAGGTCGGTCAGTGCCGGGCCGGCCTTCTCGGGCACGCCCGTGTCGAACGGGGGCTCGGGTGCGTACTCGGCACCCAGCACGGCAAAGCGTGCCATCTCCTCCCCGCACAGGTACGAGACCAGCGTGATGGCGAGGTCCATGCCGGCGGTGACTCCTGCGGCTGTCAGCCGGTTGCCGTCCTCCACCACGCGCTCGTCGACCTCGACGGCGCCGTAGCCGGCTAAGAGGTGCCGGACGGACCAGTGCGACGTCGCACGTCGCCCCTCGAGGAGGCCTGCGGCCGCGAGAGCGATCGAGCCGGAGCAGACGCTCGTGACGTAGGTCGCCTGGTCGCCGAGGCGTCGCAGGTCGGTCATGGCACGGGCGTCACGGAGGAGGATGCCCGTGTCGCCACCGGGCACGAGAAGGACTTCTGGTGCGACGCGCATGTCGTGGAGCGCCAGCGCCGGCACCAGGGCCACACCGCTGCTGCTCAGCACCGCTTCGTCCGCGGAGCCCGTCGTGACGAAGTGCACATCCGCGCCGGTCGCTGCCAGGAAGTGGAAAGGACCGACGACGTCGAGAAGCTCGAAGCCGGGGTGCAGGACGATCAGGATCGTCTTGCCCGTGGCGAAGCGCATCCCGGGCCGGGCCGCGAGGGTGTGGTGAGCGGCGATCGAACGGTCGATGGCGTCCTGCTTGACGGGGTCGTCGCCGACCACGCTGAACAAGGTGCTCCCGGTCGGGTCGTTCCCTGCCGTGTGTCCGGGCAGCACCGCAGTCTCGGCGGTGTCGTTGAGTTCGTCGTTCACGTGTGGTTCTCCTTCTCGTAGTGGTCGTGACCGGTCGGGGTCGGCCGTCAGCTGTCCGCATAGACGAGCTGGAGGCGGCCGGTGAGCGGGTTGACGAGCGTGTCGGCGCGGACGCCGAACACGCGCTGCAGCAGCTGCGGGGTGAAGACCTCGCCCGGCAGTCCCGAGGCGACGACCCGGCCGTGTTCGAGCACGACGATCTCGTCGCAGTAGGACGCCGCGAGGTTCAGATCGTGCAGCGTGACCAGGGTCGTGACGTCGAGCGCCCGGACGAGAGCGAGCAGCTGGAGCTGGTGTCGGATGTCGAGATGGTTGGTGGGCTCGTCGAGAACGAGGAGCCGCGGCTCCTGCGCGAGCGCGCGGGCGAGCTGCACGCGTTGCCGTTCTCCACCCGACAGAGTGCTCATGCCACGGTCGGCGAAGTCCTCGACACCGGCCCTCCTCATCGCCAGCTCGACGACTCGCCCGTCCTCGGCACGGCCCGATCCGAGCAAGCTGCCGTGCGGTAGGCGTCCGGTCATGACGCAGTCGACGACGGTGAGGTCGAGGTCGACGGGGCTGTCCTGAACGACCGCTGCGGTGATGCGCGCCGCCTCCTTGGCCGACATCGACCAGACGTCACGATCCTCGGCGAGCACGGTCCCCTCGGCCGGCCGCAGCATGCGATAGATCGTCCGCAGGAGCGTCGACTTGCCGCTCCCGTTCGGACCCACGAGGCCGACGACGTTCCCGTGGGCACTCAGGGCCACCTCTTCGATGATCCGGTGTCCGGCGAGATCGACGCTGACGCCTTCAACTCGGAGCGCTCCGCTTGCCCTGACGCTCATTGTCCGCTCCGCCCGGAGCGGCGCAGCAGCCAGAGGAAGAACGGTGCACCGACGACGGAGGTGAGGAGGCCGACCGGCACCTCGGTCGGCGCGAGTAGCAGCCGAGCACCTATATCGACCAGCACCAGGAGGAGGCCTCCGGCGAGAGCGGACGCCGGCAGCACCCAGCGGTGGTCGGAGCCGATCACCATGCGGACCGCGTGCGGCACGACGAGGCCGACGAACCCGATGGAGCCGCTGACCGCGACGACGACGCCGACGAGCAACGACGTGACGACGAACAGACCCAGTCGCACCCGGCCGACGTCGACGCCGAGGCTCGCGGCCGTCTCGTCGCCGGTGAGGAACGCGTTGAGGACGGGTGCGAGAAGAACCAGCACGGCCGTCGATGCGACCAGCACGAGTGCCGGTACCCCCAGGTCGCTCCAGGTCGCCGCGGCGAGGCTGCCGGCGAGCCACGAGAGCACCGGCCCGACACCTTGGTTCGTACCACTCGACCGGAGGACGAGGTAGCTCGTGACGGAGCTCAGCAGGTACGACAAAGCGACGCCCGCGAGCAGCAGCCTGTTCGGCGTGACGCGCCCTCCCTGCTGGGCGAGCACGAAGACAAGGAGAGTCGTGACGAGAGCTCCGACGAAAGCGGCCACTGGGGTGGACACGGCGGCGAGGGCACCGGTCGTGAGGGTGAGCGCAGCGACCGCGGCGACGGAGGCGCCCGACGAGACGCCGAACACGAACGGGTCCGCCAGGGGGTTCCGCACGACGGCCTGCAGGACGGCACCCGCGACCGCGAGGGCCGCTCCGACGACGAGGCCGAGGAGGGCGCGAGGAAGACGGAACTCCCACACGATCTGGTCGTCGAGGCCCTCGACTCGGCCGAGAGCCCACGGTGCCAGCCGCCCAGCGACGACCTCGAGGACCCGGCTCGGCGCGATGCCGACGCTGCCGACGGCCACGGACAGGACGACCGCGACGAGGCAGGCCGCCACGAGCACGCTGATCATCAGCTTCGGGCGGTGGGGAGCCAGAGCCGGTTGCCGAGTGACGGCGGCCCCTCGACTCATGACGCGGGAACCGGAAGGTCCAGGTCGGGGTGGATCGCGTTGGCGATCTTCGTCAGCCCGACCATGACCGAGATGGAGGAGTCGGTCTCCTGCGTGGGCACTTCGGTGATCCTGCCGGCCTGCACGGCGGGCAGATCGGGGAAGTTCTCCTCAAGGAAGGACTTCTGGGACGCGAAGTCCTGTCCGGTGAAGGTCCCCACCAGGACGACATCGGCGTCGGAGGCGGCAAACTCCTCCTTGCTGACGTAGACGGAGTCCGACGAGAACACGTTCTCGCCTCCAGCGGTGGTGATCAGGTCGTCGTAGATGCCGCCCGCGAGGACGATCACCGGGCCGGTCCCGCCGTTGAAGTAAGCCGTCTTGACGATCGGTTCGCCCTTGACGGCCGAGACGACAGCCGACCTCTTGGCCTCAAGCTCCGCGACTACCTCGTCGGCCCTGTCTGCGACATCGAAGATCGTCCCGTAGTCGCGGAGCGTCTTCTCGACGGACTCGATGTTCCAGGTCTCGGTGCTCTGCGAGTCGGTCGAGCCGCAGAGGTTGGCGCCGTAGACGGCCGCCCCGGCCTGTTCGAGCTGCTCGACGGACGCGTAGCCCTGTGAGGGGTCGAACGCGAAGCCGTCGAGGACCTGACCGGTCACGAAGTCGGGCTTCTCGCTGAGGAGGACCTCCTTCGAGGGGAAGCCCATCTGGCTGCCGACGCCTTTCAGCCCTGTCGCCTGCGACGCGACCGACTCGGGATACGGCGCGTAGTTCTCCTGGACTGCGACGATCCGGTCCCCCAGGCCCAGGGCAAGGAGCGCCTCCGTGTTCGACTGCCACAGGCTCACCACACGCTCCGGCGGGGCGTCGATCGTGATCTGTCGACCGCAGTTCTCGAGGGCGAGGGGGTATGTGGTCGACGTCGCGTCAGTCGACGTCGCACCTGGAGATGAACTCGGGGGCGTCACCTCGCCGCCCGCGGCCGTGCATGCGGTGGTCAGGAGCAGGAACGCCGCCGCCGCCCCGGTTCCGGAGAGGACGCGTCGGACGGTGGGTCGCATGGGACTCCTTCAGTCGGTGATGACAGCTATTCTACGTCTCGTAGAAGTGTGCGCAGAAGTACCTCTCGACGATGAACTACATCCTGTAGAACACCGTCGTGACGACACCGAAGAATGACTCGAGGGAGCATCGATGACCACCGCCAACGAGGTTGACCACCTCCCGTGGCTCGACACTGCGACGAGCCTCACGCAGGTGGTCGCCATCGCCGTCTTGATCGCGTTGGTGCTCGCTCGACCTACGCCGGACGACGACGACCCGAGGGCCGTGACCCTCGGCGACGATGTCGCCTCCCTAAGGCACGTCGCCGACCGGCTCGCCTCCCGATTCGCTCGAACGCATCGAGCACCGAAAGACCCGTCGTGACCCCGCCGCTGTTCCGAGGCCTGCGCGCCCGCCGAACGCACAGCTCCTCGACTAGGGGAACGACCCGGCCCGGAAGGCAGCCCGTGCGGGTGCACGACATCTCCCGCGCGGCCCGCGACGCGCTCCTCGTCGAGCTACGGCCCGTCGAGCCAGACCAGGAGCTCGAGGCCTTCGAGGCCGGGGCGCATATCGACCTCCACCTCGACGAGCATCTCGTGCGCCAGTACTCACTCGTCAGCCACGGCGAGGACACGGCGAGGTACCTCGTCTGCGTGCAGCGCGACCCGAACGGTCGCGGCGGATCGGCGGCGGTGCACGAGCGCCTGACCGTGGGCGACGTGGTCGATGTGTCGCTGCCCCGCAACACGTTCCCCCTCGGCGGATCGGACTCGTCGGCGGTCCTCCTGGCAGGAGGCGTAGGCGTCACACCGTTTGTGACGATGGCGGAGCAGCTGCACCGGCGAGGCACCCCCTTCGAGCTCCACGCCTGGTCCCGCGACACCGATGCCCTCCCCCTCATCTCCCTCCTCACCGCCAGCCCGTGGCGTGATTGCGTCACCCTGCACCACAGTGACGAAGGCGACTCCTTCCGTACGAGCTGGCCACAGTCGCTCGAGACGGTCGACGAAGGAGGCGCGGTGTACGCCTGCGGGCCCGAGGGCTTCGTCAGCTTGGCCCGGGACCGCGCCCTCGCGGCAGGCTGGCGGAAGGACCAGGTGCGATCCGAGAGCTTCGACCCACCCGCCGAGACCTCGCGAGACGGCGACAGGAGCTTCACCGTCGTGGCCCGCTCCACGGGCGAGAGGATCGAGGTGGGGGCGGACGAGTCCCTTGCGGAGGCCTTGGAACGGCGAGGCTATGAGACCTACCGCTCCTGCGGCCAGGGTCATTGCGGGTCATGCCTGACCGCCGTGCTCGCCGGCGTCCCTGACCATCGGGACGACTTTCAGACGGAGGTGGACCACGCCGCAGGCACCCATATCAACACCTGCTGCTCGCGGTCGCTGTCTCCCGTCCTCGAACTAGACGTGTGAGCCGTGGGCGGTCACGTGGGCCTGTGGAACTGGGCCAGTGGCGGCGGGAGGTGGGCTCTACACGTTCATCAGGACGAGCATCCACGCCATGCCCGCGGCCATCACGACGTGGCAGAGCAGGTGGACGCGGTGCCCTCGGCTGACGCACATCTGCCCGAACCACCAGAGAGCCGCGGCCGCTGAGACTACGACGAAGAGGACGTTGACGACGTCAGCCCAGATCGGGGTCGCCATCAGCATGTCGGCACCGGCATCCGCTCCGGCGTGCTCGGCGTGGATCGATCCTCCGCCGGCACTCATGGCACCAGCCATCAGCAGCGGCATCGCGGCGAGCATCCAGATCATGGCCGCGTCCAGCGCGATGTGGCCTATAAGGTCGGTGCGTCCACGCCGGGACGACGCGCGCAGGAGCGGCGGCACGAGCGAGAGGCCGAGGATCCCGAACAAGAGGACCTGCGCCCACATCACGACGTCCATCGCGAAGAACCAGGTCATGGCGATCATGGCGATGCTCATGACGCCGTGGTTGACGTCGACGAGCTCGCCGTCGGTGATGGCTGCTCGCCGATCCGTCGCACGGAGCCTTCCCACCAGGGCGTCCCCCACACAGATCACGAAGGTGAACGCGAAGGCGATGGTCAGGACGATGTTCCAGGGGTAGTCGATCACGTCGCCAGGGTAGTTCTACATCTTGTAGAGTGCCAACTCGACGACCGGACGACCCCGGTCCCGACCGAGAGGCTGGCATGACCGCGACCGAGATGGACCGCCGCACCGGAGCCGACGTCCCGAACAGACCGACAGTCCGAGCGGGCCGTCCAGGCAAGCGTCCGACGAACTGGTTCGCCGCTTTCTGGCGGTGGCACTTCTACGGTTCCATCATCGTCATCCCGGTCCTGTTCATCCTCTCGATCTCGGGCCTGACCTACATGTTCCGAGCCGAGGTCGACTCGTTCACCCATCCCGGCGTCCTCACCGTCACCGCCCCCGAGGGCGCAGAGCGCGCCTCCCTGTCGAGCCAGGAGGCCGCCGTGCGGGAAGCTTTCCCGGACAGGGAGGTCCTCTCCGTCGTGGACGCGACCGGCGACCGTTCGACCGTCTTCGTCACGGAACGCGCCGACGGTGTCGGGAGCAACGTCTACGTCGACCCGTACTCGACCGCCGTGACGGGGGACCTGACCGAGAACGAGCTCGTCTCGAACTGGGCCGAGCGCATCCACGGCGACCTTCTGCTGGGCGACGAGCAGATCGGCGACCGGATCGTCGAACTCGGGGCCAGCTGGGCGATCGTCCTGACCGTCACGGGCTTCATCATCTTCTTCCTGGGCCGCCGTCCCCGAGGCGCCGCTCGGGCGAAGAAGGTGCCGGGATCCAGGCTGCGCGGCATGCACGCGATCGCCGGCCTGCCGGTGGGGCTGGGCATCCTGATGCTGGTCGTCTCTGGTCTGCCGTGGACGGGCGTCTGGGGTTCCCTCGCCGAGCAGGTCGCGGCGGGCGACGGAGGATCCCTGTGGGGCGCGGACCCCGGCGCCGAGTCGACCCTCGGCGACCTGATCGAGGACACCAACGGTACGACGGCGCCGGCCGGCTGGGCGATCGCCGGTGGCCCCCTGGGGACGAGCCAGGGCGCCGGCCCGATGATCTCGATCGACGAAGCCGTCGACGCTGCTCGCGACGAAGGCGCGCCCGAGCCGTACTCGATCGTCTACCCAGAGGGGGACGACGGCGTCTTCAGCGTGATGGGCAGCCAGTGGAACGACAACGGCAACCCCTCCGAGTCCGACGTGGCCCTGGAGAAGACCGTCCATGTCGACCAGTACACCGGCGACGTCGCCGGCACCTACGGCTACGACGACTTCAGCGCCACCGCCAAGACGGTGTCCCAGGGCGTCGCGCTGCACGAGGGACGTCGCTTCGGCACCGTCAACACGGTGCTCACGGTGCTCTTCTGCCTCGCCGTGATGTTCCTCTGCATCTCGGGACCGCTCATGTGGTGGACCCGTCGAGGACGCGCCGCCGGACTCTCGGCCCCCCGGGCAGCGCTCCCCGTCTGGAGCAGCAGGGTCCTGCTCGTCGCGATGGTGGCCCTGGGGCTCTTCCTGCCGATATTCGGGCTGTCCCTGATCCTCGTGCTGGCACTGGACCAGCTGGTCATCCGCAGAGTCCCGCGCCTGCGCAAGTTCTTTGGCTCGGTCTGATCACACAGCCGAGTCGCGAGATGTCGGACGAGACTGCCGACGACCGCTCGGGCATCACGCCCGCGCGGCCCACGATGGAAAGGAATGCATGATGACCACTTGGACAGGGCCCGTGAACGGCCTCACCTGCAACGGCTGCGTGACGACGGTCACCGAGACTCTCACCGGCCTCGACGGCGTCGACTCGGTCGACGTCGACCTCGCCCCCGGGAAGACCTCGACGGTCACCGCGCACGGCACGCGCGAGCTGAGCGACGCCGAGGTCGGCGCCAGCCTCTCGGCGGTCGGAGCATTCTCGATCGCTCGCTGAGGAACCGGTCGACGTCGAGAGAACACGCTCCCCACCACGTTCTACAGCACGTAGAGTAGGAGGTGCGTGAGGCGTCGACCGGGAGGCCTCCACACGAGAGGACCCCCTGTGCAGACCACGTTCACCGTCGCCGGCATGACCTGCGAGCACTGCGAGAAGCGAGTCGCCGGGGAGGTGGGCGACGTCGTCGGTGTCGAGACCGTGACCGCCGACCACGTGACGGGCCTGCTCTCGGTGACCAGCACCTCTGCGCCCGATCCCGAGGCTGTCCGCGAGGCGGTCGAGGAGGCGGGCTACACCGTCGTCGATGGCTGAGACGGTCTCGCCACAACCGGCAGCCGACCCCGCCCAGAGAACTCGCGATCGGCGCACGGCCCTCGGCTCCGTTTTCGTCGGCATCCCGCTGCTCGCCGTCGTCGTGACCGTCGTCGTGATGGGCCCGTCCGGGTACGAGTCCCTGCACCGACCTGTGCCCGACCTCGTCACGTCCCTGACGAGCGGCCTGCTCCGGGTCGTGGCCGAGTGCGCCAGCTCCGTGACGGTGGGCGCCTTGTTCTTCGCCGCCTTCGTCCGAGCACGCTCGGGCGCACGCCGGCTCGTCGTCGACAACGGTCGCGACCTCGGCACCATCCGGTGGGCCTCGCTCCTCTGGGCCCTCAGCGCGACCAGCCTCGCGGCCGTCGACGCCGCAGACGCCAGCGGACAATCGCTCGACCGACTGCTGGAGCCTGGCTCGCTCTCGTACCTGATGTCCGCCTCCTACTTGCCCGGCGCGTGGGTGGTGGCAGCTGTAGTCGCGTGGACCATCTACCTGATGGCGAACTTCCTGGGCACATGGCAGCCGCTTCTCGTCATGCTCGCCCTCAGCCTCATCGCCGTCCTCGCCCCTGTCGTCGTCGGGCAGGTCCTGGTCGGACCGCAACACGACTTCGGCGGCGACGCTGCCATCATCGGCACACCTGCCACGACCATCCTCACGGGGCTCGTGTTCCTGGCGGCCTGGGCTGCTGCGCGGGGGGATGCCCTCCGCTCGGTCGAGGCCCGTCGGCTGCGGTGGACGGCGGTCGTGACCGGCGTGATCGCGGCGGGCACCCAGGTGATCATCGCCGCGTTCATGCTGGCGGGCTCGGCTCCGTGGGAGAGCGCGACGGGGTGGCTGTTCCTGGTGCGGTTCGCCCTCCTCGGCGCCCTCGGCGTGCTCGGTTGGCGGGCGACACGACCCGATGCCGCTCAGAAGAACTCGACCTGGACGATCACGTCGCTCGCCGCCCTGCTGCTCTCTGCACACCTGGGGATCGCCAGCGCCATGACGCGCATCCCGCCTCCTCAGTACTTCGTCCCCACCTCGGTGGACCAGGTGTTCCTCGGCTACGACGTCGACAGCGAGCCGAGCCCGCTCGTGCTCCTCCTGGAGTGGCGACCCAACATCCTCTTCGCTGTCCTGACCGCGGCAGGAATCGGCCTGTACCTCTGGGGTGTCCGACGGCTCCGACAGCGCGGCGATGCCTGGCCCGTGGGACGCACGATCGCCTGGGTGCTCGGCTGGGCCACGGTGTTCCTCACGACGTCATCCGGCCTCGGCAAGTACTCCAGCGTGTCCTTCAGCCTGCACATGATCCTGCACATGTCCCTCAACATGCTCGGGCCGCTGCTGCTCGTGATGGGCGGCGTCGTGACGCTCGCCCTGCGAGCCAGCACCGCACACCGGAGGAACGAGCCCGCAGGCGTGCACGAGTGGATCACCGCCATGCTCAACTGGCGCCTGACCCATGCCTTCTACCACCCCATCCACGTCTTCGTCTCATTCGTCGGCACCTACTACCTGCTCTACCTGACGCCGATCTTCGGGGAAGCACTGAGGTACCACTGGTCGCACCAGCTGATGAACCTCGACTTCCTCATCATCGGCTACGTCTTCTACAGCCTCGTCATCGGCGTCGACCACCCGCCGCGGCCTCTGCCCCACATCGGCAAGCTCGGCCTCGTCCTCGCCGCGATGCCCTTCCACGCCTTCTTCGGCGTCGTCATCATGTCGAGCGAGACCGTGATCGCACGGAACTACTACGAGTACATCGGCAAGTGGTGGATGACCGACCTCGCCCACGACCAGTACGTCGGCGGCGGCATCGCCTGGGCCGCCGGCGAGCTGCCCCTGATCGCAGTCGTCATCGCCCTCGTCACCCAGTGGTCGAGACAGGACTCCCGACGCGCGAAGCGGGTCGACCGCCACCTCGACAGCGGCATCGACGACAGCTTCGAGGCCTACAACGACATGCTCCACCGGCTCTCCGGCCGGAGCACCACCCCCTCGGGACCGCCCGAGACGACGGCGACCGCCGAGCGGGTGCCCGAGATGAAGGACCAGACGTGACCACCACCTCCCAGCCCACGGCAGCCGTCGACACGACCACCGGCCCGTCGGAGGCGTACTTCGAGCTCGACGTCGGCGGCATGACCTGCGCGTCGTGCGCGAACGCCGTGGAGCGGAAGCTCAACAAGCTCCCCGGGGTGACTGCGTCGGTCAACTACGCCACCGAGCGCGCGCTCGTCTCGGGGCTGGCCCCAGCAGAGGTCGATACGGCCATCGCCGCGGTCGAGAAGGCCGGCTACGCCGCCGCGATGCGACAGGGCGACGACGACAGCTGGACCGCCAGAGCCACCGAGACCACCATCACCTCGCTGCGCCGACGACTCGCCGTGGCGGCGCTGCTCACCATCCCGCTCTGCGACCTGACGATCCTGCTCGCGCTCGTGCCCGGTTTCCGGTTCCCGGGCTGGCAGCTCGTCTGCGTCCTGCTGGCCGTGCCCATCGTCACGTGGGCGGCGTGGCCGTTCCACAAGGCGACCTGGCGCAGCCTCCGTCGAGGCACGTTCGGCATGGACAGCCTGGTCTCGCTCGGCAGCATCGTGTCCTTCGGGTGGGCTGTCTACACACTCGTCTTCGCCCCGAGCACGGAGCCGGGCTACTGGCTCGGCTTCGGCGTGACCCCCGCCGGCGCCGACGCCATCTACCTCGACGTCGCCGCCGGCATGGTCACGTTCCAGCTCGGCGGGCGCTACTTCGAGACCCGCTCGCGCCGCCGCGCCGGTGACGTGCTGAACGCCATCGGGAACCTCGCCGTCCGGCAGGCCCGCATCCGAGACGCCGACGGTGCCGAGCGTGTCGTGCCGTCGACCGAGCTCCGTGTCGGAGACACGGTCGTCGTCCTCCCTGGCGAGCGGATCGCCGTTGACGGGACCGTCTCGTCCGGGACATCCACCGTCGACACCAGCGCCATGACCGGTGAGTCCGTCCCCGCAGACCTGGCACCGGGAGACGACGCCATCGGCGGAACGGTCAACGTCACCGGACGTCTGGAGATCACCGCAGTCACCGTCGGCGCCCGCACCCGCCTGGCACAGATGGCGGCCCTCACCGAGGACGCCCAAAGGCGCAAGGCCGGAGTGCAGACCTTCGCCGACAAGGTCTCGTCCGTCTTCGTGCCCTGCGTGATCGCCCTCGCAGCCATCGTGACCGCCATCTGGCTCCTGACCGGCGCCGAACCCTCGATGGCCGTCGGCAACGGCATCGCCGTCCTGATCATCGCGTGCCCCTGCGCCCTCGGCCTCGCCACCCCGACCGCGCTCATGGTCGGCATCGGCCGCGGCGGCCAGCTCGGCGTGCTCATCAAGGGACAGGACGCCCTCGAGGCGAGCGGCGTCATCGACACCGTCGTCCTCGACAAGACCGGCACCGTCACCACCGGCGGCATGCGCGTCGTCGACGTCGTCGTCACCGGGACGCTCGATCGGGAGACCCTGCTGCACCTCGCCGGCAGCGTCGAGACCGCCTCGGAACACGCTGTGGCCCGCGCCGTCACGGCGGCAGCATCCGCCGAGGTCGGTGCCCTGTCCACGCCCGAGGGCTTCACGGCGCTGACCGGCCTCGGAGCACGCGCCGTCGTCGACGGCCACCAGATCCTCATCGGCAACGCCCGCCTCCTTCGCGAGAACGGGATCGAGCTCGACGCCGTGCTCACCGAGGCGGTCGAACGGCTCGGCTCGACCGGCGCCTCCGCGGTCCTGCTGGCGGTCGACGGCATCGCCTCGGCAGTGTTCGGGGTGCACGACGACATCAAGCCGTCCGCACCCGCCGCGGTCGCGGGCCTCCGAGCACTCGGCCTGCGCACCGTGCTCCTGACCGGGGACACGGACGGCGTGGCACAGACGGTCGGCGCAGCCATCGGAGTCGACGAGGTAATTTCGGGCGTCCTGCCGACCGACAAGGCCGCCGCGATCTCCGCCCTCCAGGCCGACGGGCACAGGGTCGCGATGGTGGGCGACGGCGTGAACGACTCCGCTGCCCTCGCGACCGCCAACCTGGGGCTCGCGATGGTGCAGGGCACCGACATCGCGATGAAGGCCGCCGACATCATCCTGGTCAGGGACGACCTCCGTGTGGTCGTGGACGCCGTCCAGCTGTCACGCCAGACGCTCAGGACGATCAGGCTCAATCTGGTCTGGGCCTTCGGGTACAACGTCCTCGCCATCCCGCTGGCTGCAGTCGGCCTGCTCAACCCGCTGATCGCGGCGGCGACGATGGCCCTGTCGTCGGTGCTCGTCGTGTCGAACAGCCTGCGGCTGCGCTCGTTCGAGCCGAACCGCAGCGGAGGCGCACCCCGCGGGTGATGCGCCTCCGCTGACGTCGGTCAGCCCTGCACGCGTACCGCCAGCGGAGACCGCCGGCGGGAGGGTGCGTGCCGGTTGCTGGCGTCCACGAGTCGACGAGCGCGAAGCGTCAACGACTCGTCCTCGGCCAGGTGCGCCATCTTGACCAGCGCGTTGGCGGTGTGCACGGCTCCCAGGCGCCGCGCGGCCGCGTCGTCGGCGATGAGCTCGACGAGCATCCTGGTGGTGCGCTCGAGGTAACGGGCTCCAGCCAGGCCCGGAGTGCACGCCCTGTTGAGCTGCGCGAGCTGCGCGATCACGCCGTGGTGTTGCCGCAGGTGCGTCCGCTCATGCTCGACGACCGCCGCCAGCTCGACAGCGGTCAGAGCCCGCTCGAGCGCCGTCGTGACGAGCACGCGGTTGCTCGGGGCCGGGATGCTCATCGCGAAGGCGCGGTCGAAGGGCACCACGGTCACGTCCACCCCTCGCACCCGTGTGCTCGGGTGGCAGGCAGCCACCAGCGCCATCTGCTGGTGCAGGGCGCGGTCCGTCGCCGCGAGCGGCTCGAAGCGCGTCGTGACGAGCGCTACTAGCCCCCCGACGGCGACGAGACCGCCCCAACCGACCACGACCAGCACCGTCGACGCGAACCAACCGCCCATCGGGCCCGTTGGGGCATCCCGAGAGAACGCGACCGCGGCCATCGAGTTGACGAGCCCGAGAGCAGCCGCAGCAATGCCGCCAAGGAACGCGGTGTACCAGGAGGCGAGCGCCAGCCGCGGGAAGCGGAACCGCCAGCGGCCATGGGCCAGTACGAAAGGTGCACCGACGATCAGCACAAGTGACGCCCCGATGCAGGCGAGCACGGTGACGGCGACCGCCACCTAGATCACCCCGCCCGAGATGAGCCGACCAGGGGTCAGTCGGCCTCGAGCGCCGCCCGCAGCGCCTCGACGTCGCGAGGGTCGAGCTGCCCGGCGAAGCGCAGCAGCGCAGCGCTGCGGTCGCTGCTCGCGACGAGGGCGGAGACCATCGTGCTCGCCGCAGACTCCGACTCCGACTGTGCCGCTGAGAAGACGAATCCGCCGCCCGCCGCGGGTGCCTTGAATACGGACCCCTTCTTGTGGAGCCGATCCAGGATCGTGAGCACAGTCGTGATCGCCGGGGTCGCGTCGTGCTCGAAGGTCGCCTGGATCTCCTTCGCTGAGGCGGGCGCGCCCGCACGCCAGAGGGCTCGCATGACCTCGTTCTCGAGCTCGCCGCGAGAACGCTTGGCGGGAGTGTCGGACTTGTCGGTCATCGCTCGATCTTATCCGGGCAAGGGCCCCCTCGATCGTCACGACGGCCCGGGGTTCCGCGGAACTCACGGCGCCTCCGTGCCCGTCGCCCCACCCGACACCTGCGCCACGAACTTCGCGAACGCGGCGGCGTCGGTCGGCGAGCCCTGGTACTGCTGCCCGTTGACCAGCACGGTCGGCGTCGCGGACACCGCGGCGAGGTCGGAGTTCGGCACCGGGTCGTTCAGCGCGCGCTCCGTCGCGGAGGCGACCCAGTCGGTGAACTGCCCGTCGGTGATGCAGGAGGCGATGTCAGGGTCGTCGACGCCGGCGCCCTGCACCAGCGTCACCAGCTCGTCGTTCGTCAGGCCGGTCGTGTTCTCGGCCGGCTGCTGCGCAAACAGGGCCGTGTTGACGTCGAGCGCCGTGTCGGGCTGGTAGTTCGCGACGCAGGCCAGGGCGTTCGCCGACCGGGTCGAGTACTTCGACCCGAGGCTCGCGTTGTCGAGGAACCCGAGGGGGTGGATCTCGAGGTCGGCCGCGCCCTGCGTGACCCAGGTCTCGAGCTGCTCGGCGTTCGTGGTGTCGAACTGGCCGCAATAGGGGCACATGTAGTCGAGGTAGACGACGATGCTCGGCTTCTCGGCCGTGCCCGGCGCCGCGGGGGTGGGCGAGCCGTCGGCGGGCGTCGCGTCCGTCGACACGGCGGAGACGGTCGCGCCGTCGCCCGAGAGCACGATCCCGTCGCTGGCCATGTTGAGGGGGCCGGGGCCCGCGGGTGCGATCGACCGGGTGATCACCAGGGCGACGACGGCCAGCACCGCGAGCACGCCGACGACGAGGCCGCCCTGCAGGGCCCACTTGTTGCGGCGCCGTCTCTTGGCTTCTGCCTCCCGGGTGATGCGGGCCTTCTCGCGGGCCGACTCCCGTCGTTCGCGCTTGGTCTCAGAATTCTGTGTTGTCGACAAGATGACTCGTCTCGTTCTCGTCGGCACGGGGTGCCGGAGTGTCCATGAGGTCTCGTCCGGTCGCGGGGACGCAGACGGGCGCAGGCCGGGACGTCGTCCACGGCGAGGATGCGCGGGGAGCTTCGCCTGCGCGGACGCTTCGGCGAAGCACACGAGGCGCCTTCTCGGCGCATCGTGCATCAATTCGGATCAGGCGGGGAGCGGCGGCCCTCGGAGGGGCTGGGCGGGCACCGCGGCGCGGAGCGCATGGGGGACGATCCGTGCGACTCGCGGCACGAGGTGCCGCACTATCTGCGGTGCTGTGGTCGCAGCGATCCCCGAGACCGTGATCACGGTCAGGAGTACCTGGTCCGCCAGGCCGACGGCAGCGCGGACAGCCCTCTCGCCACGCCAAAGACCGACGACGGTGACGAGCGCAGCCGCGGCATGCGCGATCCACATGGCGCCGCCGTGGTGCATGGCGGGCATCGTGCCCGACGACATCGATGTGTCGGCCGCGAGCACCATGGTCTCGTGCGCGTGGTGCCCGCCACCTGAGACGTCGACGCGAGCGGCGCCTCCTCCGCCCAGGGAGAAAAGCAGGTGGAAAGCCGCCTGGGAGACGGCGACGACGATCGAGAGCCGGACGAGCGACGGCCCTCGTCCCGCCAGGGCGACGCTCAGCGGCAGCGAGAGTCCGATCGCGAGGACGACACCGAGCACGCCAGGAGAGGAACCCCCACCCGCGACGTGCGAGAACGCCGCCAGGGTCACCGCCGCCAGGGTCGCCAATGAGCCACGCGCCAGGCGTCCCCATCTCGACTGCACTGTGGCCGCCTCCCGCTCGTTCCGGCTCTCAGCCTAGATGGCCGACACGGCGCGCTGGTGGGCGTTCGTCGTCGAGGCGTCGTCCTCGGTGTCCGCGACGGCAGGGACGGCCAGGGCCCAGGCGTTCATCGACTCGAGCACGGGCCGGAGACCCAGGCCCGTCGGGGTCAGCTCGTAGACGACCCTCGGGGGGATCTCGGCGTACACCGTCCTGGTGACGAGGCCCGACGTCTCGAACTTGCGGAGGCGGTTCGTCAGGGTGTGAGCGCTGATGCCCGGCAGCGACTCCTTCAGCTCGGAGAACCGCGCCGGCCCCTCGAGCAAGTTCCGGACGATGAGAGTCGCCCAAGGGCCATCGAGCAGGGTCAGGAACTTCGCGATGCCGCACTCGGGCCAGATATCCCCACAGAAAGCCATGAAAAGCGAGCTTAGGCCATTAGTGCAGTTGACGTAACCGATGCACCAGATGCACTAATGGTTTCATGACCTATCTCATCCACGGCGCCACGGGCGCCCAGGGCTCCCCCGTCGTTGCCGCGCTCACCAAGTCCGGCGCCTCCGTTGCCGCGGCTGTCCGCGACCCCTCCACCTACTCGGGAGACGGCACCGCCGTCGCCGTCGACCTCACCTCCGTCGCATCGCTGGCGGCCGCCTACGAGGGCGTGGACGGCGTCTTCGTCCACCTACCGATCGGCACTGGTGAGCAGCAGCTCGCTCACGCCCGCAACATCGTCGCCGCGGTCGACAAGGCACGGCCCGCACGGGTGGTCGTCTCCACCAGCGGCTACTCGGCCGAGGACGACGGCTCGGGTGAGAACCCCGTGGCCGCGCTGGCGGCGGGGCTGACGGCGACGGGCGTCTCGGTCGCGATCGTCGCGCCTCGCCTCTTCCTCGAGAACCTCCTGCTTCCTCCCGTCACGTCTGTCGTCGAGAGGGACGGCGTGCTCCGCTACCCGATCCGAGAGGACTACGCCGTGTCGTGGAGCTCGCACCTCGACATCGCGGATGTGGTCGCACGACTGCTCGCCGACACGTCGGTCACCGGCATCGTCGGAGTCGGCGCGCTTCCGGGACTGCGGGGAGCGGACCTCGCGGCCGGCTTCGCAGCGCAGCTCGGGCGCGAAGTGCACTTCGAGTCCCAGGAGCCCGACGACTTCGGGAGCCTGATCGAGCCGCTCTTCGGCAAGGCCGGCTCCGACCCGGTCGTCGACTCGTACCGCTGGCGCGCCACCCAGGAGTCCGAGCTGATCGACCCGGCGACGAGCGCTCAGGAACGCCTCGGTCTCAGCCCTCGCTCCGTCGAGAAGTGGCTGGTCGACCTGCAGGGCTGACGCTCAGTACGGTTGAGCGCCGGGCCTGCTGAACGACGGGATCACGATGGACGACACGTATGCACTCCGCGCGATGAGCGAGGCGGACCTCCCCGCCGTGCTCTCGATCTACCAGCAAGGGATCGACGGAGGCGACGCGACGTTCGAGTCAGCACCCCCGACTCCCGGCGAGTTCGACGCCTCTCGGCTCGCCGAGCACCGGATCGTCGCGGCCTCAGCTTCCGGCCGCGTCGTCGGCTGGGCTGCTGTCTCTCCCGTGTCTCGCCGGGCCGTCTACGGCGGCGTCGTCGAGCACTCGGTGTACGTCGACGCCGTCGCGCGAGGCAAGGGAGTCGGGCGAGCTCTGCTCCTGGCCCTCGTGGAGTCGACCGAAGCGTCCGGCATCTGGACCCTGCAGGGCGTGGTGTTCCCCGAGAACACGGCCAGCCTCGCGCTCCACGCCGAGCTGGGGTTCCGGGTGGTGGGTCGGCGAGAGCGGATCGCCGCGCCCCTGTCCGGGCCTCAGGCGGGGCGCTGGCGCGACACGATCCTCATCGAACGTCGATCTCCGCTCGTCTGACGAGGTCCTTGGCAGCTCCGGGGCGAGTCGCGACAGGTGCCCGCGGGCTTGCACGCAAGCCCGCGGGGCACGTGTCGTCACTGCGGGACGGACCCGCCCAGGACGAGGTCTCCTACTCGTCGAGGCGCGGCCGCCGTCATCCGTGCGCCCGCGCGGTGGAGCTCATCGGCAGTCCCGAAGCCGTACAGCACGCCGATCACGTCGACGCCGTTCTCCAGGGCGGCTTCCACGTCGTGCTCGCGATCGCCGATCATCACTACCTGTTCCGGCGCAGCGCGTCTCGATTGCATCGCGCGGCGGAGCGTGACGACCTTGGCGACCACGTCGTCGGGAGCACGACCGTGCACCGTCGTGAAGGAGGAACGGAGTCCTGCCGTCTGCAAGGCACCCTCGGCGAATTCCTGGATCTTGGCCGTCACCACGCCGAGTTCGACCCCGGCAGCGAGCAGGCGCTCGAGGAGTTCGCCGACGCCCGGGTACGGACGGTACTGGGAGATCCCCACGTCTGCGTAGTGCTCGCGGTAGTGCCCGACAGCTTCGGTCACAGCCGCCGCGTCGAACCCGTAGAGATCACGGAACGAGTGCTCCAGGGGCGGTCCGACGAATCGACGCAGAGCAAGGGGGTCGTTCTCGACGAAGCCCATCTGGGCCAGGGCGTGAGCTGCAGCGTCCGTGATCCCCGAGCCCGGGTCGCAGAGCGTTCCGTCGATGTCGAAGAGGGCTACGTCGTACCGCCGGTGTTGCATGTGGCCTCCTGACCTCGCGACGGGAAAGCACCTGTCATCCCCTTTCTCGAGAAAGAGAGAAGCGGAACGTCAGACGACCGTCGCGAAGCGCTTGCGATAGCTCGACGGGGTGCTGCCGAAGGTGCTGACGAAATTCTGCCTCAAGGTCACGGCGTTGCCGAAGCCACATACTGCGGCGACTTGTTCGATGGGAAGCTCCGATGCCTCCAGGAGGCGTCGCGCCTCGTCGAGTCGGCGCGATCTGACCCACGCGGCGGGTGTGGACCCGGTGGCCGCCCGGAAGGCACGGATGAAGGTCCGTCGACTCTGGTGAGCGGCGGCAGCGAGCTTGTCGACCCCCAGATCGTCGCCGAGGTTCTGCAGTGCCCAGGCAGTCGCTCGCGCGATCGGATCGTCCGCCCCGTCCTGAGGAACCGGGCGCTCGATGAACTGCGCCTGGCCACCTTCGCGGTGAGGGGCGACGACCAGGCTCCTGGCGACCTTGTTCGCGGCCTCGGCGCCCAGGCGGGTCCGGACGATGTGCAGGCACGCGTCGATGCCCGAGGCTGTTCCTGCCGAAGTAATGACGTCCCCGTGATCGAGGTAGAGGACGTCGGGGTCAACATCGACCCGCGGGTGCTTTCGGTCGAGGGCGTCGATCGCATGCCAGTGCGTAACGGCGCGGCGACCGTCGAGGAGGCCGAGGTCCGCCACGGCGATGGCCCCGAGGCAAAGGCCTGCGATGGTGGCGCCGCGGTCGTGGGCTGCGAGCAGAGCTTGCCGGAGGATCGGCCTGGGTTCCCGGCCGTCCGCGATCCAGGAGGGCACGACGACGACGTCGGCGTCCGACGTGGCGTCGACTCCTTGCACGCCACTGATGGCGTAGCCCTCGGCCGTCCGGACCGACCCCGCTCGGTCGGCGAAGAGCACCGTTTCCCAGTCGGCGAGGCCCTGCCTCCTCACTTCGTCGAAAACCATCTGGGGAACGGCGAGATGGAACATCGTTACACCGTCGAACGCATGGATGGCGATCCTCACGATGCCCCTTCCTGTTGGCCTGGAATCATCGTAAGTGTGCACGCGTGCCAATGGCAGACGTTCTGTGAACACCGCAGGATCGTTGTCATCCCCCGAAGTTGATCTGTTAGGAGCACACCATGACCACGCCCGCTCGCGCCCTCGTCCTCGTCGACATCCAACAGGAGTACTTCACCGGCCCCCTGGAGATCCAGTACCCCGCGACCACGGACTCGCTCCCGCGGATCATCGCCGCCATCGATGCCGCCGAAGCGAACGGCATCCCCGTCGTCGTCGTCCAGCACACAGCCGGCGACGACGCCCCGGTGTTCAACCCCACCCTTCCCGGGTTCGCACTGCACCCCGAGATCGAGCAGCGCCGCACCCCCGCCTGGAAGGCCATCACGAAGCAGTACGGCTCCGTCTTCGCCGGGACCGACCTTGTCGACTGGCTTCGGGAGAACGGCGTCGACACTGTCACCCTCGTCGGCTACATGACCAACAACTGCATCATCGCCTCCGCTGCCCAGGCAGAGACCATCGGCATCGCCGCTGAGGTCCTCTCCGACGCGACCGGAGCCATCAGCATCAGCAACGACGCCGGCCACGTCGACGCGGAGACCGTCCACACGACCCTCATGGCCTTGTTGAACTCGAACTTCGCCGCCGTCGAGTCAACAAACGCCTGGATCACCGCACTGGCCGAGGGAGAAACGCTCCCGAAGGACAACCTGCCCACCTCCGCGATGTCCGGTGCCGAGCGCTTTCCGCGGTAACCCGATAGGCCCTGCTCGACTGAGCCGCGTGCCCCGACCGGTCCAAGAAGTGTTCGACCGAATGCGTGTTCCGAACGACTCCCTAGCTCGACGGACTCGTCCGCGAAACGGCTTCAGGTGGCCACTGCGCAGGGAGGGATGCGTGCGTGCCGCGGCGAGGTGCCCGCGCGCACGGCGGGGTGCCGCACCCTGAAGTGGACCATGCACCCCGGAACGACGGGGTGCATGGTGCCCGACCTCGTCTTCGACCGAGCAGACGAAGTGCTCGAGAAGATCCGGGCTGCGATCTCCCGGCGAGACCTCCAGCAGTCACCGGCCGACGCGATGCGCTCCCTCGTCCTCGAGGACATCGACAGGTACGTCGAGGACGACGAGGGATTGGCCAAGGGCGAGTTCTCCGCGCAGTGTCGGCTCAGTGCGCTGCTCCGACGTCGGGCCCTGGAGTTCTACGACGACGTCACGACCGCGGTGGCAGCTGAACTCGAAGGCACGGGACCGAACGCGATGTCCGAGCGGGCGTATGCGGCCGCGCTCGTCTCGGTGGTGCAGCAAACCACCGCGAGCATCGGCGATGCGGTCCTCTCGGATGCTCATCGGGGAGACACTCGCGAGCGTCTGGACGGCGCAGCCACGGCGACCCTTGACCACTTGTCGGCCTGGTGGCACAGGGAGTACGCCACCTGAACGCAACGCTAGGGACCATCCCCTACTGGGACGATATTCGATGCCGGATCATGTCGTGGGGCATGCTCGTCCTAAGAGCGACGATGAAGGACTATCGCGTGCTCGCTCCGTCGATGCGACCGCATTGACTGAGCGCCCGACGCCGTGGCTGCCGGCAAGAACCGTCCTCCTCAACCTCGCCTTGATCTTCGTCGGCGGTGGCCTCTTCTGGTTTCTCATCGACCGCGTGCAACCGCCCGTCTGGGTCGCCTTCCTCGCCTAAGCTGCCATCTATACAGCCGGATCACTCGCCATGCGCTTCATTCGAAACGCCCGAGCCGATCGCACTCATAAGTGACGGTGGTGGCCAAGCCACGCGATCCGGTGAGCGATCTTTCTCCGGGCGCAGGCAGCCACCTAGGCGCTGCAACGGAAGACGCACTCGGTCGAGCACCGCTCAGACCGATCTGGGCACTCGGCCAGATCGTGCTCCGCACGAGCGAGACGCGACCGAAGCCGGTCGAGGCGCGCCTGCTTCGCCTCGATCTGACGCACCTGCTCTGCCAAGAGCGGCCGTAGCGCCTCTCGGACACCGGTACAGGACGTCGACTCCATGGTGCTGAGGTGCGCGCCTATCTGATCGAGGGGCAGGCCGAGTTCCTTGCTGGCTTCGATCAGGTCGAGGCGGCCGAGCACGTCCGGGCTGTAGTCGCGATACCCGTTGTGGGCCCTGGCTGGGGTCAAAAGCCCGATGGACTCGTAGTACCGGAGCGCCGTGGTGGAGACGCCGCTGCGCTTACTGACCTCGGAGATTCGCACACCGCGACCCTAGAGCCGCCGACGCCGCTTGACCTTCAAGCGGCTTGAACCTCTACGGTCACTGACGTGCCTACCTCCTCCACACCGGTCCTGCCGTGAACGCGGTCGTTTCCTGGCTCGAACACCGGCAGATCGGCCTCTACCTGGTGGCGATCGCGGTTGCCGGCATCGTCGGCCTCACCGTGCCGGGAGCACACCACCTAGAGGCAACGATCGAGCCTGTGCTCGCGCTGCTGCTGTTCGCGACGTTCCTCGGAGTCCC
>Ga0308170_10000980_pt1 | contig 30441 bp, 26 predicted proteins | sample PhyBR2_2_FD_202136 | JGI IMG/M metagenome (GOLD analysis project Ga0308170, IMG submission 202136) | Phyllosphere microbial communities from UC Gill Tract Community Farm, Albany, California, United States - DLSLSB.R2 | ecosystem: Host-associated > Plants > Phyllosphere > Unclassified | place...
CGTCACCCGCGCTGTCCGGCCCCCCCTCTATGTCAGTGCCGATGGCACGAAGGCCGGTTGGTGATGGCAATCCCTCGCGAAGCGATTCAGCGCGCGGTCGACGCCGGTCATCCGGATCATGCCCTGGTCGGCGTCCCGGTGAGCCTATTGCGCGAGATCCTCAGCATCCTCCCGGTCGCGACGATCGCCGCGCGCGTCGCGCCACCCGCCAACCAGGGCGCACCAGCATGAGCACCGCCAAGCACCCCGCTGCGGTCGACGTCGCCGGCACCCCGTATCTTCGTGACGCCAAGGGCAGCCTGGTCCCGCTCGCCGCGGTCAAGCCGGTCGACCTGCTCATGGACGAAACGGTGCGTGCCATCCTGACCGATGCGCGCGAACTGTCCGCCCTCATTGCCGCGTTCAAGGCGCGGACGTTCGAGCGCGTCGGCGCGTTCCAAGCGCTGCTCGCGCAGGAGTACGGCACGACCGTCGGCGGGAAGAAGGGCAACATCACGCTGCTCACCTTCGACGGCCGCGAGCGCGCCCAGGTGCAGGTCGCGGACCTGCTTGAGTTCGGCCCCGAGCTGCAGGCCGCCAAGCTGCTGATCGACGAGTGCCTCATGGGCTGGGCAGGCGGCACGCCGGTCGAGCTGCAGGCCGTGGTCAACGGCGTGTTCCAGGTGGACAAGGAAGGGCAGATCAACCGTGCCGAACTGTTCCGCCTGCTCCGCCTCGATATCACCGACGTCCGCTGGTTGAGCGCGATGGAGGCGATCAAGGACTCGATCCGCGTCATCGGCTCGCGCACCTACGTCCGCTTCTACGACCGGCCAGCGCACGACGCGCCGTGGCATCCGGTCACCATCGACTTGGCATCCGCGTAACCACCGTGGGGAAGCTCAAGGCCGTCGGCAGCACGCTCACCAGGCTCAAGCCGACGATGGGCTCCCTTGCGCCCGTCGAGCGCAGCGCCGACGCCGACCGCCGCCTCTTCAAGCCCTGGCACAAGTGGTACAAGTCGGCGCGCTGGCGTGCGCTGCGCGTGCTCGTGTTCACCCGCGACCTTTACACCTGCCAATGGCCTGGCTGCGGCTTCACCTCGGCCGACACGTCGCGCCTGGTGGCGGACCATTGCGAACCGCACCGCGGCGACGAGCGCCTCTTTTGGCTGTTCGCCAACCTGCAGACGCTCTGCAAACCGTGCCACGACAGTCGCAAGCAGCGGGCGGAACGCGCAGCGCTCCTAGCCTGATCGCGCGGGGCAGGGGGGTGGGTCGATCCCTAATGGGGCCCGACCCGCTGGACCCCTATGGCTCCCACGCGGAGATTTTTTCCTCCTGGGTGGGGCCGGGTGCGTACTTTGGTGGCGGGGTGCTGGTCGATGGCAGTTCGCAAATCACCTGACGAGTGGGCGCAAATCGAGCGCGAATACTTGTCGAGCGACGACTCGATCCGGGAAATAGCTGACCGTTACGCAATATCCGAAGCGGCTATTCGTAAGCGCGCAAAGGCAAAAGGCTGGGAACGGCCGGTCCGCAAGCGCGAACCGGTGCGCACTTTGCTTCCCGCGCCGCGCGCCGTGCAGGCGGTGCCGGTCGAGCCGTCCGAGCCTATCGATGCCGCCACGATCGCCGAGAACGGCCGCCAGCTGGCCGCCCGCATGCTCGACGAGCTCGACGCGATGACGAGCTACCAGGGCGAACTCGAGGAGGCGATCGAGATCATGACCGCCAACGACGAGGACGAGAACCGGCGCAACGCGATGATGAAGGCGGTGTCGTTGCCGGCGCGATCGCAGATCCTCAAGAACCTCGCCAGCTCGCTCAAGACGATCAACGAGGCGGGCGCGCCGGCCAAGGGCAAGAAGGCGCAGGCGCAGGATCGCGCAACGGCAGTCGGGCGTAAGTTCGGCACGATCGGCGCGCCGACGCGGACGATCAATTGACCGTTCCCACCTGGTCGACGGCGTGCCTCGACTGGAAACGACGGATCCGCGATCGCCGCACCCTCATCCCGTTCACGCCGCTGTTTCCTGCCTCGGCCGAGGCGAAGATGGCGGTCTTCTGCGCGCTCAAGATCGCAGATCTCGGCATCAACCCGGCAACGGGGGAGACGTGGACGATCGGCGAGAGCGCCGACGAATGGCTGCTCGACTTCGCGGCTGCGATCTTCGGCGCGTACAACGCGGAAACCGGCGAGCAGCTGATCCGCGAGGGCCTGCTGCTGGTGTCGAAGAAGAACACCAAATCGACGATCGCGGCCGGGATCATGCTGACCGAGCTGATCTGCGGCTGGCGGCCGTCGGACGAGAACCTGATCCTGGCGCCGACGATCGAGGTGGCGGGGAACAGCTTCAAGCCGGCCTGCGACATGATCCGCGCGGACGAGGAGCTGGATGACCTGCTCCATATCCAGGAGCATGTCCGCCTCATCACCAACCGCGACACCAAGGCGACCCTGAAGGTCGTCGCGGCCGACGCGGCGACGGTGTCGGGCAAGAAGGCCAGCCGCGTGCTCGTCGACGAGCTATGGCTGTTCGGGAAGAAGGCCAACGCGGACTCGATGCTGCGCGAGGCGGCCGGCGGCCAGGTGTCGCGTCCGGAGGGTTATACGCTCTACCTGACGACGCAGTCGGACGAGCCGCCCGCCGGCGTGTTCAAGGAGAAGCTGGCCTATGCCCGCGACGTCCGCGACGGCAAGGTCACCAACAACGAGTTCCTGCCGGTCCTCTACGAATTCCCCGACGAGATGCTCGCCGCGGACGAGCATCTGGATCCGGCCAATTTCTACATCACCAACCCGAACCTCGGCCGGTCGGTCAGCCTGAAATGGCTGGTCGCGCAGTACAGCCAGATCGAGAACGCGGAGGACGGCACCAAGCAGGTTTTCTACGCCAAGCACCTGAACGTCGAGATCGGCGTCGGGCTGCGGCATGATGCCTGGATCGGTGCGTTCTATTGGGCGCAGGCGCAGGCGGACGTCGAATTGTGGGACGGCTCGCTCGAGGGGTTCCTCGAGCTGGTCGAGGTCGCCGTCGCCGGCATCGATGGCGGCGGGCTCGACGATCTGTTCGGCCTGGCGCTGCTCGGCCGGCTGAAGTCGGATCCGCGCATTTGGCTGATGTGGAACCGGGCCTGGGCACACCTCGACGTATTCGATCGCCGCAAGGATATCGTCAGCAAGCTGCACGATTTCATCGCCGAGAAGACGCTGGTCCGTTGTGACGAGCCGACGCAGGACCTGGTCGAGGTCGCGGATCTGCTCGAGCAGGTGAAGGATGCCGGACTGTTCCCGGACGAGGCCGCAATCGGGCTGGATCCGCAAGGCGTTGCCGCCCTGGTCGACGAGCTGTCCGGCCGCGGCTTCACCGCCGAGCAGATGGTCGCAGTGCCGCAGGGGTTTCGCCTCACCGGCGCGATCAAGGGCACCGAGCGCAAGCTGAAGGACGGCACCATGAAGCATGCCGGCCAGCGGATGATGAACTGGTGCGTCGGCAACGCGAAGGTCGAGCCGCGCGGTAGCGCCATCCTGATCACCAAGCAGGTGTCGGGGACGGCGAAGATCGATCCGCTGCTGGCGGGCTTCAATGCCGTGGTGCTGATGACGCGCAATCCGCGGACGAACACCTTCGAATATACGGGGATCTGAGCATGTCGATCAGCGGATATCAGCTGTCGCCACGCGCGGCAGAAGCCGAAGCCCGTCGCAACGGCGCCACGTCGGCCGACCAGACCGCGCCGTCCGTCCAGGCCAGCGCGGACGGCATAAACGACCCCGGCGGGTTTACCTTCCTCAACCTGCTGGGCGGCACGCGCGGCGCGCCGATCGGCGAGCATGCCGCGCTGTCATCGCCCGCGGTGCTGCGCGCGCTCGAGGTGCTGACCGGGCTCTTCGCAATGGCGCCGCTGATCTATTATCGATCGGAAGGGACGGGCAAGGTGCGCGTCGACGACGCACCGCCGGCAATGATGCTCCGGACGCGCACGAACGACGTCCAGAACGCCTTCCTGTTCAAGGAGCTGATGCTCGGCGATCTGATCATGACCGGCAAATTCGCCGGATATGTTCACCGCGACGGCCTCTACCGTGCCAGCAAGCTTTCGCGCGTGGATCCGCACGGGATCTCGCCGGTGTCGAGCTGGGACAAGACCGACGGGCTCGAGGTCTTTTACGATACGCACCTGCCCGATGGCACGTTCGAGCGGCTGACGCGCAACGATGTGTGGTTCATCCCGGGTTTCTCGCGCGACGGCCTGGTCGGTATCGATCGGCTGAAGCTGCTGCAAGACACGCTGCAGGCAGCCGCGGCGACGTCGGCCTTCGCCGCGCGCTTCTGGGAGAACAACGCGCAGCCGTCGACGATCCTGACCTCCAAGTCGAAGATGGAGGCGGCGGACAAGACCAAGCTCAAGACCGACTGGCAGAGTCGCTTCTCCGGACCGAAGAACGCCGGCGCCGTCGCCGTGCTCGATCAGGAGATGGACGCCAAGTTCCTCGCGCATGACAACGCGAAGAGCCAGTATGTCGAGGTCCGCGGCTTCTACGTCGTCGAAATCGCGCGCGCGTTCGGCGTGCCCCCGCATGTCGTGTTCGAGCTGAGCCGCGCGACATTTTCGAACATCGAGCAGCAAAGCCTCGAGCTGATCCTGTATTCGATGATGGGCCATTTCGAGCGCGTCGCCGCGGCCGCAACGCACCAGTTCGCCGAGCCCGGTCACTTCTTCGAGTTCCTGCCCGACGCCCTGCTGAAGGGCGATATCAAGAGCCGGTATGAGGCCTATTCGATCGCGATCGATAAGGGCGTGCTCAATCCGGACGAGGTCCGCAGCCTCGAGAACCGCAACAAGCGACCAGGCGGTGATAAGTATCGCGTCGGCTCCGGCTCGCAGATCGAGGGCGAGCAGGCGTCAGCGCCGGGCAAGTTGCCGCCCCCCCCAAACAGTGAGGACCAGTAATGAACGACCGTATCCTAGCGGCCATTCGGTCCGTGCCCTGGGCGATCATGCCCGGTTACCTCGAGGCGATCGAGGCGATGGCGATCCGCGCGCTCGACCATCCGGCTGTCCAGGCGGTCGCCGAGGACGGTCACGTCGAGCGGCACTTCGAGGCGATCGCGCAAATGGGCGAACGCGCGGCCGGCACGCGATCGGCAGCGATCCGCGACGGCGTCGGCGCGCTGCCGATCTTCGGCCCGATCCTGCCGCGCGCAGCGATGATGAACCCGTCGGGTGGCGGTGCGGTCGCGCTCGATCTGCTCGCAGCCGACTTCCGCGTCCTTCAGGCCGACACGGCCGTCCGCAAGATCCTGCTCGTGGTCGACAGCCCGGGCGGTGTTACCACCGACATCGCGCAGTTCGCGCGCATGGTCGCGCAGTCGCCCAAGCCGGTCTTCGCGCACGTCACCGGCATGGGTTGCTCCGCCGCCTACTGGATCATCAGCCAGGCCAACCAGATCTCGATCGACGCGACCGCGATGGTCGGCTCGATCGGCGTCATGATGGGCGGCAGCGTCCAGGAGAACCCCGACCAGGCCGGCCGGCGCGATATCGCGATCGTCAGCAAGAACGCGCCGAACAAGCGCCCCGATCTCACCACCGAGGAGGGGCGCGCGGTGATCAGCGGGACGGTCGACGCGCTCGAGGACGTGTTCATCGCGGCAGTCGCGCGCGGCCGCGGTGTCACCGAGGCGGTTGTCCGCAGCGATTTCGGCCAGGGCGGCGTGCTCGCCGGCGGTCCGGCGGTGAAAGCTGGCATGGCTGACCGCGTCGAGGCTGACGGCCTGGACGGCGCGATCCGCCGCCTTTCGACCCGCACTTCCTCCACCCGGCGCACGGCCGCGGAGAACAACCTGAAGCTTGCGCACGCCCGCGCCGGCCTCTGAAACCCCAGGAGACCTACCTATGCGCATCACCGCGCTCAAGACGAGCCTTGCCGGCGTTCTCGCGGCAGCCGAGCTGATCATGACCACCGCGACCGCCGATGGCGATCGCGACCTCTCGGCCGAAGAACAGGTTGAATTCGATGCCAAGATGACCGAGGCGGCCGGCCTGCAGACGAAGATCGGCCGCGAAGAGCAGGTCCTCAAGCTGAAGGCGTCGACCGCCGCGCCGATCGTCGTCGGCACGCCCGCCGGCGGTCCTGGTACGGTACCGGCAACGCCTGCCGCGCAGCTCCCCGCGGGCACGATGTTCACGCGCATCACCATGTCGCTCGCAGCCTGCAACATGGACCAGCGCGCCGCGGCCGACCACGCCGAGCAGCTCTGGGGGACCGAGACCGGCCAGATCGTCGCCAACCAGGAGCAGTCGACCAATGTGAAGGGCGGCTTCCTGGTCAACACCGCCTACAGCGCCGACTTCATCGACCTGCTGCGCCCCCGCGTCGTCGTCCGCCGCCTCGGCGCGCGCTCGATCCCGATGCCCGAGGGCAACCTCAGCATGCGCAAAAAGACGCAGGGCACGACCGCGGGCTATGTCGGCGAACGTCAGCCGGCGCCGACGACCGACGTGCAGGTCGGCATGATGTCGATGTCGGCAAAGACGCTCCGCGCGCTTGTGCCGATCACCAACCAGCTGATCCGCCGCGCCTCGATCGGCGTGGTGCAGATGGTGCGCGACGATCTGCTCGAGGGCGTGGCGGTCAAGGAAGACGCCGTGTTCATCCGCAACACCGGCGACACGCTCACGCCGAACGGCCTGGCCGCACTGATGCCCGCGGGCAACAAGATCGCGATCACCGCCGGCGGGACGCTGGAGTCGGTCACCAACGACCTGATGAAGGTTCGTCTGCGGGTCATCAACGCCAACGTGCCGATGATCAGCTGCGGCTGGATCATGAGCCCGCGCTCGAAGATGTTCCTCGAGACGCTGCGCGACGGCAACGGAAACCTGGCGTTCCCCGAGGTCGGCGCGAGCGGTACGCTGTACGGCTATCCGATCGGCATGACGACGTCGGTGCCGGACAATCTCGGCGCAGGCGGCAACGAGTCGGAGATCTACTTCGGCGACTTCTCGCAGCTGCTGATCGGCGACACCGAGGCGGTGACGATCGCGAGCTCGGACACCGCGGCATACGACGATGCCGGCACGATCCGCTCGGCGTTCTCGAACGACGAGACCGTGGTTCGCCTCATCGCCGAGCACGACACTGGTACCCGGTACGCAGCCGCGTTCTCGATGCTCACCGGCGTCACCTGGGGCGGCTGATCCGCTCGCCGCCTGACCGCCACCAACGACAACCAACCTCACCTCGGGCGGCTTCGGCCGCCCGAGGTGCATCTGGAGACTGAGCATGACCGTCAAATTCAACCATTCGCACTCCGTCGGCGCGCACTACAACAAGGGCGACGTCGCGACGTTCGAACCCGAGGTCGAGAAGGACCTGATCGAGCGCAAGATCGCCGACAAGCACACGTCGGCGAAGACCGCAGATAAGCCGGCGGCCTAAGCGATGGTCGACGTGGCGGCGATCGATGGCGGCGTGCTGACGATCGCCGCTGCGCGCAACTTCCTGCGCGTTGGTACCAGCGTCGACGCGCAGGTCCTCGAGCTGCTGCCGGCAGCGCAGGGACGCATCGAGAGCTTTCTCGGCCGCAACGAGCTGGTCGGTGCGACCGGCTGGCCCACGGCCGACCAGGTGCCGGCGATCGTCGTGCATTGCGTAAAGCTGGCGCTGTCGGACCTGTACGTGAATCGTGAAGGGCCGCAGCTGACCGACGACCAGCTCCGCCCGATCATCGGCCGGTACATGGCGGTGTCGGTCGCATGATCGTCGTTCGCCCGGGCGAGCTTGAGCACTTCGTGCGGCTCGAGCGCCGGATCGAGAGCACCGACTTCGGCAGTGCCGGCAGCGAAACCTGGCAGCTGGTCGACGAGATCTGGATCGGTATCCGCGATTCACTGCCGAGCCGCGGCGAGCGGACCGAGGGCGGCTTCACGACGTCGACGCGGCCGGCGCGGGTGCGCATGTATTGGCGCGACGACGTCGAGACCGGCATGCGCCTGGTCGAAGGCAGTCGGATCATGCAAATCGTGTCGGGCCCGGCCGAGCTTGGGCGCCGCGGCGGCCTCGAGCTGATGGTCGAGGATTACAACCCGGGCACGGTTCCCGCCTGATGCCGACGGTACGCGGCGGTGCAGCAGTCCGGCGCTACATAGCGCAGCTGCCGTCCGAGCTGGAAAGGAAGGTCCTGCGCGGTGCCGCGCGCGCCGGCGGCCGGATCATCCTCGACGACGCGAAGGACCGGTCGATCTCGTCGGACGTCGACGAGGCGCTGGTGATGCGCACCAAGGCGGAAGCCGGCCGCATCACGGTCAAGATCACGGTCCGCAAGGGCTGGGGCCGCGCGATTGCCAACTGGCTCGAATACGGCACCGACGCGCATTTCATCTCGATCGCGAAGGACGAGCGCGGCGGGAAGAGCGTTGCCCGGATCAACGCGACGACCAAGCGGTCGATGATCATCGGCGGACAGTTCGTCGGCGAAACCGTCTTTCATCCCGGCGCGCGGCCGCATCCGTTCCTGCGCCCCGCGCTCGACATCAAGGGCGCCGAGGCGATCGCCGCGGCGCAGAGCTTCATCAACGCGCACGTCACCCGCTCGGGGATCGTCGCCAGCGCCGAACCCGAGGGCAATGACGAATGACCGGTGTCGATATCATTGGGGCGCTGCTGATCGACGATCGCGCGGTTACGGCCATCGCGCCGGCGGTGCGGATCAAGGCGGGCGCGCTGCCCGACAATGTCGCGTTGCCGGCCTTCCTCGTTCGACTGGTCAGCAGCGTCGAGACCCAGCCGCTCAAGCGCCGCGGCACCATCCGGACCGTCGACCGGGTATCCGTCACGGTCCGCGCCGCAACCTATGCAGAGCAGACCGCCGCGATCCGCGTGATCCGCAGTGCGTGCGCGAGCCGCACCGGCGACATCGCCGGCGCGACCAATGCCTCGATCCTGACCGCCGGTACCGGCCCCGATGCGCGCGGCCCCGGCAACAGCTTCGAACAGACCCAAGATTTCCGCGTCAGCTTCGACGCTCCCGCCTGAAAGGAGACCACCATGTCCGACACCAAGACCAAGCGCGCCAAGATCGTTCGCGATTTCAATGACGCCGGCACCGAAACGCAGTTCACCGCCGGCGCGACCGTCGAGATGACCGAGGGCGCTTTCGCAAACTATCTCGCAGCCGGCCTGGTCGAGGCGGTTGCCGATGAGCCCGTTGCGCCCGCTGCGCCCGCTGCGCCCGCCGGCCGCAAGGCCAGCTAACTCGCCAGCCCGCTCAAGCGGGTTGTTTCAGCCGGCAGCGCCGGCACCCAGCACCAGGAGATCAACATGGGTTCCAACACCGCAGTAGGTTCGTCGCTTGCCATCTCGGCCGCGACGCCTGCTACCCCCGACGCGGCCGGCTATGGCGCGCTGACGTTCATCGAGGTCGGCCAGGTCGAGAAGATCGGCGCGATCGGCGCGAGCTTCGCCAAGGTCGAATTCCAGCCGCTCAAGGGCGCAAAGCAGAAGTATAAGGGCTCGGCCGATTACGGCGCGCTGCAGCCCTCCTATGCGATCGATCCGGCCGATGCCGGCCAGACGCTGCTGCAGACGTCGGCCGACGACGAGACGCAGAAGCTCTACTCGTTCAAGGTCACCTATCAGGATGGGTCGAAGCGCTTCTTCCAGGGCCGCAACTTCGGCGCACCTGAGACGACCGACAGCGCCGACTCGATGCTGACCTGTGCCCCGACGGTCGAGATCTGCACCAAGATCGTCCGCGTCCCCGCCGCCTGATCCTCTTTCCGGTGCCGGCGTTCCCGGCACCTGATCCCCCCTCCCGGCGCCCGCGACGCCGGCTCTCCCTTATGCATCGGCCTGCCTCGCTATCGCGGGTGCGGGGCGGGTCGGTGCACCATCCTCCCGCGAAGGATCCAACATGACCAAGCTTCTGAACATCGCCTCGCTCGCCGTTGCCGCGACCGCCCCCCTTCACATCAAGAACGCTGCCGGCGAGCTGCTGTACGCTGATGCCGAGCGCACGCTGCCCGTCCGCATCCACCTGCATGGCCCTGGCAGCCAGGTCGCCGGCGTCGTCGAAGCCCGCCAGTCGTCCCGCGCGCTCAAGCGCATGCAGGACAATGACGGCAAGATCACCGCGGCATCGCGCGAGGAGCGTATCGCCGAGACGTCCGAGGATCTCGCCGCGCTGACCGCGTCGTTCGAGAATTTCGAATATCCCGCCGACGTCACCGGCGAAGCGCTGTTCCGCGCCCTGTACGCCGACCAGTCGCTCGGCTTCGTCACCAAGCAGGTGATGAAGTTCTTCGGTGATTGGGGAAACTTCAGCGCCGCCTCGAAGGCGGCCTAACCCTCTACGTCCGGCAAATGGCGTGGCTGCATGCCACGCCCAAGCCGGACGAACGAAGCCGGCGGGGCAAGGCTGAATCGGATGCCCCCCGGCATAGCCGGATCGATACGCTCAAACGCAAGAAGATCGATCCGCAGATGCCGCCCAACCCGGCGCCGCACATCACCACCTGGCTGATCGAGATCGGCCTGAGTGAGGCGGCGGGAATGGGCGCCGCGCCGCTCAGCTCGCGCGAGATCGCAGCGTGGCAGGACAACACCTGCATACGGCTCGAGCCATGGGTCGCGCGGCTGCTGCGCAAGCTGTCGGCCGCGTACCTCGCCGAAGGACGGCGGGCCGAAGCGGAAACCTGCCCGCCGCCATGGCGGGCGCCAGTGACCCAGCGCGAGCTCGAGGTCGCCGAAGCCGAGCTGCGCAACGTGCTCGGCTGATCGGGGAGGAATATGCCCATGGACGATTCCTCCACGGCACTCGAAGTCGGCTTCATCCTCAACACCGAGGGTGCATTCGCCGAGATGCTGCGCTTTTCGCAGATGTTCGACGACAAGACGGCCGATTTCGTCCGCCAGGCGGCGCAGATCGAGCAGGCCGCCGGTGGGATCCGCCTGAACGGCGCGACCGCCCATGTGCAGACCTTCGGCAATGCGGTCTCGCGCGAGATGCAGACCGCACGCATGGCCATGGCAGGCGTCGAGAAGGCCGGAGAGCGCATGGTCGCGCAGCTCGAGCGGCAGAACAGCACGTTCGGCAAAACCCGCGAAGAGATCCGCGGGATGAATGCCGAGTTCAGGGCGACTGCCGCGGAGCAGCAGGGCCTGACCGAGCTTGCGCAGCGGATCCGCGCGGAAGAGTCGGCGCTGTACGATAAGGAATTCACGGCCGCACGTCGTGCCGCCCAGGGGGCGGAAGCTGCGGCCGAGGCAAAGTTCGACGCCGCAAACAAAGCTGCTCGCGCGGCCGAGATGGAAGCGCAGGCGCTCCGCGAGGCCGACTACGCCTATCAGCTGTTCGAATCCCATCGGCGCCAGGGCTTGGCGGCATGGAAAGAGGTCGAGGCGGCGCAGGCACGCGTTGCGGCCGAGGCCGCGGTCAACGCCCAGCTGCTTGAGCAGTCGCGCCTTCAGGCGGCTCTAGACCGTACCAGCGGCGCCGATCGGCCGCGCGCAACCGATGCCGGCGCGTCCTTCAGCGCGCTGTCGGCGAAGTTTGCCGAGGACGAGGCGCGCGCCGCGCGTACCGCCGCGGCCGAGATCAAGATGCTGGCCGACGAGCATGCCCGCCTGGCGGCATTGGTGCGCGGCTCGCACGATGCGCAGGTCGCTGACGCGGCCGCGGCCGAACAGCTGCGGATGGCGACGGATCCGCTGTACGCCGCGACCAAGCGGCTCAATGCCGAGATCGCCGAATCGACGCGGCTCTATCATGCCGGCGCCACCGCACCTGCCGAATATGCCCGCCAGCAGGACGTCCTGACCGGCCGGCTGCGCCAGTCCGCGCAGGCGCATGAGGAGATGGACCGGGTCGCCAAAAAGGGGAAGGGCACGCTGACTCAGCTGTCATTCCAGCTCAACGACGTCGCGACGATGGCCGCCATGGGCGCGCCGCCCTTCCAGATCTTCGCCAGCCAGGCGGGGCAGATCTTCCAGGTCGCGCAGATGGCCGAGGGTGGCTTGAAGGGCTTTGCGGCCGAGATGGGCGGGCTCGCCATCGCGTTCCTGCCCGCGATCGCGGCCGCCTCGGTCGCCGGCGTCGCACTGTACCGCTGGCACGAGCAGATCAACGACGATGCCGGCATGAAGAAATTCGCCGAGGGCCTCGGGCTGACGCACAAGGAAATGAAGAAGCTCGGCGATGTTTCGGTGACCACCGGCGACATGGTCAAGGGAGTGTGGAAGACGATCTCGGATGGCCTGGATCTAGGCGGATCGGGCAAGTCGCTCATGGACTATCTGTTCTCGCCGAACGATGCGCAGCAGGTCCAGGGCTTCCTCGCGTCGATCTACGGCACGTTCACCGGCACCTATGCCGCGATCGTCGAGCTGTGGAGCAGCATATCGACGTCGGTGACGGCCTACGTGTCGGCCGCGGCGAACGCCGTCGCGCAGTTCTTCGCGCCGGTCGTGGCGGCCGCGCAATGGGCCGGCAACGGCATCGCCCAGATCTTCAGCGCGATTTACAACCGCGTGTCGGGCTGGCTGAAGTCGATCGGTGGCGCGATCAGCGATTTCGCCGGCCCGATCCTGAAGGCGATGGGCCAGAGCGACGCGGCGGTCGCGGTCACCAGTGCCGGCAACAGCCTCGGCAAGGCGTTCGGCAAGGGGTACGCGCAGGGGTCCGGATCCTTCATCAAGGGGACGAACAACTTCGTCGCCTCGTCGGCCGCGAACGCGATCGCCATCGCGCAGGCGAAGGCGGTCAAGAAGGCCAACGATATCAAGGCGGACCGGACGCCGAAGAAGACGCCGGTCGACAAGCACGCTGAATCGCTTGTGCGTGATGCCGAGGCGGTCGAGGCGCAGATCCGCAACCTGTATAAGCTGGCGGACGCCTATGGCGTATCCGGCGCCGCGGCTCTGATCGCCGAGGCGCGCGTAAAGGCCGAGAGCAAGGCCATCAAACAGCAGGCCGATATCGAGGCGTCGGTGGATCGCCAGGTGCGCCTCGCGATCGCGCAGCGCGTATCGGACTCGGCGAAGTCGACCGCCGGCGCGCGCGAGCAGGCGGCTGCACAGGCTGCGGTCAACGCGCAGGTCGCGGCCGGCCTGGTGCCCGCGGCGCGCGCGGCCGACCTGGTGAAAGACCAGATCGCCGACCTGCCGCTGCTCGCCGCGATCGAGGCGGCGCGCACGCGCGGGCTGACCACCGAGGCGGACCGCGCGACCAAGGCGCTGGCCGACCAGCGCACCGCGCGCGCGGCGCTGACCAAGGCGGAACGCGATGGACAGTACAACACCGATATGGCGACCGGCGGCGATCGCCTGGCCGAGCTGCGCGAGGAGCAGCGGCTGATCGGCGCGACCGATGCCGTGCGCGTCCGTGCGCTGGCGACGCTGAAGGCGACGCAGGAAGCGACGGCCAAGAACCTCGATCCGACCCAGGCGGCCGCGTACATCGGCCGCCAGGTCGAGGTCGCGGATCTCGCCGAGACCAACCGGGTGGCGCAGGACGCGTGGAACGCATCGCTGACCGCGACGGCCGACCTGTTTGATACGATCGACCAGACCGCGCAGAGCGCTGCCCAGGGCATGGCAGACGCCTTCGGCAGCGTCGGCTCGGCGATTGGCGACGCGCTCACCGTGATGACCGGCTATTATGCCGACCAGGCGAAGCTGCAGGAAGCGCACGAGGCAGCAATCCGCGCGGCCGGTAAGGATCAGCAGCGGATCGATCGCGAGAACCGGCTGTATTCGCTCCGGTCGTCGTCGCAGCAGATCGGCGCGTTCGGCGATATGGCCGCGGCTGCGAAGGGCTTCTTCAAGGAAGGGTCGCAGGGCTATAAAACCCTCGAGACCGCCGAGAAGGCTTTCCGCTTGGTGCAGTTCGCGCTGTCGGTCCGCGCGATCGCGCAGGATGCGATCGAGACCGGTACCAAGATCGCCAACAGCGTCGCGCGCATCGCGGTCGGTGCGACCGAGGCGGTCGTCAATGCCATCAAGAGCCTGCCGTTCCCGCTCAACATCGCTGCCGGCGCCGCGACCGTCGCCGCGCTGGCGTCGATCGGCGTGTCGATCGCGGGCTCGTTCGGTGGCGGCGGCAAGAACACGCTGGCGCCGACCAACTCTGGCACCGGCACCGTTCTCGGCGATACGTCGGCCAAGAGCGACAGCATCAAGAACGCGATCGATGCGCTGAAGGAGGTCGACACCTTGACCAACACCTTCGCGCGCGAAATGTCGGCATCGCTGAAGTCGATCGACAGCCAGATCGGTGGCGTCGCCAGCCTGGTCGTGCGCTCGGGCAACATCGATGCGTCGAGCGGCGTGACCGAGGGCTTCAAGGCGAACGCCATCGGATCGGTGCTCAGCAAGATCCCGGTCATCGGCGGGATCCTCGGCGGCCTGTTCGGCTCCAAGACCAGCGTGATCGGCAGCGGCCTGTCCAGCGGGCCGCAATCGGTCGGCGACATCATGAGCGGCGGCTTTGATGCGTCCTACTATTCGGACATCGAGAAGAAGAAGAAGCTCTTCGGCCTGACGACCAGCACGAAATACTCGACGCAATACACCGGTGCCGACGCCGGGCTCGAGAATCAGTTCACGCTGATCTTGCGATCCTTCAACGACGCGATCGCGTCCGCGGCCGGCCCGCTCGGCGTTGCCACCGGCGACGTCCAGGCGCGCCTCAACGGCTTCATCATCGACATCGGCAAGATCGATCTGAAGGGCCTCACCGGCGAGCAGATCGAGGAAAAGCTGTCGGCCGTGTTCGGTGCGGCGGCCGATGGCATGGCAGCGGCAGCCTTCCCGGGCCTCGAGCAATTCCAGAAGGTCGGCGAAGGCGTGTTCGAGACGCTGGTGCGGGTCGCGTCGACCGTCGAGGCGGTTGGTGCATCGCTCGACATGCTCGGCACCAGTTCGCAGTCGATGGCGATCGGCGTGAAGCTTGCGCTGGCGGATCAGTTCGACAGCGTCTCGGCGCTGACCGATGCCGCCAGCGCCTATTTCGAGACCTTCTACTCGAAGGAAGAGCAGGCGGCCGCCAAGACCGCGCAGATGAACGGCGTGTTCACCAGCCTCGGCACCTCTATGCCGGCGACGCTGTCGGCGTTCCGCCAGCTCGTCGAGGCGCAGGATCTGACGACGTCGGCCGGACAGTCGACCTATGCGACGCTCCTGAAGCTCGCGCCGGCGTTCGCGGATCTGCAGTCGTCGATGGAGGGTGCCAAGAGCGCGGCCGACATCGCGAGCGAGCGGCAGGACCTGCAGCGCCAGCTGCTCGAGCTGCACGGCGACACCGCGGCGATCCGCGCGCTCGACCTAGCCAAGCTCGATGCGAGCAACCGTGCGCTGCAGCAGCAGATCTACGCGATCCAGGACGCGCAGGCGGCTGCAACCGCCGCCAAGACGCTGGCGGATGCATGGACGTCGGTCGGCGACAGCATCATGGACGAGGTGAAGCGGATCCGCGGCCTGACCGACGTCGCCGGCGGCAACAGCTTCGCCAGCCTGCAGGGCCAGTTCAACGCCGCGATGACCGCCGCGCGCGGTGGCGACCAGGATGCGGCCAAGAACCTGCCGGCGCTGAGCCAGGCGCTGCTCACCGCGGCGGCCGAGCAGGCGACCAGCCGGCAGGAGCTGGCGCGCGTCCAGGCGCAGACCGCCGCCAGCCTTGAGGCAACCTATGGCGTCGTCACCGCCCTGGCGAAGGGAAGCACGTCGCCGAGCACGGCCGTCACCACCGACGACCTGGCCGCGGCGATCAGCGACGCGCAGACGTCGACGTCGCCGACGGCCGCCAACGATGACCTGGTGAGCGAGATTAAATCGCTCCGCGAAGAGGTGACCGCCATGCGGAACGAGAATAATTCCGGCCATGCCGCAACCGCGGGCAGCGCTGTGCGCATCGATCGCCGCCTCGAGGCGGTGACGTCGGCGAGCGGTGGCGACGCGATCAGCGTGGCGAGCGCAGTATGAAGGTCACCACCTCCGCCGGCGACGTGATCGAGCTCGGCCCGATCGAGACGGCGCCGACGATCGGCATCGTCGACTATAGCCGTCGCGTCACCGACGATTACGGCGTCACGACGGTCGTCGAGCGCGCGTTCTCGCGTCGCATGTCCGTGCGCCTGGCGGTGCCGTTCGACGATACCGGCGCGCTTCAGCGCCGGCTTGCCGCGTTGCGCGCGACGCCGGCGACGTGGACCGCCGACGACCGGTTCGCCAGCCTGTCGGTGCGCGGCTTCTACAAGGACTTCGAGGTCGATCACGCGGTACCGCCGCTCAGCTATTGCACGCTGACGGTCGAGGGCCTGACCGAGACCGCGCCGATCGCCGACGCCGGCGGGGATCCCGCGGTCACCGGCACGTCGACGTTGCAGCTGCTGCAGCCGGTCGCGATCACGAACGACCAGCTGGTCAGCAGCAGCGTTCCCGAAACCGACGCGGCCGAATGGTCCGGGTCGACGACGTACCCGCTCGGCGCGCGCGTGATCCGCGCGGCGTCGCACCGCGTCTATGAATCGGCGATCGCCGGCAATGTCAGCGACGATCCGATCGCCGCGTCGGGCAAGTGGATCGACATCGGCCCGACCAACCGCTGGGCAATGTTCGACCAGGCGCTCGGCTCGCTGACGTCGGCCGCCAACGCGATCACCCTCACACTTACCGCGCCGGCGATTCAGGCGGTGGCATTGCTCGACGTCACCGCGGCGACCGTCCGCCTTCAGGCGACGGGCTATGATCGCACGGTTGCGGCCAGCGCCGGCGCCACGACCTTCCTGGATCTCCCGGCCGGCACCACGCGCGTTACCGTGACGATCGCCGGCGGATCCGTGTCGGTCGGCACGCTGCTCGTCGGCAAGCTGGTCGGGCTGGGCGTGACCGAGGGATCACCGACGTCGGGGATCGCCGACTATAGCCGCAAGGACGTCGACGACTTCGGCGCGGTGACGATCGTCGAGCGCGCCTGGTCGAAGCGCATGGCGGCGAAGTCGCTCATCACCACCGCGTCGATCGACGTCGTCGCCAACCGGATCGCGGCCGTGCGCGCGGTGCCGTCGCTCTGGATCGGCCTGGACGGGCTCGACAGCCTCACGGTCTATGGCTTCTTCAAGGAATTCTCGATCGAGGTCGGCGAGACGACCAGCAAGCTGTCGCTCTCGATCGAGGGCTTGAGCGCGGCGGGGAAGATCGAGCCGCTCGGCGCGCAGGTCAACTGGCCGGACATTGCCGATCCCACGGGCACCAAGCCGGCCGACAATGCCGACGTCACCGGCGAACATACCTCCAAGGATACGAACGCGGTCAGCGGCCGGCCGGCGAGCCAGGTGCTGACGGCGGTCGACAAGGCAAAGGCCGATATCGATGGCCTGGTCGCGACCTTCGGGACGACGGCCAGCGCGGCCGCCAGCGCCAACGCCGCCCGCGATGCCGAGACGAACGCGAAGACCGCACGCGACGCCGCCCAGGGCGCGCGTGATGCCGCGCAGGAGGCGCGTGCGCTCGCCGGCGGCAGTGCCAGCACGGCGATCGCGGCGAGCGACGCAGCAGCGCAGGCGAAGAACGACGCACAGACCGCGTCGACGGCGTCCGCCTCGGCACGCGACGCTGCGGCCGCTGCGCGAGACTTGGCGCTCGGCTACCGGGATGCCGCGCAGGCCGGGGCGAGCAATGCCACCTCGGCAGCGACGTCGGCTGCGTCCGCGCGTGATGCGGCCAACCAAAAGGCCAGCGATGCGGCGACCAGCGCGTCAAGCGCCGGCGGTAGCGCGACGACCGCGAGCGGGCAGGCGACGATCGCCACGCAGAAAGCCGATGCGGCCGGACAATCCGCAAGCATCGCCAGCGCCAAGGCCGACATCGCCACGACTAAGGCGGGGGAGGCCAGTGCGTCCTCGAGCCGTGCAGCAACGAGCGAAACCAACGCGGCCGGATCGGCCAATGCGGCGTCGATCTCTCAGGGCGTCGCCGCGACCAGCGCAAAGGCGTCGGCGTTCAACGCGAACTTTCCCCGGACCTTTGCTCAGAAGGGCGCGCTCTACAGCGGGACGCCAGCATGGGGCACGACGGTGCCGCTGCCTGATAGCTACTTCGTGGCGGGCTCGTCGGGCTGGGTTTACCAGCAGAAGCCGGTTGGTTCGGCGTTCAACTATTACATTGGCTTGAACCGCCCCGTACCGCTCAAGGATCGGCTGTACCGATATCAGGCACGCTTCCGCACTCTCGATGCGAACACGACCTACTCGACCGATTTCGAGTGGAGCAACGCCGCGGACGGCGCTCAGGGCGGTTCCTTTGGTGGATTCGCGACGCTTACGCCCGCCGACGGCTGGCGGGTAATCGACTATCTCGTCGATGCCCGTAGCGGGGGCTTCCAGGCGTTTGCGTACGCCGTGCCGCAAATGCGTGGGCAGGTGTCCGCTGGGGCGACTTTTGAGGTCGATTATTTCCGCTTCGTCGACGTGACCGACACCACTGCCGCGGCAGCGTCGGCGTCGGCAGCTGCGACCAGTGCTTCGAACGCGGCAACATCGCAGAGCGCAGCCGGGACCAGCGCGACGGCGGCCAGCACGTCGGCGACGAATGCCTCGACCAGTGCTGGGCAGGCTTCGACCTTTGCATCGAATGCTTCGACCAGCGCGAACAACGCAGCAGGGGCGGCGAACTCGGCAACAACACAGGCGGGGGTCGCGGTTAGTGCGCGCGATGCCAGCGTGCTGACCGCAGCAATCATGTTCCCGAGTGTCATTGATAGCGTTGGCAGCGGATATACCGGGCAGGCTACAGGTGCGCTTGCATCGACGCCGCTTCTCGCCAGCACCGCGCTCGTGAACAGCGGGGGGCGTTATGGCGTCAACTTCGGCTCGGGTTTCGCATATACTCGCCAGACGGTCCCCGCGACAGCCGGACGCGTATATGAAGTCGAGGCTGAGGTAGAGTGGACGGCTGTTCCGACGTCGGGGGGCATTGCCTTCGATATCACGGCAATCGGCCTTAATTCAGCTTATGGCGCGCCTAGCGATGTGCGGAAGACGACGACGCCGTCGCTCGCGATCGGCATCTACCGCGCGACTGCGCGTTATGGTGCGGTCGCAGATGCCGCGAACGGCATTATCGCGTGGGGCGCAGGCGCCGTTTATCTCCGGTTCGGTGTCAACCAGTATGCGAACACGGCGGGTAGCGTCGGCCGTCTGTTGGGTATCACGGTTCGAGATATCACCGAGAAGCTTCAAGCGAGCGCATCCGCGGCAGCAGCTGCTGGATCCGCCTCGACGGCGAGCGCCAGTCAGACGGCAGCAGGCCAGTCGGCGACGGCCGCCCAGGCCAGCGCAGCTACGGCATCGACCAAAGCGGGTGAGGCAAGCGCGTCGTCGGCGTCGGCAGCTACGAGCGACAGCAATGCTCTCAGCTCGAAGAACGCGGCTGCGACCTCTCAGTCGGTATCAGCGTCGAGCGCGCTGCAGGCGGCCCAGACGACGGCCGCTACTATGCCTTCCGACTTTTCGCAGGGCGACCTGTTTTGGATGAACGGTTTCGCCGGCAACCCCGACACTCAGCGCCCGACCAACTTGGGCACCGGCTGGTCGTTCCCGACCGTATCGGGCGAGGGTGTTGTAGCTCAGGGCGTTGCAGGGGCGTCGATCGACATCAGCAACCGGGGCTTGATCGCGGCCGACACCACCCGTCGATACCGCGCGACCGTTCGTGCGCGTAAGACCAGCACGAGTGCCAACAGCCTGTTCTTGCAAGTCTTTGGGATCACCATCCTCGCGGACAAGGTCTCATCGGGTAACACGCCTCTCGTTATCAGCACCAATATCAGTTCAAGCTTTGCTGATTATACGGTTGAGTTTGGGCTTGAGCCCGTCGCAAATCTCGGCCCTTACATTCGACTTCTTGCGCGCCTTTACGCACCGGCCGGCGGGTTCGAGACGGGCCAGATTTCTCGTATCAAGCTGGAGGACATCACCAGCGAGGTTGCGGCGCGTAACAGTGCCACGGCCTCAGCTACGAGCGCCGCTTCGGCTTCGACCAGCAAGGATGCGGCAGGCGTCAGCGCGTCGGCAGCGAAGGCCAGCGAAACGAATGCCGGAACTTCGGCAGGTACGGCTTCGGTAAAGGCAGGGGAGGCGGCTACATCGTCGTCCAACGCGCAGGGCTTTGCTAATTCGGCATCGACGTCGCAGTCGTTGTCCGCATCGAGCGCGACCGCAGCTCAGCTATCAGCTGCTTCGACAGTGCCGGACAACTTCACCGACCCGACGCAGTGGCTCGCCGAACGGGGAACGCCTGTGTTCACGGGCGGTCTGATGCGCGGATCGACCGACACCGGCAACGGCGTCAGTGTCTACAGCCGAGGGGGCCAAGCCATTGCCGCTGGGCGGACGTACCGCCTGTCGGTGCGTCACCGGCTTGTCAGTACCAGTCCGGGGCCTACTGCGACGTGGCTTGGGTATGAGCCACGTGACGGTGCAGGCGTTGTCGATCTCAGTGCCACGCTAGCAACCGGGTACGGTTGGATCGTCGGCGGAGAAGCTACGACCGTAGCTCAAGGGTGGCATGTCACTACCGGTACGGTAACAGGGGATGCGATCCTCGCCCGGTATCCCAACGCCGCGTCGATCAGTCCTGTGGCACTCATCGCCTACGGCCCCGGTAGCGTGAGCGTAGGTGAGATTTCCTCGATCAGCATTGTCGACGTTACGGACGTACTGGCGGGCCAGGCCGCGGCAACTGCTGCTGTCAGCAGCGCATCGTCCGCGTCCACCAGTCAGACGGCTGCTGGACAGTCGGCCTCGGCAGCAAAGACTAGCGAGACGAACGCTGGAACGTCGGCGGGCACGGCCTCGATAAAGGCTAGCGAGGCTTCGACGTCGGCGGCGAATGCGCTCGGCTCGTCGAACTCGGCCTCGACTTCACAACTGGTTGCAGCATCGAGCGCCACGCAGGCCACGCAGACTGTATCATCACTGATGCCAAGCGATTTTCTGCAAGGCTACCGCTTCTTCAAGCGTAGCTGGGCCCTGTCTTCGACCGCTACCGATTTTCCTGTTTCAAGCACGGCTCTGGTCAACGGTGATTTGCAGATTACAGGTGCGTTGGGAACACTGGATGTGGCCCACGCTGGGGCGTTTGCTGTCAAGCCTAACCGCAAGTATCGCCTAACTGTCCTTTGGCAAATCGTGGATAGTGGCGGGTTACAAAGCACTGCGGCTATTTTGTATTATATTCCGTTGGACGCGAATGGTGCATATCTAGGTGCGGGCACTCCGGCGCTGAACCTCACCATGACCAATGGCGAAACTGGCTGGGGTAGCGGGTACAAATCCAGTTCGTTCGATATTGATGCCAGCGCGCTGCTCCAACAGGCGGCTGTCACAGTACGAGGCCTGTTCCGGTATCAGCCAAACAACGCGCAGCAGACCATCCGCATCAAGAGCTTCTCTATTGAGGACGTAACCGAAAGTACGACGGCGCAGACTGCAGCAACGGCATCGGCAGGATCAGCCTCACTCGCCTCGACCAAGGCGGATGCGGCGGGCCAGTCGGCGACGTCGGCAACCGCCGCCCTCAATGCCGCCAAGACGGCGCAGGGCTCGGCCGAGGCGGCGCGCGACCAGGCGGCACAGAGCAGGACTGATGCGGCAGGATCCGCCTCGAGCGCGTCGGGCAGCGCCACGCTCGCTGCCGGCAGCGCAACGACGGCCGGGCAGAAGGCCAGTGCGGCTGCGACGTCAGAGCAGAACGCGGCAGCCAGCTCGACCGCGGCCGGTCAGCAGGCGAGCGCATCCGAGGCGTCGAAGACGGCTGCGCAGACCGCGCGCGGCCAGGCCGAGACGTTTGCCAACCAGGCGTCGACGAGCAAGGACAGCGCGGCCGGATCGGCGACGACGGCGAGCACGCAGGCGGGCCTGGCGGCGCAGTCGAAGACCGACGCGCAGAATGCGAGCTCGACGGCAACTGGCGCCGCGACTGCGGCGAACAACAGCGCGTCGACGGCGTCGACCAAGGCGGACGCGGCCGGCGCCAGCGCAGTCGCCGCCAACCAGTCGCGGATCGATGCGCAGGCGGCCAATGGCAACGCGAGCGCCAACGCCGGCGCCGCTGCGACCAGCGCGGCCGCGGCATCGGCGAGCGCGTCGTCGGCGAACACCACCGCCATGCTTGCCTCGCGATTCTCGCAAGGTGCGCTGAGCCGCAATGCGTACTTTGGGACGCCAGGCTGGGTCGGCGATGCCAACACCAACGACAATGCCCCGCCCGAATGGTTGATCTGGTTTCGCCCCCAAGGCGGCTATACCGGCAAGAGCACGTACACGTCATTCTACACCGGCCTGCCCGCGGTTCAGATCGATCGCGGCGGCCCTAACGCCGGCATCGTCCAGCCAATCACGCTGGCGAAGGGATGGCACGTCGCCGAATTCGACGTCTACATCGAGGACGGCGATTGGAATGGCACCGGCGCGCACGTCAACCTGACCAATGGCTACACCTTCAACTTCCACTTCGTAGACCAGACCGACACGGCCGATGTTCGATCGGGACCGATGTTTGCAGGCAACGCGCCCAACGGTACGCGCCGGCAATTCGGGATCCTGTTTTACAACGGCGCGCCGTCCGGCGCCGATGCGAAGTTCCACCTGATGGCAGGATGGGAAGGCTTCGGCGTCTCATACGGCAACGGGACCGGGTTCGCTCGAACGATCTGGCACAAGGCGCTGATCCGGCCGGCCGACCAGGGCGAGATCGACGGCCGCAAGGCGCGCATCGATGCCACGACGAATGCCGCGCGCATCGAGCAGGTCAATTTGACGCTCACGAACATTTACGGCGCCCTGGCGCAGCGGACATCGAACGTCGAGGCGAGGGCGGGCAATATCGAGGCACGCACCGGGATCGTCGAGACTGCCGTCGCTAACACAACCAGCAAGCTCGCCGCGGCGCGTGTCGAGATCTCGGCGGTGTCGCCCGGCGGTCGGGCATCGATGACGGTCCGATCAGACAACATCAACGGCGCGGCGATCGACTTCGGCGCCGACGTCAACTTCGTTGGCAATCTCAAGATTCAGAAAACGGCAGGAGGCAAGACGATCATGATCGATAGCGACACCGGCATCACCTTTAACAACGGCGTGGTCATGAAAGTCTCGGGTATAGGCTTTGGTTCGAACCGGCAGTTCCTCGAATGGGTCGGGCCGAGCCTGGCCAGCACCGCACAGTGCACCGAGGCCAACGCGTATCAGTACATCAAGACTGATGGCTCCGGGTATTTCGGCGGTTCGCTATCGGCCGGTCAACTGAAGAACGGCTCGGCGTCGAGCGGCACCGGCACGCAGGAACTCGCAGCGGTTGGTCCGTTCGGATCGAACGGCGGGGCCGTCAAATATCTCGCCAGCTGGGCGTATCGTACCGAGATCAAGGCAACCTACGCCGCGTCGCAAACGGGTCTGCAACAGTACCGCCAGGCCGCGAACACCTACAACGCCAATGCCGACGAGTTCGGCGTGGCGACCTTCGAACGCGCTGCGACGACGGTCACTCTCGCGCGGGCCTTCAGCGGCTCAGCTTTGGAGCAGCTCGACGAGCATCGCTACACGACCGAAACGGCGACGTTCGTCGGCAATCCCCCGGTCATCGGCGACGCACCAGGTAGCGCGACGATCACGTTCACGATGGGCGGCGGTTTCACGATCAACGATCCCCAGCTGGTCGCGCTCGACCGGACGGTCCGCCTGGGTCTCAATCGTGGATACACCAACAGCTCGGGCAATGTGTCCCAGCGCCTGTCGATCATCGCCGTCGAGGGCTGACCCCATGGCCGCTGCAGCGGCCTGACAATTCAACAGAGGAGAGTAACGTGGCTACATTCACGCCCGAGGACCAAGCGCTCCTGGACGAACTGAACTACCGCAAGAGTTTCGTGGCCTGGCAGGAGCGCGAAGCGGCACGCGCCGCGCGGCTCGCCGGCCTCGCCGCGCTGACCTCGATCTTCACCGCGGCGACCGTCACGCCGTTTGCGACGGTATCGTCCAGCCAGTCCGAGGCGCTCGCTTCGAGCGATCCGGAAGTGTCGGCGATGCTGTCGAACATCGCGACGGTGATGGGCTACACCGGCCAGGCGATCGTCAGCCTGCTCGAGCAGCTTTCGACGGCCGAGCCGGCGCCGATTACGCCGAGCGAAGCGGCCCGCGCCGCAGCTCCGGAGCCCGAACAGGCCCCCACCGAGTAGGCCACCGCCTGCCGCCCCCCGTCTAAGCAAAGGCTCGCATCATGAAGAATTACACCCTCGCGGGCCTTGGCGTCGCGGGACGGCGGCTCGCGTGAGCGACGCACCGCAACAGCGCCTGGCGCTGAAGGACATCATCATGGTGTGCTGCGCAGTGGTTGCCCCGCTCGCGGTCGTCGGTGGCATGTTCCGCGCCGATGGCAACCGCTCCGCGCAGATCGATACCAACACCCGCCGGATCGAGGTGCTCGAGGCCGCCAACCAGGCCAAGACCGATCTGCTGACGAAGATCGACGGCCGCACGATCCGGATCGAGACCAAGCTCGAGATGATGGCGCCGGCGCCAAAGATCGCTGCGCGATGATCGACGGTCCAATCCTCATGATCCTGGCGGGCGCTGCGATCCAAGGGATCCCGCCCGCCTGCCGGCTGATCGTTCATATCCGACGTCGGCCGCGCGCCGCGCCGGCGCTGGGCGCACCCGCCCGCACCTGATGCCGCCGGCGGCCGGCTGCCGCCTTTCACAGGAGATACCGATGAAACTCGACGCCATGCGTCGGGTGCGTGACCTATGGTTGCGCGCCTGGCCGCTGTGGTCCGTGCGCATGTCCGCGCTCGGCGCCATCCTCACCGCCTTCGCCGCGGCCGCCCCCGACACGCTGCTCCAGATCTGGAACGGTCTGCCCGATGACATTCGTGCGGTATTTCCCGAGAGCGTCGCGCGGGCAATCCCGACTCTGCTGTTCGTGGCGACGCTGGTCGTCCGCCTGATCCCGCAGGCTCCGGCCGGCGATCGCAAGAGCCTGTGGAAGTCGGTCACCGGCAAGGTCGCGCCAAAGGCCGCCGGCGGGATCGCGGCGATCGCGCTCGCCATGATCGCGAGCGTGATCGCAGTCGAGGGCGGCTATGTGAATCACCCGGCCGACCCGGGCGGCGAGACGCACATGGGCATCACCAAGGCCGTCGCCGTGCAGAACGGCTACATTGGGCCGATGCGAACGCTGCCGCGCGAGGTGGCGGAGAGCATCTATTACAATCGGTACCTGGTGCAGCCTGGCTATGCCGCCCTGGTGCCGATCGACTCCGCGGTGACGGCCGAGCTGTTCGACACGACCGTCAACATGGGGCCGGCTCGCCCGTCGACGTGGTTCCAGCAGTCGACCAACGCGCTGTGCGGTACCAAGCTGGTGACCGACGGCCGCGTCGGTCCCGGGACGATCGCGGCGTACCGCGCGTGCCAGGGCAAGCTCGGCGCCAGCAACCTGTGCGTCGCAACGCTGGTGAATCTCGATCGATCGCAGGCCGCGGAATATGCGCGCCTGGTCCGCGTGAACCCGAAGCTGAAGGTCTTCTATAAGGGCTGGATCGCGCACCGGGTCGGCAACGTCGATCGCGGCCGGTGCAAGGTCGCGACGTCGTGACGCGGGTCCGCGTCATCGTCGCGATCGTCATCGCTCTAGCAAGGCGCGCTGATCTTCGTGCTTTCGAGTAGCTATTGCGGAGTCTGTGCCGGGGTATCGCCTACCCAAAAGTGGGGTACATGCCCCGCTGAAATCCGCGAGAAAGCGTCATTGCGGCGGAGGGATTCTCCGCAATGGCAATGTCTGATCTTGGTGGCTAGCTGCCGTCCTTGAAAAGCGGCTCGTCGGCGGAGCTACGAACCAAGCGTCGGGGTTCAGCACCTTCCGACCTACGCTGATATTCTTCCGCCATATCTTCGTGGATTTTGCGTATCGCAGGGTCTGATGCTTCAGACGCCGATGTGCGTTCCGTTGCAGCACGTCGAGCGAAGTAAGCGCGGTCTTTATCATCGAACATGGTAACCTCTTTCCAGGCAACCTTGTCATCATTACTGACCATTTGTGTCAAGACGCCTTCCGGAGTGGGGTCATTCTAGCCGCTTCACCTAGCGCGGTCCCCGCCCATCGAAGCGGCGCCGGGGCCACTTGCGCCCTCACACAAACCTTTCGGCGTTAGCTATCGTTCGTCGATCTGGGCGCTGAACGTCTGACTTTGGGCGAAAGCCGCCGGGGTATCGACTGGTCAAATCGGGGGTACCGAGGGCGCTAGAACCCGCGAAAAAGCGTCATCGCGGCGGAGGGTTCCTCCGCCGCAGTCGCTTAGGTAAACGAAACAGAAGCTGGCGCTTTCGCCATTCCGGTAATTCCGCGCATCTCCGATGGCGAAAGTTTTGCGCTATCTTCGACCGTAAGGATCGCGCTTTTTTTAAGGCACGCGGCAATAGTTCGCAGCTCAGACGCGCTTAACTTTTTTGCTGAGACAGCCAAGCTCGCGCCTTTGCCAGCGACCGACCGTGCTGCGCTTGCCGACATATCGACTGCCATTTCACTTCCCCTTTTTCATCGTCGGAGATCATATGCTAACCAACGCCGCGGTGAAAGCCGCGCGGCCGCGAGCGGCCGCCTACAAGCTGTTCGACCAGGGCGGCCTGCACCTCTACGTCGCGCCCACCGGCCGCAAGTCGTTCCGGATGAAGTTCCGCCTCGGCGGGAAGGAGCAGCTGCTGACGATCGGCGCCGTGCCCGAGGTGACGCTCGACGCCGCCCGTGCCCGGTGCGACCAGGCGCGCGAGCGGCTCGGCCGCGGCGAGGACCCCCGGACGTGCGAACTTGCGCAAACCGGCAAGGCTCGTGCTTTCGAGCACGTCGCGCGCCAGTGGCACACCCACATGCGCCCGCGGTGGACCGAAGTGCATGCCGGCGACGTGCTTGGCAGCCTCGAGCGCGACGTGTTCCCGGCGATCGGCGGGATGCCGATCGGCGCCGTTACCGTGCCGGTGATCCTGCACGCGCTGCGGGTCATCGAGGAGCGCGGCAGCCTGGTCACCACCGGCCGCGTCCGTCAGCGGATCTCGGCGGTATTTGCCTATGCGATGGCGGAGGACCTGGTCGACCAGGATCCCGCGGCGATCGTCAGCCGCGCGCTCACCCCGCCCGCGCCGGCGCAGCATCACCCCGCGTTGCTCGAGATAGAGGACGCGCGGGCGCTGCTCGCCGCGGTCGAGCTGGTCGACGTCGCGCCAGTAGTGAAACGCGCGTCGCGATTCCTGGCACTAACCGCGGTCCGTTTCGCCGCGGTACGCGGCGCGCGCTGGGAGGAGATCGAGAATCTCGACGGGGCCGCGCCGCTTTGGCGGGTACCGGCCGCGCGGATGAAGCTGGCGGCAGCGAAGAAGCTCGATGCAAAGAACGATCATCTGGTGCCGCTGTCGCGCCAGGCGGTCGAGCTGCTGCGCGAATTGCGCGGGGATATGCATCAGGGCCGCGACAATATGCATCATCAGGATGCAAATATGCACGGCCTGATCTTCGATTGCGGCGGGGGGCGGATGATCGGCGAGAAGTCGATCGGCGCGCTCTACGATCGCGCGGGTTTCGAGGGGCGGCATGTCCCGCACGGCTGGCGGGCATCGTTCTCGACGATGATGAACGAGAAGGGGGCCGACGGCGCCGATATCGAGCGGGCTCTGGCGCATACGCCGAAGGACAAGGTCAAAGCGGCGTATGATCGAAGTGCTCGCCTTCAGCGGCTGCGCGATCTGTTCCAGGACTGGTCGGATATGTTGGTCGGGATCTGATCAGCGCCGCATACGCGACGCAAGAAAAGAACAACGGATCTCGCACACTTCCCCCATCGACAGCCCGGGGCGGCGCAAGCCGCCTCGTTCCGACAGCCGGGTCTTGGCGGTCGGGTCCTTGAGGCATGCCGTTTCGGCTCTGGGGGAATATCAAACTAGCGTCGGCTCCGCGTTCAGCGGAGACGTTCCTTATTCCTCATACCTGAATGCAGGATAGAGCACATTTCATGTACTCGCGTTAGCGAACGAAGAAGCCGCGCTTGCGAGAGCGGCGCGCAGGGGGGCGTATTGGACCTCGCGCGGCGCGGCTGGCGCACCGCGTGCCACGGCGGCAGGGACGGCACCCAGGCGGCGAAGTTTGGCCACGAGGATCTGCATGTACCGTTGCCATGTTCGGGGCGCCATGCTGCGCCTATGGTCGAAATAATAGGCGTTCGACGTCTGCTCGCGCTGGGGGGCAAACTCGCCGTCGTTGTTCGTCCGGATGCTACGGCGCACCCAATCCACGAAGCCGCGACCCTTCAGGCGCTTCACCGCGTCGATCGCGGCGTTGCGGCTGCAGACCGCCCAATCGGCGATCGTCTCGTATGACGGAAACAGCGCGCCTGTCGCGAAGTCGATCTTCTCAAGCAGCGCCTCGAGCACGTTGATGTCGACGCGGCGAAGCCGACCGTTGGCGCGCGCGATCGTGGCGTCCAGTCGCTCTATCTCATGCCGCAGCGTTGCCGGCCGGCCGATCGGAGCTTGCCCCTGTGCGGTAAGCACTGCCAGCTCGGCCGCCAGCGCCTCGCGCTGCTCGCGTATCTCGTGCAGCCGACGGTTGGGAAGCTCCTTCCAATCCTGTCGGCGCTGTTCCTTGGCGCTTTGCACCAGGGCCTCGCGATGAATCACGCCCTGGGCGTGCGATCCGTCGCCGACCTTCTTCCACGGCTGGGCGCGCAGATCGTCGACGTCATAGCTATGGCGCCGCGGTACGCGACGGCCTTCGCCGTGATCGGGGCCGCGCGTCTTTTCTGAAAACTGGGCGCTCGTCCCGCGGATGAGATTGCGGACAGCTTGCGCCGTCGGCGCGGTACCATTGACCGCGCTCACAGTGCGCAACTCGTCAGGAGTGCCGCGGCCCCTCGAGCAGCTGCGCGGGCTCCAAAAGATCCACCGTCAGCAAGTCGGCCCATTCCTGCGCGATTTCGCGCCGTCGGGGCATGTACGCGTACCGATTGTAAATCGCTTCCACACTGCCGTCGATATGCGCCAGCATGAGGTCGATGACTTCCCGATCTCCCTTCCGACCCTCCTCGGCCGCGAGCCGGTTCATGACGGTAGAGAACGTTGCGCGCCAGCCATGCGGCACGTGGATGGCGGCGTAGCCTGCCTCCCGATACAGCTTGCTGATCGTGCTGTCGCTTAGCGGCCGCTTGGCGAACCTGATCGATCGGAAGATCAACCCCGTCGTGCCGCTGAAGCTGATCGCGATCTTCACGATCTCGACCGCCTGACGTGACAGCGGAACGATGAACTCGAATGCCGGATCGTTGCGGCGCTCCTGGGCTAGCTTCATTTTCGTAGCCGGAATTCGCCAGATCGGAGCATCGCCGTCCAGCTCCTCGAACTCGTGCACCTCCGCCAGGCGCAACACGCCCGACCGCACCGTCGTCAGCGCCAACAGGCGCGAAGCCAGCCTCGTTAGCGGGAAGACCGGCCGCGCTTCCACGACCCCGAGCAATTCCCTTGCATGCGCGATCGTTTGGACCGCCGGATAGTGACGGTGCCGAACCCGACCGAGCGCCTTGCCCATTTCCGCCGCCGGGTTGTTGGTCGCGATCGCGCTGGCGATCGCATGTACGAAGATGTCGGAGATCCGCTGCCGGCAGCGATGCGCGACGTCGGCCGAACCGCGCGCCTCGATCTTCCGCAGCAGCGTGACGATCTGTGGCGAGGTAACCTGCGCGATCGGCATCTTGCCAATCGCCGGGAAGACGTCGTTCTCCAACGTCCGCAGCACGTGCTTTGCGTGCGTCGGCTTGAAGAGCGGCACCTGACTGGCGTGCCATGTCAGGGCTACCGACTTGAACGTATGTTCGCCCTGAGCTGCTGCCTGCGCCGCCTGCAGCACGCGATCGATCGAAGGATCCACCCCCGTCCGGAGCATCGCTGCTGCCTGCTCGCGGGCGATTCGCGCCTTCTTCAGCGAGACGTCGGGATAGAGGCCGAAGGTGAGTCGCTTTTCCTTGCCGTGGATGCGATATTTCCACCGCCAAGAGCGCGCGCCGGACTTCAAAATTTCCAGATAGAGCCCGTGGCCGTCGAATAGTTTCGACTTCCCGTCGGCCGGCGGCGATTTGCACTGCAGATCCGTCAGCACGCGATGCCCCCACCGCTAAAAAACCGTGCCCCCATAATGCCCCCGAATGCCCCCGCCAGTCCTCGCCGGCAATGGCGGCTTTTGACGGCAACAGAAACCCCAAAAAACGGCTGTTTTCCGTGGCTTTTGGTGGACTTTGACGGTCTGTGGAGGTGAAAAATGGTGCCGGTTGCAGGAATCGAACCCGCGACATCCAGTTTACAAAACTGGCGCTCTACCAACTGAGCTAAACCGGCCGGTGCGTGCCGGGCTATGCGCGCCCGG